>Ga0066652_100002236_pt1 | contig 10491 bp, 9 predicted proteins | sample GraSoiAngelo_101_FD_71413 | JGI IMG/M metagenome (GOLD analysis project Ga0066652, IMG submission 71413) | Grasslands soil microbial communities from the Angelo Coastal Reserve, California, USA - 14_0903_02_30cm | ecosystem: Environmental > Terrestrial > Soil > Grasslands | place: USA... | reverse complement strand
TTCAATTCCGGTCGTCCACCCTACAAAACTTATTTACATCATTAGAATTAACTATTTTTTCTTTAAAAGAATAATTAAAATTATTGTGTTTTTTAAACATAAATATGATTTTAGTCATTCTTTTATATTTTTCTTTTTTCATATTATTTTATTTCTTTATGAATTGTATTTTTATTTAAAATAGAATTATATTTTTTTAATTCTAATCTTTCTGGATTATTTTTTTTATTTTTTGTAGTAACATATCTAGATGTACCAGATAATCCACTATTTTGATGCTCTGTACATTCTATTATTACTTGAATTCTAATATTTTTTTTTGACATTAAAATTTAATTTTTTTAAAGTTTTTTCAATTCCAAATTTATTAATTGTTTTTATTCCTGCAGAAGATACTTTTAAAAGTATCCATTTATTTTTAATAAAAAATCGTTTTTTACTTAAATTTAAATTAAAAATACGTTTAGTTTTATTATTTGCATGTGATACTTGATTTCCCATCATTGGCTTTTTACCTGTTATTTTACATAATTTTGACATAAATTAAAAAATTTTATCAATTTTCATATATTTAATCAAAACTTTAGGAATTATTATATAATTTTTATATTGATTATTTTCTAATATAGCTGAGATTATTCTGGGAATAGCTAAAGAACTACCATTCAATGTATGACATAATTTAATTTTTCCATCAAATGTACGATATCTTAATTTTAGCCTATTTGATTGAAAATTAGTACAATTTGATACTGAACTAACTTCTAACCATTTTTTTTGTCCAGGAGAATAAACTTCAAAATCATAAGTTAAAGCTGAAGTAAATCCTAAATCTTTTCCACATAACCTAATTATTCTAAATGGTAAATTTAATGATATCAATAAAGATTTAATATGATTAACCATATCATTAAATGATAAATATGAATCTTTACAGGTACTTATTTGTATAATTTCAACTTTATCAAACTGATGCAGTCTATTTAATCCACGAACTTTAGATCCATATGATCCTGATTCTCTTCTAAAACAAGAAGTATAAGTTGTTGCTTTTATAGGTAATTCTGATTCTTTAAAAATTTTTTTTTTAAAAATATTTATTAACGGAACCTCTCCTGTTGGAATAAGATATAAATTGTCATAATTTATATTATACATTTGATATTTTTTATCTGGAATTTGACCTGTTCCATAAACAGAATTTATATTTACAATATATGGAAGAATATATTCTATGTATCCTGATGATATATTTTTTTCTAAAAAAAATTGTATTAAACTACGTTGTAGTAAAGCTCCTTTATTAAGGAAAACATTAAATCCATTTCCAGAAATAATAGCACCTTTTTTTGTACTAAAAAGTTTAAATTTTTCTCCTAATTCCCAATGATGTATTTTTTTTTTATTATTATAAATAATTTCTCTTTTATAAAGAATTTCTTTATATAAAAAATTTTGTTTTTTTTGAACTTCTTCAAAAGTAAAATTAGGAATTTTAATAATTATTTCAAAAATTTTATTTTTAATTTTCTTTATAAAAAAAAGATTTATTTTTAATTTTTCTTTTAAAAAAGAAGAGTAATTACGTATTATTTCTTCATATTCATTTTTTGAAAAGAATTTAATATAATAAATTAAATTATCTAATTTAGATTTTATTTTTTTTTTCTTCTTATAAAGAAAAAGAATATAATTTATTAAATATACTTTATAAAAGTTTCTTTTTATTAAACCAATAATAATTATTTTTTTATTTTTTTCTATAAAAGAACATTTTAACATTGTTTTTTATTAAAAAAATTTATCATAAGTATCTATTTTTCTTTTATAAAGAACCCCAAAAGGACATGGAAATATTTTATTTTCATAAAATAATTTTGATAAAAAAAATGCTTTATTTATATCATAAATATCATGTATCCATATTTTTTTTTTTAAAAAATTATTATTTATAATAATTTTTATATTATTATTATATAATAATATACATTTATAATTTCTTTTTCCAAAAAATAATGGTTTTTTTTGCTCAAGATATAATGACTCTTTCGTAAAAGTGTCAAATACACCATTATTAAAAATGTTACAATTTTGATATATTTCTAAAAATGAAGTACCTATATGGTTATTACTTGCTATAAGCATTTTTTTTAAATGTTTTAGATTTATATCTATACTACGTGCTACAAAAGTGGCTCCAGCTCCTAAAGCTAATGATAAAGTATTAAAAGGTCTTTCAATAGTTCCTAAAGGAGAAGATTTTGTTTTTACTCCCAAAGAAGATGTTGGAGAATATTGTCCTTTTGTTAATCCATAAATTTTATTATTAAATAGTAATATATTAACATTTATATTTCTTCTAAATAAATGAAGAAGATGATTAACTCCTATAGATAACCCATCTCCATCTCCTGTAATAATCCATACACTCAAATTTGTTTTTGATAATTTTATTCCTGTAGCAATAGAAGTAGCTCTTCCATGGATTCCATGGATTCCATATGTATCTAAATAATATGGTAATCTAGAAGAACATCCAATCCCTGATACAAAAACTATTTTATGTTTATTAACACCTATTTCTGGTAAAATAGATTGTATTTGTTTTAAAATAGAAAAATTTCCACATCCTGGACACCAGTTTACTTTACTATTATTCATACCATTATTAGATAATGTGGTATCTCCCGGAATTGAACCGGGGACACACGAATTTTCAGTCCGTTGCTCTACCAGACTGAGCTAAGATACCATAAATATTTTAAATAACAATATTTATAATTTTATTACGTAATATAAATATTTTTTTAGGTTTATTGTTATTTAAATAATAAATAGTATTTTTATTATTTAATAAAATATTTTCAATATTATTGATATTTTCACATTTTTTTAATTTTATTTTAAAACGTAATTTTCCATTAAATGTAACAGGATAATTAAATTCATCTTCTAAAAGAGAATTTATATCATAATCTGGAAATTTAGCAAAAAATATAGATTTTTTTTTTCCTAATTTATACCAAATTTCTTCAGAAAGATGGGGGGCATAAAAACTAAGTAAAATAGTTATTGGTTCTAATATCTGTCTTTTATAACATTTAATTTTTATTAATTTATTTAAAATTATCATAAATTCACTTATAGGTGTATTAAAAGAAAAATCTTCTATATTAGATTTTATTTTTTTTATAGTTTTATTTAAAAATTTTAATTCTTCTATAGAAGGATAATTTTCATCTACATAAAATTTCCCTTTTATATGAAAAAAATTCCAAAATTTTTTTAATAAATTCAAAATTCCATTGATACTTTTTATATCCCAAATTTTATATTTTTCTAATGGTCCTAAAAACATTTCATACATACGTAATGCATCAGCCCCATATTTATCATAAATAAAATCTGTATTAACTACATTATACTTAGATTTAGACATTTTTTCAATTTTACGATCACATATAAATTTTCCATTATCTAATCTAAATTTAGAATTATTAAATTCATAACGAAAATGATTTATTTTTTTTATATCTACCTCATTATCATTTTTTATAAATTTAATATCTATATTAATTTCTTGTAGCTTTTTTTTTTCTTTTAAGTCTAAAAGACTAGATGAAATATATTCTTTTTTATTACAATAAATAATAGCCGAGTTTCCTAAAATCATTCCTTGATTAAGAATTTTTTTAAAAGGTTCTTCTGAACTTACAAATCCATAATCTTTTAAAAATTTATGCCAAAATCTTGCATAAATTAAATGACCTGTTGCATGTTCTATACCTCCTACATAAAGATCAACATTTTTCCAATATTTTTCTTTTTTTTTTTTAACAAAAAAATATTTATTATTAGGATCCATATATCGTATATAATACCAACTAGAACCTGCCCAACTAGGCATAGTATTAGTTTCTAAAGAAAAAATAGTTTTATTATTTATTAAATATGTATATACAATTTTATTGATATTTTTATCCCAAGCCCAAAATTTAGCTATAGTTAATGGAGAATTACCATTAGTGAAATATGTATCAATATTTGGTAATAATAAAGGTAATTTATTTCCTTTTATTGTTTTAGGTATTTTTTTTTTAAAAAAAATTGGAATTGGTTCCCCCCAATATCTTTGTCTTGCAAAGATAGCATCTTTTAATTTAAAATTAAAACTTATTTTTCCAAAAAAATTATTTACTATTATATTAGTAATATAATTAAAAGCATTTTTTAGATTTAATCCATTTAAAAATGAAGAATTTATACATATTTTTTTTTTAGAAAATACTTCAAGTATTTGAATCCCAAATTTTTTAGCAAATTTATAACTATTCATTTCATGAGCTGGAACACACATAATAGAATTTAAATTATAATCATCTTTTATAAAAGAACTTATATAAAGTGGAATTTCATTTTTAGTAAATGGATGTATAACGTAGTTTCCTGTAAAAATTCCAGATATCTTTTTTTTTTTAAAAGTAAAATCTAAAATAGATTTTTTAACTTTATTAAGATTTTGTTTATCAACAATATTTTTTATATTTTTTTTTTTTAAAAAATAACTTTCTAATGGAATTATTATAAATGTTACCCCAAAAATACTATAAGGTTTATTCGTAAAAATTTTTAATTTTATATTATTATTATTTTTTAATGTAAAAAAAAGGTTTATACCAGATTTTTTACCTATCCAATAGATTTGAGATTTATTTAAATTTTCAGTAAAATTTACTTTTTTTAAACCATTTAAAAGTCTTTCAGAATATGAACTAATTCTAATACTCCATTGTAGCATTTGTTTTTTATAAACAGGATATCCTCCTCTTTTACTTAAATTATTTTTGATTTCATCATTTGCTAATACTGTTCCTAATTCAGGACACCAATTTACTGATCTTTTTGATAAAAAAGCTATACGATAGTTTTGTAATATCTTTTCTTTCTCAAAAGAATTAAATTTTTTCCATGTATATGCATTAAAATTTATTTTACTTGTAGAACAAGCATTTATATTAAAATTTCCATTTCTATTAAATTCAGAAATTAAGATTTTAATAGATCTAGCTTTTTTTAATGTCTTATCATACCAAGAATTAAACATTTTAATAAACATCCATTGAGTCCATTTAAAATATGAACTATCACTAGTATTTATTTTTCTTTCCCAATTAAAAAATATACCTAATTTTAATAATTGTAATTTATATCTTTTAAGATTAATTCTTGTTGTAATGTTAGGAGAAATTCCTGTTTGGATTGAATATTGTTCTGTGGGTAATCCAAATGAGTCAAATCCTATAGGATTAATTACATTATATCCTTTAGATTTTTTGTAACGTGCATATATATCAGATGCTATATATCCTATAGAATGACCAACATGTAATCCTTCTCCAGAAGGGTAAGGAAACATATTTAATATATAATATTTTTTTTTTTTATTTAAAATTTTTTTATTTAAAAAATTTTTATATCTCCAATATTTTTGCCATTTTTTTTCTAATTTTTTAAAATTATAATCCATTTTTTTAAAAATTATAATTATACAATATAAATACAATTTTTCATCTATATTTTAATTGTCTAATAGCTTCTTTTTTAAGAAAAGTATATATTTCATATGGAGAAGTTAAATTTTGATCCATCAAGTTTCCCCATTGATCAGAACCTCCTATTTGCTTGTAATAATTGATATGTAAATTCTGTATTATTTTTATAATGATGATGTAAACATTTTTATTCGTAAGAAAATTTATTTAGTTCAAAAAGCATATGAAAAAAAAAAGGATTAAAATATTTGATACTACATTACGGGATGGAGAACAAGTTCCGGGCTGTAAATTAAACACATCAGAAAAAATAAAAATAGCTCGTAAATTAGAAATAATGGGAGTAGATATCATAGAAGCAGGTTTTCCTATTTCTAGTCCAGGAGATTTTCATTCAGTTGAAGAAATCTGCAAATATATATATGAACCAATAATATGTAGTCTTTCAAGAGCTGTAAAAAAAGATATAGAAATTGCAGCATTAGCATTAAAATATGCTAAAAATCCTAGAATTCATACAGGAATAGGAACATCTCCATATCATATTAAATATAAATTTAATAGTACTCCTAAAAAAATAATAGACATAGCAATAGAAGCTGTAAAGTATGCAAAAAAATTTGTAGAAGATGTAGAGTTTTATGCAGAAGATGCAGGTCGTACAGAAAATATATTTTTAGCACAAATTTGTGAAGCAGTTATAAAAGCAGGAGCAACAGTAATTAATATCCCAGATACTACAGGTTATTGTTTACCTGAAGAGTATGCTGAAAAAATAAAATTTTTAAAAGAAAATGTTAATTCAATAGATAAAGTAACAATATCAACTCATTGTCATGATGATATGGGATTATCTACTGCGAATTCAATAGCTGGAATAATTAATGGAGCTCAACAAATAGAATGTACTATTAATGGAATTGGAGAACGAGCAGGTAATACTTCTTTAGAAGAAGTAGTAATGATAATTAAACAACATAAAGATTTAAATTTTTATACAAAAATAAATACAAAACTATTGTATAAAACAAGTAAATTGGTATCTGAATGTACAAGTATGTTTGTACAGGCTAATAAAGCGATAGTAGGAGCTAATGCTTTTTCACATTCTTCAGGAATTCATCAAGATGGATTAATAAAAAAAAGAGAAACTTATGAAATAATTGATCCAAAAGATGTAGGAGTTAATAAATCATCTATTATATTAACAGCTAGAAGTGGACGTTCAGCTTTAGCTTATCGTTATAAAAAATTAGGTTATTCATTTAATAAATCAAAATTAAATGTAATATATACTTTTTTTTTAAAGTATGCAGATAAAAAAAAAGAAATCTATGATGAAGATTTAAAAAAAATCTTAAAGAAAATTAAATATTCATAAAATGAATAAAACCCTTTTTGAGAAAGTTTGGGAATCACATGTAGTTTTTAGTTTAAATAAAAAAATAGATGTTTTATCTATTGATAGACATTATATACATGAAGTAACTAGTTCACAAGCATTTGAAGAACTAAAAAAAAGAAAAATTCCAATATTAAGAAATAATAAAATTATAGCTACTACAGATCATAATGTTCCTACAAAAAATCAACATTTACCAATAAAAGATGTTCTTTCTAAATTTCAAATAGAAACATTAGAAAAAAATTGTTATGATAATGGAATATTATTTTTTGGATTAAAACATGATTTTCAAGGAATAGTACACGTTATTGGTCCTGAACTTGGAATTACACTTCCTGGAATGACAATAGTCTGTGGAGATAGTCATACTTCTACTCATGGAGCATTTGGATGTATAGCATTTGGTATAGGAACTAGTCAGGTAGCTATGGTAATGGCAACTCAATGTTTACTACAAACAAAACCTAAACAAATGCGTATAAAATTAGAAGGTAAATTAAATTTAGGAGTAACTGCAAAAGATATAATTTTATATATTTTATCAAAATTAGGTCCAGATGGAGGAACAGGTTATTTTATAGAGTATAGTGGATATGTCTTTAAAAGAATGAATATGGAAGAACGTATGACAGTGTGTAACATGAGTATAGAAATGGGGGCTAGAGGAGGTATGATAGAGCCCGACTCAACTACTTTAAAATATTTAAAACAAAGAATTTTTTACCCAAAAGAAAAAGAATTTAAAAAAATAAAAAAAATATGTAAAAATCTTAAAACAGATAAAAAAGCTCTTTTTGATAAAGAATATAAATTTAATTCAGATAATATTTATCCTATTATAACATATGGGACTAATCCAAGTATGTGTATAAGCATATCTGATCCTATTCCTATTGGATATAAAAATCTTCAAATAAAATCTTTAAAATACATGGGATTAAAAGAAGGAGAGTATTTATTAGGATTAAAAATCAATTATGTTTTTATTGGAAGTTGTACTAATTCTAGAATAGAAGATATTAGGTTAGTATCTAAACTAATAAAAAATAAAAAAAAAGCAGATAATGTTTATGTTATGGTAGTACCTGGATCAAAACAAGTATATAAAAAAATTATAAATTCTGGAATAGATTTAATTTTATTAAATGCAGGATTTGAGTTACGTAAACCTGGATGCTCAGCATGTCTAGGAATGAATGAAGATAAAATCCCTTATGGTGAATATTGTTTATCTACATCAAATAGAAATTTTGAAGGACGTCAAGGGAAAGGAGCACGTACTTTGTTAGCTAGTCCTTTAGTTGCCGCAATTACAGCTATTGAAGGTAAAATTGTTAATATTACAGAATATATTAAAACTAATACAATTATTGTATGTAAATAAATTATGGAAAAATTTATTACTTTATTTAGTACAGCAGTTCCTCTATTTATAGATAATATAGATACTGATCAAATTATACCAGCTAGATTTTTAAAATTAACAACTAAATCTGATTTTGGAAAAAATTTATTTAGAGATTGGCGGTATGATTCAAATGGAAAAATAAAAAAAAATTTTATATTAAATAAAAAAAAATATTCTGGAAATATATTAATAACTGGAAAAAATTTTGGATGTGGTTCTAGTAGAGAACATGCAGCGTGGGCAATTAGAGATTATGGATTTAAAGTTGTAATATCAAATATTTTTGCTGATATTTTTAAACAAAATGCTTTAAATAATGGATTATTAACTATAGAACTTAAAAAAGATTTTATAAATTTAATTTATAAAAAAATGTTTTTAAATCCAAATATTTTATTTGAAATAAATTTGGAACATCAATATGTTAAATTTGAAAACAATAAAGAATTCTTTAAAATAGATGATTTTAAAAAAAAATGTTTTATAAATGGATATGATGATATTGAATTACTTTTTAGTATAAAAAAAAAAATAGAAATTTTTGAAAAAAAAAATATTTATAATTAAATATGGAAAAAAATATAGCGGTTTTATCAGGAGATGGGATAGGGCCAGAAGTAATTAATCAATCTTTAAGAGTATTAGATGCTATAGGGAAAAAATATGATCATAAATTTATATACCATAAGTGTTTAATAGGAGGAATTTCTATAGAAAAAACTGGTATTCCTTTAACAAAGGAAACTTTAGATACTTGTTTAGGATGTGATTCTATTTTGTTGGGAGCTATAGGAGATCCTAAATATGATAATAATCATCATTTAAGACCTGAACAAGGTCTATTAAAACTTAGAAAAAAATTGGGATTATATTGTAATATAAGACCTATTAAAGTTTATAAATCTTTATTATATAAATCTCCAATTAAAAAATCTTATATAAAAGATGTAGATTTTATTATATATAGAGAACTTACTAATGGTATATATTTTGGTAAAAAAAGAATATCTAAAAGTAGAAAAAGAGCATATGATATATGTTCTTATAATAAAAAAGATATATCGCGTATCGCTATTTATGCTTTTAAAGCAGCGTTAAAACGTAAAAAAAAAATAACATTAGTTGATAAAGCAAATGTTTTAGCAACTTCTAAATTATGGCGTGAAACTTTAAAAGAAATAAATATAAAATATAAAGAAGTACAAATAGATTATCTATTTATAGATAATGCTTCTATGCAAATGATTATTAATCCTAAACAATTTGATATATTATTAACTGAAAATATGTTTGGAGATATTCTTTCAGATGAAGCTAGTGCTATAGTTGGATCCTTAGGATTAATACCTTCTTCTTCTATTGGTGAAAAAACTCCTATATACGAACCTATACATGGATCATATCCAAAAGCTGCTGGTAAAAATATTGCTAACCCATTGGGGGCTATCTTATCTGTAGCTATGATGTTAAAAGATTTTGGTATGAAAAAAGAAAGTTTATTGATAAATAAAATTGTAAAAAATTCATTAAAAAATGGAATTTCTACTAAAGACATAAATTATAAAAATCCTTCTTCTACTAAAGAAGTAGGAGATTTTTTAATAAATTCTATAAATTTAAAAAAGTAGAGTGAGGATTAATTTTTTTAATATGCAAAACATAAGATTATTATGTACATGTTTTATGGTATTATTTAGTATTATAGATGTAATAGGAAATGCTCCTATTATTATAGGATATAAAAATAAAGGAGATATAATAAATCCTAATAAAGTGACTTTAGTATCATTGGGAATATTTTTATTTTTTATTTTTTTAGGCAATTTTATTTTAAATACTTTTGGGATTGATATATATACTTTTTCATTAGCAGGCTCAATAATATTATTTTTAATTTCATTAGAAATGATTCTAGGAATAGAATTCTATAAAAGAGATAAAAATACTAGTGCTCAAGTTTCAATTATTCCTATATCATTTCCATTAATAGCAGGACCAGGTTCTGTAACAACTTTAATGTCTTTAAAAAAGAATTATGATATGCAAACAATATTAATATCATTAATATTAAATATGATAATTGTATTTTTTGTAATAAAAAAAATTGATTATATAGAAAATAATAT
>Ga0066652_100002235_pt1 | contig 10494 bp, 7 predicted proteins | sample GraSoiAngelo_101_FD_71413 | JGI IMG/M metagenome (GOLD analysis project Ga0066652, IMG submission 71413) | Grasslands soil microbial communities from the Angelo Coastal Reserve, California, USA - 14_0903_02_30cm | ecosystem: Environmental > Terrestrial > Soil > Grasslands | place: USA... | reverse complement strand
CTGGCGCGAATGGCGGTGAGTTCCTGGTCGGCGCTGAATCGGCCGAAGACGAGGAGCGTGGCGGTGAGCAAGCCCATCGGCAGCGCGAAAACGAGCACGAAGGGAATCAGCAAACCGATGGCTTGCACGGCCATGATGAGCGTGGCCTGGCGGTTGACGAGCATGCCGAGGATTTCCTTGAGGACGTTTCCGAGCAGCAACACGAACGTAAACACCACCACCGTCATCAGCATGGTGGCGACAATCTGCCGCGTGAGATAGCCGTGCAGGGTACGCATTCGGCGCGTTATTTCACCACGTCATTGGTCAGCAAATGCTTCCATGCCCACGCACGTGCACACCGGATTGCGGTCGCCGAAGACATTGTCGATGCGGCTGACGGGGGGCCAGAATTTTTGGATGCGCAATGACTTCGCGGGCCAGGCGGCTTGCTCGCGCGTGTAGGGGCGGTTCCATTTGTCTGCGGTGACGACTTCGGCGGTGTGCGGCGCATTTTTCAGCAGGTTATTCTTCGCATCGGTGGAGCCGTTTTCGATGGCGGTGATTTCGCCATGGATGGCGATCATGGCGTCGCAAAAGCGGTCGAGTTCTTCCTTTGATTCGCTCTCGGTGGGTTCAACCATCATGGTGCCGGGAACGGGCCAGGAAATGGTTGGGGCATGAAAGCTGTAGTCCATCAGGCGTTTGGAGACGTCCTCGACGGTAACGGTTTTAAAGTGACGCAAATCCAGGATGCATTCGTGCGCGACGAGTCCGCCATGGCCCTTGTAGAGCACGGGAAAATATTTATCGAGCCGGCGCGCGATGTAGTTCGCGCTCAGAATTGCGATCTTCGTCGCTTCGGTGAGGCCGTCGCCGCCCATGAGGCGAATGTAAATCCACGGGATCACGAGGATGCTTGCGCTGCCCCAGGGCGCGGCGGAAATGGCGCCGATACCCTGCTTGCCGCCGACACGAATAATGGGGTGTTTTGGGAGAAATGGCGCGAGATGCGGCGCAACGCAGATCGGGCCCATGCCGGGGCCGCCGCCGCCATGCGGAATGCAAAATGTCTTGTGCAGATTGATGTGGCAAACGTCCGCGCCGAGATCGCCGGGGCGGCATAAACCCACGAGCGCGTTCATGTTCGCGCCATCCATGTAGACCTGGCCACCGTTGTCGTGAACGATTTTGCAGATGTCCTTGATCGTTTCTTCGAACACGCCGTGCGTGGAAGGATATGTGACCATCAGCGCGGCGAGATCGGCGCGATGCTCGGCCGCTTTGGTTCTTAGATCGTCAACATTGATGTTGCCTTTCTGGTCGCACGCAACGGGAACGACCTTCAACCCCGCCATGACCGCGCTGGCGGGATTGGTGCCGTGCGCAGAAGTGGGAATGAGGCAGACATTGCGGCGCCCGTGGCCTCGGCTGGTGTGGAATTGGCGGATCACGAGCAGGCCGGCGTATTCGCCTTGAGAGCCGGCGTTGGGCTGGAGGGAGACGCCAGAAAACCCGCTGATTTCCCCGAGCCAATTTTCGAGATCGCGGAATAGCGCCTGATAACCTTGCGTCTGCGTCGCGGGCGCAAAGGGATGCAAGCGGCCGAATTCAGGCCACGTAACGGGCAGCATTTCTGCAGTCGCGTTCAGCTTCATCGTGCACGAACCCAGCGGGATCATGGACGTGGTGAGCGAGAGATCGCGCGATTCGAGACGGCGGATGTAGCGCAACATCTCAGTCTCGGAATGGTAGCGATTGAAGACCGGATGTGTGAGAAAGCTGCTGCTGCGCCGTGGAAGGTCGGGTCCGGTGGTGTCCAGGTCTTCGACGCGGAAATTAAGCGGCTTATCGCCATTGAAAATTTGGAGCAAGGCCTCCAATTCTTCACCAGATGTGGCTTCGTCCAGAGACACGCCGACGTTTTCCGAATCGTAAGCCCGCAAGTTGACGCGCTGATTTTCGGCCGCGCGAAGGATGTCTTTGATGGGGCGGTTGCCGGCCTGGATTTTGAGCGTGTCGAAAAAGTTTTCGTTGGCGACTTCGAATCCAAGCCGCTGCAAGCCCGAAGCGAGCGCCGCGGTGAGGCGATGCACGCGCTCGGCGATTTTCTTGAGTCCATCGGGCCCGTGATACACGGCATACATGGAAGCCATGATCGCGAGGAGCACTTGCGCGGTGCATATGTTGCTGGTGGCCTTTTCGCGCCGAATGTGCTGCTCGCGCGTTTGCAACGCGAGCCGCAAGGCGGGTCGGCCTTGCGCATCTTTCGAGACGCCGACGATGCGGCCCGGCAAATGGCGCTTGTGCGCATCGCGCGTGGAGATGAACGCCGCATGAGGGCCGCCGAACCCGAGCGGCACACCGAAACGTTGCGCGCTGCCAACAGCGATGTCCGCGCCGAATTCGCCGGGCGGTCGCAAAACCGTTAGGCTGAGCAAGTCAGTCGCGACGATGAACAGCGCATCGTGCTTGTGAACGGTTTCTGCGAAGGCGCGAAAATCGTGGATCGTGCCGTCGCTGGCGGGATATTGCACCAGGGCCGCGAAGACGTTTTCAGAGAACTGGAACGTGTGATGATTCCCGACCGCGACGGAAATACCAAGCGCTTCTGCACGCGTGCGGACCACCGCGATGGTTTGGGGATGGCACGAGTCGGCGATGAAGAACGTGTTTTTGCCGTCCTTCGCATTCAGCGCGTGACACATGGTCATCGCTTCGGCGGCAGCGGTTGCCTCATCGAGCAAGGAGGCGTTCGCGATTTCGAGGCCGGTCAGGTCGGCGATCATCGTCTGAAAATTCAGCAGCGCCTCGAGCCGGCCCTGCGAAATCTCGGCCTGGTACGGCGTGTATTGAGTGTACCAGCCGGGGTTCTCCAGGATGTTGCGCTGGATCACGCCGGGCGTGATGCAGTCGTAGTAACCCATTCCGATAAAGGAGCGGAAAACCTGGTTCTGCGCCGCGGTTTTGCGCAGTTCGGCAAGGAGACCGTGTTCGCTGCGGGATGGAGGCAGATTCAGCGGCTTGCGATACCGAATCTGCGCTGGCACTGCGGTGTCCGCGAGGGCATCAAGGCTCTTGAAACCGCATTCCTGCAACATACGGTCAATGTCGGCCGGGCGCGGGCCGATGTGCCTTGCGACAAATCGGTCAGACCACGCGAACGGGTTACTCGATTGCGACATGCAGGCAAGCTAAAGGCGACTCAAGCCAAATCAAGCCGAGTTTTGGTTCGGCGGCTGGGCCGGAGGCTTTCCGCCTGCCGCTGAATTCAGTAAAGGAAGCCCGTGAAGATCGGATATACATCCACACGGCCGCCGCGCGGGAAATAGGTGTTCGGCGGAAGGGTGAAGCGGCGGTCCGACTTGCTGAAAGTGAGGATTGTCGGCGAGTCAGCGAAATTGGGATCGTATGCGCTAAACCGGATTTGATCGCCAGCGATTTCGGCATCGTAGAGCAGGAGCGCGTGATTGATCGCGAGGCTCGGAAAACGGGCCAGGTGAATAATTTGCGGCCGATTCTGCCCAAGGTCCGCGAGCAGTTTCTCCGCGGTGTGTTCCTGGTGGCGGCGCGTCAAGGGAAGGACCATTCGCCAATGGCCGCGCTGGAAATAGCTTTGCCATGCGCCGCCGCATTCGCGCTGAAGGAGTTCGGCATGGTCGCGACTGAAGCTGCGCAGGTCGGGATAGCCGGGGATGGCGATCTTTTCGTCGTCGTCCGATGATTTACGGGAACTTCGGGAGAGCACCTTTCGGACAATTCGCGTGTAGTTGGTGGTTTTCGGCAGGGCTGGATCAAAGCATGCGTGATCGAAGAATTGGCGAGCGGCGCGAACGACCACGAAGCAGTGATGCGAATAGGTGGGCGCAGGTTCGCGTTTCGAAGTAGTCACTTTGCCGGTAGCCGGATCGAGACGGTATTCCCAGACGAGTTGATTGGAATAAGAGAATGTGTCTGTTTGAAAGTTGAAGGGTCGGCGAGCGCAATCTGACGAAGTCGCGCAGCCCGCAGCGAGCAACAAGACAGCGAGACAAAATCCGCGCGCGGCAATATGCACTTCGCTGTAAACTAGCGCGATGGCGTTGCGCTGACAATCCCGTGCGCGCCAGGATCAGTTCCCCTGTTTGCGAATCACGATGCGCGCGGTCTGGACGCTCTCCGTATTTGCTTTGCGGCCGAAAATTGTTCGCGAGCACAACCAGCTCACGTTGACGACCTTCGCGGTCGCCGGACTGGCCGCATCGTAGTACCCATATCCACCCAGGGTCGTGTTGCGCTGTCCGATCTTGAATAGCATGCGGTCGCACTGGCGAAGAAGGACCTTGCTGGGTGCCGCCGTGTTGGTGCGTGTCAGCGTGCGGGCGTCCGGGTCGTAGATATATCCCAACGTCTTTCCATCGCTATCCTGAAGAATCAGCCGGCTGGCGTTGCAGTCGATCACGCTCTTCGCTGCGCGCACATCCCGGGTCAGCGTATCCATCGCGATCCGGTTAGCGTCGTCCAGATCCACGTAATTATACATGGTGACAAAGCTGCGCGTGCTGAACATGGAAAAGGCACACAGTGCGAGCAGCACGAGCATCACCACGCACATCGAGACCAACGCTTCGGCGAGGGTCATGCCGGCGGTCTTGCGCCGGCCTATCGTTTTAGTAAACATAGTCCTGCATTCCGAACCGTGAGATGTAAGAGGTGAACTCGCGGCTGCGGGCCAATCGGCCAGTCTTCCAGTTCAGCCGCACAACGACTTTCTTCATATCGGATGCGTATGAGGACGGGAGACCGGTATCGGTAACCGTGATCGTGCCATTGTAGACCAGGCCTTGCTGGCCCTGCGTTGCTTCAGGGTCATAAGGAGCGGTAAAGGTCGGGGTGATGTAACCCGTGGTGACCTGGTCCCAGCTATAAAGACGGATCGTCTCCACCCGCTCGAGCATGATCTGTGTGGCGCGCAAGTTTTCGCGGGCCATTTGCATCGTGAAGAAACCACTGGTGAATCCTGAGAACAATGTGGCGATTGTCGTCCCGACGATGCCCATGCCGATAGTCGCTTCGATGAGCGAGAACGCCGCGAGTTTCTGCCGCATTCTCTTGATCAGTGATATTTTAATTTTCATAGCTCTACCTTTCTTCGAAATCAGTCACGGGACGCGGGCGACTTCCACCGGCGTCATTTCATCCCAGGAGGTCACAATGTAACGACCCGCCCCCTGATTGTTGAGGCATTGATCGTAGTGCATTGTGAAACCGCCGGTCGCTTTCACACTTTTGGAGACCGTCCCGCCGTAAAGCAGTGACCCACCTGCAACGTTCAAGTCTGCGGAAGGCGCGTAGACCGTGCCGTAGAATGCCGAGCTACCGCCAAGGTCCACCCGGGTGTTCGTTTTGGCTCCATAATAGGTGAACCGCAGGGGATCTTTGGTTTGGTTGATGATGCCGCCGCCCGCGATGGAGGCAGTGCCACCGCTCACAAACATGCTCAACATCCCTGAGGGCGCAATTTCAATCGCCGATTGCCCGGTCATTTGCAGATTACCGTTTATTTTCAAAACCACGTCGCCGACAATCAGAATCTTCGTGCTGCTGCTCATTTGAAGATCGCTCAGCGTGAAAACCATCTGACCAGTGCCCGCAGAACCGCCCAAAATAGAATCATAGTAAGTATTGTTCACCCAGCCGCCGCTCGAGAGGGACGGGTAACCGCCGGCCGGCGCAGGCGGTGGGTCAGCGATGTTCGCGTTCATGTCATCGCGGAACCAGCCTTGCTGAATGCCCGTGTGGCCTTCGCTAATCCATTGCTGGCCGCCGACGGAGACCGAATTGCCGTTCATGCCCAGGGTGCCGCCAGGACCCGTGGAAACGTGGCCTTTGATCTGAACATTGCCGCCGGCGGTCACCTCTTTGACAAGCTGGCCATTGCTCGCGATGTCGCCGCTGTCGCCGGCCTTAAGCGGATCATACAGGCCATCGGTGCTCAGGGCGGGATCGCAAGAATTGTAACTGTCGACGCGCACCGTGCCACCGATATCGATCTTGCCTTTGGAGAGCATCGCTTTCGTCAGTTTGCCGTTTTTGCGAGCGGCGATGCGCACCCCGCGGCCCATGTAACCGTCGCGAGGGGCATTGTACGTAGGCCCGGCTGATGCCAGGAAAGGCCCTGAGCTCGCGGGATTGTACGTCAACAACGGCATGCGGCAGAACCCGCGCGATTCAATCACCGGCAGTATGGGATTGGTCACCGAGATCGTGACCACGTAGTAGTTGTCGCCGGCGGCGCGCTCCATGCGAAAATAATTACCGACCCTCACCCAGAGGTCCACATTCAATCCGTTGTCGGCATTGGCGTTCAAATGCGCCAACGCTTCTTCAACACCCGCTTCCATGACCGGCACGGCTGAGTTCCAGCCTTGTGAACGGGCCACGGCGCGGTTCTGCGAGTTGACCAGTGTCAAATAACTCATCAACGCAATCGCGCAAATAATGACGACAATGAGCACCATCACCAGCACATGTCCTTGCGTGCCGCGGTTGGTTGTGGGCGAAATCTTCAAAGTCATACTGGACACATTAAGCAACAGCCCTGCCACTTTCCCTCCACCGCAAAAATGAGAACGGGTGCAAAAAGCTCAGTGTTTCCTGTTTCGGACACTTTCCAGAATCAGGACAAGTGTACGCATTTCATACCGCTTGATCCGCCCGGTTACACCGCTAAAACAATGCGCGCCCGTTTGCTGAATCGCGCTTGTCTGAATTGATCCCCTGATATTAAATGTTAATATTTTAATCCTAAGTTCGGTCTTCTCGGGCCAGACTTCCTTGTCGCGAACCCCCAGGCGCTACTGAAGTGTCCGATAAGTGATTGATATTATAGACGGGCAGGTGAGAATCCAGTCATGCCGCGAGGTGACCGCATCAAGCTCGGGATTGATGTCGGCCACACGAGCGGCCGGGTGCCATCGAATCGCCACAGCTCTCCGCCATGGCGCTGATCGTACGCAGAGAAATAAAGCGCGCGATTGACAGTAATGAAGTTGCTCGGAAATGACCCGATGCTCCCGGGATTCAGGTCGGCGATGCGACTTCCTGGCCGCGCACGGGCGAAGCGCGGATTGCGAACGTTAGATTGTCAACAGGTCGTCTGTATCATGCTGCCTGGCCCCACTGGGCTTTGTACATTCGTTTGTATTCTGAATCCCTGGCCAGCAACTCGGCATGGCTGCCTCGTTCGATGATTCTGCCATTATCGAGCACCACGATATTGTCCGCCCGGCTGACAGTGGACAAGCGATGCGCAATAATCAAAGTAGTGCGGCCCTGCATGAGCTGGCGCAGGCTCACGAGCAGGGCTTCTTCGGTTTGCGTGTCGAGCGCCGAGGTGGGCTCATCGAGAATGAGAATGGGCGCGTTCTTGAGAAACGCCCGCGCGATCGACAGCCGTTGACGCTGGCCGCCAGAAAGATTCACACCGCGTTCACCCAGGACTGTCTCGTAGCCTTGCGGCAATTGCCGGATGAAGTCGTCGGCCTGGGCAAGACGCGCCGCGTTCTCAATTTCTGCGCGAGCTGCGCCGGGCCGGCCGTAAGCGATGTTCTCGGCCACCGTCGCGGAAAAAAGGATGGGGTCTTGAAGCACGACGCTGATTTGGCTGCGCAACCATGCGACGCGGAGCTCGCGCAAGTCGTGGCCGTCCAGGGTAATGGCGCCGCCGGTCGGATCATAGAAACGCAGAAGGAGACTGGCGAGAGTGGTCTTGCCCGCGCCGGTGCGGCCTGCAATGGCGAGCACCTGGCCGGGGTCAATCTTCAGGTCCACGTGACGGAGCACCGGACGACTCCTGTCGTATTCAAATGAGACGTCCTGGAATCCGATCTCGCCGCGAAGGGACGGCAGGGTGATGGCGTTTGGACTATCTTTGATGTCGGGAATGGCGTCGATGATTTCAAAGACGCGTCGGAGTTGCGCCCCGGTAGCCTGGATGATGGTGGCGCTTTGGCTGAACGTGCTCATCGGTTGATAGAGCATCCCGAGATAGGCGAGGAACACCAGGATATCGCCAACAGAAAGGCGGCCGTGCATGACCTGGTAACCAGCAACCCAAACCACGGCCGCCGTGCCGAGCGAAACCGCGAAGCCTGCACAGGCGGAATATATGAGTTGAGTGCGCGTCATACGCTGATTGGCTTCGAGGCTTTGTTCGGTCCGCGCACGGAACCGTTCGCCCGCCTGGGGTTCCAGCGTGAATGCCTGGATCACGCGGATGGATGACAGTGATTCCTGGAGCGAAGAAACAAGGGCGCTTTCGTTTTCGTGATAGCGGCGGGATTGCTCGTCAACCCTGCGGCTGAACCCCCGAATGATTAAGAGGAACATGGGCGCAGCGGCCATGGTAATCAAAGTGAGCAAGGGGTTGACGCGCAGCATAACGATGGTGACGCCGAGGACGAGCAGCGCGCCACTGAACATCGGAACGATTGCGCCGTTGATCAGACCCTGGGCAGCATGGGCGTCGTACGCGACGCGATACATGGAATCACCGACTTTGGTGCGATCATGGAAAGCCAGCGAGAGGCGATGCAATTGCTCGTAAGCGTCGCATCGCAATTGCTGGACGATGTTCGCGCCCGCGCAGACGAGAAAGAAATGACCGAGGGCGAGCGCGATGCGATAAACAACTGCAAGCACGAGGATCGAAACGCATACGAAAGCGATCTGGCCGGCGACAGCGGGGGGCCAGAGCGATTTGAGCCATGCCGGCGCGGGCCGTCCGCCGAAGACACAATCGACGAGCCACTTGATCGGCCATGGCTGAAGCAGCTCAATGAGCGCGGAGAAAACAAGAAGAGCGCCGCCAAAGAAGATTTGCTTTTTGGCAGTCGGCCAATAGGAGAAGAGTCGCCGCAGGAGCATCAGTAATATTTGGTTTTTGGCATCCCGATGGGCCAACCGCAGTCCGTGGCCATTTGGGAGACGGCGGCGATCATCTGTTTTCGGGCGCGTACGTACCGAAGCAGAACGACGGTAATAGGGATTGCGAGCGGCGCCAGGTAAAGCGCCTGGGCGATGCCGATGAGGGCAGCCATGAGCCCGGCGATGACCAATGGCGCCTCCGGTTTCATTTTGGCTTCGACGCGGTAGCGCACGTAATGGCGGCTGTGTTCCAAATGTTCTTCGTATACCGACGTGAGCGTCAAGTTATAAGGTCCGGGGCCGAGCACGTCGATGTCCGTATCGTCCCATTCGTTTGCGGCCCGCGCGATCCAACCGCAGGAATTCATGTGCGACAGCAGGCGATGCAGCCAGAGATCGCGTTTAGTCAGATTACCGGTAAGTAATTCATCGGCGGGAAATTCGAGCGGCTCTTTGCGCAAACGCCAGCGGCCGCGCACACGTCCGACCGCACGAGCAATCGGCTGAAGGACGTGCAGCAGACCGACGAGTACCAGCGGCAGGATTAAACCCGCCAGAATCCCGATCACTCCAATGACGACCGGAAGTTCGATAAGCGTGAAGCCACCGCGCACCGACCTCCCCACCCGCAAATTGTCTCTGCTAATGAGCAACTTCATAATGACAGCCCTGCTCAACGGGATGGGAGATGGTTAGCTTTTTTCCCCGGGCTTGGCAAGGTTTTCGCATCCGGGCAGTTCTCTATTTTCTACGTTATTGCCCTTTGAACTTTGCACGGAGGACCGCCCAAAGCAGCAGCGGGAAGACTGCGAGGGCGAGGAGCAAGAGGCAGAGCGCGTTCACTTGAGCAATATGCCCATAATGAAGCAGGTTGAAAATGCGAAGCGCAAGCGTTTCGCCGCCCGGCGGATAGATCATGATGATGGTTTCGACTTCCCAGAGGCAGAAAAGATAACTCATGAACCACGCTGCGGCAAAGGTCGCGGCGGTTTGTGGCCAGTAAGCGGTGCGGAAGGTTTGCCAGCGCGAGCCGGTCTCGAGGCGCACGGCGTCGAGGATGTCGCGATCGACGCGTTGAAGAGCGGTGCGCGCGGCATGCCAGTTGAGGGCGAGGAATCGGGCGGTGAGGGCGATGATGACGATCGCGGCGGAGTGATAGATCGCGTCGAGAAATGGGCGATTGAAGATGTAGATCAGAGAGGTTCCGATGAGGACGCCAGGTGTGAGGAACAAGAGCCATGCGCACCCGCCGAGGCGCCAGCGCCACAGGCATGCGGCGAGGATCGCGCAAGCGGTCGCCCCGATAGCGGCGTAAAGGAGTGAGACGCGAAACGATGCAGACGTTGCGCTGAAGACAGCAGGCAGTTCGCGCCAGGCTTTAGAGTCGAGGGCGATTTGGCCGAGAGGGATGATGACGGAGAAGATCGTGATGAGAAGTGTTGCGATCGCACAGAACCAAAACAGCCAGCCGAGTTGCATGCGAAGGGTGTTCGCGGGAGCAGCGCCTTCACGTGCGGGCCACGGGATTTCACGCCGCCGAAGCAGAAGCAGTCCGCAAAGACTAATGATGATCAGCGGGGCGCTCACAGTCCAGGCTGCCGCGTAATC
>Ga0066652_100002234_pt1 | contig 10494 bp, 8 predicted proteins | sample GraSoiAngelo_101_FD_71413 | JGI IMG/M metagenome (GOLD analysis project Ga0066652, IMG submission 71413) | Grasslands soil microbial communities from the Angelo Coastal Reserve, California, USA - 14_0903_02_30cm | ecosystem: Environmental > Terrestrial > Soil > Grasslands | place: USA... | reverse complement strand
ATGCTCGCCGCCCTGGGCGGTCTGATGACGCTCGTCGTCGCGCTCGGTTTCGCCGTGTCGTCGATTCCAGGGAGGGATCTCCGCAACACGATTCTCGGAACGATGATCGTCGGCGTGCTGCCGCTGCTCACCGGATTCGCGCTGTTCGTGAAAGGCGCGCGGCGCATCCACGCGTCGAAGCCCGAAGCGCCGCCGGTCATTGCCACTCCGGGCGTCCCTGTTTCCCTGACCCCGCGTGCGCCGGCGCCGATGGTCTGACCGCGACCCGGTTCCGTCCTTCGCTCTTGGCCCGATACAGCGAGTCGTCGGCTTCCTTGACGAGCGCCGCCCATGCGGCGGGCGATGCCTCCGGCACTGTCGCCGCGGCGACGCCGAGACTGATGGTGATCCCTTCGGGAATCCCGGTGAACGTCGCCGACTGCACCACCTTGCGCATGCGCTCGGCGACGTCGACGGCCGCCGCGGCGTCGGTGTCGGGCAGGACCGCGATGAATTCCTCGCCGCCCCAGCGTCCGAGCGCGTCGATCTGCCGCACGACGCCGCCGAGCGCGTCGGCCACGGTCCGCAGCGCACCGTCGCCCGCGTAGTGGCCGTGGCGATCGTTGATCTTCTTGAAGTGATCGAGGTCGCTCATGATCACGGCGACCGGCGTGCCGAATCGCTCGGCGCGCTTCAGCTCCAGCGTCGCGCGCTCGTCGATCGCGCGGCGGTTGGCGACGCCGGTCAGCGCGTCGGTGCGCGCGTCGCGGCTCATCTGCAGCTCGAGCAGGAAGGCGCGGCGGTTCGATGTCTCGAGCACGCGCCCGAGCAGCTGGCTCACGACGACCGCGAGCGCCAGGTGCAGCGCGACGTTGAACGACGTGAAGCGATCCAGCGACAGGCCGACGGCGATCGCCGCCACCGCGGTCAGCGCCACGGCATTCAGCGTCAGCAGGTCGATCCGATCGACGGCGATGTAGGGCGCGATCAAGAAGATGGCAACCAGGCCGGCGACGCCCTCCTCGAGGCCGTGGTCGAGCATGCCGAGGGCGCCGGCCGTCGTCGCGATCGCCACGACGAAGCGCAGCTTCGCCATGAACGGCATCACCAGCCGGCGGCCCGGCAGTTTCTGGTACACGCCTGACGCGATCACCACCGCGCAGCCGATCAGCCGGACGTACAGCGCCGCCCGCCAGTGCGGCGGATCGAGGATCGCATCCCAGCCGCTGAACAGAAGGACGATCACGGCGATCGCCCAGAAGGTATTGGGATTGACCTCGATGAGACTCTCGACGCGGTTCGCCCGGAACTGCGCCTCGAGCTCGGGCTCGAAACGCGTCAGTCTCCATGCGGCTGCGGCGCTGGGAATCTCAGTCACTCGAAGCGTGCCCGTCCCGATCCGAATCAGGTGAGCGCCACGGACGACGGCTGCCGCGGAGGCGGATGGAAGAAGAGCGTCAGGACGACGGCGGCAAGGACGGCTGCCGTGAGCGGCACCAGGAACATGTTTCTGAAATCGACGACGCCCCCGTGGTTGAACGTGTCACCGATGAACTTCGGCCCGAGGACGTTGGCCACGAGCGGCCCGAATCCGAGGATCATCAGGTTGAACAGGCCCTGCGCGCTCGCGCGCACGTCGCTCGGGAAGTATTCGTCGACGAAGATGTAGACCGTCGCGAAGAAGAACGCGTAGGCGATCCCGTGCAGCAGGTTGATCAGGATGACGATTTCTTTGTTCTGCGGCAGAAAGGCGAACACGGCGAAGCGTGCCGCATGGCCCAGAATGCCGGCGATCATCGTCGTGCGCCAGCCGAGCTTTTTCAAGGCGGCGCCCAGGACGAGCATCGTCAGGATTTCGGCGACCTGGCCGATGCTCATCACGGGCATGATCCAGTTGCCGGGGATGCCGACGCCGTTTGCCGCGACGTCGGTGCCGAGAAACGTGGCGGTCCAGTTGAAGTACAGGTTGTGCACCGTCGAATCCACGAACGTGACGAGCCACAGCACCAGGATGAACGGCGCCGCGAGAAGGCTCAGCGCTTCGAGCCATGCGAAGCGCGTCGCGCCTGCGGCCGCCGGGCGCGGCGGGGTATGCGGAAGCGACAGGCTGACGGCCGACAGCAGCAGCGACGCCACGCCCGCCACGATGAACGTCGCTTTCGTGCCGGCCTGAAGCGCGGGACCCGTCAGACCGGACGCCAGCACGACGCCCGCCCAGCTCACGAAACCGTCGGTCGGCGTGGCGTTCACTTTCGTCCAGTCGACGAGGATGAAGGTCATGGGCCACGCCGCCAGAATCCACCCCAGCGTCCCGCCCATGCGCACGAAGCCGAATTCCTTCAGACGGTCCTTCATGTGCGCGAAGGCGATCGAGTTCGTAATCGAAATCGTCGGCACGTAGAACAGGCAGTGCACGATCATGGCGGCGAAGAACGGCCAGAACTGTCTCGTCGACGCCAGCATCAGCATCGCGATGCCGCCGACCAGGTGGCTCGCCGACAGGAATCGCTCGGCGGCAAACGTGCGATCCGCGAATTGATTGCCGAAGAACATGCCGACGATCGCGGCAACCGGAAATGCGCTGAGAATCCAGCTCTGTTCCGCCGCCGAGAAACCCAGACTCGGCAAGTACCCGAAGATCAATGGGTACCACGCGCCCCAGATGAAGAACTCCAGGACCATCATCAGGAACAGCCTGGAGCGGACGGAGAGTGGCATCAAAGTTAAAAGTTAGAAGTTAGAAGTTGAAAGTTAGAAGTGAGCGGATCGCGTTTTGCGATCCTCTTCCCGACATGACACAAAGGTACCCGTCGGATCTGGCCGAACGAGCCTTTCGGTTTGCGTGCGACATCGTTACGTTTACCCGCGAATTGTCTGCGGAACCGGGTGTTGTTCGCAACATCGCGTGGCAGCTTTCGGATGCGGGGACGTCGGTGGCGGCGAACTACGAGGAGGCAAAAGCTGCCTACTCTCGCCGGGAATTCGCCGTCACAAACTGCATATCTCTCAAAGAAGCTACCAGGCTCCTTCAGGAGGCCGAAGAACTCGTCGCAATCTTCACGACGATTGTCCGAAAAGCTCGCGTGACCGAGGTTGCCACAACGTCGATCGTCATTGCGATCGCGGCCATTGGGCTACGCCTTCTGATTTTTCCCTTTAACCCCTTCCCTTTTAACTTCTAACTTTTAACTTTCAACTTCAGGACCGGTAAGGCTCCCTGCCTCGCCCCTGAATCGGAATGCCCTGGGAGGCAAGCACCTCGTGCTGCAGGGCGTACATGCAGGCGGCGGCTTCGTCGATCCGGCGGACGAATGCGATTGACCCCTGCAGGATCGGCTTCACGCGCTCGCGATCCTGCAGCCGCGCCTTCGGGTATTCGTGCTCGACGACGAGATAGGTGTTCGGCACGTCGAGGGCGAGCAGCTCGCGCGCGGCGAGCTGGTGGTCGAGCCAGTCGACGGAGCGATTCTGCAGGTACGCGAGCGGATCGTGCCGCGCGGTTCCCGGCAGCTCGTGCTCGGCGAGCACGGTCTGCTTCTTCCACGCGTTCAGCCGATCGCGCGGATCGCCCGACGGCTTGCCGTCGATCCAGTCGCCGCGACCGACCGTCTGCCCGTGATAGCCCCACGCCGCCACGCCCTTCGCGTCGACGACCTGCCCTTTCACGTGGAAGCCGCCGATGAGGAAGGCGTACCCGCTGTCTTTCAGATACTGGAACAGCGACCGCGTGTCCTGACCGAGGAGAATTGCATGCGACGGATCGTAGTGGATGCGGAACTGATCGCCGACGCCGTGCTTCTCGCAGATGCGATGCAGCGCGATCCACGTACCGGGCGTGTACGCGATGTTGTTCAGCCACGTGTCCGTCGTCGTCCATCCCGGCATCGGACACTGTTCGACGCGGTACGTGAGCCCGCGCTCCTTCGCGGCCTCGAGCAAGGGCACGAAGTCGCGCTCGAAGTCGACGAGGTTCTCGTCCATGCCGTGCTGCTGGTTGCGGCCGACGAATCCGCAGACGGCGTTCACGTTCAGGAGCACCGCCGCGTCGAACACGCGGAGCATGAAGTCGTGCTTCTTCCGGCGCACCGCAGAATCGTGATGGAGCATGTTGTCGAAGTAGCCGATGTCGGACACGCCGACGCCGGTCGTGCGCAAGGCTTCTTGCACGCGCGACGCGCGCCGGCGATCGAATGGCCCGCGCAGATCGAGCGTGTTCGCCACCGGATCGAGCATCGCTTCGGGCGCCACGTCGGTCTCCGCCGGATGCAGCGCCGCCGACAGCTGGATGTACTCGACGCCGAGCTCCCGCGCGAAGGCGAGCCATTCCTCGATCGCGCGATCGGGATCGGGATCGCGGACGGGCCGCGGCGTGAGCTCCTGCAGCGCCGCGGTCAGCACGCTGACCTTCATGAACCGGGGACAGAACGGTTTAGCCATCAGCCATCAGCATCCAGCATTCGCGTGCAGCCCTGAAGGCCTGCGCTACACCTTCGTCCAGGCGCCGCCCCGACGATGGCTCTCCAGGACCGCCTCCACGATGCACGCGGACCGCACGCCGTCCTCGAACGTCGCGAACGCGGGCGGCTTCGGCGCATCGGGCCTGGCGTTCAGGATGAACGTATAGATGTCGCGCATGACGTTGCAGAACGCGTCGGCCCAGCCCTCCTGATGCCCGCCGGGCAGACGCGCGTATGCGACAGCGGCCGGCGCGAGCAGCGACGGATCCTTCGCGAGCGCCGCGTTGGCGGCGTGCCGCTGACCGAGCCACAGCTCGTTCTGCTGCTCCTGGCGCCAGCGCAGCGAGCCGCGCGCGCCGTTCACTTCGAGCCACAAATCGTTCTTGTGTCCGGCGCACACCTGGCCGATGTTGACCGAACCCTTCGCCCCGCCGTCGAAGCGCAGCAGGATCGTCGCGAGATCCTCGGACTCGACCGTGAACGCCTCGCGCGTGCCGGCGGTCTTCTGCGTCGCGAACGCCTCGGGCGATTTCGCCGATCGGAACCGCGTCCCGACGACGGTCGTGAGATCGGCGAGCACTTCGACGATCCGCTGTCCGGTGACGTGCTGCGCGAGATCGCACCAGTGCGATCCGATGTCGCCGACCGCCGAGCTCGCTCCGCCCTTCTCCGGCTCCAGCCGCCAGGAGAAATCGGTCGGTTCGATCAGCCAGTCCTGCAGGTAATTGCCGTGGACGAAATGCACCGCGCCGAGCTTGCCGGTCGAGACCGTTTCGCGCGCCTGCTGCACCATCGGGTTGCCGCGGTAGTTGAACGTCACCGCGTGTACTACGCCGGCGTCGGTCGCCAGCTTCAGCAGCCGCCGCGCATCGTCGGCGGTCGTCGCCAGCGGCTTGTCGGAGACGACGTGCTTGCCGGCGCGAATCGCCGCGGTGACGACGGGCACGTGCAGATGATTCGGCGTCGTGTTGTGGACGACGTGGATGTCCGGATCGGCCACGAGGTCTTCGTAGCGGCCGTACGCCTTTGGGACGCCGAGTGCGTCCGCCTTGGCGCGCGACGACGCCTCGCTGCTGCCGACCACCGCGACAACGTCGACGAATCCGAGACGGCGGACCGCGTCGATGTGATGGGCACCGACGAAGCCGGGGCCGACGAGGCCCATACCGATACGCGCCATGGCTGATTGGCTAATGGCGGACGGTAAGCGTCGATGGTGGCTGGCTCACGCGAGCGCGGCCTTCGCGTACGCGAGGCACTTCTTCACTTCCTCCACCGGGCTGGCCTGTCCACGGTACTCATACTCGATGTAGGCGCGAATCGGCCAGCGTTCTTTCTTGAGCAGCTGCAGCGCCTCGCGAATCGGCGTCTCGCCCTGGCCCCATGGCGTGTTGTCACCCTGGTTCTTCTTCCGATCCTTCAGGTGCAGGTTCGTGATGTCGGCGTGGTGCTTACGGATGTACGCGATCGCATCGAAGTTCGCCGCGGTGAAGTGCCCGATGTCGAGGTTCACCTTGAAGTACTTCGACATCTTCATCGCCGCCGCGAAGCTGTCGGGCGTGCAGAACTCGTTCGGGTCGGACGTGTTCGAGTGGCCGTGCATGGCGACGACCATGCGGTGCTTCCCGGCGAACGGCGCCATTCGCTTCGCCGTTTCGAGATTCGTCGACGCCGTGATGATCTGAGCGCCGAGCGCCTTCGTCATCTCGAAGCCGCGGTCGATCTCGGCATCGGTGTACTCCCGGTTCGGGCTGTAGTTGTAGGCGTACACCTCGATGCCGGCCTTCCTGAACCGGTCTCCGATTGCGCGAAAGTGATCGAGGGGCGTTTCGAGCCGCCACTTCCGCAGGTCCTCGCGCGCCTTGACGGCCTGCGGCGACGGCGGATCACCGCGCCGTCCGCGCGCGCCGCTGTTGAACTGCGGCTCGACCTGCGGCGCAAACAGCTCGCACTCGAAGAGCTCACACTCCTGGAACGCCCGAATGACCTGATCGACGGCGTCGCCGCCCGGCGTTCGCGGCAGATCGCGGAAGCTGTAGCTCTGCGCACCGAGGCGGACGCCGTGGAAGACCGATGTCGTCGCCTCCAGCCTGACGCGCGGGAGCGCGAGGCCTGCGAGAGCGAGGTGTCCGAATTCGCGTCTGGTGATCATGATCGTTTCCGCCCGGCTAAAGCTTCGCGTTCCTTCCGTTACGGGTTGACCGTGAACGAATACAGCGTGTCACCGGCTGCGACGAGCACGTGCTGCCGTCCGTCGATCAGAAACGTCTCCGGCGCGTTGGACACCTGGCCGATCTGCGCGTGCCAGAGCGGGTTGCCGTTCGCCGGGTCGAACGCCACGAAATTCCCCGACACGTCGCCCCCGAAGAGCAGCTTCCCCGCGGTGGCGAGCAGGCCGGGCGCCCCGCCGCCGCGCATCGCGCGGAATTTGTGGCGCCAGACCATCTTGCCCGTCGCCGGATCGATCGCGACGAGATAGCTGCCGAGCGACCCGACGCCGATTTCCTCCTTGCCGCCGAGCCCCATCGCGCCGCGCGGATCGGTCTCGCTCAGGTAGTACATCGCGAAACTCTCCGACAGCGGCACATAGAACAGACCCGTGTCGGGGCTGTACGCCGGCGGCGGCCAGTTGGTCGCGCCGCCGTTCGCGGACGACACGAGCGCGCCCGCGATGTCGTGATCCTTCACCGGATCGCGGACCGGCTGCCCCTTCGCGTTCAGCTCCGGCTTCGCCCAGTTGACCGTGTCGGAGAACTTGCTCGTCACGAGCCGCTCGCCCGTGCGGCGATCGAGGGTGAAGTAGTAGCCGTTGCGGCTCGCGGTCAGCACCATCTTGCGCGGACCGCTGCCGCGGAACGTGCCGTCGACGAGCACCGGCGTCTGCGCCGAATCCCAGTCGTGGGTGTCGTGCGGCGACGTCTGGTAGAACCACTCCATCTTTCCGGTGTCGACGTTCACCGCCACGATCGCGCACGTAAAGAGGTTGTCGCCCTCGCCGCGCGCCTGCGCGGTGTACGCCGGCGTCGGATTGCCGGTGCCGAAGATGTAGAGATGCGTTTCGGGATCGTAGACGCCGGGCAGCCACGGATGACCGCCGCCGTGCCGCGCGGCGTCGAGATTCTTCCACGTCTCGAGCCCGGGATCGCCCGGATTCATCGGCACGGTGTAGAACCGCCACTGCACGTCGCCGGTCTCGGGATCGTACGCGGTCAGGTAGCCGGGCGAATCGAGATCGTTGCCCGTGCCGACGATGATGTGGTTGCCGACCGTCATCGGCGCGGACGTGAGGAAGTACTGCTGCGCGAAGCTCGCCGCCTCCTTGTGCCACCGCTCCTTCCCCGTTCGCCCGTCGATCGATACGAAGTAGTCGTCCGGCGTGACGAAGTACAGATAGTGGCCCCACATCGCGGCGCCGCGGTTGCCGATGTGTGTGCCGCCCTTCGTCTTCCAGAAGTAGTGCCAGATCTCGTGGCCATCGTGGCCGTCGAGCGCCCAGACGTTATCGGGCGCCGTGACGTAGAGGATGTTGTTCACCTCGAGCACGGCGCCTTTGACGTTGACGTTCCCGGCGACGACGACCTCGCCGGAGCCCTCGCCGCCGACGTTCTGCGCCGGGCCGCCGGGAGCCGCCGTGCGCGATCCGCCGGCCAGCCGCGACACCCACGCGAGCGACAGATGCTTCACGTTGGACTGATCGATCTGCTTCAGCGCGCTGTATCGGCGGCCGGAGTAGTCGCCGGAGTAGCTGGACCAGTCGTCGCCGAGTGGTTTCAGGAGCGAGGCGGGATCGAGGCCATCAGTCGCGGCGGTGATCAATCCACCGGTGAGACACGAAAACACGAAACACACGAAAACACGAAACATTCTCGTGATGCTCATTTCAGCGTCCACAGATAGGCCGTCACGTTGTGGATGTCCCGGTCCGTGTAGACCTTCAGCAGGTCCCGATGGCCCTGCAGCGGATCGCGGACCTCGACGCGCGGCGCGGCCCCTTCGGTATTGAATGTTCGATGCTGTCCGTCGGCGGTGGCGATCGACACCGTGAAATCGTCCATGCGCTCGACGCGCCCTTCAATCTTCTCTCCCGACGCGAGCGTCACCGTCGCGGTGACGGGCGGCGCCGTCACCGGAGCCGAGGCGCCGCGGCCGCCGCCGGTGCCGGGCATCAGAAACGTCTGCTGCAGCAGTTTCTCGTCGGCGATCCGGCCGGCGACACCTTTGAGATCGCCGCCAGCCGAGTGGCACGAGCCGCACTTCGCGTCGAAGTACGTCCTGCCCGCCGCCGCGTCGCCGACGAGGATGCTCGGCGGCTTCTTGCGCGACTCGTCGTACCCCGCCGCCCTGAACGTATGCACGAACGCGGCGACGTCGGCGATTTGCTCCGGCGTGAGGTTGAACTTCGGCATGCCGCGATCGGTGCGCCCGTTCTGGATGACGGGCGCCATCAGCTCGCCGCTGCGATCGTCGAGGACGATTCCCGATCGCAGCAGGCTCGGTCCGCTGTCGCCGCCGCGCGTGTCGGCGCCGTGGCAGAACGCGCAGTTGACGGCGTAGAGCGCGCGGCCGCGCTCGATCGCCGCCGGATCTCCCGCCGGACGATCGGGATACGCATTGCGCGGTGACGTGATCGCGCCGCCCCGACCGGCGCCCCGTCCCCCTTGGCCTGCCGAAGCCGGAGGCGAAGGCGGCTGCTGAGGCGCCGCGGACACCGCCGCGACACCCGCCATCACTGCCGCCGCGAAAAACGCGCTGCGCATGACGAAACCTTATCCTAAAACAGCACCTTGACGGCGAACTGCATCTGCCGCGGAATATTGTTCCCCGTGCTCGTGATTGTGCCGAAGCCGGCGTTCCCGAACGCCGAGGCGGGATTCGCGAAGCTTGGCGTGTTGAACAGGTTGAAGATCTCCCAGCGCAGCTGGATCCGCATCTGATCGTTCACGGGCAGGTTCTTGAACATCGAGAAGTCGATGCGCTTGAACGACGGCCCGTGCAGGGTGTTGCTGCCGGTGTTGCCCACGGTGTTGATCGGCTGGGCGACGAAGGCCGTCACGTCGAACCATTCGGCGATGGTCGGATTCGACAGCTGGGGATCGCTGATCTGGTTCGGCCGATCGCCGCCGCCGGTATTGCTGCGCGCGCTGCCGTTGCTGACCGTGAACGGCGTGCCCGAGTGATACGACGCAATCGCATTCATCTGCCATCCGGCCAGCACGGCGTGGACGATCCCCTCGCTCGACATCAGGAACGGCAACTCGTAGTTGGCGGAGAACACGAACCGGTGGCGGATGTCGAAGCCGGAGTCGTACCGCTCGGTGACGGTCGGATCCCACGGTGCCGCGTTCGTCACCACCGCGTGCGAGAGCGTGTAGTTCGACGACAGCGTCAGTCCCTGGTGCTGGCGGCGCATGAACGTCAACTGAAATGCGTTGTAGGTGGCGAGATAGTCGCTCGCGATCAGCGGAATCGAGCTGACGCCCGGCAGCGTGGACGCAAACGCGCGCCGCGGGTTGATGAGGCCAGCGGCCGCCGGCGCCAGATCGACGTTGCCGATGTACTGCGTGAAGTGGCTGCCGTAGGTGCCCACATAACCGGCGCCGACCACGTTGCCCGACAGCTCCTTCTCGAGAAACACGTTGTACTGCTGCGTCCGCGTGTTCTGGAAGTGCTGCTCCTCAGCCTGGAACGTTCCGGTCGGAACGGCAATCGGCGTCGGAACGGGCGCCGGCACGCCGTCCTTCAGGAACACGTTCGGCGCGCCGCCGGAGGCGGCGTTGCTGATCACCGGACCGTACGTGCTCGTGAACGGCGCGCTCTTCAGAAACGACTGCGACATATAGTTGCCCGGGTAGTACGCGAGGCCGTAGCCGCCGCGCAGGACGACTTGCGACGGAAGGGTCAGCGAGAAGCCGACGCGCGGGGCGATGTTCGAATGATCCGTCTGGATGTTCGCCGTCCGCGACACGCCGTTCTGTCCGGCCACGAGAATCGTCGACGTGGGCAGGTCCACATTGACGAGATGGTCGTCCTGTTCCGTGTACGGCGTGAACACGTCGTA
>Ga0066652_100002232_pt1 | contig 10508 bp, 4 predicted proteins | sample GraSoiAngelo_101_FD_71413 | JGI IMG/M metagenome (GOLD analysis project Ga0066652, IMG submission 71413) | Grasslands soil microbial communities from the Angelo Coastal Reserve, California, USA - 14_0903_02_30cm | ecosystem: Environmental > Terrestrial > Soil > Grasslands | place: USA... | reverse complement strand
TTTCGGCTGCCGAGCCGTCAACCACGCTTCACCCGTCGCTGGATTAATGAGGTACATGCGTGATTCTTCATCTTCGTGGTTCAGGTCACCGGTGTAGTAGGAGGGATTCATCAGGAGGACGAGGTATTCGCCCACCGAAACCAATTGTGAGCTATTCATATCCGCACCCCACGGATACAACGGCAAACGCAACTCGCCAGCGCCCGTTCCAGTCGCCGTGAAGCGATAGAGCGTTAATGCGTTGGCCTCTGCGAAGGTCATCGCCACGCCGTAGAAAGAGTCATCATTGGCGTGATACGCGAGCGAAGCCAGGTCCAACCCATTCATGCTGGAAAGAACACTCCAGCCGCTCGCCGGACTGTACGCATACAAGAAACCCTCACCACCCAGCGTCACCAACAGCGCGCGGTCTCGCAGGCTATCGTAGGCGATTCCCACTGGCACGCTGACTTCGGGAAGGTTCGATGGAACGGGCAGTTCCCGCGTTGTCCCGCTCACGGGATCGAATTGCAGCAAGCCGTTATCACCGAGCGCGTAATATGTTCCGTCATTGGCGAGCAGGGCACGTTCACTCCGCGGCAGCAAGTCTCCACCGTCGTTCGGTCCTGCAAGACTATAATCGACGCCAAAAATTCCCGCGCCCGAGTAGAACGAAATGGTGAAACTCAGGTCCGGCAATTCCGAAAGCGGCGTTGGGACAGGATAGTTAGCAAGCAAGCGCGGATCATCCTGGACGCTGTCAATCACGACCGCGGTCGAGTCGCCATGAAAACTGGAAATCTCCAGCCCAGTCAGTCGTCGCACCTTGGGCGCGGTGCGATAGAACTGCCCGGAGACAAGGCTCGTACCGATGTAATAGTTGATCCATTCTCCAATGACTTCCACCTCGGGCCCGATTCCTTCCGCGCGGCCGGGATAGTAACCGACCAGATAAACTCTCTCGATCGTCGTGCCGGTTGAAGCGCTGATGGACCAGAGCACCGGTTCGTAAGCGCTCAGAAAAACTGTGACGAGTTTTCCCGGACGATCGACAAAAACAGTCGCGTGCCCTTCCTCGTGAGCCGCCGTCGATGCTGCCGCATAAATTCCAACGATGTGCAACTCGTGATTGTCCGGTTCGCGGACAGTAATGTTCACCGGGACAGACGTAGCCCGAGCGCCCGCATTATCGACTGTGCGCGCCGTCAACCGATGCTGCCCAACCGGCGCGTTGGCCCAGTCGAACTCGAAGCGGAGCGGTTGTCCGGGTTGCGCCGGGCGAAGGGTCGTCTCACCGATCTTCTGGTCATCCGCAAAGAATTCGACTGTGCTGGCAAACCCATCTGGGTCAACAGTGACCGCTTCGATGCGAATTGTTGGTCCTTGATCGAACATCGTCCCATCCGCAGGAACCGTAATGCTGACTTGCGGCGCGCGGTTGCTGCCTGCGCTGCTGATCAAAAAGCCATTGGGTTCCACGACGCTGCCCGTCATCGTTACGCGCGTTCCGTAAATATCATACGCACCGAACGGATTCTCTTCGTACGGCAGAGCACTGCGCGCGTCCTCCCATACGGCAAAAAACTGTTGGCCACTGAAGGCGAGCGATGGAAGAGCCTGGTCCTGCGGCGCCGAACAAATCGTGAACGGGGTCGAGACGTTGCCAGTCGCCGTCACGCGAGCGGCGCGAATGTCAGATGTCCACCGCTGATTGCCGCCGTTCGTGTAAACCGCCCCAGCCTCCCAGATGACAAGCGCTTCGTTGCCGATGCCCGCCGCCGTGGCGTGGTCCTGCAGATATATTGTCGGCTGCCCGCCACTGCTTCCCCCCGCGGGACTGGTATTGGATGACACGAGCACGGTTTTAAACGGCTGGCCTGCCGAATCGATCCATGTGCCATAGATGTCCATGACACTCGTGGCAGAACTCAGTTGGCGATTGGCGCGCATGGTGAGGAAATAATTATTTCCCACGGCGGTCAAACCGCGCATCCATGTATCGCCACGACTTCCGATGTAACTCGGGAGTCCCACGCTGCCGTCCGGCCTCACGAGCGATGCCTGGATGCCCGCATAATTCCACGCCGCCAGCCAATTCCCACCGACGCTCGCAACCACCACTGGCGAGAGAGTAGATTTGGGCCCGAACAGAACTATTTCTTCAGTATCGAGCACAACTCCGGCGGGCGTAACGCGCACCGCGATCGCCGTGTCGCCCACCTGTCCGTTATGTTGCCGCGCATAAGCGGCGACCAGATAGGTCGAGCCATTAAAAGCAACCGTTGGTTGATATGCGATTTCGTCGTGCGTGATCTTAAATCCATTTGTGTCCAGGACTCTGCCGTCGCGGCCTACTCGCGCGCCGTAGATTTCAAGGCGCGGCGTGCCCTCAACGTTGTCGCGCTGGTCCGACCAAACCACGAGGAAGTTGTTCCCATCAAATGCCACGGACGGATACCATTGCCAACTCACATCCGTGCAAATCGGAATCCCTTCACGATCGAGCACCTCACCCGCAGCGGAAATACGCGCCCCATAAACGTCATAATCGCCTCGATGATTGCGCCGATCCATCCAAACCGCAAAATAGTTGACGCCATCACTGGCCACCGCGGGCCATTCCTGACTGTCCGGCGCGGGATTCAGCGGCCCAGCCAAGCCCCGCACAGTGATATTCACGGGCGCTGAATTGCTGCTCGCGCCCAAACTGTCCGTCGCGCGCGCGATAAGCGTGTGGTCGCCGGGTGGCGGGTTTGCCCAGACCAACTCGTAAAAGGGGCAGTACGGCGTCGGACATCTTGTGGGCGCAAATTCACCAAGGCCCAAACTGATTGTGCCGTCAAAAAATTCCACCCGGAGCTGGTAGCCGTCTTCCTGGTCGGTCGCAAAAGCCCGCAGAGTGACGTTGGTGGGCGGCTGAAAAACATCTCCGTTGTGTGGTTCGTTGAGCTGCACGTAAGGCCGTTGGTTCGGGCGCGAGTCGGCGTCTCTGATGAATACTTCGGCGCGATTGGACGGACCCACCCGGTAACAACCCGCCGGTGGTGGAAAGACCGTGGCGCAGATCGGTACTTGCAGCGCGAGCAGGACGTTCTCGGTGCCCTCGAATAACCCGTCGTTCTGTGGATAAATGTCAACCCGCGCCTGCGCCTGGCCCGGATTGAAGTGTACAGAATTCGAGACATAGCGGTAATCCACGCCATTTTCCGCAGAGCCGCTCAGCGTAAAAAAGGCGGTGAGCCCATTGGTGACTGAACCGCTGCGTGAAAATGTGAATGTGCCGGGAAAAATTGCCGCTAGAACTCCGCTTTCCGCCGCATCGGAATCAGTGGCGATCACGTTGACGACGGGCAACTCAGGCGGTGGCGTGCCACGTTGGCCGATCAATTCCAAATCGAAGCTGATGTCACTGCTGACCGGGGAATTTTGGTGCATCTCGACGGCGACGATGTTGATCCCCTCACGCAGCAATGCCGGAGACGCCGCGAAATCCACAATTTGGTTATCTGGCGAGGTCACCAGGGCCAGCGTGTTGAATGCGATTGGGCCGGAGGGAAGATTGCTGCGAAAAATCTCCATGCCGTTCAGATACACCACGCCGCCGTCGTCCTGCAGCAGACGGCCCCGCAGGTCGGTGATATTCGCCGCATTTACGACCTGAAAGCTGCGGCGAAAATATGTGGTGATGTATTTGTTGGCCGGATCCGGGCCGAAGTTCACCACCGTGATCTCATCGCCATCCCCGTAACCAAGTTGCGCTGGACCGGCGGCCCAGGTGCTGTCATCAAAGCCCGGCTCACGCCACGCGGTCCCCTGATCGGTGCCATTGTCCAGGTATTTCCACACTGAGCCGAACGCAACCAACGCAGCGTTCGTGTCCGTATCTGGTGAGCGAACCACGATGCTGACGGAAGCTGAATTGGTGCTTGCGCCCAAACTGTCCGTAGCGCGCGCGCTGAGGATATAATTTCCAGCCGGCGGGTTCGACCAGATCAACTGGTAATACGGGCAGTAAGGCGCAGGGCAGGTCGCGGGCTCAAAGGTTCCAAACCCAACACTGTTGCCGTTGGCAAAGAACTCGACGCTGACCCTGTATCCATCTTCCGGATCATGGGCGAACGCTCGCAGCACAATATTGGTGGGCGCTTTGAAAACACCGCCGTTCGCCGGTTCGTTTAGCTGCACGTAAGGCTGCTGGTTTTCCGGGGGTGCATTCGCATCCTTGATGAACACTTCGGCGCGATTCGATGGACCGGGCTGAAAACATTCGGAAGGTGGCGGAATGATGAAGGCACAAGGCGGCGGCACCAGCGTGACCACCACATTCTCCGTTCCCTCGACCAAATTGTCATTCAGAGGTATAACATCGACCCGCACCTCCGCCTGACCGGGATTAAACCGGACCTGGTTGCTGATATACTGGTAGTCCGTCCCGTTCGCCGCGGTGCCGGTTAGGGCATAATTAACAATGAGCACGTTGGTGTTCACCGGAGTGCGATAAAACGTGAATCGCCCCGGGAAAATCGCGGTCAACAGCCCACTCTCCGCCGCGTCGGAGTCGGTGGCTACGACATTGACGGTCGGAAATGCCGGCCCGGCCTCCGCAATCAATTCCAGATCGAAGCTCAAGTCAGAACTGGTTACGTTCACTTGATGCACTTCGACGGCGACAACATTCATTCCCTGCACCAGCAGGCCTGGGTCAATTTGGGTGGTAACAAATTGAGTGGTCTCTTCCGCGCCGCCGACAGCAACCGTTGCCAGCGTCGAATATGAAACGGCGCCGGGCGGCATATTATTGCGGAATACCTCCACGCCGTTGATGTAAACGACGGCGCCATCATCGCGCAGCAGGCGCAACGTGAGAGAGCTCGCGCCGGTTATTTGACTTTGAAAGGTGTGGCGAAAGTACGCGGTAATAATTCCAGATTGCAAGGTAGTCACTTCGTCACCATCGCCAAAACCCAATTGCGCGGCGCCGGAACCCCAGGCGCTGTCGTTGAAGGCCGCTCCGCGCCAGGCGCTGCCCGGGTCAGTGCCATCCGCGAGATAGCGCCAGTCGGATCCGGATGGCAGGATGATCACCGGTGAGGCACCGACAAGCGGCGCGAAAAGGCTGAGTGTTAGACTGAGGAGAGAACCGCCGAGAATTTGGGACGTCTTCATAAACCCGGACTTGAGTACCCGTTTTTACCCCCGGATCCGGAGATAATGCAAGAGAATAACTTGGCGGTAATGTTACGATTGTGTAAAACCTTGTAGATGAAGCGTTTAAGCCTGCTGAGTCTTATCGTTTTTGCCTTCTCGGCTGCTGCCGAAAGCCATTTGCTGTATGTCGCCGCGCCCGGCATTCGCGAATATCTGGAATACGGCGGACACGGCGTGCTGGTGTTCAACATCGACGATGGACATAAGTTCGTCCGCAGGATTGCCTCGGCGGGACTGGACGATAAGGGTAAGCCAATGAACGTCAAAGGCGTTTGCGCCAGTCAATCACTTCAGCGTCTGTATGTGAGCACGCTGAAGACGTTGATGTGCTTTGATTTACCCACGGACAAGCTGCTGTGGGAGAAATCGTATGAAGGCGGGTGCGATCGCATGGCGATTTCGCCGGACGGGAAAGTTATTTATCTACCATCGCTGGAGAAGGCGCATTGGCACGTGGTCGATGCGAAAAGTGGTGACGTGATGACGAAGATCGTGCCCGATTCCGGTTCGCATAATACCGTCTATGGTCCGGATGGAACTGAGGTGTATCTGGCGGGACTGAGATCACCGCTGCTGACGGTGGCCGACGGTCGCAGCCATAAAGCGGTGCGGACGGCTGGACCGTTCGGCAACTTCATTCGTCCGTTTACTGTGAACGGCAGCCAGACCCTCGTGTTTGTGAACATCAACGAGTTGCTCGGCTTTGAAGTCGGCGATCTGAAGTCCGGCAAGATGCTGCATCGCGTCGAGGTCCAAGGGTTCAAGAAGGGCACTGTGAAACGCCACGGTTGCCCCAGCCATGGCATCGGTTTGACGCCGGACGAAAAGGAACTGTGGTTGAGCGATGCCGCCAACAACAGCGTGCATGTGTTCGATGCGACGATGATGCCGCCGAAACAGATCAAGAGCATAACTGTTCGCGAGCAACCTGGCTGGGTCACCTTCAGCATCGATGGGCGTTATGCGTATCCGTCAACCGGGGACGTGATTGATGTCGCGAGCAAGAAAATCGTAACTGGCCTGGCGGACGAAACCGGCGCCGCAGTCCACAGCGAGAAGATGCTCGAGATCGATATGGATGGCAAAAAGGTGGTCCGCGTCGGAAACCAGTTTGGTGTTGGGGCGAAGCGCGATAAGCCGTCGCCTGGAACGTGACCGAAAGCGGCAGTCCTCCGCCGCTTACTGGCAGGTCACCGAGCGAGTTCCTTGTGCCGGAAGCAGGTGAGCGAATGATCATTCACCATCCCGACGGCTTGCATGAAGGCGTAACAGATCGTTGAGCCGACGAAGTTGAAGCCGCGGTTCTTTAAATCTTTGCTCATGGCGTCGGACTCTGGAGTGCGCGCCGGTATCTCCTTGAAAACCCGCCAGCGGTTTTGCTTCGGATTGCCGCCAACGAACTGCCAGATGTACGCATCAAACGTCCCAAATTCCTTCCGCACTTTCAGGAAAGCTTTCGCATTTTGAATTGCGGAATCGACCTTCAGCCGATTGCGAATGATGCCCGCATCAGTCAGCAACGCCCGCACCTTTTTCGCGTTGTAACGCGCGACTTTCTCGACGTCGAAATTGTCGAACGCCCTGCGATAGTTCTCACGTTTATTCAACACCGTCGACCACGACAAGCCGGCCTGCGCGCCTTCCAGGATGAGCATCTCGAACAGATGCCGATCATCGTGGTTCGGCACGCCCCATTCCTTATCGTGATAGGCAGTGTAAAGCGGATCGCTGCCGCCAAAGCATCTTGAGATCATGCTTCCTTAATCCACCTGGCACTCGGCCAGCCGGGCTTTATAGGCGGCGCGCGCGTGTTCGTAATCTTTTTCGGCGCCGTCCAATTCGGCGGCGGCGATCACGCTTTTCTTTTGCGACCAGCATTGGTCGACGCTCTTGAGGCACCAATCGATGCTGCGGCGTGATGCGCGGATGGGTTTGTTGTCGACTTCGATGAAGATCGGATTTGTGTGGGAGGAAGGCAGGATGCGCATAGCGACCCAACTGCTGTGCTCGATAGGGATGTCGAAAGAGAGGTCATTGATCTTGCCGTCGGCCGTGAGCTCTTTCTTCGCGACAGAAACACCGTTCACGATCACTTCAACAGGAACGGTGCGGGTGCCTTCGATGCGAGCACGTTCAACGTCCCAATATGGTTTTTGATCGACGCGCAGTTTTTTCGAGTTTGACGCGGACTCAGCGAGGTACGCAGCGGCTTTCGCTGACACGTGAACCTTGCCGGCTTTCTTGAGGCGCAGTTCGCTTCCGGATTGGCCGAGTGAAACCTTATCGACTTTGAACTCCATCAGGTGGCTCTTCCCGTCGCTGACGTAATTACGGCCCTGGCGAATGCCTTCGCACCAGCCGTCGTAATCGAGCTTGTCGCCCAGTTGCACATAAGAGCGGCCAAGGCCGACCTTCTCGCCGTAAATGCACGGGAAATCAGTTTCACCGCTGACGCGCGTACGGAAGCCCGCGTTCAAGGTGTGATACCAGATGTTGAGTTCCCAGAGGTACGGCGTGTCGACCATCGAAAGGAAATCGACGGCGGGAATGAGTTTGCCGTCGGGCCCTGGAACCTGATGGGTCACGTCGACGATGTATTCATTCGCGCCGATGCCGTCGTATTTGGGGATGTTGTAATTCGGCAATTCGTCGCCAGCGACTTGCAGACCCCAGCCGGAATGGGCCGGGCCGACGACCGCGCCTTGCTTCTTGGCCCAACGCAGCGAATTCAGGCAAAGTGTTGGCCAGTGATCCTTCGAAGCACCGCCGGGATACATCTGGTCTTTAAGGCGCAGCAACACGAGATGGCCGGAGCGATGAGAGCCGAAGCCGGAAATCTCGATATCGTAGCGCAGCAAATATGGATACTGCGAGACCTTGTCCACCGCGCCACAGAAGAATTGTTTCTGATAATCGAAGCACGGGCCCCACGTGAGGTTCGCGCCGACTTTCAGGTCCTCGCCCATGCAATGGCGAATCATGTCTTCGGCGTGAACGCCTTCGGTCGGCTTCACATAATGCGCACAACCGGCGGCGTGGATGTGGTGATCGCCGGACCACCAGCCGTTCTTTGAAGGATCGATCCAGCGCTCGACTTTGAAGTCCCATTCCCGTGTGCCGGTGCCGACTTCGAGCGTTTGCGTGCGCGTGATCGATTCCGGGCCGCGCGAGAACTCGATATTGTATTTGCCCGCGGGCAGACGGACTTCTTCGCCATCGGCGCGATAGACCTGAGGATGAAAGGCGAAATCAGGCGCAAGCCGTTTAGCTTGTGACGGATAAATGTGGCCTCGCTGGTCGCGGATGACGAACGATGCCGTCGTTGACTTACCGTTTTCGTCGCGCACGCGGAAAGTCACCGCCCGAGCCGGTTCGCAATTGAACAGGACGTCCACTTCATTGCGGAAGCCAAGGTCCTGGGTGCCCTGGCCGACGTTGAAGGCGAATTTGGCGTCGCGCTTGCCGGGATCGCGGCTGTAGAGCTGGATGATGCGATATTCGAGCGCGAGCCCGGAAAGCGTCTTCGCAAGCGGCTGTTGATCGAACATCTGCAATTCCAGCCAGCGATTGGCGACGTCTTCCTTCGGCGAATTGAACAGCTTCTGCGCGTTCGGGCTTTCGGCTTTCAAGGTCGCTGTTGTGCCCGCTTCGTTCGCGACTTTCACCAGGAACTGCCGCCAGCCTTGTTCGAGCAGCGCAGGTTTGGCTTCGCCTTGCGCAACCTTTACGCGCATCTCGGGATTGATGTGCACGCCGAACAGGCAATACTTGTCGAGCGCACGCTGGATATCCTGCGCGTTGCTCGCCTTCTCGATGGAGGCGCGGTCTTCTTTGGCGATGGGCGAACCGAGATACTCTGAAGCTTCAAGGATGCGTTTGGCCTGCGCGGCGAACGGCTGAAACTCGATGTTGTCGATAATCGGCAGGGCGGCAAAGGTCGTGAGGGGCGCGAGGCACAAAATTGTACAAAGCTTTAGCATAACGGGTCCTTTCGTTTACGCGCCGAGGCTAACGATTCGCGGCGAGATCGTCCAGTGCCTTTCGCGCCTGGACAAAATTCGGATCGCAACGCAAGGCATTCCGGAAGGCCTGGGCGGCGCCTTCCTTGTCGCCCAATCGGCGACGCGCTTCGCCGAGGAAATAATGCGCATTTTCCGAATCGGATTTTGAGCGCAGCGCCATCTCGAATTCCGCCGCGGAATCTTTGAAACGGTTCTGCCGGAAATAAACGAGGCCCATCTGTAAATGACCGTCGACGGATGCGGGATCGAGCTGTAGATGGCGCCCGAGGGCGTTTTCGGCAACGACGAGATTGGACTGGATCACGCAGGCGCGGCCGAGATAAAGCCAGCCTTCGGAAGAGTTGGGATACAATTTCACCAGGCGCTCGATGATCGGCGCGGCGGCGGACAAATCGCGGCGCCCCAGGGCTTCCTGGGCTTGCTCGATCCATTCGCGTTTGCCGGCGGCGTATTGCTTCACTTCGGCTTCGAATGGGTTCGGCCATTTGGAATCGGGCGGCATGTCCGCGGCCTCGTCGGAGAGCGCCCGCGCTTCGGTGGTGCGACCCAGCCGCAGATTGACCGTGGCGAGGATCGCGGTCGCGGTCTGCGCCATGTATTTATTCTGGCGCGCCTGCTGCAAATGCGGCAGCGCCTGTTCCCATTTGCCTTGCGCACACGCAACCTGCGCAAGGCCGAGCGAATGACCGGCAGCGCGAAACTGTTCTTCCGCTTCGGACCAATGGCCGACTTCCATGAGTAATTGCGCGAGGCGGATTTGGAGAAAGTCGGTCGGCTTGAGCGCGACCGCGCGTCGGAGACTCTCGATAGTGTCCTGGAAGTAAGGCCAGCGCGGATCTTTGCGATCGAGCTTTTCTGCGCGGACGAAGCAATCCTTTGCTTCGGTCTGAAACCCGGCGGCCTTGAGCACCATCCCCAACTTGCCCCACGCTGCGCCCGATCGCCCGTGGTGTTCGACTTCCGCAACTGTGCTGCTGATTTGCGTGGCGACTACAGGATCAACGCCGGTCATTCCGATTTCCGGCAATTCGACGCGTTTGCATCCGAAGGCTGTAATCGCCACTGCGGCCAGAAAGACGAACCTCATTTGCCTTTGCCTTTCTCCAGGATGAGGATGCGGTCCGCCGGTGTTCCGGGGAATTGCTCGCGCTTCCCGCCGGGCCACATGACTTCGATGCTGTCGATCTGCGTGCGCGCGCCCAACCCGAAATGCGCCCGCGGATCGTTGCTGCAGAGATAACTGTAAGCGGGATTGATCCAGCCGGTGGCTTTCGCGTTTGCTGAATGGACCGTCACCTC
>Ga0066652_100002231_pt1 | contig 10509 bp, 8 predicted proteins | sample GraSoiAngelo_101_FD_71413 | JGI IMG/M metagenome (GOLD analysis project Ga0066652, IMG submission 71413) | Grasslands soil microbial communities from the Angelo Coastal Reserve, California, USA - 14_0903_02_30cm | ecosystem: Environmental > Terrestrial > Soil > Grasslands | place: USA... | reverse complement strand
ATTGCGTCGCGCGTCAGCTGACGAATCCCTCGCCGGAGGTGCCGATCACCTCTGGTCTCGCCGGCTCGCCCTTCTATCTGACGCCGCCCACGACGTCGCTCGGCAGCAGCCTGAGCATGAAGGTGACGGAGAAATGGGCCGCGGCGTGGCAGACGAACTACGACTTCGAGCGGCACAATTTCGCCAGCCAGATCGTATCGTTGCAGCGCGACCTGCACGACTGGCGCGCCATCTTCGCCTTCACGCAGTCCCCGAACGGCAGCTTCGCGTTCAACTTCCTCATCTCGCTGAAGGCGGAGCCCGAGTTGAAGTTCGACTACCACAAGGCGACCTACCGGAACGAAGGGCTGCGCTGATCTCCGGCAGGGCGATGCGGCACCCTTGAATTGTCCTGCCGCGCGCTCGACATTGCGCGCATGCCGGCGACCGTGGTCCTGGATGGTCAGTCGCTCTCGCTCGACGACGTCGTCGCGGTGGCACGCGAGCGAGCGTCGGTCGAGCTCTCGCCGGCGGCCCGCGCGCGCATGGGACAGGCGAATGCCGTCGTCACCGCGCTCGTCGAGTCGGGCGCCGTCGCGTATGGCGTCACGACCGGCTTCGGCAAGCTGGCCGAGATCGCGATTCCGCGGGACCGACTTGGCGAGCTCCAGGTGAACCTGGTACGCAGCCATGCGGCCGGCGTCGGACCCGTGCTGCCCGAGCGGGAGACCCGCGCGATGATGCTGCTTCGCGCCAACGTCATCGCGAAGGGTTTCTCGGGCGCTCGGGCGGTCCTGGCCGACACGCTCGTGGGCATGCTGAACGCGGGACTGTTTCCTCCGATCCCGGAGCAGGGCAGCGTCGGTGCGAGCGGTGATCTCGCGCCGCTCGCGCACCTCGCGTTGGCGCTGATCGGCGAGGGAACGCTCTCCCGCGGCGGCGCCTCGGGCGACGCGGCGGACATGCTCGCTGCCGCCGGCATCGCGCCCGTGTCGCTCGGCCCGAAGGAAGGCATCACGCTCATCAACGGGACGCAGGCGCACACGGCGGTGGCGGCGCTCGCCGTCGTCGACGCGCATCGCCTCTGGCAGATCGCGCATCTCGCCGGCGCGATGTCGCTCGAGGCGCTCCTCGGGACTCCGGTGGCGTTCGACGTGCGCATCCACGACGCGCGCGGTCAGCTCGGTCAGGCGGCCAGCGCCGCGTTGCTGCGGTCGCTCCTCCAGGGGAGCGAGATCCGCGAATCGCACCGCGAGGGCGACCCGCGCGTGCAGGACCCATACGCGCTGCGCTGCATGCCGCAGGTGCACGGGCCGGTGCTCGACGCGATCGATTTCTGCGCCGGCGTCGTGAGCCGCGAGCTGAATGCCGCGACGGACAACCCGCTCGTCTTCGCCGACAGCGGCGAGCTGCTCAGCGGCGGCAATTTTCACGGTCAGTCGGTCGCGATGGCGCTCGACGTGATGGCCATCGCGCTCACCAATCTCGCTACGATCGCCGAACGCCGGATCGATCGGCTCGTGCATCCCGACTTCAATCAGGGGCTGCCGCCCTTCCTCACGCGCGACGCGGGGGTAAGCTCGGGCTTCATGATGGCGCAGGTCTCGGCTGCATCGCTCGCGAGCGAGTGCAAGCTGCTCTCGCACCCGGCCAGCGTCGACACGATTCCCACCGATGGCAACAAGGAAGACGTCGTGCCGATGGCGATGGGTGCGGCGTGGAAGCTTCGACGCGTCGTCGCGAACGTACGCGCCGTGCTCGCGATCGAGCTGATGTGCGCCGCCCAGGGACTGGACTATCGCGCGCCGCTCCGCGCCGGACGCGGCGCGGCGCGGGGGCTCGCGCTCGTCCGCGAGCTCGTCGCGCCGCTGACGACCGACCGCGTGCTCGCCGGGGACATCGCGCGCCTCGCCGATGCAATCGATGCCGGCCACTTCGCGTCGGCGTTCGGGAGCGCACCGTGAGCGCGACGATGGCCGGCCCGCATCTCGTGCGGGCACCGCGCGGGTCCGAGATCACCTGCAAAGGCTGGCAGCAGGAAGCGGCGCTCCGAATGCTCATGAACAACCTCGATCCCGAGGTGGCGGAGCGGCCGGACGATCTCGTCGTCTACGGCGGCACCGGCCGCGCCGCGCGCAACTGGGAGTCGTTCGAGGCGATCGTGCACGCGCTGCGTGAGCTCGCGGACGACGAGACGCTGCTCGTGCAGAGCGGGAAGCCCGTTGGCGTCTTTCGCACGCATCAGTCGGCGCCGCGAGTACTCATCGCCAACTCGAACCTCGTGGGCCGGTGGGCGACGTGGGAGCACTTCCGCGAGCTCGAGCGCCGGGGGCTCATGATGTACGGGCAGATGACCGCCGGCTCGTGGATCTACATCGGATCGCAAGGCATCGTGCAAGGCACCTACGAGACCTTCGGTGCGGTGGCGCAACGACACTTCGGCGGCTCGCTCTCCGGGCGCCTCGTCGTCACGGCTGGGCTGGGCGGGATGGGGGGTGCGCAGCCGCTCGCCGCGACGATGCAGGGCGCAGTCGTCCTCGCCTTCGACGCCGACGAGTCGCGCATCGACAAGCGAATCGCCACCGGCTACTGCGACGTGAAGGCCGCGTCGCTCGACGAAGGCATCACCCTCGTCGAAGCGGCGCGCGCCGAAGGACGGGCCCTCTCGGTCGGGGTGACGATGAACGCGGCACCGGCGCTCGAGCAGCTCGTGCGGCGTGGCATCCGCGTCGACGTCCTCACCGATCAGACGAGCGCGCACGACATGCTGCGCGGCTATGTGCCCGATGGCATGACGCTCGACGATGCGGCGATGCTGCGCGAGCGGGACCAGTCGGCCTACGTCGCCGCGAGCACGGCCACGGCGGTGCGGCACGTGCGTGCGATGCTCGCCCTGCAGCGCGCCGGAGCGGTGACCTTCGACTACGGCAACAACATCCGCACCGTTGCCTTCGATGCCGGCGTGGCCGACGCATTCGAGATTCCCGGCTTCATTCCCGAGTACATCCGGCCGCTGTTCTGCGAGGGGAAGGGACCCTTCCGCTGGGTCGCGCTGTCCGGCGAGCCCGCCGACATCCATCGTACCGACGAGCTGGTGCTCGAGCTCTTTCCGGAGGACGCGCATCTCCGCCGCTGGATCACCCTCGCGCGCGAGCGGATCCACTTCCAGGGCTTGCCGGCGCGCATCTGCTGGCTCGGACAGGGCGCGCGGGCCAGGTTCGGCGTCGCCATCAACGACCTCGTCGCCCGCGGTGAGCTCGCGGCGCCCATCGCGATCGGCCGCGACCATCTCGATACGGGCAGCGTCGCGTCGCCGTTCCGGGAGACGGAGGCGATGCGCGACGGCACCGACGCCGTGAGCGACTGGCCGATCCTCAACGCGCTGCTGAACGTCGCGAGCGGCGCGAGCTGGGTCTCGTTTCATCACGGCGGCGGTGTCGGCATCGGCAATTCGCTGCACGCCGGACAGGTGATCGTCGCCGATGGCACGGCGGAGATGCGCGTGCGCCTCGAGCGCGTGTTGACGAACGATCCGGGGATCGGTGTCGCCCGTCACGCCGACGCCGGCTACGAAGCCGCGGTGGAGACGGCGCGCCGCGAAGGCATCGTCATCCCGATCGAGCGCTGACGTGCTGTCGGCGCGATTCAAGCCGTATCACGTCCCGTTGTTCCTCGCCAAGTACGCGTGGCTGTCGGCGAGGCGGCGTCCCGTCCTCGTGCACTTCGAGGTCACACTGCGCTGCAATGCGCGTTGCGGCTTCTGCGACTACTGGAAGACCCCCACCGACGCTCGGCACGACGAGCTGCGTTCCTACGCCGACGCGGCGCGCTTTTTCAACCCGATGCTCGTCACCTTCACCGGCGGCGAGCCGCTGCTGCGGCGCGATCTTGAGGATCTCGTCGCGGCCGTCGACTCGGCGGTACGCCTCAAGTACGTCACGCTGATCACGCACGGGGGCATGCTCACGGTGGAGCGCGCACTCGCACTCCGCGACGCCGGGATCAACCAGTTCAGCATCTCGCTCGACTATCTCGACGACCGGCACGACGCCGCGCGCGGCATCCCCGGGCTCACCGAGCGGATCTTCCGCACCGTCGACGGTATGCGGTCGCGCGGCATCGACAACATCCGCTTCAACACGGTCATCAAGGACGACAACCTCGATCAGCTTCTGCCGATCGTCGAGCGCGCCGCCACCCTGGGGTGCGGCGTCAACTTCAGCGTGTACACCCAGGCGAAGAACGGCAACGCGCGCCACGTCGTTCGCGAAGATCTGCACTCGGAGCTCGACGATGCCGTCGCGCGACTGCTCGATTACAAGCGCCGTCGTCGAGGGGTGATCACGAACTCCGACGCGTATCTCGAGCTCGTGCCGCGATACGTACGAGGCGAGCTGACCGAGCCCTGTCGCTCCGGTGAACGCACGATCCACGTCGATCCGGCTGGGCGCGTCAAGCGTTGTCCCGACTTTCCGACGGACTTCCACTGGCGCGACTTCGAGCGGTATCGACCAATTGCCTGCAACGCCTGCTTCTACGCGTGTCGTGGCGAAGCGCAAGCGCCACTGCGCCTCTCTCGAGTACAGGACGTCATGGGCCACGCACGTCCGGTCGCGTGAGCGACGAGCTGCTGTTGGTCAATGCACGACAGGTCGTCACGTGCGCGGGGCCCGGCCGCGCCCGTCGGGGGTCGGAGATGGCGGATGCGGCGATCCGCGAAGGTGTCGCCGTGCACGTGCGAGGAGAGACGATCGTCGACGTCGCGCTCGAGTCGACGCTTCGCGAAGCGCATCCAGGCGCCGCGCTCGTGGACTGTGAGCGAGGCGTCGTCACCCCCGGCTTCGTCGATTCGCACACGCACGCGGTGTTCGGCCGCGCGCGGTATGAGGAACAGGAGCTGCGCGCCAGCGGCGTGCCCTACATGGAGATCGCACGGCGCGGTGGTGGCATCCACGCCTCCGTGCGCGATCTGCGCGCGCGGGACGAGGACGAGCTCTTCGCGCTGGCCCGACGTCGGCTCGCCGCGCTCGCCGCGTCGGGCGTGACCACCGTGGAGCTCAAGTCGGGATACGGGCTCTCGCTCGACGACGAGCTCAAGATGCTCCGGGTGATTCGTCGGCTCGCCGATGCGCTGCCGATGCGCATCGTACCGACGTGGCTCGGCGCTCACGAGGTGCCGTTGGAGTTCCGCGGTCGCGACGGCGGCCGCCGGGAGTACGTCGACCGGCTCATCCATGAGATGCTCCCGGCGGTCGCGGTTGAGCGGCTCGCCCGATTCGCCGACGTGTTCTGCGAGCCGGGCGTGTTCACGGTCGACGAAGCGCGCGAGATCCTCGTCGCCGCGAGCGCTGCGGGGCTCGGACTGAAGCTGCACGCCGACGAGTTGACCTCGGGTGGCGGAGCGGAGCTCGCGGCATCGCTCGGCGCGACGTCGGCGGATCACCTCGCCGCGATCAGCGACGCCGGCATCGAGGCGCTCGCCGGCGCCGGTACGGTCGCGACGCTCCTTCCAGCCACGATGCTCTTTCTCGGGAAGCGTGAGCATGCGCCGGCGCGGCGCTTGATCGACGCCGGTGTCCCCGTCGCGCTCGCGACGGACTTCAACCCCGGCACGTCGCCGACCACGAACTTTCCACTCGTGCTGACCCTGGGCGTCAGCCAGCTTCGACTCGGGGTGGCGGAGGTGCTCGTGGCCGCAACCGTCAACGGTGCTGCCGCCCTTGGTCTCGCGGATCGGACCGGACAGCTCGCCCCCGGCTTCTCGGCCGATCTGGCGTTGTGGGCGATCGACGACGCGCGCGAGCTGCCGTATTGGCTCGGTGGAGGGCGTTGCCACGCGTCGTGGACACGCGGCAAACCTTGTCACCCCCGTGACTTAGAACTAGCTTTTTCACGCTGAGCCCCCCTCTGACGAGAGGCCGGGGCGCCCTCCGCGGAGCCCGCCCCTCGCCGATGCCTGATGTCGCCAAGCTGAAGAAAAAGGCAGCCGAGCTCGAGCTGAAAAAGCAGTTCGACAAGGCCCTGGCGGTCTACGTAGAGATTCTCGACAGCTACGATGGCACGGACGAGGAGGTCGACGTCGCGCTGTACAATCGCGTCGGCGACATCTACCTCAAGCAGGGCAACACCGCCGACGCCGTCGACTACTACGAGCAGGCCGTCGACCGGTATGCCGAGGGCGGGTTCTTCAACAACGCCATCGCACTCTGCAACAAGATTCTGCGCAACTCGCCCGGCCGAGCGTCGATCTACTACAAGCTCGGCAAGATCAGCGCGCAGAAGGGCTTCATCGGCGACGCCAAGGTCAACTTCCTCGAGTACGCCGATCGGATGCAGAAGGCGGGGAAGATCGACGAGGCGTTTCGCGCCCTCAAGGAGTTTGCCGACCTCTGTCCTGACCAGGACGACATCCGGCTGCTGCTCGCCGAGCAGCTCTCCAAGCAGGAACGCGGTCCCGAGGCGATCGAGCAGCTCCAGATGCTCTACGAGCGCTACTCGGCGCAGGGGCGCGAGCTCGAGGCGCGCGCCACCGTCGATCGAATGAAGGCGATCGATCCGCAGGTGGAACCGCGCGCGAGCACCGCGAGCTCGTCGCGCAGCAACGACCTGATCTTCCTCGACCTCGACGAGCGGCGGTCGCGCAGCAATGCCATCATCGCGAAGCGCGCGACGGAAGGCCTCGACATCATCCACACGGGGCAGTACCAGGAGATCCCTCCTGCGGTGGAACCGCCGCCCGTCGAGCCCGAGCTCCTCGACACGCCTGCGCCCAGCCCGGAGATCCTCGAGACGCCGATGCTCGACGCCGCGGTCCTCGACGGCCTCACGCGCGCGGGCGAGTACGAGCATGAGGACGCGGGGGCGCTGCCAGGTCCCCTCGACGGTCTCGATACGACCGCGTTCAATGCGCGCGACGCTGCATCGCCCCTCGATTCGCCGGGGATGATTCGCGATCTCGAGCCGACGGACATCGGCGCCAGCTTCGCGCCGCCCGAGCCCGTCGCTCCGCTCGACACCCCGGTGTCCACGCAAGCGGAGCCCGCACCAGCGGCGGACGAGGAGTTGCTCGACTTCTCGATGCCCGAACCGAGGGCGTCTCGGCCTCGCCCGTCGCTGAGCGACCTTCCGCTCGTCGATGAGGATGCCGGCGAGGAGGAACCTCGCCAGGCGACGCCCGCCGCGGCGGAGCCGGACGAGGAGGATGAGCCATCGATCGGCGGTGATCTTCCGCTGATCATGCCCGACACGCCGACGTCCGCGTCGGCCGAATCGCACGCACTCGACGACATCCCGCTGCTCGATCTGTCGCTGCCGACGCCCGGCGAAGCGATGGCGAGCATCACGGATACGCCTGCATCTGCGGGGCCGACGATCGACTTCCTCGAGCTCGAGGACGCCGCGATGCCGGTGCGCGGCAACGAGGACGTCGTCGATCCCACGATCGAGCAGCCGGTCGACGAGTCGCAGTTCGTCGCGATGCCGACACCCCCCGCGGCGCCGCGCAACGCGACGATCCAGGCCGAACGATCGGTGGAGATGTTGAAGTCGCTCGTCGACGAGCAGCCCAACGATCACTTCAAGCGACGCCAGCTCGGGGAGGCGATGCTCGAGTCGGGACATCGCGACGACGGGCTGCGCGAGCTCGAAGCGGCGATGGTGGGCTTCGAGCGAGGCGACGAGTTGGACGCCGCAGCGTCGGTCGCGGACGAGATCGTGCGCGTCGATCCCGAATCCATCCGTCACCATCAGAAGCGCGTCGAGTACGCGTTTCGTACGAACGAGCGCGGACGGCTCATCGAGGCGTACCTCGCGCTCGCCGACGCGCTCTTCCGCGCGGGCCAGATGGAGAAGTCGCGCGCCATCTATCACCGCGTGATCGACCTCGCCCCGGACGACATCCGCGCGCAGGCAGCGCTGGAGAACTTCGCCGAATCCGAGCCGACGCCGCCACAGCCGCAGGCGCGTATCACGGCGTCGATCCCGCGCGTGCCGGCGGCGCCGCCGCCGCGGCCGTCCGAGCCCTCGCCGCTCCCGGATGCGGAGTTCGTGAATCTCGGTGACTGGCTCCGCGACGACGACGCGCCGAAGGACACGCGGATGGTCGTCGAGGAGAAGGAGCCCACGGGCGATGAGGACGCGGACTTCCAGGACATGCTGCGGAAGTTCAAGCAGGGCGTGTCGGAGAACGTCGAGGAGGAGGATCACCAGAGCCACTACGATCTCGGCGTCGCCTACAAGGAGATGGGTCTCCTCGACGAGTCGATCGCCGAATTTCAGAAGGCGCTGCGCGCGCCGAGCAATCGCGTGCCGACCTACGAGGCGCTCGGTCAGTGCTTCATGGAGAAGGGTCAGCACCAGATGGCGTCGACGATCCTCTCGCGCGCATTGCACGAGAAGGGAGTGTCCGAGGATCAGCTCGTCGGCGTGCTGTACCTGCTCGGCCGCTGCGCCGAACAGCGTGGGCAGCTCGAGCAGGCGGTGGAGTACTATCAGCGCGTGTTCGTGATCGACATCCAGTTCAGGGACGTCGGCGAGCGGCTCGCGGCCGTCGAGAGCGCCCGCTCGTGAGCGGCGTCGCGACGCGCATCCGCACGCCCACGACGTCGGCGCTGCACGACATCCAGTCGCCGGTGCGCGAGCGCCTCGAGGACGTCGTCGTCGAGATGCGGCGCATCGTCTCGGCCGATCTGCCGATGATCGAGCAGGTGAGCGGCCACTTGCTCCAGATGCGCGGCAAGATGTTCCGTCCGACGCTCGCGCTGCTCGCCAGCGAGACGGACGGTACGCCCGATCCGCGCGTCGTCACGCTGGCGTCCGTCGTCGAGCTGATGCACCTCGCGTCGCTCGTGCACGACGACTCGGTCGATCACTCCGCGCTGCGACGCGGTCTGCCTACGGTCAACTCGCTCTTCAGCCACCAGGTGAGCGTGATCATGGGCGACTTCCTCTACTCGCGCGCGCTCGAAGCGCTCGTCGCCCTCGCCGATCTCGATCTGCTGCGCGTGCTCACCGGCGTCTCCAGTCAGCTCACGATCGGCGAGATGCGGCAGCTGGCCGCCGTGGAGCACCTCGCGTTCACCGAGGTCGAGTACGAGTCACTGATCGAAGCGAAGACGGCGTCGCTGTTGAGTGCCGCCTGCGAGACGGGCGCGATGTGCGGCGCGATGCGACACCGCACGGCGCTGAAACGGTTCGGGGCTCGCCTGGGCATGGCGTTCCAGGTTGCCGACGACATTCTCGACTACGTCGAGACGGCGTCCGTGACGGGGAAGCCGACGGGGCTCGACCTGCGAGAGCACAAGGTCACGCTCCCGCTCATCGCCGCGGTTCCGAAGCTGAGTCCGGCGGCGCGAAGCAGAGTGGACGCGCTCTTCGCGACGGAAGAACCGAGCGACGAGCAGATTCACGAAGTCATTGGCCTCGTGACCGAAGCCGGCGGAATCGACGCCGCCCGGCGACGCGGCGAGCAGTATGCACTCGAAGCCGACGCGGCGCTGCGTGGGCTCCCTGACACGCCGGCGCGCGCTGCGCTCGCCGACGCCATCCTCTACGTCATGGACCGGCGCTCGTAATGGCTCATCGCGGATCTTCGAACCGTCGGCCGGTGTTTCACGCGGTAACGCTTGCCATCGGCTTCATCGTCGGCGGGGCGATGACGCAAGTGACGCGGCGCTTTCTGCCCGCCGGCCCGGTCAAGGAGTTCTTCACGACGGGCGTCACGCCGTCGGTCGGTCCGGTCACACTCGACCTCGTCATCCTCAAGTTTTCGCTCGGTCCGGTCGCGCTCGACGTGTCGCTGTTGAGCCTTCTCGGCGTTCTCATCGCGTACCTCATCGCCCGATCGCTCTTCTAGGAGACTCCCATGTTCGGCAACCTCGGTTTCAGCGAGCTGATGATCATCCTGGTCATCGTGCTCGTCCTCTTCGGCGCCAAGCGCATACCGGAGATCAGCGCATCCTTCGGCAAGGGCATCCGCGAGTTCAAGAAGAACGTGAACGACGTGGAGCGGTCGATCACCGAACCCGAGCCGACGCGCTACGACTCGCGGCTGGCCGCAGGCGAGCCGGTGCGTCCCGAGACGCCGGCGAGCGAGGAAGTGCGGCCGGAGCCGAAGCGGCTCATCTGATCCGACGGAAGCGAGCGAGGCCCGTCCGGTGCGCACCGGACGGGCCTCTTCTCATTTCGCTCGCCGCGTCGGTCAGCTGACCGACTGCCGGCGCGCCCTGGCTGCGATCTCCTTGCGGCGGTCGTCGATCTTCGCCGACTTGCGGAGGTCCGCGAAGTACGCCTGCAGCCGCTGCTGCTTGAGCTGCTGCTGGCGCTGCGCACGGAGCTCCTTCTTCTTCGCCTCGAACGCCACCTTGTCCGCCGGCTTCTTCGCATCGACGCGTAGCACGTAGACTCCGTCCGCCTGGCGAATCGGCACGCTCACCGTGTTGACGGGAAGCGCGAAGGCGGCGCCGAGCGCTTCGCCGACGCTCCCCAGCGAGGAGGAGGCGCCGCTTCGATTCACCATGCCCGTCTTCTGCA
>Ga0066652_100002230_pt1 | contig 10510 bp, 12 predicted proteins | sample GraSoiAngelo_101_FD_71413 | JGI IMG/M metagenome (GOLD analysis project Ga0066652, IMG submission 71413) | Grasslands soil microbial communities from the Angelo Coastal Reserve, California, USA - 14_0903_02_30cm | ecosystem: Environmental > Terrestrial > Soil > Grasslands | place: USA... | reverse complement strand
AAGGAGCTCGAGGCCTATCCCGGCGCGATCATGTTCATCGACGAGATCCACACCGTGATCGGTGCCGGCGCGACTTCGGGCGGGGCGATGGATGCCTCGAACCTGCTCAAACCGGCGCTCGCCTCCGGCACGCTACGCTGCATAGGCTCGACCACCTACAAGGAGTATCGGCAGTATTTCGAGAAGGACCGTGCGCTCGTGCGCCGGTTCCAGAAGATCGACGTGAACGAACCGACGGTTCCCGACACGATCGAAATCCTCAAAGGCCTCAAGCCCTATTTCGAGGACTATCACAAGCTCAAGTACACGTCCGAGGCGATCAAGGCGGCGGTCGAATTGTCCGCGCGGTACATCCACGACCGCAAGCTTCCGGACAAGGCGATCGACGTGATCGACGAGTCCGGCGCGGCGCAGATGCTGTTGCCGGAGAGCCGGCGCAAGAAGACGATCGGCATCAAGGAAATCGAAACCACGATCGCCACCATGGCGCGGATTCCGCCGAAGACCGTGTCGAAGGACGACGCGGTGGTGCTGCAGCATCTCGACCAGACGCTCAAGCAGGTCGTTTACGGCCAGGACAAGGCGATCGGCGCGCTCTCGGCGTCGATCAAGCTCGCACGCGCGGGTCTGCGCGAGCCGGAAAAGCCGATCGGCTGCTACCTGTTCTCGGGCCCGACCGGCGTCGGCAAGACCGAGGTGGCAAAGCAGCTTTCCGTCGCGCTTGGGGTGGAGATGATCCGCTTCGACATGTCGGAATACATGGAGCGCCACACCGTCTCGCGGCTGATCGGTGCACCGCCCGGCTATGTCGGTTTCGATCAGGGCGGCCTGCTTACCGACGGCGTCGACCAGCATCCGCACTGCGTTCTGCTGCTCGACGAGATCGAGAAGGCGCATCCGGATCTGTTCAACGTGCTGCTGCAGATCATGGATCACGGCAAGCTCACCGATCACAACGGCAAGCAAGTCGATTTCCGCAACGTCATCCTGATCATGACCACCAACGCCGGCGCGTCCGATCTCGCGCGGCAGGCGTACGGCTTTACCCGCATCAAGCGCGAAGGCGACGACCTCGAGGCGATCAATCGGCTGTTTGCGCCGGAATTCCGCAACCGGCTCGACGCCATCATCACGTTTGCGCATCTCACGCCCGAGATCATCGCCAAGGTGGTGGAGAAGTTCGTGCTGCAGCTCGAGGCGCAGCTCGGCGATCGTGACGTGACCATCGAGCTTTCGGAAGAGGCCACCAACTGGCTGATCAAGCACGGCTATGACGAGCAGATGGGGGCGCGGCCGATGGCGCGCCTCATTCAGGAGAACATCAAGAAAACGCTCGCCGACGAAGTGCTGTTCGGCAAACTCAAGGACGGCGGGCACGTCCGCGTGGTCACGGCGAAAGATGATACCGGCGCCGAGAAGCTCGGCTTCGAGTATCTCGACGGACCGGTCACACCCAAGCCCGAGAAAATCCCCGAGGCGAAGCGCAAGCGCCGCAGCCCGCGCCGCAAGCCGCCGGGCCCGAAAGGCGGCGGCCCGTCGCCGCGCGGCTCGGTGCCGAAGGTGCCGTTGGTCAAGGTTTGATCGCGATTGCGGGGCGACTAGCGCAAGGTCGGGCTCTCACTTCAGCGCCGCGGAAAGCTGCTTGGCCTGATCGGCGAGCACGTCCGGCGCCTCCTTCACGCTCGCCGGTGGCTTGAGCGCGACGCCGGCTTTGCGCGGGATGACGTGGACGTGCAGGTGAAACACCACCTGGCCTCCCGCGCTTTCGTTGAACTGCTGGATCGTCACCCCGTCGGCGCCGAACACCTCCACGCTGGCTTTGGCGATCTTCTGCGCCACTTTCATCACATACGCGAGATCGTCGGGAGAGACGTCGAGGATGTTGCGGGCGGCCGCCTTCGGCAGGACCAGCGCGTGACCGCTCGCGCGCGGCATGATGTCCAGGAAGGCGAACGCCTTGTCGTCCTCGTAGATCTTGTGGCAGGGCAGCTCGCCGCGCAAGATCTTGGCAAAGATATTGGTGGGATCGTAGACCGGCATGATTTTCTCTCCCATCTTAGGCGCACGTCATTCCTTGCGGAACGGCGCCGCCTCCGCGAGTTCCTCTTCCGCCGCCGCCACATAGGCGCGCTCGCGCCTGAGGAAATCCTCGATCGCACGCCGCAGCGCCGGGTCGAGGATGTAATGCGCGGAATAGGTCGTCGTCGGCATGTAGCCGCGTGAGATCTTGTGCTCCCCCTGGGCTCCGGCCTCGACGCGGGCAAGCTTGTGCTCGATGGCGTATTGGATGGCCTGATAATAGCAGAGCTCGAAATGCAGGAACGGGTGGTGCTCGATCGCGCCCCAGTGCCGGCCGAACAGCGTGTCGGAGCCGATGAAATTGATGGCGCCGGCGATCCAGCGGCCATTGCGCTTGGCCATCACCAGGAGGATGCGCTCGCGCATCTTTGCGCCGACGAGCGAATAGAACTCTCGCGTCAGATAGGGACGGCCCCATTTGCGCGAGCCGGTTTCCATGTAGAAAGCAAAGAATGCGTCCCACACGCTTTCGGTGAGGTCGGAGCCGGTCAACCAATGCACGTCGATGCCCGGCGCGAGCGCGTCGGCACGCTCGCGCCGGATGGTCTTTCGCTTGCGCGAGGCTAGCGCCGCGAGGAACTCGTCGAAGTCGGCATAGCCGGCGTTCTCCCAATGGAACTGCTGGTGGGTACGCTTGAGGAAGCCGCGTGCGCCCAAGATTTCCCATTCCGGCGCGGTCGGGAAGGTGACGTGGACGGAGGAGGCGCCGGAGCGCCGGCAGATATCGATGAGCGCATCGGCGAGATGCGCGCGCACGGCCTGGGCGTGCGGGCCCGCCCGCGCGAGCAGACGCCGCCCAGTGGCGGGCGTGAACGGCACCGAGACCTGCAGCTTGGGATAGTAACTGCCTCCCGCGCGCTCGTAGGCCTCCGCCCAGCCATGATCGAAGACGTATTCGCCGCGCGAATGCGATTTCACGTAGCACGGCACGGCGCCCAGGAGTTCGCCGCGGGCGTCCTCGGCAATGAGGTGCATGGGCTGCCAGCCGGTGCGCGCGCGGACCGATTGCGACAGCTCCAGCGCGGAGAGGAAGTCATGTGAAATGAAGGGATTGTATTGGTCTGTTAAATTCGCTTCTTGCTGGTCGAGGGGCCGCGCGCAGGGCCCGCCGCGGCCGCCATTGCCGCGCACCGGCGAGGGCGGATTGGCGCACGCGTCCCAGGCCTCAGCCGCCACCTCGCCGATGGAATTCGCCACGCGCAGGGTCAGTTCGATCATGGCCTTGGTCATGCAAGTTTACGGCCGAAATCCTTCAAAAATCATCTGGTCGGCATAACGCGCGGCGCGTTGCCGCTCATCCGCGCTGCGCACCGTCCAGGCGAGGAGCGGCATGGCAAGCAAATTGTGCGTGAGCGTCGGGAGCAGTGCGGGCAGGTCGCGCACGGAATAGGCAAGGAATTGCGGGCGCGATGCGAGCGTCGGCGCGAGCGCAGCAATGGCCTGCTTGGGCGCGGCGAAGACGTCGCGCCAAGTGTGAGTACGCACCGCCATCCCGCGCGCGAGCCGCGGCGCGATATTGCGCAGGTCTGCGACTTGGCGCGGCTCGAACGACATCACCGCGGCGTTCCCGCCGTAGCCGGACAGCACATCGGCGGCGCGGGCGGCAAGCCGCCGGTCGCCCGCGCGCGCGCTTTTCAACTCGATGAGCATCGCCGCTCGGCCGGCCACGAAGTCGCACAATTCACCAAGCGTGATCATGCGGTCCGCGGTTCCCTTGAACTCGACGCGCTTGAGCTCGGCGGCTGTCATTGCATCCAGTCGGCCGGCTCCTTCGGTGAGCCGGCCCAGCGCGTCGTCGTGGTGCACCATCGCCTCGCCATCGCCGCTGATCTGCAGATCGCATTCGATCCCATAATCTCCGGCGATGGCGGCGGCGAATGCCGACATCGTGTTCTCGACGATGCCCTTTGCATCATCGTGTAGACCCCGATGCGCCAACGGCCGTGCGATCAGCCAATCCAGATCGGCCATTCGCGGCAGCGTCAGGCGATCTCGAAGATGCCTTCCACCTCGACCGCGGCGTCGCCCGGCAGCACCGCCACACCGACAGTCGTGCGGGCGTGCCGTCCCTTGTCGCCGAACACCGCGACCATGAGATCGGAGGCGCCGTTCATCACCTTCGGACCATCGAGAAACGCCGGATCGGAATTGATGAAGCCGCCCAGGCGCGTCACCTGCTTGACCTTGTCGAGATCGCCGAGCGCGGCCTTGACCTGCGCCAGGACGTTGATCGCGCAGGCACGTGCCGCTTTTTGGCCGTCCTCGAGTGATACGCCGTTGCCAAGCTTGCCTTTGGCGACCACTTTGCCCGCCGCATCGAGGCAGATCTGACCGGAAACGAACAGCAGCGAGCCGACGCGCACGAACGGGATGTAATTGGCGACGGGGCTTGCCGGTGTGGGAAGCGTAATTCCGAGCTCGGCGAGCTTTTTGTCGACCGTTCCGGCCATAACGTCCTCCTGCTGTGCTGGATCGAATGCCTTGTCTTCGCCGATCGGGCGTAAGCATGCAAGCGGCCCATGTCCGCGTTCGGGCATTGCATGGTTGCAGGAGGCGAACAGCGTCCCTATGTTGCGGCGCATGCCGGCGGGGCGGAGCAGATGGCGATGACGATCTTCGGCAGGCCGATACTCTGCGCTGTCCTGGCGACGGCGGCCGTGACCTTTCCTTTCGACGGGCAGCGCGCAACGGCGTTGACTCCGGCGGGCGAGCTCGCCTCCCATCGCGCGATCTACGAGCTCAAGCTCGCGCAGACGCGCGGCAATTCGCCGGCGGCCGCCGCGCGCGGGCGCATTCTCTACGATTTTTCCGGCAACGCCTGCGACGGCTACGCGCTGCATTTCCGTCAGGTGTCGGAACTCGACAATGGGGAGGGCAAAGTCACGCTCAGCGACCTTCGCTCGACCACCTGGGAGGATGGCGCAGCGAAGAAGTTCATCTTCAAATCGCAGAACTATCTCAACGAGACGCTGGTCGATACCGTCGACGGAGAGGCAGAACGCGAGCCCGACAAGGTCGCAGTCAGCCTGACGGAGCCCGCCGCCAAGAAGTTCGACCTCGAGGCGGCTATGGTATTTCCCACCGATCACATGCGGCGCATCATCGAGGCCGCACGCGAGGACAAGAATATTCTCGAGCTTCCCGTCTACGATGGATCGGAGAAGGGCGAGAAAGTCTACAACACGCTGACCGTGATAGGCCCCGCGATCGCCCCGAACGAGCGCGTGCCGACCGATGCCGCGGCGGGCGAGCCGGCGCTGGCCACGCTCAAACGATGGCCGGTGACGGTGAGCTATTTCGACAAGACGGCGCGGGATGACCAACTGCCGGTCTATTCGATCAGGTTCGAGGTCTACGAGAACGGCGTCTCGCGGGCGCTGATGCTCGATTACAACGACTTCGCCATCAGCGGCGAGCTCACCTCGCTCGAGCTGCGCAACAGCGCGCCGTGCCGATGATTGCCGCGCGCGGCCGTGCCGATGATTGCCGCACGCGAACGACGGCGCATGCCGCGCGCCGCCGTCGGATGCCTATCCGTGTAGACGCTCTTGCTTACCGCAGGCCTGAGAGCGCCCGGTCGTAGTAGGACAGGTCGACGTATCTCTCCGGCGCGGGCGCCTTGCCGCCCCACTGTCCCTCGATCTCCGCGCGCAACTTGAGCACATTCGCAAAGCCCGCCATGTCGAATTTCGCATCCTTGGCCATGCCTTCGGCGGGATCCGTCGCCACTGCGTAGGCCAACGCCGCGACCTGCGGCGCAAGCTTGAGGCGCTCGGAGAGCAACGCAATCGCCTCCGCCTTGTTGGCAGGATCGAGCGCCCACCGGCGGCCTTCCACATAGGCGCTGATATAGCGCACGAGCGCGTCGTTGTTCGCTTTCGCCCACTCGCGCATGACGAAGGCGCCATCCGATTGATAGGCGCCGATCGCTTTCGTCGCAGTGCCCATGTCTTTCAACCCGGCCTCGCTGGCGCGGAAGGTATAGGGCGGATTGAGCACGGCGGCTGCCGCGTTGGCCTTGTCCTTCCTTGGTCATGACCTCGAGCCGCGCCGTCGTGCCGCCGACCGGCTTGACGGCGTAGTCGCCCTTGTTGAGACCGGCGTCCTTGAGCGCCTTGTAGAGGAGCAGTGCAAAGGCGGTGTTCGGGGCATCCACCACGACCGTTTTGCCGCGCAGATCGGCGTACGCATTGATTTCCGGCTGGACGAAGATGTGGTTGAAGCCGTTGTCGCCGCCGGTCACGATCGCGACGTCGGCCTTGGCAAGCTCGACCATCGCCACCGCGTTGTCGACCGCCGCGTGCGCGATCTGATGGTCGCCTTTGGCGAGGCCGTTGCGCAGCACGTCGGAGTTCGGCGTGTTCAGGACCTCGACCGCTAGACCATGTTTCGCGAACAGGTTTTTGTGCTCGGCGGCGAAGATCGAAAAGTTGGACAGGCCGGGGAAGACCATGACCTTCAAATGGGTCTGCGCCGGCGCCGAACTCATGGTGCCAAGCATTGCGGCACCGGCCAGCATTCCGAGCATGAGGTTGCGCGTTGGTCGCATGGTCGATCCTCCGGGGTTTGTCGTTGATTGTTGCGAAGTCTAACACCAGCCGCGGCGAGTTCGTCCAGGACTTCGCCTTAGTCATCCTGCTCCGCCTCGAGCGCAAGCCCTTTGACCACGGCTTCGTCGCCGAAGCGCTCGCGCAGGCGATCCATCGCCTGCTCGGCCCCGGCGCTGCGGCGATCGATGAGATCAGCGAAATCCGCGCCGTCCGCCTCGCACAGGCTGGAGAGCCCGATGCCGATGAGCCGAAACATCGTGCCGTCGATCTCGCGCGCGAGCAGATCGCGCCCGACGGCGAAGATCCGCGACGCGAGCTGGGTCGGGTGACCGAGCGACTGCGCCCGCGTACGGATGCGGAAATCGGCGCTCTTGAGCTTGAGCGTCACGGTCGAGCCGGCGAGCGCGTTCGCCTTGAGCCGGGCGGAGACTTTCTCGGCGAGGCGCCACAGCCGCAGCTCCAGCGGACGGAACTCGGCGATGTCGCGATCGAACGTGGTCTCTGCGGAAATGCTTTTGGCCTCGCGCTCGGCGCGCACCGGGCGATCGTCGAGCCCGCGCGCGAGGCGAAAGAGCCGCGCGCCTTCGGCGCCGTAGCGGCGCCGCAGCTCGCTCTCGCCGGCGCGCTGCAGATCGCCGATGGTGCGCAGTCCGTCGCGGGCGAGCCGCTGCTGCGCGATGCGGCCGACGCCGAAGATCAGCGCCACCGGCTTGGGCGCGAGGAACGCGGCAGCTTCGCCGCCGCCGAGCACGGCAAAGCCGCGCGGCTTGTCGAGATCGGAGGCGATCTTGGCCAGGAATTTGTTCGACGCGAGCCCGATCGACACGGTGATGCCCAGCGCGCGTTCGACCTCGCCGGCGAAGCCGGCGAGCGCCTTGGCGGGCGACATTCCATGCAGCCGCGCGGTGCCGGAGAGATCCATGAACGCCTCATCGATCGACACGGGCTCGACCAGCGGGGTGAGCTTGAACATGAGCTCGCGCACTTGCCGTCCGACCCGCGCGTATTTCTCCATGTCCGGCCGCACGACGGTGGCGTGCGGGCACAGCCGCCGCGCCTCGAACATCGGCATGGCCGATCGCACCCCGAACGTGCGCGTGACGTAGCAGGCGGTAAGCACGACGCCGCGCTGGCCTCCACCCACGATCACGGGCTTGTCGGCGAGCGTGGGATCGTCGCGCTTCTCGATGGTGGCGTAGAAGGCATCGCAATCGACGTGGGCGATGGCCAGCGTGTCGACCTCGGCGTGGCGCAGCAGGCGCGGCGAGCCGCAACCCGAGCAGCGGGCGGCTTGCTCCGGCGCGTCACGCCGGCAATCGCGGCAGAAGCCGAGCATGGTTCTCCCGCCTGTCGCGTCCGCGCTCGGCGCGGCCGCCGGAATCGGGTCACGGCGTCTGGCGCTCCCAACGCCGTCCGGCGATCGTATCACGCGCCTCCATCACCGCGCCGGGGGGAATCGTGTTTTCCGCCGCAAATGCAATGAGCAGCAGCTCGTCGGCGGCAAGATAATCGAGCACTCCGAGGAGAAACTGCGGTTCGCGGGCGGCGGCACGGATGGACTCCGGGCCTATTCCGCTCATCGCGAGAAAGCGGCCCAGCCGTTCGGGCTCGCCGGCGATGAAAGCGAGCGCGGCGACGGCGAGCGCTTCGGCCGCGGCCTGCCGGTCCGGACGGTTTGCAGATCGGCGTTGCTTGCTCATGGCGACCTCCCAAAACGCCGAGTCTCCCCTTTGGCGGCAAGTAAACGATCCAAACCCGTCATGCGCGGGCTTGACCCGCGCATCCATCTCCTTTGCAAGAGAGTCTTACGAAGATGGATAGATTGCCGGGTCAAGCCCGGCAATGACATCTCTAACTTGGCGGCGCGACGTCGAGGAAAGCGCGCTCGCAGGCCGCGATCAAGCGGCTGGGCCGCTGGCCGAGGCCAAACAAGTCCCTCGACGCATGGGCGGCATCTCGGCTAGGGGAGGGCGTCGATTTTAGGGAGGCGACTATGCGCCAAGGCCGTTTCTCCATCGCCGGGCTGAGCATTCTCTTCGCCTTGGGCTTGGCGCTGTGGGAAGTGTATTTCTTTTGGTTTGTAGGATCATTCCCATGGCTGGAGGCCGGGCTCACGCCGGAGCGGCTTGGCTTCAACATGGCGTGGCTCGTCGCGATCTATCTGACGTTTCAACTCATCTCCATCCCCTTCGCCTTGCCCTCGGCGAGCGGGCGCTTCATCGGCGTCCTTGACGGCATGGCGTCGTTGGTGCCGCTCGCCGTCGTGCTGGTCGCCGTTTTTGGCAAGCCGCACTTGATCGGCAGCGGCGCGCGCTGGGAGGCGGCCTTCCTGCTCATCTTCATCACCTTGGTGGACCTCTTCGGCGGATACACATTCAACATCGCGCTCAGCCGTCGCACCATGGATGTCGCGCCGGCTGCGCCTGCGTGAATACGCTTGGCGGCAACATTTGCGTTTCCGTAACGTCTCGGCACTAGTGTCCCGATTCCGAAGTTCGCATCACTGTGCCGCAGCCTCGTTTGCGAACTTCGGAATCGAAGGACACTAGCAACTTATTGAGCTAGTGTGGCTTTGGTTCAGAAGTCCGCATTTCGGACTCGCTGCAAGAATGATGCGGACTTCTGAACCGCCACACTAGTACGCGCTATGGCTGACCTGAGTCGCTGCCCTCGGAACGCAAACGTGTCGGCGCAGTCCGATACCGCAACGGGAGAGGGTGAGGAGCCTGTCGCCCGCAGGTAAGTCCGGCGGTGGCGATTCGGCTGCCGGCAAACGTTCCGTCTCGGAAGCTCGGCAATGTCGAAGACCGTGATGATCGTGGAGGACAACGAGCTCAACATGAAGCTCTTCCACGATCTGTTGGAGGCGCACGGCTACGACACGGTGGCGACGCGCAACGGCATCGAGGCGCTCGATCTTGCCCGCAAGCATCGTCCCGATTTGATCCTGATGGACATTCAGCTGCCAGAGGTCTCGGGGCTGGAAGTGACGAAATGGCTCAAGGAGGATCCCGAGCTCAAGGCCATTCCGGTGGTCGCGGTGACGGCCTTCGCGATGAAGGGGGACGAAGAGCGCATCCGCGAGGGCGGGTGCGAGGCCTACCTGTCGAAGCCGATCTCAGTCGCCAAGTTCATCGAAACCATCCGCCGCTTCCTTGGTTCGGCGTGACTATCTGCCAAGTCAGGCATTGATTGGTTTGCCGAGGCCGGCCCCCGCTCTCGGATCAGTCGAGGGGCTCGGCAGGGGGGTGACTGGCCCAGCGGCCCACTCCCGCGGCCGTTTAGCTTGACCAAATTCTCTGCCTTATCCACAACCTAATTTGTTGATTTCCGAGGTGGTTGCGCTACCGTGCGGCATACGATGAGAGGATGCTTCTGGCCCGGTGAGGACCCGGGCTACGGGGCTATCCGGCATCGCCTATCGCATTGATAACCCTGCGGAATGCTCAGGTCCGCCGCATCTCCTGGGTCCGTGGGGTTCGGCCGGTTCGGGGGCGGTAAGAGTGGCCTCCTCATGACGCCGCTCCCGACCGGCCACCTTTGTTTGCGGGCGGGCGCCTAATTCACAGCCGAATTGAGCAAAAACGCGAGTGCGGCCGCCCGCGCGCCCGTGCGCCACGCCGGGGGTCACTTGATCTTGGATTCGCGGAACTCGACGTGCTTCTTGGCGACCGGGTCGTACTTCTTCTTCACCAGCTTGTCGGTCATGGTGCGCGAATTCTTACGCGTGACGTAATAGAAGCCGGTGTCGGCGCTGGAGACCAGCTTGACTTTGATGGTGGTGGCTTTCGCCATGGTAAGCCTCGATCGCGTTGCGTCGCGGGCACGTATATAGGGATTCCCACGCAAGCGAAAGCCGCTTCTCGGCCCGGTGTGTGCCT
>Ga0066652_100002229_pt1 | contig 10511 bp, 13 predicted proteins | sample GraSoiAngelo_101_FD_71413 | JGI IMG/M metagenome (GOLD analysis project Ga0066652, IMG submission 71413) | Grasslands soil microbial communities from the Angelo Coastal Reserve, California, USA - 14_0903_02_30cm | ecosystem: Environmental > Terrestrial > Soil > Grasslands | place: USA... | reverse complement strand
TGTTTACATGCAAAAGCAATTTTAAAAAACAATCTAGTTGATGGCATCTTTACCGTGCATGTCTTAGAAGGCATTATAAGAGTCAAAACTCCCGATGGAGATGTTGATATGCAACCCAATCAAATAATGGCATTTCATCAGCTCGTTGATCATTCAATTGAAGCAATGATGGATTCGGTAATACTCTTTACCAATAATTCAACGGAAATACTAATGTAATAACTTAATGTGCCAATGGAAACCACACTCTCAGAAATAATTAAGAATAAGATCCGGGAGCAAGGGCCTATATCCTTTCATGATTTTATGGAAATGGCTTTGTATTATCCCGAATTAGGTTATTATACTTCTTCTCCTGATAAGATTGGTAAACATGGTGATTATTATACCAGCCCTTATCTCACAAATATTTTTGGAAATGTAATAGCCAAACAATTAGAAGAGATGTGGCTTCTTACAGGCAAAAAAGATTTTACTGTTGTGGAATATGGTGCAGGAATGGGATCATTATGTAATGATATACTAGATGAACTTAAACAGAATAAGGAATTCTACAGTAAACTGAAGTATTGCATCATTGAAAAAAGTGAAGCAATGCGTCAGAAAGAAAAGAAGATCATTGGTCATGATTTGGTAAATGATAAGATTGGCTGGTATGATTCAATTACCGAAATTCCATCTTTTACAGGCTGTGTTTTAGCAAATGAAGTGCTGGATAATTTCTCTGTTCATAAAGTAATAATGAAAGAAAATGAGCTTAAAGAAATTTATGTCGATCATAATAACGGCTTCGTTGAAGTACTAAAACCCTCCCGGGATGATTTGAAAGAATATTTTACTTCCTTAGGCATTGAATTGCCAAATGATTTTTGCGCCGAGGTCAACCTGGAAGCAATTGAATGGATAAAAAAAATTTCTTCCTCTTTAGAAAAAGGTTTTGTACTTACAATAGATTATGGATACCCTTCATCAGAATTATATCAATCCCATCACCGACTTGGAACAATAGTTTGCTATAATAAACACACGGTAAATGATCTTCCTTATAACAATATCGGGCTGCAGGACATAACGGCACACGTAAATTTTTCCGCATTGAAATTTTGGGGAGCAAAACATGGATTAGATAATTGCGGGTTTACTAATCAATCACAATTTCTTTTAGGACTTGGTCTGACGGAGCATTTGAGAAAATTAGAAGAAAAAGAAAAGAACAATTTTGAAGTAAGAAAAAATTTAATGATGCTTCATACTCTTCTCATGTCAATGGGAAAAAAATTCAAAGTGCTCATTCAACAAAAAGGATTGAACAATCCTCTCCTTTCGGGTTTACAATTCTGTCAGCCACTTATTTAAACATTAGATATCTCGTTTTATGCCACAATTGCAGCTTAATTGTGTCGGCACCATTTTTAGGCAATGGTTTATGTTATTTATTTTTTTAACTAAAAAAGGAAAAACATGTACTACAATCAGTCATGTGCCGCAAAAGGCAACAATTACGGAAACCGGCAAGGCCAGTTTATCCGAACTATGCAGCGTGCCGCTGTAAACATTTACAAAACTGACAGCAGTTATGAAATGCTGGTGTTTGCACCCGGCCGCATCAAAGAAAATTTTCATATCGATGTAAAAGGAAACGAGCTTACTGTTTCTTACACACCACCCGAAGGTTTTCAAAGACCAAATTGGGTTTTGAGAGAATACAGCCGTGGTGGATTTGTAAGAACTTTTACACTCAATGAAAGTATTGACACGGCAAACATTGCAGCTAAATACACAGATGGTGTGTTACAAATTAGTTTGCCAATAATTGCTGGAAAAGAAAATGAAAAGAAAGAAATAGTGATCAACTAAACTTTCTTTAATGTGTAACCGTCTCGCTTAAAGCGGGGCGGTTTTTTATTTAAGTCAATTCTATCTCAAAACCTTCTGTTGCCAAACCTACGGATACATCTGAAGTTAATTTGAACGAAGAAAGCATTTCTTCAAGGAATTCATCTGAATGTGACGGATCATGATGGGCAAACAAGGTATGTTTAGCTGATGTAATAGAAGCAAATAATCCCGCATCATTGATAGAAGAATGTCCCCAACCTCTTCGAGTTGGATATTCCTCTTTTGTGTATTGTGCATCGTGCAACAATATATCTGCGCCTTCAGCGAGGTCATAACCAGAAACCCATTTTGGATTTTGGATCATTCCATGGCTTCCCAGAGCTGGTTCATGATCGGGAATGTATGTAAACACAAAATTATCCCGCATTATTCTGTAACCAACAGTTGGACCCGGATGAATTATATAAGATGATTGGATACGAAATGGACCAATATCAAATACGCTATTACTAACCTCATGCAATTCTAATTTGCAGGGAACATCACGAAGGAGAACCGGGAATAAAGGCGGTGAAAGATAACGGCTGATGCGTGAAAAAAGTGATTGCGAGCTACTGGCCGGTCCCCAAATATGAATTTCCTTAGAAGGATCAAACAATGGACTAAAAAATCCTAACCCCTGTATATGGTCTAAATGAAGATGAGTGAGCAAGATATCTATTCTCTTACTACCCGGATACGCACCTCCGCATTTCCGAATGCCGGTCCCTCCATCAAGCACAAGCAAATGATCATCATAGGCCACAGAAGCACACGATGTATTGCCTCCATATTTCTCTGTTTCTGGTCCGGTCGTTGGTATTGAACCACGAACTCCCCACAATTTTACTTTCATTTTAATTTTTGTTTCCAAAAAATGGCAACTGCGCCTAAGAAATCTCCGGATCTACTAATGATCGGGTAGGAAGTAACTGATATAGGTTCCTTTTTTCCTTTCAGGCTTAAGATCTGAAAATTCTTATGATAGGGATTTTGGTCTGATAATGTTTTTACCAATGGTAATTCTTCCGGCGGCATTGGATCACCATTATTATCTAGTGGTTTAAAAACAGTCGCCCATTCTTCTACGGGCATTTCACCGGTATCTTCAAATCTTTTGCCCAATACTTCTTCTGCAGGTTCATTGTAAAAAATAAGATTCCCAATTGTATCAGTAATAAAAACGGGTATGGAAAGACAATCTGCTAACTGGCGATTTAAAATTATTTCTATTTCGTGGGCAGCCATATAAACTTTTTAAAGCAGGCTGTGCTTATCTAAATTTAAGGAGAATAGTTTTGATAATCCCTGAACAAACAGGAAAGATTTTAATTTACCGGCACAAATCTATAATAATGTGTTTATGCTGCGGGTAAATTGCCGATAATTCTGTTGCATCAGCCAATTCAAGATCTTCAAATTCAAAACCAGGAGAAACTGTACAACCCACAAAACAATATTCGCTTTTGGGAGCAGGCCGGCTTGCAAACCAACAATTGGCCGCAACTACATATTGAAATGATTGTCCTTTTTCATGATCATTTCCTAAAGAAATGATATTTAATTCTCCATCCTGATCAATAATATAAATAAGTAACGGATCACCGGAATAAAAATGCCAGCACTCATCACTTTTAATACGGTGGAAAGCAGAAAAATTGCCTTTCTCTAATAAAAAATATATAGCCGTTGAAAAAGCTCTGTCCTTTTCAAATCTTTCGGGCAATGCTGTGGCAATTATTTGTTCACTGCTTTTATAAGTTTGTTTATACCAACCACCTTCCGGGTGCTGTACCAGATCATATCTCTGAATAAGTGTATTGACAATTGACATTTTGAACTAACTCAGGTATTTTAAAATTATTTGCCGTGCAAACTTTGACTGAAGACTAAATTACGAACTGAATGGGGTAATAAATACACACCGAAGCGGTCTGAAATTTGATGTTTTACTAATAACTAAAACTTTTTATTATGGCAAATAAGGATAAAAATAAGAATGAAGATAAAAAAAGATCTCAACCGGTCTCAAAACCCGATCCTGAAACATTGCATACAACAGATCCCCAGGAACACATGAGGGGTCCTATGTCATCAACAATGCAGGGCATCAAAGAAGAAGGAAAAAAGAATGATAAAGTTTCAAAAGAAGAAGCAGATAAAGAAAGAGAAAAGAATATGTGATCATATATAGAAAAAGCTTTATCGTTTTGAACAATAAAGCTTTTCTATTTTTTTTATTTCGTTGCTTTAATTGAAATACCAAGGTGAATAGCATCTCTTATCAGATCATCTGGTTTACCAGGATAAACAATTCCCCAATCTTTACGATCAATATTAAATTTAGCGATAGCTTCTGCTGTATTTCCTGAAACAGTAATACGAGCGGGAAACTCTATATTTTTTGTCACTCCTTTTAATGTAAGATTTCCGCTTACTAAATGTGTAGGATCAGTTACTTTATATTTGTTTATCTCTTCCTGCCTGGGATCAGCAGTATCTTTTACAGCACTGCCAGTATAAGGTTTTACGTCTGTTAGCTCAAAAGTTCCTTCGGGGTTTTTTTCCACGTCAAAAAAATCAGCTGATTTAAGATGGCCCAATAGTTTTTTATTCATGGCTGTATCAGATCCTTTTGGTCCGGAGACTTGCATATTTGCAAGATCCATAATAAACTTACCACCTGTTACCTCACCATTCTTTACATTTATATCACCCCTTTTCAGCGGTACATTGCCAACATGGTAACCTGTAACTTTTGTTGCCACCCATTCAACTTTGCTATCCGAAACATTTAGTTTCCAGGTTTCGCCACTTTTATCATCACTTACTTTTTTTGCTTCGGTAGTTTTAGCCTCATCGCTTTCGGGAGCATTGGTACAGGATATAAATACAAATAAGCCTGCTAATATTGATACCATTAAAATTTTTGTTCTCATTCTTGATTTTTTCTATTGCATGCAAACAATGTACCGTTTGGACAAATCCGGGACTTATAATTCTTCCTAACTTTATCTTGTATGAATCGTATTGATCGGCTTACAGCAATTCTCATCCAACTTCAATCACGGCCGCTGGTAAAGGCGCAAGATATTGCTACGAAATTTTCTATCAGTCTGCGTACTGTTTATCGTGACGTAAAAGCGTTGGAAGAAGCTGGTGTGCCTGTGATCGGTGAGGCAGGAACTGGTTATCGTCTTATGGAAGGTTATAAACTTCCTCCTGTTATGTTCAATATGGACGAAGCAACTGCATTACTTACCGCATCCAAATTGGTGCAATCAAAAACTGATGCGGGTATTTCCAAGCATTATACCGCGGCACTCGATAAAATAAGAGCCATACTCAGGCATTCGGAAAAAGATCATATCGAAGAAATTGATGCGCACATTGCAGTGATGACACATCCTTCTATTGTTTATCAGCCAATAACCGAATTGCATTTGCAATCAATTTTAAAAGCGATCGGCAGTTCTTCTGTTATAGAAATAAACTATACCTCGCTTGAAAAAAATGAGACCACCCATCGTAAAATAGAACCTGTAGGTATTTATTGTCTCGGCAGTCATTGGTATCTGATCGCTTTTTGCCAAATGAGAAAAGATTACAGGAATTTTCGAACTGATAAGATCAAGCAATTAATGATCACCACTGAAATAAACTCAAAAAAGCATCCGCCGCTGCAAAGTTTTATCAGTAAAATGTCTGCTGACAAAGAAGTAACAAAAGTTGTGATAGATGTGAAACCGGAAATTGTAAAATTCCTGGGCGAGCAGAAATATTATAATGGCTTTGTAAAGGAAGAAAGAGCCGGCAAGTATGTTCGAATGACATTTTTATCCGGATCTTTGATGGGTTTTTCCCGTTGGTTCATGCTCTTTGGCGATCATGCAAAAATTGTGGAACCGTTGGAATTAAATGACATGGTGTCTGCGATCGCAGAAAATATCCTGAAAAAAGTAGAAGAAGCTCAGGTAGTAGTGTGATACTGGATACTGGATGCTAGATGCTCGCTGCTAGAATCAGTATCCAGAATCTAGTATCTAGCAGCCTCCCCAAAAAAGATTCGTTATTTCAAATTCCTACTGACATAGGGTTGTCATAAGTGGGTTGTTTCTTTGAATTCTAAACAAACACACTATGACATTTATTGAGTTTTTTAAAAAGCAGTTTATTGAAGAAGCAGCCACAACACGCAAAATGCTAAGCCGTGTTCCCGACAACCAGTATAATTTCAAACCGCATGAAAAGTCGATGGTAATGAAATCCCTGGTGTCACATCTTGCTGATCTGCCAGGTTGGATCCATTTTACATTGACCACAGATGAGCTGGATTTTCAAAAAGCATACGAACAACCGGATATTACTAATAACAAAGAGTTGCTGGCTTATTTTGAAAAAAGATACAATGATGGATTTTCGGCTCTCGTTCCAGAAAATGAAAAGGTGCTAAATGATCCCTGGACATTAAGAAACGGTGAAACGATCTATTCAACGAATCCAAAGATCGATGTGCTGAGAATGTCGATGAGTCAGCAGATACATCATCGAGCACAACTGGGTGTGTATTTGAGATTACTGAATGTTCCAATTCCCGGCAGTTATGGACCAAGTGCAGATGAAACCGATTTTTAAAACTAAATAAGATCGTATGGAAGCTCATGATTGGATCATGAGCTTTTTTATTTTACAAGCAATCATCTTATGTCCACCCCAATTTGAAATTATACCATAACCGAAGTGCTTCCCCCGCCAGCGGGGGACAATGATCAGCTTGCTTCTATTCTTGCGTAAAGGCATAGATTATAAATTGCATCCATAATTTTTCCATATAAGAGGTGTTTATTATCCCCCGCTGGCGGGGGCCGGATATTGAATCAAAGGAAAAGTTGGAGAGGGGGTGGAAAAAAGTTCAATAGAATTGTTGCAGCACAAGAGTGCGACGCAACGGAAGTTAAAGAGTAGCAATGCAGCTCATTTCATAAAATCAATTCTTCAAAGGCGGCACCCGTATATACACCAGCTTTATATTTCTTCTTCCTGATTCTCTTTCATCTATTTCAAAAAGCCCCAGGCTCCTGATCAGTTGTAATAATTTTTCAAATCCATAATTACGGGGGTCAAAATCGGGACGCTTCTTCAATAACATATTTCCAAGATCGCCTAAAAAAGCCCAGCCATTCTCATCGGCAATATCGTTAATGCTTGAAGTAACAAGATTCACTAAAGTCTTATCCGCCTTGCTGATCACTTTTTCCTTCTTTCTCAGGTCACTCAGCTTTATTTGTTTAGTGCTCGGCTCGGGTTGATCCAATATTTCTATATAAATAAATTTATCACAAGCGGCACGAAATGCAGAAGGTGTTTTTTGTTCACCCATTCCAAATACTTTCATTCCTGCCTCACGAAGGCGGGTGGCCAGTTTTGTAAAATCACTATCACTACTCACCACGCAAAAGCCATCTACACGACCGGTATATAATATATCCATCGCATCAATAATAAGTGCAGAGTCAGAAGAATTCTTCCCGGTGGTATAACTATATTGCTGCACCGGGGTAATAGCATGATCCAGCAACACCGCTTTCCAACCCGTAACATGTGGCTTTGTCCAATCTGCATAAATACGTTTAAAGGTGGGCACCCCATACTTGGCGATCTCTTCCAATATTCCATTTATGAGACGATACGGCACATTATCAGCATCAATTAAAACAGCAAGCCGAAGATCCTTTGAATTGTCCATTTACAAAATTGATTTACAGGAAAGATAATGATTTAAAAGCTGTCATTTATTTTGGCCAGTGACTAAAGGTTTACTCCTGGTTATAACGATTTTAAGCTATTAATGAGGGAAACTTTAACGGCTGCTCTGGCCTTTAAAGATTATCTTTCCACCCTCTTTAGATAATGAAATCAGAAAGTAAATCAATTGAAATGTCAAATCTTACCCAGGTTGTGAATGTGGACAAGAATCTGAAAACGCTAAAAAAAACTGTTCATGCATCCGATATTGATCAATTATTAAGTAGTAGGGGCCCCTTTACTTTTTTTGCTCCTTCTGACTCTGCTTTTCAAAAATTAGAAAAAGGGATGCTGGAAAAATTATTCGAACCGCAGAATCGTGGCCGGCTTGCAGATCTTTTAAGCAATCATATTGTAAATGGAAAAATAGATTATAAGGAATTAAAAGATGGCGATAAACTTACTACTGTAAATGGTCGTGAATTAAAAGTGCAGGTAAATAAAGGCACTGTCAGTATCAGCGATATTCCCATTCAACCCCGCGATGCAAAAATTTTGAATGGCGTAATGCATGTAATGGATTCCGTGATAATTTAAAAAAAATAGTAATGACGAAACATCATTACTATTTAATATATAAAAAGTTGAAAAACTTAACCCTGGTCTCTTAACCATTTAATGAGATCGTCTTTTGCCTTGCCCGTTTTTTGCTGTATCCTTCCCCAAAATTGATCATCTTTCCCCTCTTCATATTTAAGGTCATCATCTGTTAAGTGACCATATCTTTCTTTAAGTTTTCCTTTCCATTGGTTTAAAAAACCTTTGACTTCCATTTTATCCATAATGCATGTTTTTAATTAAAAAATAGATACACTATAAAGTGGAAAAAATTGTGCCAGAGGAAAAAACCAATTTTATTACATATAAAACTGCGACAAGGCATAAAGTTTGGGGAATTTAAGTCCAACAAGTCTTCATTCTAAGGTTAAACAATAATACTGTTACTATTAAAAACTAAAATAAAATGACTACAAAAACGAAACAAAATGTACAGAAAGGATCTTCTGTGTCAAATGATATTTTGATCAATAAGGTTTTCAATTTGCCACTAAATGCAGTGTGGCTTGCATGGACAGAACCCGAACATTTAAAAAAATGGTGGGGGCCTAAAGGCTTTACTTGTCCATCGAGTCAAATAGAAGCAAAGGTTGGCGGTAAATATCTCAACTGTATGCGGGGACCTGATGGAAAAGAGTACTGGTCTACAGGTGAAGTGAAGGAGTTTATTCCTGAAAGAAAACTTGTAATTACAGACAGCTTCGCTGATGAAAAAGGAAATATCAGATCTGCCTCGGATTATGGTATGCCAGGCAATTGGCCAAAGGAACTATTGATCACTGTATATTTTGAAGAAGCGGACGGTGCAACAAAAATGAAACTCAGACACCAGGGTGTGCCGGGAGAAGTGCGGGAAGATTGCATTAAAAGTTGGAATGAATCATTTGATAAGTTAGAAAGCAATATAGCATAATCAAAAAAATATAGTTGGAAAAGAGTTGCTCATGCAACTCTTTTCATTTTTACATTTCACCTATTACCATTTCTAATCTTTAAATGTTCCCGCTTTCTATATATGAAGGGAAAGCAGAAATTACTATTCAAGTAATGATTGTTAAGGTGAGGTCGTAACTTGCATTAGATAATTAACTCTCAACTTATAATACGCAATGGCTACAGCAACCAGGCATCTTAGTACTTCTTCAGAGGGAAAAACACAAAAAGCAAAGATCACAAAAGAAAACCTGCGCCAGGCTCTTGTGCTTTTTAAATATTTAAAGCCTTATCGCGGTAAATTTATTTTAGGATTGGTATTCATTGCCCTCTCCGCATTTACAACAAGTTTATTTCCTTTATTCTTAGGAAAAATGATCGATGCGGCATCGCCCGGTGCTAAATTACCAGGCATGGGTAATAGTTCGCAATTTGGTTTCGGGTTAAAAAATATTCACTGGAGTTTAAATACAACATTGCTCCTCATCTTCGCTCAGCTGACCATACAAACTTTTTTTTCTTTCATGAGAGTGTATTTGCTTACAGCAGTCGGGGAAAGAAGTTTAGCTGATATGCGCAAAGATGTTTACAGTAAGTTGCTTACTATGCCCATGAGTTTTTTCACCGAGAAACGAGTGGGTGAATTGAGTAACCGCATATCTTCTGATCTTTCACAAATACAGGATGCAATCTCTTTTACACTTGCAGAATTTTTACGCGGCGTCTTTACACTTGTTATTGGTTTGTTCTTTATTTTCTGGATCAGCCCTAAACTTGCTTTAGTAATGTTATCAGTAGTTCCATTGCTGGCCATTGTTGCAGTAGTGTTTGGCCGACGTATCCGTAAAATGTCACGCAAAACACAGGATCAATTAGCAGATAGCGGAACGATCGTGCAGGAAACATTTCATGGCATTTCTATTGTAAAAGCATTTACCAGTGAATTTTATGAAATAAGTCGTTATGTAAAAAGTTTGAAAGCTGTTGTATCAACCGCTATTAGTAATGCAAGATACAGGGGCGCCTTTGTTGCATTCATGATCTTTAGTTTGTTTGGAACGCTGGCATTTGTTGTTTGGTTTGGTGGCCGGATGATCCAGCAACCTGGAAGTGGATTTACAATTGGTTCACTTATCATGTTTGTTATTTTCTCAATGTTTGTTGGCGGTACGTTCGCCGGTTTTGCAGATATGTTCTCACAGTTACAAAAAACACTTGGAGCTACGCAAAGTGTACGGGAAATTTTGCGCAGTGATGGTGAGCCGGTAGACATCAAACAAATTATTGTAGAACCACAACATGTATTAAAAGGCAATGTGCGGTTTGAACATGTTGCA
>Ga0066652_100002228_pt1 | contig 10512 bp, 8 predicted proteins | sample GraSoiAngelo_101_FD_71413 | JGI IMG/M metagenome (GOLD analysis project Ga0066652, IMG submission 71413) | Grasslands soil microbial communities from the Angelo Coastal Reserve, California, USA - 14_0903_02_30cm | ecosystem: Environmental > Terrestrial > Soil > Grasslands | place: USA... | reverse complement strand
CGACCACCTGAGACACGATCCCGCCGCCGGCCATCGACGCCTCGAGGCCGAGCGCGACGTTCTCCTCCACCGACAGCGACGGCCAGAGCTCGGCGCGCTGGAAGGTACGGCCGAGCCCTCGCCGCGCTCGCGCGGCCGCGCCCATCCGCGTGACGTTCCGGCCGTGCAGGATCACGCGGCCCTCGTTCGGGCGCAGGATTCCCGAGCATGCGTTGAACGTCGTGGTCTTGCCCGCGCCGTTCGGGCCGATGAGCCCGGTGATCCGGCGCGTCGGTGCCTCGAGACTGAGGTGGTCGACTGCGACGAGACCGCCGAAGCGCACCGTGATCTCGACGACCTCGAGCCCGGTGTGTTCTTCAGAGTGCGACGCAACCGCGGCGGCCGCCGGTGCGAGCGACGCACGCGTCTCGCGCGCGACCGCTTCGTCGCGCCGTCGCCCGCCGAGCCGATCGAGGAACTGCTGGAGTCCCACTGGCACCTCCGGTGGCCGCCGCGCCACGAAGCCGACGAAGACGACCGCGCCCAGCCCGAAGGCGATTTGGACGTAGGACGCGATGTCGCTGATGCCGAACCAATCGGCGAAGTACGACGGGAGGATCTGGAAGAACAGCGCCGCGCTCAGCGCGTACCACGGGGCGCCGCCGACCGCGAGAACGACGACGGCGATGATCGTGAGCGATTGGAACGAGGGGAACGACGTGCCACTGATCGATCCGAAGAACCCGGCCATCAGGGCTCCGAAGATGCCGGCGAAGAACGCCGAGATCCCGAACACCAGCGCGCGCGTGACGTTCGTCGTGGCTCCCTGCGTATCGAGCGCGAGCGGAGAGTCGGCCAGGGCGCGGAGCAGCCGCCCGAGCCGTCCGCGCACGATGGCGACGACCGCGATTGAACACACGACCGCCACGGCGAGCACGAGGAGGTAGTAGTCGTGATCGCTGCTCGCGAACCCCGGTCGTGGCGACTTGATGCCGTCGGCCAGCGGTCCGAAGAGGATGTCCTGCGTATAGAACATGTGCTCGAGCATGATCCCGAACCCGAGGGTCGCGAGCGCGAGGAAGACGCCGGACAGCCGGATGGCCGGGATCGCGATGATCAGGCCGACCGGGATCGTCACCAGTCCGGCAGCGAGCAGCGCGATCAACCAGGGCACGCCGTGGTCGGTGACCAGATTGCCGTACGTCGCCGCGCCAACCGCCGCGAACGCGAGCTGGCACAACGACACCATGCCGGAAGTGCGCACGAGCAGGCCGAGCGAGAGGAAGAGCACGATGTACATCACGCCGATCGTCCACGCCGCGAGTTTCGTGCCGACGACATCGGGCACGAACGCGAGCAGCACGATCACCATGACTGCCCCGGGGATGCTGACCCGCGCCGGTGCGGTGTACGCAACGCGCGGAGGCGGAGGAGGCGGCGGCCGGCGCAGCGCGAGCTTTGCGCGCGGAGTGACAAGGAGCGCCACGAACAACACGATGAAAGGAAGGCTCGCGGGCACGTTCGCGAGCCACGACACGTCGGAGATGTACTTCGTGGACAGCGCGGCCGCGACACCCAGGACGAGCCCACCGACGTACGTGAGCGGGAGATTGGAGAAATAGCCGATCGCCGCCGCGCCGTACGCCTGCACGACCAGCAGGATGAGCAGCAGCACGTTGAGTCCGAGTACCGGGCCGAGCAGCACACCCGACATCGCCGCGAAGATCGTGCCGATCACCCACGCATAACGCCGCACGCCGGTGGGGTTCGTTCCCGTGATGTTGACGAGCTCCGGGTTGTCGACCACGCCGCGCATCGCCACGCCGAGCCTCAGATAGCGGAAGAACAGGTAGAGCCCGACGGCCGACGCAAGGGCGACGCCCATCGTGATCGCTTGGTCGTACCCGACGTTCACGCCGAACACCGTGAACGTGTCGGTGGGCAGGAACGCCGGGAAGTTCAGGAACGCGAGGTTGTCCGACCAGCTACTCGCCCAGACGGTGAGCAAGCCGTTGATGCCGAGCGCGAGTCCAACGGTGCCGACCACCTGGTAAGCGGTGCCCACGCGGGCGAGCGCGCGCGTGAGCAGTTCGAGCAGCAAGCCCATCGCGGGTCCCAGCACGAGGATGCAGAGCACCGCGGTGAGCCCCCAAGGCACACCTTCGCGCTGCCACAGGTAGTAGAACGCGAACGCGGCGACCGCCGCGATCGCGCCGTGCGCGAAGTTGAACACGCCGGACGTCTTGTACGTGAGGACGAGCCCGAGCGCCGCGAGCGAGTAGATCGAGCCGGCCGTCAGCCCGATCACGATGAACGGCATGAAGTCGTCGAGGTTCATCGTCGGTGGACCCCCCTTGGCATCCCGGCGTCCCCGCTCGGGGCCCCGGGATGCATACACGGTACAGTGAAGCATGACCGTGGCGCCAGTGACGCGAGCCCGCCGCCGATGATCGACGACGCCGAGCTGCTCGCGCGGTATCGCGGTGTTCGGCTCGACCACACCAACAAGGAGTTCTACCGCGGATTGCTCGAGCGCGAGCTGCGACTGAGCCGTTGCGCCGACTGCGGCTGGTGGCACCACCGACCGAAGCCCATCTGCCCGAGGTGCTGGTCGAAGGCCATCGTCGCCACTCCGGTGAGCGGTCGCGGCACCGTTCACCTCGTCATGTTCCTGTACCAGGGGCCGCCGGCCGACGGGGTCGACTACGACGCCGGTCCGCATCCTGTCGTCACGGTCGAGTTACCGGAACAAGAAGGTCTGCGCTTCACCAGCACGATCGTCGACTCGAACAACGACGACATCGCGATCGGCAAGGCGGTCGAGCTCACATGGATCGAGCGGGACGGCCGACCGTTCCCCGTGTTCCGATTGGCGCGTCTCCAGTGATCGGAGACTCGAACCCTGGCAAGGATCGCGTCGCGTTCGCCAGCGCCGCCACGACCGGCTTCTCGCGCAGCCAAGGTGAGGTGACCCCGGCGTCGCTGGCGGTCGACGCGTGCATCGCAGCCATGAAGGACGCGGGCGTCGGTGCCGGCGACGTCAATGGGTTGGTCGGCGCCAACCCCCAGTACATCCAGTCCGCGCTCGGCATCGCGCACCTGACGTACTGGAACGGACCGGGTATCCCGTTCGTGTCCGCCATCGCGAATGCGATGAATGCCGTGTATACCGGCGCCGCAGATGTCGTCCTCGCCTATCACTCGCTGTACCGCAATCCGATGTTCTCGCGTTCCGCCGCCAACGACCCGTTCCGCGCGATGGACTTCGGTTTCGCGGGCAGCGGCATGAGCGCTCAGGGCGGGGGCGACGGCTTCGGCCCCGACACGATCGCGGGTGCGGTGGGCTACACCGCGTGGGCAAGCCGCTACCTCTACGAGTACAACGCATCCCGCGAAACCTTCGGGTACATCGCGATCAACGACCGGAGCAACGCCGCTCGCAACCCGGCCGCCGCGCTGCGTGACCCGATCACCATGGACGACTACCTCGACGCGCGCATGATCCGCTCGCCTCTTTGCCTGCTCGACATGGACGTGCCGGTCGACGGCGCCGATGCGTTCATTGTCACAACCGCCGAGCGCGCGCGAGACATGGCGCTCCCACCAGTCCTGATCCACGCGTGCACGCAGGGGATGATCGCCCAGAACGAGGAAGATCAGACCCCGAGCCTTCGCAACCACGGCCAGCACGTCGTCGTCGAGTCCCTGAAGAAGAAGAGCGACATCTGGATCGACGACATCGACGTCTACTTTCCGTACGACGGCTTCTCGTTCATCACGGTGTCGTGGATCGAGAACTCGGGTTGGTGCGGGCTCGGCGACGCGCGCGCGTTCATCGAGGACAACTGGGATACGGCGACCGGACGGATGATGATCGACGGACGAGTCCCGGTGAACCCGCACGGCGGGGCACTGTCCGAAGGCGGGACGCAGGGTTCCGGCCACACGCGTGAGGCCATCCATCAGCTCCAAGGCCGCGCCGCAGACCGCCAGGTACCTGGCGCGAGCAAAGCGCTCATCACCGCCGGCGGGTTCTTCTTCAACGCGCAGGGTTGCGTCCTGCGGCGCGACGACTGACCGAGCAGGTCAGGACCAGACGAGCTCGAGGTTCAGCGGCGTGCGCGGGTTGCCGCTGTACTCGAGTTCGACGCCGGGCTTGATCCGGTAGTCGGGGATGCGACGGTGGAATGCTTCGAGCGCCACGCGCAGCTCCATACGCGCGAGATGCGAGCCGAGGCACCGGTGGAAACCGCTCGCGAACGCGATGTGCGGGTTGGGCCTGCGTCCGAAGTCGACGGTGAGCGGGTCGGGGAAGTAGTCGGGGTCGAGGTTGGCGGCCGACCACGAGATGCTCATGTGCGTACCCGCCGGGATCTTTTCACCACCCGGGAGCACGAGATCCTGGGTCGCGATGCGTCCGCCGTCGGTGACCGGTGATTCGAAGCGCATCAGCTCCTCGACGGCGTCGGTCCACAGCGACGGATCGCCGACGACACGCGCGCGATCTTCGGGATGGCGGGCGAAGTAGCTCAGCATGCAGGCAAGCGAGGCGGCGACCGTGTCGAGACCGGCGATCATCAAGAGGCCGAGGATGTCGAGCAGGTTCTCGCGCGTCAGGCGTTCGCCGTCGACCTCGGTGGTCATGAGCCAGCCGATCATGTCGTCACCGGGATCGCCGCTTGCTTCGCGTGCGTCGAGCGAGTCGTTGAAGTAGGCCTGCAGCCACTCCACCGCCTCCATGCGAAGGTGCATCATCTCTTCCATCGAGATGTCCTTCGGGAATCCGATACCGAGCGTCATGTTCTTGAAACGCATGAAGTCGTCGAGGTGCTCGCGTGGGAGCCCGAGGATCGAGATGAAGATCGTCGACGGCAGTGGTTGACACCACGCCGTGTTCACGTTGGCCTCGCCATCGTCGATGAACGAATCGATGAGCGAGTTCGCGAGCTCCCGTACGTTGGTTTCGAGCGGCGCGATACGCCTCGAGGTGAACACGGGATCGAGGAGTCGCCGGTACTTCGTGTGCTCCGGACCGTCGAGCCCGAGAGGAATCGCCTTTCTATTGCTGCCGAGATACTTGCTCGCCTGTTCGACGTCCCGACTGCGGTTCACCCAGAGCATGTCTTCCATGCGGAGCAGCTGCACCGACCCGTCGTCGTTCTTGACAACGGGGCAGCGAGCCGCTCGATCGACGTACATGTCCTGGGGTTCGGCGCTCGCGCGCGCCTTCAGTCCTTCCTCGTCGCCGAATGCCATCCCCAACTGCTCGAACTGTGCGGCTTGTTCGAGCGCGGTTTGTCCCGTGTCCGTCATGAGGTACCTCCGGGTCGTCTGGCTGGACTGTATTACGACGTACAGACCTGCGTGCGAGTCCCGGCGTTCTGCGGCGCAGCCGCTACGGTTTGCCCGGATGGTGCGCGCCAACTCCACTGCCGCGGCTCCGACGTCGAAGTCGAGAGCGATCGAGCGCGCGCGTGCGGAGCAGCTGAGCCAGGAGCGCATCATCGCTGCCGCGTTGCGAGTGGCGAAGCGGGTCGGGTTCGATCGGCTGACGATGCGAGCGCTCGCCGAGGAGCTCGGCGTGACGCCGATGGCTGCGTACTACTACGTGTCGAGCAAGGAGCAACTCCTCGAGCTGGTGGCCGACGCGGTCGCCGCCGACGAGCGACCACCTACCGACGACATGCCGTGGGACGAACAACTCAAGGTCCGCGCGTTCGACCTCTACGACCGGCTCGTCAGGTATCCCGGTCTCGGGGCGTTCCTGCTCGAGCGGCCGCTGACTCCCGGAGTGCGCAAGTCCTACGAGAACGGCATCGATCTCTTTCGCCAGGCCGGGCTCGACCGACACGCAGCCGAGCTCGCCCACGCGACGTACCACACGTTCATGTTCGGGTTGATGGGCATGGAGTACCGCTTCCGGCCCGCCAAGCGGCGGAAGGGCCGCGCTCGGGACGAGGACGCAGTGGTGGTCCACGCCACCACTCGTGAGTTCATCGAGTTCGGGCTCGACCTCCTGATCGCCGGCATTCGCGAACGCGCGGACGCTCGCGGCTGAGAGTCGGATTTCCAGAGGGATGGCGTCGGTCGCCCGTTGCCTGTATTTTACTTCGTAGAAAACCGCAGTGATCGGGGGACGCGATGTTCGAGACCAAGCTGCCGTATCCGGTGTTCGACGCCGACAACCACTTCTACGACGCGGCGGACGCGATCACACGCCATCTCGAGCCGGAATTCGTCGAGGCCGACAAGGTCGCAATCGACTACGTCCCCGGCAAGGCCGATCGTCATCGCCGGAAGATCCAGGAGGAGTTCGGGATCGAGTCGAGCATCCCGGGATCGCACACCTACAAGGCGAACCCGCTCCGCATCGAGGACGCGGCCGAGCGAGAGAAGGTGGTCAACAGCTTCCGGTTGATGACGCCGGCATTCCAGAATCGCGACAACCGGCTCGAGGTCATGGACGTCCAGGGCCTCGAGGCGGTGCTCATGTTTCCGAGCGGCGTGGGTGTCTCCGTCGAGGGAGAGTTCCTCGACGATCCTGGCGCCAACGCGGCGAACGTCCGCGCGTTCAACCGCTGGGTGCAGGACGACTGGGGGTTCGACTACAAGGGTCGGATCCTCACGCCGGCGAGCGTGCCGCTGGCGAACGTCGACGTGATGGTCGAGGAACTCGAGCGCACCTTGAACGAGGGTGCGCGGACCGTGCTGCTCCCGCCTGGGCCGCTCAACGGGCGATCGCCGGCCGACCCGTACTACGACCCGTTCTGGGCGAGGATGCAGGACTCCCGCGCGCGCGTCGTCGTGCACCTCAACTACACGAAGTACCAGCGTCAGGGAGCCGAGTACGGGTACGACGCGGACGCTCATTACTTCGACGGCTTCGACGCCTTCCAGTGGTTCTCGTACTGGGGCGACCGCCCGATCATGGAGACGGTCGCGGCGATGATCTTCCACAACCTGTTCACGCGATTCCCCGGCGTCCGTGTCGGCATCATCGAGCACGGCGCGGTGTGGGCGCCGTACGCGGTGCGGAAGATGGACCACGGCTTCATGATGGGAAGGGACGCGCGGTACGGGAAGCTCGAGGAACGTCCGAGCGACGTCTTCCGCGAGCACTTCGTCGTCGCGCCGTATCCCGAGGAGAACATCCACCGGATACTCGACGTCTTGTCGCCTGAATCACTCGTGTTCGGCTCGGACTTCCCGCATCCCGAAGGCCTGCCCGATCCAGTCACCTACGTGAACCAGTTGCGTGACCTCTCGGAGGCCGACCAGCAGAAGATCATGAGCACGAACCTCGCCGAGTTCCTCGGCATCGCCGCGTAACGGAGCGGTTGCGAGCGCGTGCTACGCCGACGTCCAACCGGCGTCGGAGGCGATCACGGCGCCGTTGAGATTCGCGCCCTCGGTCGATGACAGGAACGAGATCAAGCCGGCGAGCTCCTCGGGCTCCGCGAGTCGCCCGCTCAGCGCGAATGACGCCATGAGGCGCTCGCCCGCCCACTCGACCTTCGGATACCCGCTCGTCTGTGCGATCGTCGTGTTGACGCCCCCTGGGCAGATCGCGTTGCAGCGGATACCGCGCGGGCCGTAGAGGAACGCGATCGACTTGGTCAGACCGATCACGCCGTGCTTCGCGGCGGTGTACGCGGTCCCGCCGCCGCCCCCGCCCAGGGCCGCGACCGATGCGATGTTGGTGATCGCGCCCCAACCCGCGTCTTCCATCAGAGCGACCGCCGCGCGTGCGAACCGCATCGGTGCGGTGAGATTGACCGCGATGATGCGATCCCAGGTGTCGTCGTCGACCTCGCCGACAGGAAGGAAGAAGTCCGCGATGCCTGCGACGTTCGCGAGGATCGTCACCGGGCCCGCATCCGCCGCCTCTGCGACCACGGCATCGATGTCGTCCTGCACCGTGACGTCCGCCGTCTTTGCGCGAACACGATCGCCGGCCGCGTCGATGGTGGCCGCCGTCTTGGCAAGCTCGTCCTCGTTGATGTCGCAGGCCACCACTGTCGCGCCCTCGGCCGCCAGCCTGAGCGCCGTCGCTCGGCCGATGCCGAGTGCGGCACCGCTGACGATCGCCACCTGGCCCGAATGTCGTCTTCCCTCGTGTTCAGCCATACGGCCTGATCTTGTCATCGACGCGTGTGGAGGCGAGCCGCACCTCGTCGAAGGTGTCACTCGGCACCACGAAACGCGACCGGTCCTCGACTTCAACCAGGTGCTCGGCGACCGTTTCGGCGGTCGGAACGCTCGTGCCCTCGGCGACCCAACCGTCGGTGACTCCGATGAAGATCTCGGCGAAACGGCCGCGCACGGCCGAGTAGTAGCGGTGCGAGCGATCGCACACCTCGCTCGCGAGGTACACGACGATCGGAGTGACCCACTCGGGCGCCATGCGGTTCTCGTAGGCCGCGGTGCGATGCGCGAGTGCAGCCTCGCTGTCGTCGGCCGCCTCGGGCGCCCCCGCGAGGCGCGTGGCGGCCACGGGTATGACCGCGTTGGCGACGATCCCGTGCTCCGCGCCCTCGAGCGCGAGCGCGTTGCAGAGTCCGATGATCCCGGCCTTCGCAGCGCCGTAGTTCGCGCCTTCCACACGTCCCCACATGCCACTTGCCGATGAGGTGAACACGAGTCGGCCGTATCCCGCAGCGACCATGTGTGGCCACACCGCGCGGGTGAGGAAGAACGCACCGAAGAGGTGCGTCGCCACCACTGGAAACCACCGATCGTCATCCATGTCGACAAATCTCGCGTTGCGGAGGATGCCGGCGTTGTGCACGACTGCATCGATCCGTCCGAACGCTTCCAGTGTCTGGTCCGCGAGTCGTCTGCACGCGGCACCATCGGCAACGGAGTCGTACGACGCGAGCGCAGTTCCGCCAAACGCTCGGATCTCTTCAACGACGAAGTCGGCGGTTCGCGCGCTTGATCCGGTGCCATCGGTCGCGCTGCCGATGTCGTTGACGACGACCGATGCGCCCCGCCGCGCGAGTTCCAGCGCGTGCGCTCGCCCCAAGCCGTTGCCCGCGCCGGTAATGATGACGGCTCGCTGGTCGAACCGAAGGTCCATCGCGTCTCACGTTACGAGTCGGTCCCAAACGGGCGCGCGGTCATGCCCCAGTCGATCCGAGGGGGCCTGTCGCCCGGTCCGGGGGGGCAGGCCGGGCGCAAGCCCCGCCGTCGTCCGATCATACGGCGTAAAGGAGCGAGGGACAACCGGCGGCGCGGTGGATCGAACGGTCGCGCGACGAAGTCGCGCCGCTAGCTTCTCGGTGCGTGAGCAGGCGCACCGGCGGAGGGCGCGGTGAAGAGTTGAGAGTAGGCGTGCGTATCCCGCGTGATGTGCTCGTCGACGACGTCGGCCGCATCAGGTCGCTGCTCGAGCGTGTGGCTGAGAACAACATCGACCACGTGTGTGTCGGCGACCACGTGAGTTTCAACGGTGGACAGGGCTTCGATGGCATCGTCCAGGCAGCGGTCTTGGCCGCTGCTCATCCCGACCTGCCGGTCCACATCGCGGTGTATCTCTTGCCGCTGCGACACCCGGTGTTGGTCGCACGACAGCTGTCCACGCTCGCCGCAGTCGCGCCGGGACGCATCACGTTCGGAGTCGGTGTCGGCGGAGAAGATCGTCACGAGGTCGAGATCACCGGTGTCGATCCCAAGACCCGCGGTGCTCGCATGGACGAGTCCCTTCGCGCGTTGCGACAGCTCCTTGCCGGCGAGACGGTCAGCATGCACGGTCGCTTCTTCGACTTCGAGGATGCACGCGTCCTCCCGCCGCCTGATCCGGCGATTCCAATCCTCGTGGGCGGACGCTCCGACGCGGCCTTCATGCGCGCTGCGACGCTCGGCGACGGATGGCTCGGAATCTGGATGTCGCCCGATCGCTTCGCGGCAGCGGTGTCGCGCATCGACGACTACGCCCGCGACGCGCACCGCTCATGGCAACCGCAGCACACGTTGCACACGTGGTGCGGGCTCGCACCTGAACGCCGGGTTGCGCGCCGAGTGTTGGCGGCATCGATGGAGTCGCTGTACCGGACGCCGTTCGAACGCTTCGAGCGGTATTCGCCATTCGGTGAGCCGGCGGAAGTGGCGCGAGAGCTCGCCGAGTACCTTCCGACCACGCGGCGCATCAACGTGATCGTCGAGGCGCCCGATGTCGGTTACGGCATTGATGCAGTCGGAGAGGTTCGCCGGCTCCTCGTCGACGACGCGAGCAGGATGTCGCAGAACGCGTAGACCCAGTACAACCGGCCAGTACAACGGGAAGGCAAGGAGGAGCGTCGCAAGATGGTCGATTTCGAGAGGTATGAAGCGATCGAGGTCAGTCGCGACGGTCCGATCCTGACCGTGACCTTCAATCGTCCTGAACAGCTCAACGCGATCAATCGACCCGTGCACCGCGAGCTCGAGACGCTGTTCATCGACGCTGATGTCGACGACGACGTCAAGCTCGTCGTCCTCACCGGCAAGGGCCGCGCGTTTTCGGCCGGCGGAGACCTCGACTGGCTGCTGGAG
>Ga0066652_100002227_pt1 | contig 10513 bp, 9 predicted proteins | sample GraSoiAngelo_101_FD_71413 | JGI IMG/M metagenome (GOLD analysis project Ga0066652, IMG submission 71413) | Grasslands soil microbial communities from the Angelo Coastal Reserve, California, USA - 14_0903_02_30cm | ecosystem: Environmental > Terrestrial > Soil > Grasslands | place: USA... | reverse complement strand
ACCGACGAGGTTGCGCAGGTGGCCGCCGCCCATGGTCTTCACGCCGACGATGCCGACGCGGATGCGATCGTTGGCGCCGATCACCCGCGCGGTCGCCGTGGTCCGCACCGCGGCAGCAGGCCGCCGTTCGGCGCCGACCAGGGTAGTGGCCGCCACAACACCGGAGGCTGTTGCGGTTTTGATGAAGTCACGCCGCGAGACGGTGTTGTTGTCGTCAGCCATCTTCTTGTCTCCTTCAGTTCCCTGCGTAGTCTTCCGGCGTCATCTCGAGGCGCGCATTGGTCACGACGGCCCGGTTGGCGGTCAATGCCGCGACCGTCGCCTGGCACGCGTCTGACGGACCGCACGCGGACGGCGCGCCGGTGTGGATGCTGTTGACGAAGGACTCGAACGCCATCACCAGCGCGGGCTTCTCCGGCTCGAGCGGCCCGTCCTTGCCCGGTTCCTTGCCGGCCTGCAGCAGCTTGGTCGCGTCGGCGACCATCGCGATGCCGGTCTCGTCGTGGACCGATTCCTTGCGCGCGTAGACTTCCCAGCCGAGCAGCGGCGAGTCCGCTTCCTTGATCAGCCAGCCGCGGTTCTCCTTCAGCAGCAGGCTGCTGTTGCTGCCCTGGAAGATGGTGCAGGCGCCGCCGAACGAGCTCGCCAGGGTCGTCCTCACGCTCGCCCGCGTCTTGCCGAAGTCGACGAGGCACGACACGGTGTCGGGCGTGTCGCGGCCGTCGCGCCACGTCGTGATCCCGCCGCTGCCGACGATCGCGGATGGCCGCGCGCCCAGGTACTGCGACACCAGGTCGAGCTGATGGATGCCGACCTCCCCCATCAGTCCCGGCGAGCCCTTGTCGAGCCGCCAGTTCATCGCGCGCTCGCGCTCGGGCGTCGGCGCGGCGCGGCGCCAGCTGTCTTTCCGGCTCCACTGCGTGTCGACGAGGGCGATGTCGCCGAGCACGCCGCTTTTCACGAACTGCAGCACGTGCCGGTAGAGCGCATTCGATCGGCCCTGCAGGCCGCCCTGGAAGATGACGCCGCGGGTGCCGGCCGCCGCGGCGGCCATCGCGCGCGCGTCTTCGATCGACGCCGCGATCGGCGCCTCGCAGTACACGTGCTTCCCCGCCTGGAGCGCGGCGAGCGCGATGTCACGATGAAACGGGGTTGGCGTCGCGATGACGATGGCGTCGACGGAGGCCGACTCGACGAGGCGGCGCCAGTCGAGGGTCCCCTCGGCTTTCGGAGCGGACGCGGCGGCGCGTTTCAGGAACGGTTCGTACGAGTCGCAGATCCCGGTGACCCGCGCCGTGTCGATTCGGCCGAGAGCCTCGAGGATGTCCCGCCCCCAGGCGCCGAGTCCGACAACCGCGAAGCGCACGGGCGGTCCGGCGATGGACGCCGCGGCGGGCGTCGGAGTCTGCGCCGCCGTCAGCCCCTGGCGGCTGACGAGCAGCGCCAGCGTGCCCGCGGCGGTCTTGAGAAAGGCGCGACGATCGAATGGGTTGTCCATCTCGGAGGCTCACGCCGGTTCCAGCAAGAACCGCACCCCGAGCGCAGAGGCCGCAATTGAACGCGATTACCGGCGCCGCGTGGATGGTCGACGCGCGTCCGCCGGGATTCCGGCAGCGATGCGCCAGGGGCCGGGGGCGCCGCCCGCTGCGCCGCGGTCCTGGGGTTCCTGCATGCGATCGACGCGAAGCACGAGCCGGTAGAGGAAGCCGCACACGCCGAACAGGGCCGCAGACGACAGCAGCGCCGGCACCGCGACCCCGTGGTGGCCGGCGAGGTACGCCTCGAGCGTCGCCGTCAGCAGCCACATCTGCACCATCAGCACGAGAATGACCATCGTCATCGCCGCGTCGATCGCGACGCGCCGGCGGCGCCGCGACGGGCTCGACATCCGGATCATTCGTCCGCCTCCTCGATCAGACCGACCGCGACGAGGTCGTCGCCGCGCTGCTCGAGGCGCACGCGCGGCAGCGGCCGCGGCGGGGGCCCCTGCAGGACGCGGCCGTTCGCGGCTGAGAAGTAGCCCTCATGGCAGGGGCATTCGAGTCGGTCGCGCGCCGGCGCATAGTAGACCGCGCAGGACAGGTGCGTGCACTTCTGGCTGAACGCGGTGAACTCGCCGTTCGTGCGGCGCACCAGGATGCACGGCTCGGTGGGCGTCGGGTAGCGGAAGAACCGGACGGTGCCCGGCCCGACCTCCGACGCGCGGGCGACCACCAGCTCGGGCCATGACGACCGGGGCGTGACGGTGACGTCCTTGAGCCAGATCCAGCCCTGTCCGGCCACCATGCCGAAGCTGGTGAGGACGAGGAACTTGGTGAACTGCCGGCGCTGGACGTAGGCATCCTCGGCGCTGTAAACCGAGAACTCCTCAGCCCAGGCTGGCTTCGTCGATGATCCAGTCTTCGTGTCCATCGGGACCTTTCTGCATGTAGTCTTCGACGTCGGCGGCGAGGACCGGCGCGGATGCGGCGGTCATCATGAAGACCTTGGTCTTCACGTGCTGCGCCCCGAAACGAAAGTCGCGCGTCGGCACCGCCTGGCGCTGGCGCGCGACGACGGCGGCCGGCCCGAAGGTCAGCGCCTGGCTCGGGCAGACCGTCGCGCACATCGGCCGCAGGCCGGCCGACGTCCGGTCGTAGCACATGTCGCACTTCATCATCAGCTCGGGCCCGATGTGCACGGTCGGCACGCCGAACGGGCACGCCAGCACGCAGTTCGAGCAGGCGATGCAGCGCGGCTTCAGCGCGCTGCGCACGATGCCGTCCTCCCCCTGCTTGATCGCATCGGCCGGACAGACCAGCGCGCAGGCCGGCTCGACGCAGTGCATGCAGACCGTCGGCGACGTCGCGATCGAGTTCGGGCGGTCGATGTAGTCGACGTGGATCATCGAGACGCCGCGGTGCGTGTCGCACTCCGCGCACGCCGCCACGCAGGCGCGGCAGCCGATGCACCGCGACGGATCGACGAAGAACTCGTAGCCGTCGTTCACGCGCCCCTCCGGCCGTCCGGCGCCGCGCCCGGCTGCCAGCCGGTCTCCTCGAGGCGCCACGCGTCGAGGTCCGCCGGCGGCGGCACCTTTTCGATGCGGCAGGCCGAGACCTTGTATTCCGGGATCTTGCTGCGCGGGTCGAGCGTGCGGTGCGTCAGCAGGTTGGCGGATCGCCGGCCGGGCCAGTGATACGGGATGAAGATGGTATCGGGACGGATCGTCCGGACGACGGTGGCCTGGGCGACGACCGCGGCGCGGCGGGTCGTGATCCGGATCCAGTCGCCGGTGGCAATCTGGTGCCGATCGGCCAGCCGGGGATGGAGTTCGATGCGCGGTTCCGGGTGTTGCTCGACGAGCGGACCGATGCGACGCGTCTGCGTGCCCGACAGGTACTGGCTGACAACGCGCCCCGTCGTCAGGAACAACGGGAACGACGCGTCGGGCGGATCGCCTGACTCGCGCCACTCCGAGACCTGGAGATGCGCCTTGCCGTCGGCGTGCCAGAACCGGCCGTTCTCGAAGAGGCGCGGCGTGCCCGGGTGACCGATCTCGGGGCAGGGCCAGAACACCCCGAGCTCGTCCTCGATCCGCTCCCAGGTGATGCCGTAGTAGTCGGCGATGCCGCCCTTCGAGGCGACCCGCAGCTCGTCGAAGATCTCGCGCGTCGAGGGATAGGCGAAGTACTGTCCCTTGCCCAGGCGGTTCGCCAGGTCGCAGATGATCAGCGCGTCGGACCTGGCGTCGCCCGGCGGGTTCACCGCCTTGTTGATCTTCTGCACGCGCCCCTCGGCGCTGCAGACGACGCCTTCGTCCTCCTCGTGCATGCTGCCGCAGAACACGAGGTCGGCGTGGTGCGCGGTCTCGGAGAGGAAGAAGTCGATCACGGCGAAGAACTCGAGCTTCGCGAGCGCCTCGCGCGTGAAGTTCGCGTCGGGGAGCGAGACCAGCGGATTGAAGCACATCGAGAACAACGCCTTGATCTCGCCGCGGTGGATCGCCTCCATGATTTCGGCCGCGGAGAGGCCGGGGCCGGGCAGGCTCTCGGGCGGAACGCCCCACACGCCGGCGATGTACTCGCGGTGCTCCGGGTCGGTGATCGATCGCATGCCGGGCAGCTGGTCGCACTTCTGCCCGTGCTCGCGCCCGCCCTGCCCGTTCCCCTGCCCCGTGATCATCATGCAGCCGGCGCCTTCACGGCCGAAGTTGCCGGTGGCCAGGAACAGGTTGATCATCGCGAGGCAGTTCTCGACGCCCTTGGAGTGATGCTCGATACCGCGCGCGTGGAGGCCCATGGCGCGATCGGTGCCGCCGATCCAGTGCGCCGCCTTCTCGATGCCGGCGGCGGGCACGCCGGTGATCTTCGCGGCGCGATCGAGGGTCCACTCGGCGACCGAGGCGCGGACCGCGTCGAAGCCGATGGTGTGGGCGTCGAGATACTCCTGCTTGACCAGGCCGTCGCGCACGATGACGTGGAGCATGGCGAGGAAAAGCGCGAGGTCCGTGCCCGGCCGCACCGGCAGGTAGAGATCCGCATTGCGCGTGATCGGGGTCATGCGCGGATCGACGACGATGAGCTTGCCGCCGCGCTCGCGGCACTGCCAGAGATATTGCGTGGTGATCGGCGCGCATTCCGCGGTGTTGGAGCCCGCGATCAACACGACGTCGGCGACGGCGAGATCCGGCCACGGGTTGGTGGCGCGATCGATGCCGAAGGTCAGCCTGTAGGCCGTCCCGGCCGACACCATGCACAGCCGGCCGTTGTAGTCGATGTTCTTCGTGCCGAGCGCGACCCGCGCGAACTTGCCGAGGACGTACGCCTTCTCGGTGATCATCGAGGCGCCGCCATAGACGGCGACGGCATCCGGTCCGTACTTCTCCTGGACCTCGCGCAGGCGGCGCGCCGCCAGGTCGAGGGCGGCGTTGTAGCCGATCGGCGCGAAGCCCTGGTCCGTGCGCACGAGCGAGGTGAGCAGGCGATCGGGGTGGTCGCCCTGGAGATAGCGCTTCACCCCTTTCGGGCACAGCATGCCGTGATTGAACGGAAACTCCTCCCACGGCTCGAAGCCGACGACTTTCTCGTCGCGGACCTTCAGCTGGATGCCGCACTGCATGCCGCAGAACGAGCAATGGGTCTTGACGAGACGGTCCGCCGGGCGCGCCGCCTGGGCCCATCCGCCCGAGGGCTCGTAGTTCAAGTGCGGCCCGTAAGCGCGCGCCAGCGCGTCGATGCCCTGTGGAGGATTAGCCATGAGACGCCGCCTTCACGCGCATTTGCGCGGACGCGATCGTCGTCCGCTTGCAGGGGGGACAGAGTCCCTGCCAGGTTTCCGCCGGCCCGTCGATCCGGAAGTCGAACCCGAGCTCGGGCAGGACCCGGCGCAGATCGTCGATCTGCATGCGCGAGGCGAAGCGCCGGCCGCAGCGCGCGCACATGGTGCCCTCGTCCTTCGCGCCGTGGGCCTGGTACAGCTTGACGCCCAGCTGCGCCGGGCGCTGGAAGATGTGAAAGAACTTGCCGAACGGCAGGTACAGGAGCGCGCCGATCACGGTGATCGCGTGGAGGATGGACAGGAATCCGTAGAAGGCGCCGGCGAACCACATCGTCGATGCGGTCAGCGCCAGGCCGGTGATCGAGATCGCAAACAGCATGATCAGCGGCAGGAAGTCGGACGCGAAGTCCTGCAGCGCCAGCGCGCCGCCATCGCGGAGCCGCCGCCACATCGCGAGGGTGATCCCGGCCAGCACCATCGCCGCCGCGACGTCGAGCCCGTGGAAGAGGAGCCAGGACAGCACCGTGCGGATCCGGAACGAACCGGCCGGAAAGCCGAACACGTAGGTCACGTAGGTCATCTGATCGTCGGGCGCGGAGGCGAAGTAGATCCAGCCGAAGACCAGGGGAAACGTGATCGCGACCGCGAGCAGGCAGCCCCAGAAGAGCAGCTGGTGCATCCACCAGCGCACGTGCGAGCGGCGGCGGATGAACGTCTGGCCGACGATGTGAGTGGCGAGCGTCGCCGACAACACGCGGGTGCTGGCGATCGCGCCTTCGGCGCGGATCAACTCGAACGTCCGCTCGAAGAACCGCCGCGTCGGCGGCTTGTTCAGCCAGACGGCGTAGTGATAGACGATGCCCCAGGTGGCGACGATGACCGCGAAGGTGTAGATCACGAGCGCGGCGTCGAAGTTCTGAAGGGTGCGGGAGCCGACGACGATCGCGGCGACCAGGAGCGCCGTCGCCATCGAGGCCCAGGCCCCGGCGCGCAACTGCTCCGCCTGTCGCGGCGACACCAGCGTGCCGCCGCCGCGCTCGACCGCCCGCTGCCGCGGCAGGAAGACACGCGCGTTCAGCACCCAGAGCGCGGCGGCCGTCAGCGCCAGCAGCCCGAATCCCGGCCAGACCACCCCGATGCGGTCGCGGAAGAAGCCGAGGAGCAGCGGCGGAAAGAACCCGCCGAGGCCGCCGATGGCGCCGACCAGGCCGGTCACGGTCGCGATGCTGTTGGGAAAGAACTGCGGCACGAGCTTGAATACCGCGCCGTTGCCGGCGCCGAGCAGCGCCGCGCAGCCGAGGGCGCCGACGGTGAACGGCAGCATCGCGGGCCACATCAGGAGCAGCGCGAACGGCACGACCCCGGCGAGGACGCCCGACAGGACGCGGGCGCCGCCAATCCGGTCCGACAGCACGCCGCCGAGCGGCCGCATCAGCGTGGCCAGGACCACGAACCCGGCGGTGCGGAAGCCCGCGTCGGCCGCCGTCAAATGGAACTCGTCGCGCAGCAGCGTCGGCAGGTACACCGAGAACGCGACGAACCCGCCGAAGGTCAGGAAGTAGAACGCGGCCAGCGCCCACGCCAGCCGTTCCTTCGTGAGCACGGCGATCATCGCCGAGAGCGACGCCGGCCTGACCGTCGCCGGTGCGTTGCGCGCCGTCGCGAAGAACAGCACCGCCCACACGGCCGACAGCGCCGCGATCGCGTAGAACACGGCATCGCGGCCGTAGCGGGCGGCGACGAGCGGCCCGAGGAAGACCGCCGCCGAGTGCCCCATGTTGCCGAGCCCGTAGATCCCGAGGGCGGTGCCCTGCTGCTCCGGCGGAAACCACCGCGAGGAGAAGCCGACGCCAACGGCAAAGGACGCCCCCGCCAGGCCGAGCAGAAACGCGTAGACGAGAAGGCGATCGTAGGTCGCGGCGCTGGGCACGGCGAAGGCCGCCACCGCGACGAACAGAAACAGTCCGGAGAAAACGGCGCGGCCGCCGGCGCGATCGGTGAGCATGCCGATCGGCAGCCGCGCGAGGGAACCAAGCAGCACGGGCACCGCGACGAGGAAGGCGGTGGCCTGCCCGCTCAGCCCGAACTGGGCGCGAAACGTCGGAGCGAAGGCACTGATGAGCCCCCACGCGGCAAAGCCAATCGCGAGGGAGACGGTCGCCAGCGCCAGGTTCCGAGATGCTCCCGCCTGCACCTGCACGGTCGCCACTCTATGCGGCTCCCACACCCCAGTGGTGTTCACAATGAGACAGTAATCCCAACTAATGCGGGCCGCCATGACCGACGTCATACCGCCACGCCGGCAGGCGCGGGACAATCGCGGCATGGATCCTCTTCCGGGCTCGGTCTGGAGCTCTGCGGCGATGGTGGCCGGCTTCGCCGCATCGGCCGCCAACCCGACCCTGCTCCGCTTTGCCGAGCGCGTGCACCGGCCGGGGATGCGCGCGCTCGACATCGGCTGTGGCGCGGGCCGCAATCTCCTGCCGCTGGCGGCGCACGGCTGGCACGTCACCGGCCTCGATCTCTCCAAGCCGATGCTGGACGCCGCGGCGGCGCGCGTGTTGGCGGCGGAGCAGCCATGCCGCGTCGAGCTCGCGCTCGCGCGCATGGACGACCTGCCCGTCGCAGACGCGAGCATGGACCTCATCATCGCGCACGGTATCTGGAACCTGGCGCGAACCGGCGATGAATTCCGCCGCGCCGTGCGCGAAGCGGCGCGGGTCGCGCGCCCGGGCGCCGGCCTGTTCGTGTTCACCTTTTCGCGCCGGACGCTGGCCGCGTCGGCGCCTCCGGTCGAGGGCGAGACCTTCGTCTTCACCCAGTTCTCCGGCGAGCCGCAGTGTTTTCTGACGGCCGAGCAGCTGGTGACCGAGCTCGGGGCGGCCGGATTCGAGCCGGACCCGTCCCTGCCGCTGGCCGAGCACAACGTGCTGCGGCCCGGCGCCGTCGCGATCGGCGCCGCGCCGGTGATCTACGAGGCGGCGTTCCGCTTTACGGGGATGTCATGAACCCGCGCATCCCGCTCCACCCGCCGCATCCCGAGCGCGTCTGCTGGGGTTGCGACAAGTACTGCCCCGCCGACGATCTCGCCTGCGGCAACGGCACGATCCGCGCGCTGCATCCGATTGAGCTGTTCGGCGAGGACTGGCTGGAATGGGAGGCCGATCGCGCGGCGGACCGGACCGACCGGCTCAGGCGCGACGCTGCCCGGACGGCTGTCGGGACCCTGCTAAACCAGCCGAGGTCGGACGACAGCCGGCCGGCCGAAGAGGACCCGGACGAGCACGACTCCCGCGAGCACGGCGACGGCGATCGCGGCCAGGACTCGCCAGACGAATCGCTCCATCCGGTCCATCGCGTGATCGACCATGCGCACGCTCAGCCGGTCCATCTCGGTTCCCAGGCGTGATTGCTCCGCGGCGAGCGCTTTGTGGAGGTCGTCGATGGTGGCCTTGCGTTCGCTCGTGAGGTAGGCCAGCGCCGCGAACCGCTCTTCCTGGGCGAACGTGATCGTCCGATTCAATTCGGCGCTGAAGACCGCGAGCGCGGCGCGCCGCTCGGCGGCGACCAGGTCGGGAAGCCGCTGGGCCATCTGCGCGACGCCCTCGCCGGACGGCGCGAGCCGATCGATCGCACTGGCGACCCGCTCCGCCGAGACGACGCTTCGTTCCGCGAGCGGGACGGTGTCACGCATCGACGACGACACGGCGTCGAGAAGATCGCGCTTTTGCCGGTCCACCTCCCATCGCGCCTGGCGCGGGAGCTGGCTGCCGTAGGACGCCAGCATCCGATTCAGATCGTCGAGCGTGATGGCAATCTCGGCTGCCGCTTCGCCCACCAGCAGTGATTCGCTCAGGTCCTTGCTGAAGTCGACGCTGAGCACCGGCTCCCGCGCGGCGATCGCGCCGGTGATCGGATGGTCCGCGGCCCACTTGCGGACGAAGGCACGGGCACCCGAGACGTTGCCGGACCCGGTCGCGGATGCCGCCACGCGGGTGAGATCCGCTTCGAGATCTTTGCTGGCGGCGGCGGCCCTGGCGCTGGACGCGCCGAGGCGGGTCTGCCCCGGACCATGATCGAAGTAATCGCTCATCTGATACGCGAACACCCAGGCGTCCATGAGCGCCAACGACGGGCTGGGAATGAACAGCGCAGCCCGCATGGCGGGAACCGCCTCGAGCTTCCATTCGAGAGCGGCGTCCTGCACGGCGCGATCGCTGGATTGGGCGGCGATCTCGTCCGCGGCCGATTCGATTTTCCCGGTGATGGGACCGACCAGGGCGCGCATCCTGAGGCGCAGCTGCTCCCGATTCACGGCGATGTCGTCCGGATGGTGGAGACCCGCCGCGCCACCGCGCGGACTTGCCGACTGACAGGCTCCGATCGGGAGCAGGCACAGCATGGCCATCAAGAGAACTCGAACCCGGTCGATAACGGAGGCCGTCATGAACCCTCCCAATCGATCAGGTTAATGGAGGACTGCCCCATCTGGCTACTGATCCTTGTGACCGCGGAGCCCACACCCCCGCCCAGGTCCGCGAACGCCGGGCGGCGTATATGGCCGAGCTCAGCGCCGCTGGGCAGGCAGTGTCGGGTTCCGCTCGAGGCCGAACTTGTGCTGGTGCCACTGCGGGTAGGGTTCCGGCAGCGCACTGGCCTCGTCGAGCCGCGCCGACTCTTCCGGCGTCAAGCGGAAGTCGGCGGCGCCCAGGATGTCGCGGAGCTGTTCTTCGTTGCGCGCCCCGAGAATCACCGTGTCGACGCACGGCTTGTGCAGCACCCAGTTGATTGCGACCTGTGAAATCGAGGCGCCGCGGGCGCGCGCGATGTCGTCGAGCACGTCGACGATCCGATAGAGGCGATCGAAGTCGACTGTCCCGGGCACACCGAGATCATTGATGCGCGCGACGTCCGGCCGCGGCGTATCGCGGCGGAACTTGCCCGTGAGCAGCCCCGCCTGGAGCGGACTCCACACCATCAGTCCCACTTTCTGGTCGAGGCCGAAGGGCACGATGTCGTGTTCCACATCGCGCGCCACGAGCGAGTAGTTCACCTGCTGGCAGATGTAGCGGGGGGCAAGGATGCGATCCGAGATCGCCAGCGCCTTCATCACTTGCCACGCCGCATGGTTCGAGCAGCCGATGTAGCGGACCTTCCCCGAGCTGACCAGGTCGTCGTAGGCGCGCAGCGTTTCCTCGAGCGGCACGATCATGTCGGGCTCGTGGCAGAGGTAGAGGTCGATGTAGTCGGTGTC
>Ga0066652_100002226_pt1 | contig 10514 bp, 8 predicted proteins | sample GraSoiAngelo_101_FD_71413 | JGI IMG/M metagenome (GOLD analysis project Ga0066652, IMG submission 71413) | Grasslands soil microbial communities from the Angelo Coastal Reserve, California, USA - 14_0903_02_30cm | ecosystem: Environmental > Terrestrial > Soil > Grasslands | place: USA... | reverse complement strand
GGGGATCAGGATGCCGCCGTCTCGGCGGCCGCTTCGACGTCGAGCCGCGGGAAGAGCGGTTCGGGCTCGGTGAGCCGCCCGGTGTCCGCCGCGTGCGCCGCCCAGACGAGCTCGTCGAGCATCGGCGGGCCGCCGTTGCCATCGGCGCCGTACTCGTACGCGTATCCGAGCTGCGCCAGGAGCCGCGGCGCCGTGCCGGGCAGGAATGGCGCGACCGCCAGGCCGACGAGTCGGCAGCCCTCGACGAGGTCGCCGAGCACGCCGCGCAGCCGCTCGCCGGCGTCAGCGTCGCCCCCCTTCCAGGCCTTCGCCAGGACCCATGGCTGCTCGGCATCCACGACCTTGTTGGCGCCGCCGATGTACGCCCACAGCTCGGCCAGGGCGTCGTGCAGACGGTACGCCTCGAACGCCTCGCGATAGACCCGCACCGCCTCGCCCCACGCGTCGCCGAGTGGCGACTCCCCCGCCGGGCGTGCCGCGGGGCGCTCGCCCTCGAGATAACGCTGGGTCATCGACACGGTCCGATTGACGAGGTTCCCGAAGTCATTGGCGAGGTCCGCGTTGTAGCGGCGCACGAATGAATCCCAGCTCACCTCGGCGTCGCGATCGAACGGGACCTCGCGCAGGGCGACATATCGCGCGCCGTCCGAGCCGAACGCGGCGACGAAGTCGTTCGGGTCAAGGAAGTTGCCACGGCTCTTGCTCATCCGCTCGCCACCGGCCGCCAGCAACCAGCCGTGGACCCACACGTGCCGTGGTGCCTCGAGCCCGGCGCTCCAGAGCATGGCCGGCCAGGCGATCGTGTGAAAGCGCGCGATGTCCTTGCCGATGACGTGCAGATCGGCCGGCCACCAGTACGCGAATCTGGCCGGGTCGTCGGGGAAGCCGGCGCCCGTGATGTAGTTGATGAGCGCGTCGAACCAGACGTAGATCTTGCCCGCTTCCGGGTCCCATGAGCCGTCCTCGCGAAGCGCCGTCTCGCCGTCCTCGCGGACCGGGAACGGGATCCCCCAGTCGCCCGGCGTCCGCTCCCGGCTGATCGAGAAGTCCTCGAGCCCGCCCCGGATGAACCCGAGCATCTCGTTGCGCCGGAAGTCCGGCTGGACGAAGTCAGGGTGGTCGGCGAAATAGCGCTCGATCCGCTCCTGGTAGGCCGACAGCCGGAAGAACCAATTGCGCTCGGTCAGCCACTGGAGCGGGACCCCGGGATGGTTCGGGCAGATCGTCCCGCGGTCGGTCTCGATGACGTCGTTCGGGCCGCGGAAGCCTTCGTTCGGACAGTACCAGCCCTCGTACGTTCCGAGGTAGATGTCCCCGTTGGCATGCGCGCGGCGGACCATCTCCTGGGCGGCACGGATGTGGTCCGGATCGGTGGTCCTGATGAATCGGTCGGGCGCGATCGCGAGGGCCGCCTCGGCCTCCTTGAACAGCGCGACCTTCTCATCCACGAACTCGCGTGTCGGCCGGCCCTCGTCGACGGCCGCCTGAGCGATGTTGATCGAGTGCTCGTCGGTGCCGGTCAGGAATCGCGTGTCGTCACCGACCATCCGGTGCCAGCGCGCGATCGCATCGGCCGCGATCACCTCGTAGAGGGTATGCAATCCGGGCTTGTTATTGGCGTAGGCGATCGAGGTGGTCAGGTAGAAGCGCGGACGGTCGGCCATGGGACGCCGAATGGTACCAGCGGCTCGCGGGCGGCTCCTGCTATCGTTCGCCCGATGACTGAACGTGACACCACGGAGCACGATGCTCGGGTGGCGGTCCTCGGTCTGGGTTACGTCGGCCTCCCACTCGCCGTCGCATTCTCCGAGGCGGGTCTCGACGTCGAGGGGGTCGACCTCTCGGAGGATCGCGTCGCGTCGATCAGGGCGGGTCGTTCCCCGATCGACGACATCTCGGACGATCGCCTCGGGGCCGCCCGGGCGGGTCGCCTCCGAGTCTCGACGCTGGCCGAGGCGCGTGTCCCGGATGCCGACGCGGTCTTCGTGTGCGTGCCCACGCCGATCAAGACGACGAAGGATCCCGACCTCGGTCCAGTCCTCGCGGCAGCCGGGTTCCTCCGCGATCGCATCCGGAAGGGCCAGCTGCTGATCCTCCAGTCCACGACCTATCCGGGCACGACGATGGGACCGTTCCGAGCGATCCTCGAGGAGGGCGGCCTCGTCGCGGGTCAGGACTTCGATCTCGCCTATGCGCCCGAGCGCGTCAACCCGGGCGATCCGGCGAGTGCGGCGCGCGAAGTCCCTCGGCTCGTCGGCGGGATGACGCCCGACGCGACCGAGCGGGCGCGCGCTCTGCTGTGCAGGATCAACGACCACGTGATCGCGGTGTCGTCGCCGGACGCGGCCGAGATGGCCAAGCTCCTGGAGAATGTCTTCCGGAACGTGAACATCGCGTTCGTCAATCAGCTCGCACTGCTGTGCGAGAGGATGGGCCTCGATGTCTGGGAGGTCATCGAGGCTGCGGCCACGAAGCCGTTCGGGTTCATGCGCTTCACGCCCGGTCCCGGCGTGGGGGGCCACTGCATCCCGGTCGACCCCTATTACCTGTCGTGGCGCGCCCGGGAGTTCGACTTCGTCGACCGCTTCATCGAGGTGGCCGGCGACATCAACCTCGCTATGCCGCGTCACGTTGTCGACCTTGTCGCCGAGGCGCTGAATGATCGAGGTCAAGCACTCCGTGGAGCACGGGTCGGGGTCGTCGGCGCGGCGTTCAAGCCGAACGTCCGGGACGATCGCAACTCGCCCGCGGCCGATGTCATCGCCGGCATTGCGGGACGGGGCGGCGACGTCCGCTTCCACGACCCGCACGTGGCGACGTTTCGCGACGCGGCTGGGGTGGTTCGCGACGGAGTCGACCTTGCCGGCCTGATCCAGTGGGCGGACGTCATCGTCGTCGTGACGGCCCATCGTGCAGTCGATTGGGCGGCGCTGTACTCCACCGCCGCCCTCGTCGTCGACACTGTGAACTCATCCGAAGGGCACCGAGTCACCGATCGCCAGGTCCTACGGCTCGGAGCCGGCTGGTCCGGAGGTCGGGTCGGGCCGGAGCGACCGACGCCCCGGTGAGTGAGCACGGGCCGGCGATCGGTGCGCGACCGCGGATCGCCTACCTGTCCTACTCGTCGGGTGAATACGACGCGCGTACGTTCCGGATGGCCAAGTCCGCCGTCGAGGCCGGCTGGGACGTGACCGTGTATGCGCGATGGCACCGAGGCCTCGCGCCGGTCGAACAACGCGACGGCTATCGACTCGTCCGCGCGCCACGCGAGTGGCGGTATCTCGTGCCCGGTCTTCGGCGGATCGCGCGCCGGCGCTACGCGGCGTCGATGGCTCGCAAGCCTGCATCGGCGGTGGGCGCCGTCACGCGCACGGACACGACCCCCCGACGGATCCGATTCAGGCCCCTCGAACGCTGGCACTGGTGGCAGCGGATCCGGGAGTTCCCACTCCAGCCGATGGGCTGGGCGATCGCTCTTGACGATTTCGTCGAGCCGGCCGATATCTGGCATGGGATGTGGGCGGGCTCCCTCCCGGCGCTCGATCGGATGCGCCGTCGACACGGCGGCCGGACGATCTACGACAGCCGCGACATCTTCATGTGGTCGCGAAAGTTCGCGCGTCTCGGTCGCCCTGGCCGAACGCTGCTGGAGTGGGCGGAGCGGCGCTGGGCGCGCCGCGTCGACCGCGTCCTGACGGTCAACGACTCCTATGCCGGGCTGCTCGAGCGCCTGCTGCGCGTCTCTCGGCCCGCGATCGTGATGAATACCCCCGAGAGATGGGCGCCGCCGTCCCGGAGGCCGGACCTGATCCGCGAGCGGCTCGGGCTGTCGGCGGACACCGCGGTCGTCCTGTACCAGGGCATCCTGACGATCGAGCGAGGCATCGAACAGGCGATGGACGCGATCCTCGAGGTGCCGTCCGCGGTGCTGGTGTTGCTGGGCTTCGGGCCGCTCGAGAAGCACTTCGCCGATGCCGTCACCGATCCGCCGTACCAGGGTCGGGTGCAGGTCCTCCCGGCCGTACGGCCCGCCGATCTGCTGCGCTGGAGCGCCTCGGCCGACGTCCTTGTCATGGCCATCCAGCCGACAACGCTGAATCATCGGTACACGACGCCGCAGAAGCTATTCGAGAGCCTCGCGGCGGGAGTCCCGGTCGTGGCCTCGGACCTGCCCGGGATGGCCCCGATCGTCCGGGCAACGGGCGCCGGCGTGGTGTGCGATCCGACATCGCCACACGCCATTGCCGAGGCGATCAAGGAGATCATCGAGGCGCCCGCGGCCGAGCGGGCGGGGATGCGGGATCGGGCGCTCGGCGCTGCCCACGAGACATACAACTGGGAGACCCAGGTCGAGACCTTGTTCGGGCTCTATCGAGACCTCCTGCCGAACGGGTTGCGGGAGCGTCAACCGGCCCGTCGATCCACCGAGACCGGCTAGATGTCATCGACCGACGATCGCGCTCCGCAACCCGCGGACGCCGTCGCTCGGCTCGCCGCGATGACGGCTGAGCGCGACGCGGCGTTGGCGGCGTCATATCGCCAACGGGAGCGGCTCCAGGCGGAGATCGACCGGGCCCACCGATGGAGAAAGGACAAGGACGCCCAGCTACGTCGCACGCGCCTCGAGCTGGACAAGATGCGGCGACGGTTCGCATTCCGGGCACAGCGCAAGATCGAATCGGCGCTGTCGTCGATCATCGATCTGACCCGACGCGGTTCGACGACACCTCCGCCCACCGTGGATGTCGTTCCGGGCGGGGACACCGGCGATCTCGCCGGACGTTTTCGCGATGTCATGACGGATCGTCTCAGCGGAACGTTCGCGATCTCCGACGAGCCGGTTCGCGTCGCCGTCGTCCGATCGTCCCGTGACGCCGCACGCGCCGACGACGTCCGGGACGAGGTCGGGGCCCGACTGTCCGAGTTCGGGATGGTGCCATCCACTGTCGATGGCCTGACGGACGCCGACATCGGCGACGCGATCGACATCGCCGTGCTCCGCGACCCGACGTCCGACATCGACCGCCTGCCGCGGCACGTGATCCGGGTCGCGTGGGTCGGCGACCGGCCGGATCCGTGGTTGTCGATGCCGCGCTTCGACGACCTCGACATCGTCCTCGTCGGAGACGAAGCCACCCGGACGCGCGTGGAGGTGGCCTCCGCGAAGTCCGCATCGGTGGCGGCGGATCCGGGGACGCCCTCCGGTGCGCAGGCTTTCAGGGACGCGGTCCTTCGATGGGTGGCGGCGCCCCACGTGGCGATCCACATCGGCCCGGAGACATGGGACGCAGCCGCGTTTTGGGGCGACACGCCGTTCGGCCGCGGCGTCCAAAAGGCGTTCGAGCGCCGCGGGTGGCCGGCGACGGTCCACGTGGTCGCCGAGGAGGACAGCGCACCCGCGACTCGCGCCGATCTCGCGATCCACGTGTTCGGCATCGGCGCGCCGGTCATACGGCCATGGCAGACGTCGGTCCTCTGGATCATCAGCCACCCGGACATGGTCACGCGCGAGACCTGTATGCCATACGACCTTATCGCTGTAGCATCCGACCGGTTCCTCGACTACCTTCGCGGCTGGCTTGGCCCCGACGGTCCTCCTCTCCTGGCGCTTCACCAGGCGACCGATCCGGATCGCTTCCATCCCGAAGCCGGCGGTCCGCCGCACGAGCTGCTGTTTGTCGGCAATTCTCGGTATCGACGCCGGGCGATCCTGGACGCCCTCGCCGGGACGACCCACGACCTCGCGGTCTACGGCCGCAACTGGACCGCAGACCTCCTCGACGTCCGAAACCTGCGCGGGGACTGGATCCCGAACGACGAGCTTCGGCGTTATTACTCGAGTGCCGCGATCGTGCTCAATGACTCCTATCCCGACATGCGCGACGAAGGCTTCATCGCCAATCGCGTGTACGACGCCCTGGCCTCCGGAGCGTTCGTGATCTCCGAAGCCGTTCCGGGGATGGACGAGGAGTTCGACGACGCCGTCGTGACATTCCGGGATCGCGTGGAGCTGCTGGACCGCATCGACCACTTCCTCGCCCGACCCGACGAGCGGATGGCCCTGGCGGAGAAGGGACGGCGCGCCGTGCTCGGTCGTCATACCTTCGACCATCGCGTGGGGACGCTCATGGAGGCCGTCGCGCCATTGCTCGCCGACCGCCCGCCGGATCATCCGCCCCGATGACGGACCGCCGCCTGCGCCATGCGGCCGCGCGGATAGGCCGCATGTTCTTTGTCAGGCGGACGCCGGCGCAGACTGTGCCGCGCGACCGAGCCACGGTCCCGGCCGACCTGGTCGGCGGGCCGCGGATCCGGCACGATCCCGCGCTCGATGCCCGGCCGAGTCTGGTGGTGCTGATGCCCCACCTCGCGGTCGGCAGGATGACGGGCGGCCCGAACACCGTCTTCCACATCACCGAGAGACTGGCAGCCCGGGGGATGAGCGTGCGGTACGTCGCCTGCTTCGGACCTCTCGACGAGGATGTCGCGCCTCTCAGCCGTCATATCGAGGCCGTGACGGGCATCGCCTCCGCCGGGGGTATCCGGTTCCTCCACCGCTCCGCGCCCGACTCCGAGCTGACGGTCGGCCGACACGACGTCATGCTCGCCACGTGGTGGCCGACCGCCCACGTGGCCGACCGCGCCCGCGCCGTGACCGGGATGGACGAGTTCGTCTACCTCATCCAGGACTTCGAGCCCGGGTTCCACCCCTGGTCGACCAAGTACGCCCTCGCCGCGGCGACGTACCGGATGGCTTTCCGGGCGATCGTGAACGAGCCTACCCTGCTCGAGCATCTGAGCCGGCACGGCGACCTCGTGTTCGACGTCCACGACCCGGACCGGGCGGTGTCGTTCATGCCGGCGGTCGATCGCAGCGTGTTCAAGCATCGCCACCGGTCATCGGGAGCGCGGCGGTTCGTGTTCTATGCCCGACCGAAGCACCCCCGCAACCTGTTCGATCTCGGCCTTCGTGCGCTGTCCGATGCGGTCGATCACGGCGCGTTCGACGGTGCGGAGTGGGACTTCGTGGCCATCGGCGGCGAGACGAGGACACTGCCCCTGCCCCGGGGGCGCGCGGTGCGGCCGATATCACGCCTGGCGTACCGAGACTACGCAACCTTCCTTGCGGACAGCGACATCCTGCTGTCCCTGATGCTGTCCCCCCACACGAGCTATCCACCCCTTGAGATGGCGACGGCCGGCGGAGTCGTCATCACCAACACCTTCAGCACCAAGACCGCCGCTGACCTGGCGGCGATATCGCCGGCGATCCGCGGGGCGCCACCCGACGTCGATCACCTGTCAGCGGCTATAGCCCAGGCCGCGAGCGAGGTCTCGCGTCGTCGGCCCGAACCGCTCCCAACGAGCTTGCCTGGATCATGGGACGAGTCGATGGACGCGGTCGTGCCCTGGCTGGAGGCAACGATCGCATCGGCCCGCGTTCGGTCGTCTTCCTGACCTCGCCCACTGCGCCGTCGGACCGGGTCATGCAACGAGCTCCGCGGCCTCGTCCATCGGAGCGGGCCCCCCGGCCTTTGCACCATCGGTCCGGCGAAAGTAGAACCCGGCGCGGCCGGCGCGGCCCTCGTCATTGAGTGTCGCGACCTGCGACCGGTACCGGGCGATCGTCTCGGCGTCGAACCCCGCGGGCGGATCGCAGTACCACGATCCCTGTTCGCGCCACGCCACGTCCCTCGCGATCTGCTTGCTCGCGATGATCTCCACGTAGGTCGAGTCCCAGACGATGTCGACCAGCTCCAGGCCGGCCCGGCCAGCGACGAGCTCAAGGCTCGCCCGCGTGTGGACCCACAGGTGCCTGGGCGGATCGAGTTCCCACCATGCCGTCCTGAACCGCTCCCAGAACCATGTCCCCATGACCGGCGTCCGGATCAGCACGACTCCACCGGGCCGGAGCCGACGAGCTGCCGCGGCGAGCGTCGCCTCCGGATCCGGCACGTGCTCGAAGGAGTGATGGAACGTGATCACCTGGAATGATCCGGACTGCTCCTCGATCGATCGGCGGCGAAGTGAGATGCCGGCGAAGTCGCGGTCGCCCTCGAGGAACGGGTCGATCCCGACCAGGCGGCGGAAGCCGACCCTGTGCAGCTTCAGGAGGTTCGTCGCGCGACGACCACAGCCAACGTCGAGGATCGGGTCGTCGAAGGACTGCAGGCCAGCCCGCCGGGTAAAGGCGGAGACTCGTCGGACCTCGGCCGCCACGGGTGGGGCCCAGAACCGCATCAACCGCGAAAGCCATTTCCGACGGCCCAGCAGCAGGGCATCGTCACGGATCGCGCCGGCGGCGGCGGCCAGTGATCGGTGCCGCGATGTGGGCTCCGTGGGCTCGACCCCGCCGCCGTCGTAGTAGTCAGGCGGGTAATGGCGCGCGAGGTCAGACGGGATCCTCGCGATCCGCATCGTGCCACACCCGCGACAGAGAAGGTAGTCGAAGCGCTCACGCGTCCCGAAGAGCATCTCGCGGAGCTCGTAGGGTTCCGGGGACCTGGCGTCAAGGCAGATCGGACAGGCGCTCAGTCGCTCTTCCCCATCGATGGTGGATCCCTGCCTTCCTTCGTCGGCGACTGCGATCGACCAGGTCGAACTCATCATAGGAGTCCGTCGACCAGGCGCGACGGGCCTGACGGTGCCCTCCCTTACGGCGATCGCTCATGCTCGACGAGGCCCTTCAGGATCGTGGCCGTCGACAGAACGGTCGACGCGATCAGCGGGCCAAGCGGCGGGCGGACCCGGGCGAACACGAAGGCCAGCTCGACGGCCCGTCGCCAGGCGATCCGCCGCGCCATCGTCGGATCGGCGCCAAGCGCCTGCCTCACCATCCGCCAGTACGGTCCGCGCGCACGGTGCGGCAACAACTTCCAGTGCACGGCGGGCGGTCGCAGAAGCTGTCTCGGCAGGGGCGCCGACGTCGCCAGGATCGAGCGCGGGATGGCATCGAGGAAGTCGGTTAGCGCATCGAACAATCGACTCGCCTCCGGGTCGCGCCGTCGAGCAGCCTCACGGACCGGACCACTGAGATCGGACACGAGCAACCGGTCGAAGTACGCATGTTTGACCGCCTCGCGGGTCGGCGCGCTGTCGATACGGGCGTCGACCTCGGCGGAGACCGCGAGAAAGGCCGTGCGGGCCATCACCGCCATCGCTGCCGCGCCTGCTGCCGACCCGCGGGCTCGCGTCGTGATCGTCTCGACCGATGCGTCGGAGCCGGGACGCCACCACTCGAAGACCGTCTCGGCGACGACCTCGATGTTCGGCCCCGCCCGAAGGAGGGCCCGGATCGTCCACGGTTGGTCGCCCATGACGCGACCTTCGAAGGGCAGGCCGTCGAGCAGCGAGCGATGGAAGACCTTGCCCGTCGCGGAGGCGTAATAGACGAGCCCTGGATGCGTCGCGATCGACTTGCGACCCGGCTCGCGAATGTCCGGGATGTCGTAGCGGGCCGACAGCCACGTCCGCTGTCCATCACTCCAGATCCGCTGGCCGATGACGGCGCGCACGGCCGGATCGCGGGTCGGACCCATCAGGGCGCCGAGCCAGCCCGGCAGCATCACGTCGTCGGCGTCGTGGAAGGCGACCCAGTCGCCCCGCGCGGAGTCGAGGCCGTGATTGCGCGCCGCCGAGACCCCGGCGTTCGCCGGCAGCCGCAGCAGGACCACCCGGGCGTCCCGATCGGCGACGGCCTGCACGATGTCCGCCGTCCCGTCGGTCGAACCATCGTCGATGACGATGCATTCGAACGGAACGCCGTGCTCGTCGAGCACGGATGCGAGGGCCCGTTCGATCGTCGCTGCCGCATTCCAGCATGCGATGAGCATGCTGAGGCGCGGCGGCTCCGACCCGATCGCCGGCTCAGGGTCGATCGATCGGTCGGACATCGCGGTCAGTGCATCGAGTCGTCGATGGCCTTCTCGATCTCGTCGTCGAGCGAGGTCTGCTTGACCCGGCCATGGAACTGGCCCAGCGCTCCGACGAGCAGCCCGGTATCGGTCGTTGGCTTGAGCTGGAGGAAGAGCGCAGAGCCGCCTGCCGGGAGGTCGCCGGCGACCTCCTTCACGAAGTTCCCGTCGATCCCGCCCTTCCAGGCACGTCCGATCATCCCTCCGACGGCCGCCCCGCCGACGATGCCCGCGACCGGGAAGACGGCAAGCACAAGGCCTCCGAGCACGGCCCCGACGACCGCACCGGTCTCGGTGCCGCTCGAGGCCTCGTTGTGGACGGTCACCGTTCCATCGGCGTCCTTGCGGACCACGGCGGTGTCCTCGAGCCCGACCTTGTCCGCGTGCTCGAGTCCCCGGATGGAGCGAAGTGCCGCCTCGGCATCATCGGCCCCGTCGAACGTGACCGCAAGGAAATCCGACATGGTCTGCCTCCTTCGCGCGGTGGCGCGCGTGAACGCATACGATACGCGGCCGCGTATCCACCGGCACCCGACGGTCAGTCGGGTGCGCCGGCCGGGCTCGCGCCGACGGCCATCGAGCTCGCCGGCACCGCGAGAG
>Ga0066652_100002223_pt1 | contig 10520 bp, 9 predicted proteins | sample GraSoiAngelo_101_FD_71413 | JGI IMG/M metagenome (GOLD analysis project Ga0066652, IMG submission 71413) | Grasslands soil microbial communities from the Angelo Coastal Reserve, California, USA - 14_0903_02_30cm | ecosystem: Environmental > Terrestrial > Soil > Grasslands | place: USA... | reverse complement strand
CTCGGGCGCACCGAGGACTCGATGACCCTCCTCGATCTGATGATCGAGACGGCCGAACGGATCGGGCGGCCGAGGTTCGCGGCGCCGTCCCTGAACTATTCAACGCAGAACTTCCGCGACCTCTACCTGCTCGACGAGGCGCGCAACCGGAACGAACGTGCCCTCGAGGTCGTCGGTCGCGAGGGCGAATACGGGATGCCCGGGATGCAGGGACGGATCGACCTGCTCGTTACCGACCTGATGCAAGGCGACGTCGGCCGCGTCGAACGGGAGTGGCCGAAGCTCTGGGACGAGGCGATCAACGGCTCCGCGTGGAGACCATGGCTCGGAGGATGCCGCCTCGCCTACGTCCGCGCCGAGCTCGCCAGACTCGCCGAGGGACCGGAGGCGATCGCGGAGGCGGCCGCGGACGCGATCGAGCGTGCGAAGTGGACCCACCGGAGGAAGTACACCGAGATGTCTCGAACGATCCTGGGCGAGGCGCTCGTCGCGCTGGGGCGAATGGACGAGGGCCTCGCCGAGCTCGAGGCGGCCGTGGCGGGCGCGGATGCGCTCGGGACCCCGAGCTTGAGGTGGCAGCATCGCGTCGCACTCGGACGGACGCGGTACGCGACGGGTGACGACGACGGCGCCGCGACCGCGTATGCGGAAGCGGCCGACGTGATCCGAACCTACGCCGCGACGCTGTCACCGGAACACGCAGCGTCATTCCTCGAGGCAGAGCCGGTCCGCGAAGCGCTCGCGTCGGCCGGCGGCTGAACGTTCCAGGATGGCCCGTTTCCGGTTCGAGATCCGTGACCGCCGCGGCCGCCCCTACGAGCAGGTCCGCGACCACGTCGCGTCGCTGATCCGGCGCGGCTCATTGCTGCCGGGCGACCGGATCCCCCCGGTGCGCGTCTGCGCCGACCAGCTCGGGTTGGCGCCGAACACCGTTGCGCGTGCCTACCGCGAGCTCGAGGACGCGGGCTGGATCGTCGGGCGCGGCCGGGCGGGGACCTTCGTCGCGGACACGCTGCCCGAGCGCCCGGCCGCGCCCGACGACGCCCTGGCGCGGGCGGCCGCCGCCTACCTTCGTCGTGCGGAACAGCTCGGCTTCGACCGGGCGGCGGCCGCCCGCGCCCTCCGCTCCGCCTGAGCGGTCCTTCCCTCGGTCCGCCCCCGCTCCTATACTTCTCGAACACATGTTCGACGCCAGCGAGCTCAACCCCGAACAGCGGATCGCGGCCACCCACGGCGAGGGGCCATTGCTGATCGTGGCGGGGGCGGGGACGGGCAAGACGACGACGCTCGCCGCCCGGGTGGCCTGGCTCGTCTCCGAACGCGCGGTCGCGCCGGAACGGGTCCTGCTCCTCACGTACAGCCGCCGCGCCGCGAAAGAGCTCCTGACCCGCGCGCAGCGGTTGACCGGCCGCGCCGACGCCGGGCGTGTGTGGGGCGGGACGTTCCACGCGGTCGCGAATCGCCTCTTGCGGATCCACGGCCGGGCGCTGGGCCTCTTCTCTTCCTTCACGGTCCTCGACCAGGCCGACGGGGCAGACGTGATGAACCTCCTTCGGGAGGAGCTCGGGTTCGCGGCGCGAGGCCGGCGCTTCCCGCGGAAGGACACGCTGGCCTCGATCCATTCCCGCGTCGTCAACGCCGGGGTCAGGCTGGACGACGTCGTCCAACGGTGGTACCCGTGGTGCGTCGACGACGTGGACGGGATCCGTCTGATCTTCCGGGCGTACGTCGAACGCAAGCGCGCCCAGCGGACCCTCGACTACGACGACCTGCTCCTGTTCTGGAAGGCGCTCGCGGCTTCGCCGGTGGTCGGGCCGCAGCTCGCGCGGATGTTCGACCACATCCTCGTGGACGAGTACCAGGACACGAACGCGATCCAGGCCGACATCCTCGCGGCGATGCGCCCGCTCGGGACCGACCGCAACCTGACGGTCGTCGGCGACGACGCCCAGGCGATCTACGGGTTCCGCGCGGCGACGGTGCGCAACATCCTGGAGTTCTCGGACCGATTCCCGGGCGCGACCGTCGTGAAGCTCGAACGCAATTACCGATCGACCACGGCGATCCTCCGGTTGTCGAACGCCGTGATCTCGCTCGCGCACGAGCGCCACGACAAGTCGCTCTGGACCGAACGGACCGACGGCGAGCGCCCCGCGCTTCACGCCTGCGTGGACGACGCCGACGAGGCGGAGTCCGTCTGCCGGTCGGTGCTCGAGCACCGGGAACGCGGGGTGCCGCTGAAGGAACAGGCTGTGCTCTTCCGCGCGGCCCACCATTCCGATCGCTTGGAGATCGAGCTCCTCCGGCGCAACATCCCGTTCGTGAAGTACGGCGGGTTGAAGTTCCTCGAAGCCGCGCACGTGAAGGATGCGCTCGCGCTGCTCCGGATCCTCGAGAACCCTTCGGACGAGGTCGCCTGGTTCCGCGTGCTCCAACTCCCCGAAGGGATCGGCCCGACGGGAGCACGCAACGTGATGAACGACCTGGGTCTCATCGGATCCGACGACCCATCCGCACCGATGCGGCGCTTCCTCGAAGAACCGGTCTCCGTCCCGAAGGGCGCGGGCGACGGGATCCGCGAGCTCCGGTCCGCGCTCGATGGGTGCCGGGACGAAACGTCGATGGCCCCGGCCGCGCAGCTGGAACGGCTCCGGGCGTACCTCGAGCCCGTGATCGCCCGGAAGTACGACGCCCCGGGTCCCCGAGCCGCCGACCTCGAGCAGCTCGCCTTCCTCGCGCGCGGGTACGAGTCGCGCGGCCGATTCCTGGCCGAGCTCACGCTCGATCCACCGGCTTCCACCGCGGACCTCGCCGGTCCTCCATCGCTGGACGAGGACTACTTGATCCTGTCCACGATCCATTCCGCGAAGGGGCTCGAGTGGGACGTGGTCCACGTGATCCACGTGTCCGACGGGAACATCCCGAGCGACCTGGCGACCGGTGACGAGGAGGAGCTCGAGGAGGAGCGTCGCCTGCTCTACGTGGCGCTCACCCGCGCGCGGAACGCGCTGACGGTCTCCTACCCCCAGCGCTACTACCGCCGGCAGAAGCCGCACGACGACATCCACATGTACGGGCTCGTGTCGCGGTTCCTCGATCCCGAGGAGGTGCGGACGCATCTGGACGCGAACGGGCCCGTCCTCGACGTCCGCGAGGACGACGTGGCGCCCGTCACGGGCTCGGCCGGCGTCGACGCTTACCTGGCCGACCTCTTCGGGTAGGCCGCCCGCGCCTCGGTCTTCAGGAACCGACCGACGTCCCGCGCCTCCTCGTCGATGCGCCGGCGGAGCGAAGGACCCAGGGGTTCGAACGGGCTCACTTCGATCCGGAGCGCGCCCGTTGCTCGCTCCGAGCTCCACATCCCCACGGCTCTACCGTCGACGAGGACCACCGGATGCAACCATCCCCCGCCACGTTGGATCGTCTTCCAGCGCGACGCGGGGGCGATGAGCTGCCGGTCCTTCCACCCCAGAAGGAACTCGTCGAAGGCGGGGAGCAGCCCGACCACCTCGTTCGACGGCAGCGGCATCGCGCGCCGCAGCGTCCATCGCGGACCGCGATCCGTCGCGACTTCGAGCAGACGGTCCTCGACGCCGCGCCAGGCGCGCCGCGCTTCTGCCGGCGCGATCCCCGACCAGGTCGCGAGGTCCGCGGGCTCGGCAGGAGCGTGCGCGCGGAGGTAGCGCACGGCGAGTTCCCGGAGGGCGGCCTCCGTATCCATCTTCGGCGCCGGTCGTCCGAGCCAATCGCGGGCGAGCACGAAGCACCGCTCCGCTCCGCGATCGGGCCCGTAGCAGATCGTGCCCTCCGCGGCTGCGAGCCACACGAGGTGCGCGATCGCCTGTCCCTCGGTGCGGATCCCTTGGCTCTGCAGTCGTTCAGCGATCTCGTTCCGCAGGAGCGGACCTTCGCGAGCGAGCATCCGCTCGATCGATCGGACGGCCTTCCTCGGTTGGCCGCCCGTGACCCCCTCTTGCCTGAGGCGCCGGTGAGCGTTCGCGATCCGTCGCTCGATCACGAGGGGCACCAGCCAGGCATGGTCCTCGGCCGCGAGCAGATGGAGGGTGCCGCGCATCGCCCAGCACAAGACGATCGAGCGATCCCGTGTCCGAGCGCGGTCGACGGCGGCAGCGGTGAGCCCGGAACGCCGTGCCCGGAGGGCCAGGCTCGCGGCCGCGAGGACCTGCGCCTGCACACCGGTCAGGTGCGACACGAGGTCCACGACCGAGCGTCGACCTGGTCGGTGCAAGAGCTGCGAGGCGGTCCTCGCACGGCGCACCTGCTCGTCGGTGAGGAGCGCCGCTCGGGCCATGGGCCGAGTGTAGGAAACGCTCTTACCCGAACATCCGTTCCCCGGCTTGCGCCTCCCTACGCGTTGCCCCCAGGATGGGCGCGGCACACGCGTGTCGGTACATCGACGGGAGGAGTGGATCATGGACGACGAGATGATGGAGGCCGCGGACGAGGCAGGTGCGAACGCGATCGGTGAACCGATCGTAGCCGAGGCGATCCACGACGACGCGGTTGAGAAGGCCACCGAGGGGGCGGTCCTGATGGAAGCGGCTCAGGAGCTGGCAGCGGAGGCCGTCGTCGAGGAAGCCGTCGCGGAAGAGCTGGCGGACGAAGCGATGGTCGACGCTGTGGCGGCGGACGAGCTCGCCCAGGAGGCCGAAGCGGAGTAAGGACGAAGGGGGCCCGGACGTGACCGTCCCGGCCCCTATCCTTGCGGCGTGCCCGGCGCCGTCCTGATCGACCTCTACGACACGCTCGTCGCGAGCGATTGGCATCTGTGGCGTGACCTCCTCGCCAGCCACGTCGGCATGGATCCGGCGACGCTCGGCCGCGCGTTCGACCAGACGCGACCGGACCGGAGCGTGGGCGTGTTCGCGACGGAAGCGGACGACACCCGAGCGGTGCTGGAGGCCGCCGGCCTCACTCACGATGCGGAACAGGTTCGGGAACTGGTCCGGATCGAGCGCGAGTTCATGACGACCGGCATCCGTCTGTTCGACGACTCGATCTCCACGGTACGGGCGCTCCGAGCGGACGGTGTGAAGACGGCGCTCGTCAGTAACTGCTCGCACAACACCCGACCGGTCGTCGCGCGGCTCGGGCTCGAGCAGGAGTTCGACGCGCTGATCCTCTCGTTCGAGGTCGGCGCGCGGAAGCCGCAGCCCGCGATCTACCTCGCCGCTCTCGAAGCGGTCGGGATCGAGGCAGCGGATGCGATCTTCGTCGACGACCAAGCGGACTACTGCGACGGTGCCCGTGCGGTCGGGATCGATACGCGCCTGATCATCCGCCCCGACGCCCATCCGCCCGAAGGATTCGCGTCATCGGCGAACGGCCACCGTGTGATCCCGGACCTCGCGACGCTGCTCAGCTGACGTCACGAGACCGAGATCAATGGCAGGAGGCCGTGCCGGCGTCGATGAAGCCGGTCGGCTGACCGGCCGCGGGGATCCACTGCCATGAGTAGCCGTCGGTCCCCAGCGTCATCGAGAGGATGCCCATCGCGTCGGCCTGTCCGGTGACGAAGGTCGGCGGTCTCGTCGACGGACTCCCGAGGGCATTCGTGTTCCTCCCACCGGTTCCGACGATGAACTCCACGATCCCATCGCGTGGGTCGTAGGTTCCGTCCGCATCCATCGGCAGGTAGCGCTGATAGTTGTGGTTGTGACCCGTCAGCGCAACGTCGGCACCTGCACGTTGGAGCAGCTTCCAGAACGGTTTCGAACGGTCGTAGTCGAAGGACTGGACCCAGGCGTTGTTCTGATACTTCTCCCAATCGAACAGCGGGTGATGCCAGAACGCGAGCGTGCATGGGTACCGGCTGTTCGGGTGTGCTGCGAGGTCTGCCTTCAGCCACGCGTACTCAGGCGTGCCCGGGCCACACGGGGCGCCGGTGTACGGACTGCAGATCGCGCTGTTCAAGGCGATCACGTGCCAGGAGCCGATGTCGAAGGAGTACCACCCGTCGGCGCTCCGGGCGACATCGCCGAAGTACCGGAAGTAGCCGGCCGCACCGGCCGTCCCGTATTCGTGGTTCCCCGGCACCGGATAGGTGACGGGCAGCAGGCGCCCGAAGAACGCGTCGTAGTTCTGGACGAAGTCTTCGTAGCGGCCGTACTCGTACTGTTCGTCACCGAGCGCGAGGAAGGCATCGTAGCCGTGTCCGGCGATCAGGTTCGAGACGTCGTCGTACTGACAGAGGTGGACGTTGTTGCCAGGCGGGTTCTTGCAGGCGATGTCGCCGACAGCGGCGATCACCGGGGCATCAACCGATGTCGACGGAACCGGAAGGGCTCGTGCCGGCGGCGATACGAGCGTTCCGAACGCCCCGATCGCGATCACGAACAACAGCGTCAGCCGCCTCATCGAATCCCTCCCGATCGCGTGGTTGCGCGGATGACGCTATCGACCGTGCGAGGCGGCGGTCAAGGAGATGGCGAGCCTCGCGTTGGATCCCGCACATGCGGGGGCGTCCAAGCAGGGTTGTTCGCCCCGAGGAAACACCTAGTAGGGTGGCCCGTCGGCCGAAGCGCATGCCTGTCAGGCTTCGGGGAGGGGCGTAGGTGCTGGTGATCCGCGCAACGATCTTCGTGGTCTTCTGCCTTGCGGTCGTTACGTCGCAGCCGGTCGTGGCACAGTCGGCCACCCCGCCACCCGTCGCCGTGATCGTGCTGGAGAATCACTCGTACGGCGCCAACGACGTCGGCATCCTCGGCGACACCAAGAGATACATCGTCGGGAACCCCGACGCTCCGTACATCAACGACACGCTGATCCCGCAGGGGACGTTGTTCAGCAACTATTACGCGACGAGTCATCCGTCCCTGCCCAACTATCTCCAGATGGTCGCGGGCGCGACCGGGGGTTGCACGAGCGACGCGTGTCCGAAGGACTCGGTCCCGCTCGAGAACCTCTTCCACCTCCTGGGTGAGGCGGGGACATCGTTCGCCACCTACGCGCAATCGATGCCGACGAACTGCTACCTGACGGATGCCGGCCTCTATCCGTCCGATCACAACCCCGAGACCTATCTCACGGATCTCGACGCCGCTGCGGGTCACCCGTACGGGTGTTCGGTGACGGATCAGCCCTTCCCGTCGTCATGGGCCGATCCACTGCCGCAGTTCTCGTTGATCGTGCCGGACCGCTGTCACGGGATGGAGGGGACCTCGGCGACGGGTCCCTGCCCGCACGCGACCGACGCGCTCATCACTGCCGGCGACACCTGGCTGTCACAGACCGTCCCCACGCTCCTGGGGCAGGGGGCGGTCGTGGTCGTCGTGTTCGACGAGGCGACCGGAGGCGACAAGACGCATGGCGGAGGCCACGTCTTCGCGCTCGAGACGGGGGCCGGCGTACCCGCTGGCGCCGCGGACGGCACGTTCTACTCGCACAACAGCCTGCTGGCAGGGCTGGAGAACGACCTGCAGGTCCGACCCCTCCTGGGTGGCGCGTCAACCGCCACCCCGTTGCCGATCCCGAACGGGATCACGACACCGGCACCGACCGTGACAGGATTCACGCCGAGCTCCGGATCGCCCGGGGACAGCATCACGATCGACGGAACGAACCTCACGGGGACGTTCTCCGTCGCGTTCAACGGAGCGCAGGCGGCGTTCTCGGTGGTGGACGACTCAACCCTCATGGCCCCCGTCCCGGCCATGGCAACGACGGGGCCGCTCACGGTGACGACAACCGGTGGATCCGCTACCTCGAGCACGGCGTTCACCGTCGAACCGTCCACCGCGACGGCGACGCTCGTCCAACACGCGGTGAGCCACGGTCCCGGTACTGCGCCACCAACGGTCTCCTGGCCGCAGACGACGGATCCGGGGGACCTGCTCGTCGCTGCCCTGCAATGGGCCGGCAGCGGAACGCCGGTGGCCCCTCCCGGTTGGAGCGCGGCGGTCAAGAAGAGCGGTGTCGGGATCTTCTACGCGGAGAACGCGGCCGCCGAAGGAGGGCAGATCGGATTCACCGGGACGTCGCTCGGCGGATGGGCCCTCGACGTCATGGAGTGGTCGGGTGGAGCGTCGTCGGGCTCGTTCGACAGGTCGGCTTCCGCGACGAGTGGGAGCGCGTCGTCCGCCGTCGCTTCGTCGGGGACGACGGCCACCACCTCGCAGCCCGTGGAGATCGCGATCGGCGCGATCAGAACGCTCTCGAAGACGACGATGGCGAGCCCCACCAACGGATTCAGTCAGGTCGATACCGCACTGCAGGCATCGAACCGCCTCGGCATCTTCGCAAAGGTCTCGGCGAGCGCAGAGCCCGAGGGCATCTCCGTGGCGCTGAGCGTCGCCGTTCGGTGGCGAGGCGTGGTCGCGACGTTCCGCGCAAGTTGACCGGGGCTCTTACGCAGCCAGCAAGACCGAGAGGATCGCGGTGTACAGGCACGCCGCGGCCCCGATCGTGGCGGCGTGCCAGACCTCGTGGTAGCCCAAGGTGCGCGGCCACGGGTTGGGTCGATGCAACGCGAGGACGAGCGCGCCGCCGGAGTACAGGAGTCCGCCGGCGATCATGAGCGCGAGGTCCGAGGTCGAGAGCTCGCGCACGAGAGCGGGGAACACGATGACGGCGACCCATCCCAGCCCGAGATAGAGGAACCCCGACAGCACGTGGAGATCGACCCGGTAGACCTTCGTCGCGATCCCGACCGCGGCGCCCGCCCAGACGATCACGAGCACGACGATGGCGGCGGCCCCATCCAGCACGAGCAGGCAGAACGGCGTGTAAGTGCCCGCGATCAGCACGAAGATCGTCGCGTGATCGAGCGTTCGCATGCGCTCGCGACCGACCTCGCTCCACATCCCGAGGTGGTAGGCGGCGCTCACGCCGAATTGCGATGACAGCGCGAGCCAGTAGGTCACCGCCGCGATCACCTCTCTCGAACCGGACGCCTGCAGGACGAGCACGAACCCCGCAGGGATGGAGACGAAGAACGCGACCTGATGGAGACGGCCACGAAGGCGGGGTTGCGGTCGCTTGTGTCCCGGCGATGTGGTCCCACCACCCATCACGCGAGCCTACGGCCGGCGAACCGCGCCGGGGCAGCCGGATAGACTCGGTCGCGATGGTCGAGAAGATCCCGAACAAGCTGTACGAGCAGGAGCTCGCGCGCCTCCAGGAAGAGCTCGTCAAGATGGAGGAGTGGATCTTCGACACGAAGGCCCGGGTCGCGGTGGTGTTCGAGGGACGGGACGCCGCCGGCAAAGGTGGCGTGATCAAGCGCATCACGGAGCACCTGAACCCCCGAATCACGAAGCACGTCGCCTTGCCGAAGCCCACCGAACGCGAACGAGGCGAGTGGTATTTCCAGCGCTACATCGCCAACCTCCCCACCGCGGGCGAGACCGTCCTGTTCGACCGGTCCTGGTACAACCGGGCCGGCGTCGAGCGCGTGCTGGGATTCTGCACGCCCGCGGAGTACCAGCGGTTCCTCCGTCAATGCCCCATCTTCGAGCGACTCCTCGTAGAGGACGGCCTCATCTTGATCAAGTACTGGTTCTCCGTGTCCGACGACGAGCAAGAGCGTCGGTTCCGCAAGCGGGTCGACGATCCGGTGCGGAGGTGGAAGCTCTCCGACACCGACCTCTACGCGCGATCGCGGTGGGTCGACTACTCACGCGCGAAGGACGAGATGTTCGTCCACACCGACGTCCCCGAGGCGCCGTGGTTCGTCGTCGAAGCGGACGACAAGAGGCGTGCACGGCTCAACTGCATCGCCCATCTGCTCTCACGGATCCCCTGGGAGCCGAAGCCGGAGCCGAAGATCGAGCTCCCGCCGCGCCAGTCCGACGACGGCTATGTCCGGCCGCCCAAGGACCTGTACACGTACGTACCCGATCACGCCGCGGCGCTGCTGCGTTAAGCGCTCACACCAGGTCGTCGACGACGTCCGCGACGCTCTTGCGGATCCCGGTGACGAACGGCACCTCCACCTTCACGTAGCGACGGGCCTCGGTCTCGCGCAACCGCCGGATCACCTCGACGATCGAGTCGAGCGTCGGCGACTCGAAGGCCAAGATCCACTCCCAGTCGCCCAGCCCGAAGGCGTTCGTCGTGTTGCCGAGCACCTCCGGGAACTCGCGGCCGGCCGCGCCGTGATCGCGGAGCAACGCGGCGCGCTCCTCCTTCGGAAGGAGGTACCACTCCGGGGTCCGCACGAACGGGTACACGCAGAGGTACGTCTGCGGAGGCTCGCCTTTGACGAACGCGGGCCGGTGATCGGGCGCGAACTCCGCCGGCTTGACGACACCCATGAACGTCCACGAAAGCGTCAACCGGTCACCCAGCTCCGTGCGCCGGAACTCGACGACGGCGCGCTGGAGCTCTTCGACGGAGTGCGCCGAGAGCCACAACATCAGGTCGGCATCGGAACGGAACCCCACGGTCGAATACGTGCCGCGAACGCGGACGTCGTCCCCCCAGCGCTTGAAGAGCTCCTCGATCTCGCCCACCGCGCGGGCCCGGTCCTTCTCGTCGGCGAACCGATCCCGCAGCTCCCG
>Ga0066652_100002222_pt1 | contig 10520 bp, 8 predicted proteins | sample GraSoiAngelo_101_FD_71413 | JGI IMG/M metagenome (GOLD analysis project Ga0066652, IMG submission 71413) | Grasslands soil microbial communities from the Angelo Coastal Reserve, California, USA - 14_0903_02_30cm | ecosystem: Environmental > Terrestrial > Soil > Grasslands | place: USA... | reverse complement strand
ATAAAAGCGGGGTAAAGATCGCATTTGGAACGGATGCCGGTGTATTCAAACATGGAATGAACTGGTTGGAATTTGGCTATATGATCGAAGCCGGAATGAAACCAATGGATGCTATCAAATCGGCAACTATCAATGCGGCCGATCTTTTAGGAGAAAAAGACAAGCTGGGTAGTATTGAACCCGGGAAAATGGCCGATATAGTGGCAGTAGATGGAGATCCGCTAAAGGATTCAAAAGTTTTTGGCAAGGTAGTATTTGTAATGAAGGATGGTGTAGTGTACAAACAACAGGCGTTTTACTAACTATTCCTGTTCCAGCCAACTATAAATAAAAAAAGATGAACCTTATCCGTGTTGTAATTTCTTGCTGCTGTCTCGCGTGCATACATACAATTTGCCATAGCCAGACATTCCGGGATATATCAAAACTAAAGACCCGGGTTCTTAAATGCGAAACATCGCAATACGATTATTCCCACAAAATCCCGTTTAAGAAAATTGAGGTGATCGACTACCGGTTCGACACATCAAAAATCGGGTATTATATGTACCGCGATCGCGAACATCATACAAAATTTGTCGCGCCGGGTGGCTTGCAGAACTTTCTCAACACGCAGCTTAATGAATATTTTAAAAACAATCTTGACACATCCTCCCCGCAAACCCTGGTCATTGTGCTAAAGAAATTGTGGTTGGAATACGAAATGACCAACAAGATGCTCAAATACAAAAACACTAATGAAGAGCCTGTCTTAAATTTAGCCAACCGAAATTCGGTTTGCCTGGCGGATATCGATGTGTTTTGCCGAACGGACACGGCATACCAGGCTCTGCTAAGGATTACTCATGATTTTAAGATTTACAAGGGAAGTGATAACAGCGATTGTTACCTGCTGCTCATGCCTTTCGATTCGCTGGCCTCAAAGGTCCGATCGATTGATGTGCCTGCTATCCTGGCAAACCGGAAGAGATTTTCGCAGGATGAGATTAGCGTGAACTACAGGAAGCGTTTTGAGATACCAGCGCTATTAGCTGACAGCCTAAACCGCGGGATATTTCTTTCGTTTGATGATTTCAAAAAAAATAGACCGGTTTATCCCGATTTCAAGTTCAAAACTTTTGTGATTTCAACAGAAGTAACTATTCAGCAGGACGGAAAAGAAGTACCTATTATAGACTATTGGGGGTTTTCCGACGGAAAGGAACTCTATGTCAAACCCGGCTTTCTTCCATTTAGAGTATTAAGGCAGGGAAACACATTTGATTTCCTGGGATGTATTGGAGGCAAAAACGCCAGGATGTATGTTCCTACGGGCACACCGGTAAACATTACTTTTGAGACCACTCAAATGCCTGTTTTCCCGATGCAGGTCGATATGGAAACGGGTAAGGTTTATTAAACTGCCGGCAAGTATAGATTGTCTTCACTTCAATTAATCTTTCGCAATCTTCTTATAGCTCGCCACAATGCCCTTTATCAACGAAGAGCTGAATCCCTGGTGTTCCATTTCATTCAGGCCGGCAATCGTACAACCCTTTGGAGTTGTCACTTTATCTATTTCCTGTTCGGGATGAGTCCCTTTTTGCAACAACAGCTCGGCGGCTCCTTTCACGGTTTGTGCAGCGATCAGCGATGCAGTAGTCGCATCAAAGCCTATCTCGATCCCTCCCTGTATGCTGGCCCTGATATAACGCATGGCATAAGCAGTGCCGCAGGCGCCGAGAATGGTTGAGGCATCCATGAGCTTTTCATCGATCGTTACAACCTTGCCCAGCTTGCTGAACAATTCGTTTACATATTTAACAGTAGCCGCATCAGCATCTTTATTGCAAATGCAGGTCATGCTTTCACGGATGGCAATAGCGGTATTCGGCATGGCGCGGAAAAAAGTTGCTTTTTTCCCAGCTATACTTTCCATGTCGGAAAGCGCAACACCCGTCACTACGGAGATCAGTACTTTGTTTTCATTCAATTCTTTTTTTATGCCGTTCAAAACTTCGGTTACCTGGAAAGGCTTTACTGCAAGTATGATCACCTCGCTTTTTTTTACAGCTGCAGCATTGTCGCTGCTAACCTGGATTCCTGCATCCTTTAGCGATTGCAGTGTCGACACATTTCTTTTGGTGACAATGATATCTCCTGCCTTACTGAATTTGCTTATCAATAAACCTTCTGCAATGGCTGTTCCGAGGTTACCTCCGCCAATAATGGCAATCTTTTTACCCATAATGATGGTGTTTAGTTAAAATATTCCCTGCCTGCTGCGCAAAACAAGTTAGTGAATTACCGGATTCTTTGCAGTTCCGGAAACCGAGTCTTTAAACAAGCTATCGTTATCTGATGTGAAGTGCGGAAACTTTCTTCTCTTTAATAATAAGAATTGGTTTCCAGGAAATTTTTTACATAGTCCTCAATCCCGCCTTCCAATGAGTAGAAATTGCCGGGATAACCTGCGTTCCGGAGTTTACTCATGTCCGCCTCTGTAAAATACTGGTATTTGTCGCGAATGTCCACCGGCGTATCGATATACTCGATATTTTCCTTTTTATCCAACGCAACGAAGATGGCCCTGACGAGATCATTAAAACTTCTTGCTTTACCTGTGCCAAGATTATACAGACCGGGTTGAATTTTACTCTTTGCCGCCCCATCCCCCACATGTTCCATAAACCAGTAACAAACTGCCACCACATCATTCACATATATAAAATCCCGGAGCTGTTCGCCATCTTTGAAATCGGGACGGTGTGACCGGAATAACCTTACTTTTCCCTTTTCGCGAACCTGGTTGAATGAATGAAATATCACGCTCGCCATCCTCGCCTTGTGATATTCATTTGGCCCATACACATTAAAAAACTTCAATCCCACCCAAAACGGAGGTTCTGACTCCCGGCTCGTCTTCAGCGCCCATTTATCAAATTCATTTTTAGAAACTCCATATGGATTCAGCGGCTGCAGTTTCTCTACTATTTCATGAGAGTCGGAATATCCCAAATCGCCACTTCCATAGGTGGCAGCGGAGGAAGCATACACTAGTGGTATGTTTTTTTCCGAACAATATTCCCAGATCTTTTTGGAATAGTCAACATTGAGTTTTTCGTGAATGGAATAATCAAACTCAGTAGTGTCTGTTCTTGCGCCTAAATGAAAGACAAACCGCACAGGGGGATCTTCATTTTTCACCCACTCAAACAAGTTATCCCGTTCCACCCTTACCCGGTATTTTTTTCCATGAAGATTCAATTCCTTTTCTTCATCATCAAACTCGTCCACGAGAATAAGGTCTTCGTATCCTTTTCGGTTGAGATAACCAACCATGCAACTACCTATAAAACCGGCTGCACCGGTTACAATGATCAACGCTTTCTTATCCATAAACTAAAGATTAAGGCCTCGTCAAGTTTGAATGAATACTTAACCTTAGCCTTACAATGCACTTAAAGCCGAACCGGCCTCTTCACTCGACAGGTAATTTTCAATAGCTGTATCATATTTTTCCTGCCACCAGTCTATCGTGCCCCAGAAATCCCCGTCAATTACTATCTCGCCAGTAGTGACGACTCCTATTTTTTCGAAGGGCATATCCTGCAGCATGTTTTCAAATTGCTCTGTTTTTTCCAGGGAAACGCTCACAGTTACGCGGCTCTGGCCCTCACCAAAAAGCCACGCGTCTTTGCGGATACTGCTGTTGGTGATAACGGAAAATCCGAGGTCGCAGTTGAAAGCGCTTTCACACAATGTCACAAACAAACCACCCTCGCTTACATCATGTGCCGATCTTACCAGTTTTTTATTGATCAGCTCAACCAGCTTTTGCTGTAACTTATATTCCTCATCCAGTTGAAAATAGGGAGCCGGTGAAAAATCCACCTCATGGACTTTATGAAGATATTCGGAGCTGTTGATATCCCCGGTCATTTTACCCAGCACATAAATGACGTCTCCCTCATTTTTAAAATCCAATGTCATCCGCGCATTAATATCTTCCAGTAACCCAACCATACCTATAGTGGGCGTTGGATAAACAGGTCCATCGGGGTTTTGATTATAGAAGCTAACATTTCCTCCTGTAACAGGCGTATCGAATTTGCGGCAGGCCTCTCCCATTCCTTTTATTGCATGAACAAACTGATAATAGACACCCGGATCATAGGGGTTACCGAAATTCAGGCAATTGGTCACTCCCAGGGGCTGCCCACCGCTGCAGACTATGTTCCTTGCTGCTTCGCTCACCGCTATCATGGTGCCTTTATAAGGATCTGCAAAAACGTACCGGCTATTGCAATCAGTAGTAACTGCTATTCCTTTCTTTGTGCCTTTGACAGCGATAATGGCAGCATCCGAAGGGAGATTGGTTGATGAATTAACTGTTCCAACCATGCTGTCATATTGCGTATATATCCATCGCTTGGAAGCGATCGAAGGAAGCTGGATGATCTGCTCTGCAATGATCTTGAAATTGCCTGGTACTTCGATGGAAGCAGGATCAAAATTCTTTATTTCGGCGAAATAAGATGGTTCGCGGTATTCCCGTTCGTACTGGGGTGCTCCCCCGCCCAATACCAGTTCCTGCGCAGGCAGTGAAGCTTCCAGTTCACCGTGCATATAAAAATTAAGCAACCCGTCGTTTGTCACTTCACCAATGACCGAGCAGGGCAGGTCCCATTTATCAAACACTTTTTTCACCTCCTGCTCTCTTCCTTTTTGGGCAACCAGCAACATTCTTTCCTGGCTTTCGCTGAGCAGCAATTCCCAGGCCTTCATATTTTTCTGACGCGTAGGAACTTTATCCAGGTCAATTCGCATTCCCGATTCACCTTTAGCGCTCATTTCGGAGGTTGAACAAATAATCCCTGCTGCACCCATATCCTGCATACCGACAACGGCCCCGGTTTGTATTACTTCAAGGCAGGCTTCGAGTAATTTTTTTTCCTGGAAAGGATCACCTACTTGCACGGCAGGCAGATCCTGGGCACTTTCTTCTGTGATATCTGCGGAAGCAAAGGAAGCACCTCCAATGCCATCCTTACCGGTGGCGCTGCCTACAAACATGACCGGGTTACCCACTCCTTTAGCTGTAGCCGATACCATTTCGCTTGCTTTCATTATCCCAACGCTCATAGCATTAACGAGAGGATTGGTATGATAAGATTCATCAAAATATATTTCACCGCCTACGGTAGGCACACCAAAGCAATTTCCATAATGCCCGATGCCATGAACGACGCCAGAAAGCAAATGCTGCGTTTTATCTTCTTCCAGGTTTCCGAATCGCAGCGAATTCAACGAGGCGATAGGTCTTGCCCCCATGGTAAATATATCCCTGTGGATTCCACCGACACCTGTTGCTGCACCCTGGAAAGGTTCAATAGCTGAAGGATGATTATGTGATTCTATTTTAAACACAACACCCAATCCATCGCCGATATCCATCAGGCCGGCATTTTCTTCACCGGCTTTTACAAGCATTCTTCCACCCTCCCGGGGAAGGGTTTTCAACCATTTTATCGAATTCTTGTAACTGCAATGCTCGCTCCACATGGCGGAAAATGAGCAGAGTTCATTAAAGTTGGGAGTACGGCCCAGCTTTTTTTTGATCAGTTCAAATTCTTCTTCTGTCAGGCGTAATTGCTGCGCGGTTTTTACAGTTACTTCCATGAAAATCTAAACGATTAGTGAGGAGTGCAAAACTACGGCATTCATTTTAGAGTTGTCCGCCCACATTTCCACTTACATTCCACGTCTCACTTCTTTGCTTCGCTGCGCCTGCCTACCGGCAGGCTCGCAATGACGACGTCTCACATCTCACGCCGGGGAACTGACTTGAAATACTTATTTTGCAATGCTAAACAACCCTTCTTGGCATATCTCTTTTTTATCGGTTATCTTATCGTGTTCGCATGGCTGGTCACCAGGACCCGGTTTTTTACAGATTCCGGGCTGAGTCGCTCGCAGCTGTCCATTCTATTCCTTCTTAAAATACTGGCTGGCATTTTTTATGGATGGATGGGCCGGTACTATGGCAATATGGCCCAAATGGTCGACACGTGGAGCTACAACCAGATGGGTGTTGTGGAATATCATTTGCTTGGCAGCAATCCACATGAATATTTTACAAATATCCTGACCAGCCCTTATGATAACGGATTTGGAAACTTTTTTGGTTCTTCCGATTCTTACTGGAATGATCTTAAGGGAAATGTTTTTGTGAAGCTGCTTTCCCTGTTTAATATTTTCAGCTTTGGGCATTACTATGTCAACGTGATCTTTTATTCTTACATTACCTTGTTTGGGCCAATAGCGATTTTTCGTGTGATGAAGGATATTTTTCCAACAACAAAGTTATCCCTCCTGCTTGCCGCTTTTTTTATTCCTTCGTTTATTTACTGGACAAGCGGAATTCATAAAGAAGGATTGATCTTTCTCGGTGTTAGTCTTATCATCTATCACCTGTATTTCGGCTGGAAAGAAAAAAAATACACTCTTACACGTTGGCTGGGAGTGTTATTGGGCCTTTTTATACTTTTTGTCCTGAGAAATTTTTTAATGCTGCTCGTCATACCTGCAGTCCTGGCATGGCTTCTTGCCTGCCGGTGGCCACGTTATGGCCTGGCGATTTTTACTGGCGTATACCTGTTTTTCGGGCTATCGTTCTTCGCTGCCCGGTCTATTGATAAACGACTTGATTTCCCGAAAGCAGTTGTAAACAAGCAGCAGGCATTTTTGCGTCAACAGGGAGGCGTCTCCACCATCCCGATAAAGGAACTGGAACCGACATTCAACAGTTTCCTTAAAAACACACCGCAGGCGATCACCTTATCACTTTTCCGGCCTTACCCTGCCGATGTGCATCATCTTCTTTCGCTGGTAGCTTCAGCGGAAATAAACCTGCTGCTGCTTTTATTCCTGTTATTCCTGCTATTCCGCAAAAAAAACGGGGTGATATCAAAGAATGCCGTTTATCTCTGCATCTTTCTTTCATTTTCGATACTGCTGGCCATTGGTTTCAGCATTAACAACCTGGGAGCAATCGTGCGTTATCGTAGCATCGTAATCCCACTATTGATCATACCGGTAATCGCAAAAACGGACTGGCCACGAATAATAAAATTTTTTTCAGTAAAAAATAAAACAGGTCAGCAAAAAATCGCTGCATGATCAATTACCTGGAAATAGTAAAAGAAGCATGGAAAGGCTATGATCCTTCCCGGATGATCCAGACCATAGAAGACATTAGCCCGATGGTGTCTACCAACCGGGTCTACAAGGTTACTTTCACTGACGAAGATTTTATTATCGCCAAACTTTCCACCTTTGGCAAATACGAGCATTTCAAGGAAGATCATCGTATCATTCATTCTCTTAGCAACAACCTTCTCTACCCTTTCGAGAACCTGTTAGCGAAAAGTTTATTAAAGAACAACCATGTTTATACTTATCGCCATCGCAAGGGCAAAATTGACGCCTGGGTAGTTTTCTATAATCCAAGCCGTGTGATGCAGCGAATGCCGCGGCGATTGCAGGAAGGTCATATCCGCAGCTTCGGGCGGCAAATAGCCAAGTTTCACCTGGCCTGTAGCCGCATCAGGAATGTATTGCCAAAAAGCAGTAAGACACTGCGTACCGATATTAATACGCTCATGGATGAGCTCGATAATAATGAAAAACAGTTTGGCGGAAAAGCAAATGTTGACCTGACCCGGTATCATTGCGAACAATTCCTGAAGAACAGGACCCGCTGCAATGCAGGTTCATTCGAGACGATCCCGGTCTTTATTGATTGGAATATCGGCAATTTTTCCGTTGTGGATAATTTTGAACTGTTCAGCCGTTGGGATTATGACTGGTTTCGTATGAGCAGCCGCATGATGGACTTCTATTTTTTCAGTCGCGTTGTTAGTGATGCCGGTGACAGGACAGTTTTCAGTTACCTGATGGGCCCAATGAATGAAGAGAGATTCTTTGTATTTCTTAGCGAATACCACAAGATAAACCCTCTGATAGCAGACGAGATAAGATTCCTGAGGGAGGTTTACCGTTTCTTTATCCTGAATTATGTGATCAAGAACGGGAATTATTTTTTCAGCGAGCAATATGCGAAAAAATTGCAGGCTGAGGCTTTCGAAATTTATCTTCCTTCGGTAGACAGGGATTTTGATCCTGAAAAAATCATTGATCATTTAAAGATCCGTTCCTAAGGCAGTCGAACCATCAAAAACCAACGAATGGAAAATTTTAAAACCCTGGCAGAAAAGTACAAGATCATTTTCTTCGACGCTTATGGTGTTATCAAAAATTATAAAGGCCTCATCCCAGGCATCGAAAAAACTTTTGAATGGCTGCAACAGCAGAGCAAAGGTTATTATGTAATTACAAATGACGCCAGTCGCAGCCCGGAACTGTTGGCAGATGCTTTTTTTAAAGCAGGATTGAAAGCCATTACTCCCGATCGCATTATTTCGTCAGGCATGCTGGCAAAGGAATTCCTGGATCTCAAAGTAAAGAAAGGCCTGGTAGCCTACCTGGGCACCGAAGATTCTGCACATTATATCGAACATCCGGGTCTTGATACCCTGCCCCTGCAACAGATGAATGAAAATAATATTCACGATATCACGGCGCTCGTATTGCTCGACGATGAAGGATTTGACTGGAATGATGGGCTGAACAAAGCAGTGAACCTTCTGCGTCAGCGGCCAATACCTGCAATCATTGCTAACCCTGACGGAGCTTACCCCATGTCAAAACGCGAGGTGAGCATCGCGATTGGAGGTCTTGCATACATGGTTGAAAAGATCACCGGGAAAAAGTTTATTCGCTTCGGTAAGCCTGACTCCCAGATTTTTATGTTTGCCTGGGAATACATCATCCAGCATTATCCTGGTATGACAAAAAAAGACATTCTGATGGTCGGCGATACCCTTCATACAGATATCCTGGGAGGAAATAAGTTTGGACTGGATACCGCGCTGGTCCTGACCGGCAACTTGTTGCCTGAAGACTATGAATCACGAATCTTTTCTACCGGGATCATTCCAACCTATATCTGCGAATCCGCAGTTATAAATTAGAATAAAATATAATCTGTATTTTATTTCCATATTTATCAAAAAAACAGGTTAACACGCGCTAATTATTCACTTTTTTTAAACGCCTGACCAGTTTTCTAGCATTAATTTGCTAAACTTGCACATAATTAATTTTTTAAGACTAAATACCTTCCACTATGGCAGTAAAGCTTGAATATGTATGGCTTGATGGTTATAAGCCCACCCAGAGCCTTCGCAGCAAAACAAAAATTGAAAAAGAATTCAGTGGTAAACTGGGCGATTTACCTGACTGGAGTTTCGATGGTTCTTCAACTGAACAAGCTCCCGGCGGTTCTTCCGATTGTGTCCTGAAACCGGTTTTTGTGGTTCCCGATCCGCAACGTAAAAATGCCTACCTGGTAATGTGTGAAGTGTTAAGCGCTGACGGCAAGCCCCATGAATCCAATGGCCGTGCAACTATCGAGGACGATGACAATGATTTTTGGTTTGGCTTTGAACAGGAGTATTTTCTTTGGGATACCGAGACCAATAAACCACTTGGCTTTCCTGCCGGCGGATTTCCTGGTCCCCAGGGTCCCTATTATTGTAGTGTTGGAGCTGCCAATGCTTTTGGCCGCCAGATTGTAGAAGAACACCTGGATGCCTGCCTGGATGCAGGACTGAATGTAGAAGGTATTAATGCTGAGGTGGCGTCTGGTCAATGGGAGTTCCAGATCTTTTCAAAAGGTGCCAAGCAGGCTGGCGATCAGATCTGGATCGCACGCTATCTGTTGGAAAGAATCGGCGAGAAATACGGGGTGTCTGTCAACTGGCATTGCAAACCACTCGGTAATCTCGACTGGAACGGTAGCGGTATGCATGCTAATTTCTCGAATAGTTTACTGAGGAATGCAGGCAACAAAGCCGTATTTGAAAAAGTATGTGATGCTTTCCGCCCTGTTATAAAAGAACATATCGCAGTTTACGGCGCCGACAATCATTTGCGTTTGACCGGTAAACATGAAACAGCAAGTATTAATGATTTCAGTTATGGCGTTTCCGATCGCGGAGCATCTATCCGTATTCCTATCAGCAGCGTACAGCGTGGATGGAAAGGATACCTTGAAGACCGTCGTCCTAATTCTGCCGCTGATCCTTATAAAGTAGCTGCCAGAATTATTAAAACAGTTAAATCTGTTAAGGCTTAAGACAGTATCGTCTTTCATGTATTTATTGTCAATAAGTATTTTGTCCCTTCCGTCATTGTATGGAAGGGATTTTTTTCCTTTGCCAAAAGTTAATAAGTATGTCACTTCGATTTCATGCGCTAGAAAACCTGACGGACAACGGTAATACAGAAGTAATCACCACGCCCAAGATAACAGCAATATTCGGCAGCAATGTTTTTACATTAAAGACCGCCAGAGAGTTCCTGAGCGACGAGGCCTATAAAAGCCTGGTAAGTTCTATTAAATCAGGACAAAAAAT
>Ga0066652_100002220_pt1 | contig 10523 bp, 8 predicted proteins | sample GraSoiAngelo_101_FD_71413 | JGI IMG/M metagenome (GOLD analysis project Ga0066652, IMG submission 71413) | Grasslands soil microbial communities from the Angelo Coastal Reserve, California, USA - 14_0903_02_30cm | ecosystem: Environmental > Terrestrial > Soil > Grasslands | place: USA... | reverse complement strand
CCTATGCGGGCCCGCCCCGCCCCCGCCTATCACGCCAACCGATCAACCAGGACCCCATAGTGTTATGGACAACTGACCCTGTAGATCAGGATCGCTGGTTGCCAGCACCGGTCCTCCACCGTGTTTGACGAGCAAACACTTACAGTCTTCATAAGGTCATTGCATATTCTAAGCTCAGATCATAGCAAATATCACCACTCACGAAATCTCCGCCATGAGAAAAAAACAGAAATAAAACAGAAAAAGGCCGAAATATAATGTGGGTTTGACTAATAGCTGAGCGCATCCTTTATAAAAAAAGTGTTATAGTTAGTATCAACACTAACCATAACACTTTACTTAAACAACCTGTGAAACCTAAAGTTTTATTCCAAGTGTTACACTAAATACGCGATGCTTGTTATTATTGTCTTCACCTGAATTACTTCCTGACTGGAGCTTGGCCAATCCCAATCCATAGTTGGCAGTAATGACCAGCTTCGATGCTTCAATACCTACCAGTCCATTCAAACCATAATCAAATCTTTTCATTATTCCGAAACCGGAACCTTCTTCCTGGTTCAATGTAGAAGGATCATCATTTGACCAGCGAATATCTTCTTCCGACGAAAACTGGGCTCCCAATATGGCTCCATCAACTTTATTTTTTCCACTTACGCCTACGGCGATGTAAGGTCCTGCACCACCAAAGAACTTGATAGGACCAGTGGGAGTTTTCAAAATAAAGTTCACGGGCACTTCAATGTAATAGGGATTGGAAGTAGCGCGGTACCAGTTGGCACTGCCTTCGTTTCCTGACTGTGTCTTTGTGCCCTTACCTGTAAAAAGGAGACCGGGCTGAATAGAAAAAATAGAACAAAGGTGGAAATCGCCAATTATACCAACCTGGAAACTGGTGAGGGTTTTTGCATCATCAACATTGCCATTGTCATTGATTGTAACGTTAGCGAAGTTGACACCCCCTCTCAGGATGGCAGATGATTTTTGAGCATAAGAAGAACTAACGAAGAATAAAAATACAGCCATACATGCTGCAGCTATCTTCTTTTTCATAAATGTACTTTTTTGTTTTAAGTTTAAATAGATACGTGCTTTCCAATAATGTGAAAGACAAAGACTTTGCCAGAAGCGGGTCATTATGATCTTTCAAAACTCTAAAGACCCGGCCCGGGCTCAGAGGTTTAAAATAAAATGATTGTTACTCGGAAAAAGGAACATTCGTTCGTAAAAACCCGAAGAATATTTTCTACACGATGGGAACCACCCGGAAAGATTCAGGCATTATTGTACACCTTGATCACTGGTTCCCGGAGGATCGATCCCTGGGGGGTGCAGTAAAAATAGATGGTATCGGCAATGGCCTCAGCTTTTACCCATTTATTAAAATCTGCATCGGGCATAGACGATCGGTTCTGAGGCGTATCAATGGTGGAAGGAACAATAACAGATATAACCACATTATGGCCTTTTGCTTCATCATTCATTAACTCGGCCAGCCGGAAGATGAGGGATTTTGCAAGGCCATAAGCTACCATTCCTTTGCTGTTGTGCATATCGGATCCTGGTTTTGACCCTATCAAAAAGATCCGCCCTTCTCCCTGCTTCATCATTTGGTTAAAGACCGGGCGTGCGACATTGTAAGCAGTCTCAAAATTCAGCTTGTATTGTTTGACGATATCCGAAGTTTTGGTTTCAGCTATTTTGCCCATGGCAAATCCACCTACAGTTAATATCGCCGCATCGATCCTGTTTTGCCGGGCAATCACGGAGTCGATGAATTTCCCGGATGCTTCCTCGCTCATCAGATCTGCCACCACTGTTTCAAAGTTTTTATCTTTTATACCAATTGCAACAGGATCATTGGGAATAATGGTCCCGGTTACATTATAGCCTTCGCTTAAAAATTTTTTTACCACGGCCTGTCCAAGGTTACCGGAAGCACCGGTTACAATTGCTGTTTTCATGATGATTATTGTGAGTTGCAAAAGTACAGAAACGTCGCCGTTGACATAACAAAGATTACCACGGATACACCGGATAAGATGATGCTAATGAAAAAGTGTTTTTGAAGGGAACAACCGTTTTAATCAGGTAGATTTAGTAATAGGATGCTTGATGCGGGAGGCTGGACATTCAGAGTTATCAAGCGGCTGACAAATAATGCCATCATCCAATGTTTCCTGCTTCCTAGGTTGCTGGTCTCCCAATCATATTGACTGCATCCAGCATCCAACTTCCGCATCCAGCATCTACACAACATAATTCCATCCATAAACATCCTCCTCCCTTCCCGTTCTAATCCTCTCCAGCTTTTGCTTGACCCTGTTCAATAAACTTTCATGGCTATACTCTGGTAAATGATAATCTATTCCGTTTATGTGTATCGTTTGAATCGGTGCGACAACGGCTGCAGTGCCGGCGCCGAATGCTTCGGTGATGCTGTTGGTTCGGAATGCCTTTTCCAATTCATCGACTGATACCTGCCGTTCTTCTGCCTGGTAGCCCAGATTACTGGCGATTGCCAACAAAGAATCCCGGGTTATGCCGTCGAGGATAGAATCGGATAAAGGCGGTGTCACCAGCTTATCCCCGATTACAAACATCGCATTCATCATACCCGATTCTTCGATATACTTATTTTCTCTCGCGTCGGTCCAGAGTACCTGGTCATATCCCTCTTCTTTCGCAAGTTTCGCGGGATAAAATGCGCCTCCATAATTACCACCGCATTTCGCAAAACCAGTTCCTCCCTTTGCAGCCCTCACATAATTTGTTTCCACTTTTACTTTGATCGGCCTGGCAAAGGTTTCCGCAACCGGTCCCGTAAAAATGATGAACCTGTACTGGTCGGAGATCTTTACTCCAAATCTTGCTTCGCTGGCATATACGAATGGCCGCAAGTAGAGTGCGGTACCCGGTTTCTTAGGAACCCAGGCCCGGTCGATGCCAACCAGTTTAATCAACCCTTCGGTAAACATTTCCTTCGGCGGCACGGCCATGCACATCCTTTCCAATGACCTTGCAAAACGATCGTAATGCTTCTCGATGCGGAAAATATTGATACGGCCATCATGCTGGCGAATAGCTTTCATGCCTTCAAAAACAGTTTGCCCGTAGTGCAAAGCCAACGTCGAAGGATTCAACGAAAGATTGGCATACGGTACGATTTGCGGCACTTGCCATTCTCCATTGGCATAATCGCACAGCAACATATGGTCCGATACATATTTCCCGAATTCAAGATTATCGAAATCCACTTCATGGATCTTTGAATGGGAAGTTATCCTGGCCGGAATGGCGGTTGTGATACCGTTTGAGCTAATCATTATTTTCCGTTTTTTATTTTTATTCAATCTTTATGCTATTAACAGGCGCTGCCTACCGCCAACGCTACTGGTAGTCCCATAATATGGTATTCGAACGTTTGAGACCCGATGGTGAAATAATATTTACCCATTTTCCTGAACCCATTCTTTTCATAAAAACCGATAGCCTTGTCATTGCTGATATGAGTGTCAAGCCAGAGATAATCCGGGGAGCCTTCTTTGGCTATTTTTTTTACTTCTGTTAGTAAAGCAGAACCGATGCCCTTGCCCTGGTGTTCACCTAAAACATATATCTTCTGCAGCTCCATTTGTGATACGGAATCAATATGTTCGTTAAGCGAATACTTTTTTATCTTGGCAAAACCGGCGGGCTCACCATCGATAAATGCGAGAAGGTAAATATTATCCTCATGCCTTAAACTTTTGGCAAGTTTTACCGGACAATACGTGTTTTCAAGGTATTCCAGCAATTCCTCCTTGTTTTTAAACAGGTGTTCGAAAGACTTGCGGAAAGATTTTTTCCCGATAGTACCGATGATTGCGGCATGGGATATGTCCGCTGTGATGATCTTGATGCTCATAGCTATAGTTGAATTAGTTGATCATGTTTGTTGGCGTTTTCAATGGCGGCCTGGATATCTATCATCATTTTCACGTCAGCCCGTTTATATACATTATTCTCAACCGGCACATGACTGAACCCTACTTTCTCATACAATGGCACAGCTCCCACATTTTTTTTGTTTGAATACAGGATGATCTTCCTCGCTCCAAGGGCCTTAGCTTTCCTGAAACAAGCATAACAAATCGCTTCAGCAATACCTTTTCGCCTGAAATTTTTATCCACTGACATCTTCGTGAACTCGAAGCTAAATTCATCCAGTTTTCGAAGTCCGGCTGTCCCGACGATTACGCCATCATAAGTTGCTATCAATATGGCGCCACCTGGTTCCAGGATCGCTTTAGAGGGATTGGTGAGCACCCATTCATCTAACGGCTCCATACCAAACAACCTTTCGATCCATTCCCTGTTGAGCCTTTCGAAATGGGCCTGATGTTCGGGCGTGTAATCAATTATCTCAATTGGATTCATGTTTTTGTTTTTTAAATTCACGGTTGACGAGGTAAACACCAACCAGTGTGATAATTGTACCCACTATCATGTTTGCATTCATCTTTTCCGATAACAACAACCATCCAAGTAACACTGCCACTACTGGATTGATATAGGCATACATTGAAACCTGTGTCGGTGGTAATTTTCCAATTACAAATACATAGGCGGAATAAGCCAGCAATGAACCAAAAACAATGAGATAACCCAGTGCCAGCCACGACGGCTGATCGATCTGCGCAGGGCTTACATATTTTCCGGTAATGATACACACGGTCAATACCACGATACCGGCGATCAGCATCTGCAAACCAACATTGAATAAAATATCAATCGGCGGTTTCTGCCTGGAAGTATAGACGGTGCCAAATGACCAGGACAATGTTGAAATGACTGCCAGCACCACACCCAGTAGAAAAGTTTTGCTGTGCATTTGCGACATGTAATCGTAGAATATTGTAAACACGCCGGTGAAACCGATCAACAATCCAATCAGCATCAGGCGGCTGATCTTTGAACATTTAGACAGCCAGGCGGTAAACAATGCGATAAACAATGGAACAAGCGCTGCGATGACTGCTGCAAGTCCACCGCTGATGTATTCCACGGACCATGTCAATAATCCATTGGCGATACACAATAGAAAAATACTTTGAATGGATATTTTTTTTAGAATAGCCCGGCCAGGTAAATGATAACCCCTGATAAGAAAGAACCCAACCAGGATAGAACCGGAAACAAACTGCCGGATGCCTGATACGAATAATCCGGGCATGTGCTGTGCGCCTATTCTCGAAGCAATAAACGTAGTGCCCCAGAAAAAACTCACGATCCCCAATGCGATATACGCTTTATACAAATCCCTTTTCATAACACACGTTATTTAAATTCTTGTTGCGGAAGAAAAGTGAATCCTGGCGAGGAGCCGTTCATCACTTTTCCGGATCCGCTACACAAAAATGTCAAAAAATATGTGTAGAAAACAGATTCAGTTTTTGTATTTTTGACTAGATCAGATGCTGAAGGCCTATTGAGTCGCTTCGGCCGCAACGATGGTTCGATTTTTCGGATTTTAAAACTTGGTATTATGTCAAAAAACAACTTCAACAACAATGATCATCTCTACATGCAGGTGGCTGATGGGCTGGAAAAAATGATCGCCGATGATGTGTTGAAGATCGGTGATAAACTACCATCTGTTCGTGTGATCAGTGATGAATACGGCATCAGTATGGGTACCGCTTTCCAGGCTTATTATCACCTGGAGGGAAAAGGTTTGATCGAGTCAAGGCCAAAATCGGGCTATTATGTACGTTTCAATCATAAACGCTTCCCCGAGCTTCCGAGGATGATACAGCACGAACAGCTTTCGCATGATGTAAGCGTAAAGGAAATGATCGCATCTATTTATACTGACATTGTACTGTATAATAAAAAAGTGATCAACCTGGCGATGGCTGTTCCCGATGGTTCACTGCTGCCTGTTGCCAAGCTTAACAAATCCGTAATGCATGTACTTCGCAATAGCAAAGACTCTTGCGTACAGTATGAACATGTACAGGGTAATATCGAATTGAGAAAACAGATCGCCAAGCTTTCTTTTAACTGGGGAGGTAAAGTAAAGCCGGAAGATATCATCGTAACCGGCGGATGCCTGGAAGCTATTACCATGTGTTTACGGGCGGTGACTCAGCCAGGTGATACAGTAGCGGTTGAATCGCCCAATTACTTCGGGATTTTCCAGGCGATCGAAAGCATGGGATTGAAAGTAGTGGAAATATCCTCCTGTTTTATTGATGGGTTGGAGCTGGATTGCCTGGAAGAAGCCATAAAAAAATTCCCCATTAAAGCTATCGTCGCTATTCCCAATTTCAACAATCCTTTGGGCGGTTGTATGCCCGATGAGAATAAAAAGAAGCTGGTAGATATCATCAATAAGCACAACATTCCATTGATCGAAGATGATATTTACGGTGAATTGTATTTTGGTAAAAACCGGCCCCGTACCTGCAAGTATTATGATACAAAAGGATTGGTGTTGCATTGCACCTCACTGACCAAATCACTGGCGCCGGGCTACCGGATCGGTTGGGTCATCCCAGGGAAATTCCTGGAACAGGTAAAACAGATAAAAAGGATTCAAAATATCAGCTCTCCAACTTTAACTCAAGCCGCTATTGCGCATTATCTACAGTATGGCCGCTATGAATACCACTTAAAGAACATACGGAAAGCACTGCATACTCAGTGCCTGCGGTATATGCAGGCTATCATCGATTATTTCCCGGAAGACACCAAGGTCTCCAGGCCACATGGCGGTTTTGTACTCTGGGTCCAATTAAACAAAAAGCTCAATGGCTTCAAATTGAGGACAGAGGCCATGAAGCATAATATATCAATTGTGCCGGGAAAGATATTTTCCGCCAGCTGCGATAATGATAATTGCATCCGCATCAGTTTTGGCAAGCCCTGGGATGATGATGCCGACTATGGCCTGATGATGCTGGGAAAACTCATCGATAAAATGCTATGATCTATTCTTAACCACATTATCATTAGGAGGGGGTTTTGATTTTTGAAAATGATTCTTAGCTTTAAGGCGCATGAGAGTTACACTTATCCTATTCTGCCTTTCCATTGGCCGATTTGCATACAGCCAATCCACCGCGCCATTATTTGCCGTTTTTAATAACGATGAGATCCATCTCACTGAATGCGATTTCGACAAAAATGCCGGCGCCGTCGTCCTGCTTGACTGGGCCGAGTCGGATTATGACGATAACTACCGGCTGATCACCCACCGCCGTAAACGTATTAAGATATTTCACCAGCGGGAAGCGGACAGGGGTAACATCACCATCCCGTTTTACTCAAAGGATGCTTTCGAGTATATCGAGAATATACGAGGCGTTACGTGTAATATCGAGAATGGCCAGATTGCGCTCACCTACCTGGACAACAAATCCATCTTTATTGAAAAGGACATCATCTATTCAAACATGAGGTTCGCGATGCCAAATGTAAAACCCGGCAGCATCATTGAATACGAATACGACAGTTATATGAAGCACTACGGTGGATTACCCGACTGGATATTTCAAAACGAAATTCCTACTGTAAAAAGCAGTTATATGCTTGCCATCGTTCCCAATGCCGAGTTCCAGTACAATGTCCAGAAAAAAAGAGACTATCCAATTATCATAAAACCATTTCCTGATGCCGGCAAGATCTATTTTGAAATGAACAACATCCCCGGCCTGAAATTCGAACCCTATATGGATGCTGTCCGTGACTATCTGCAAAAAGTAGAGTTCCAACTGTCGGGTTATGCGAATCGTCATGGAGACCTGACGAAATTCAGCCAGACCTGGAAGGATGCCGCCTATGAGTTGCTCAGTAATAAAGAATTCGGAGGAGCTATTCGCAAGAATCTTTCCATACCAAACGATCTGAAACTGGCCATGACCATCCAGACAAATGATTCAGGCCGTGTAGCAACGATCTATAATTTCGTCAGGAAAAATTTCACATGTACAAGGAACTATGGTCCATATGCCTTCGATGGAATAAAAAAAGCATGGGATAATCATTCAGGCCCGGCTGGAGAGATAAATATGATCCTTGTAAACTTGCTTCAGTCGTTTGACTTAGAAGCCTATCCTCTATTGGTTGCGGAAAGAGATTATGGTAAAATAGATACGACTTACCCATTTCTCGACCGTTTCAATAAAGTAGTTGCTTATGCAAAAGCCGATGGTAAGACTTTTATCCTGGACGCCACCCAAACCTATACTCCACCGGGATTAACACCTTATCCCCTGTTGAATACAATCGCATTTATTGTTGATAAGAAAAACTTCAACCTGATCCGGATACTCAGCAGCCGCAATTCTTATAGCAACAGCATAACAGTAACCGGTAAAATTGATAATGCGGGGTTGCTGACAGGAACGGCCGAAATTGCCAGTAGCGGATATGCCAAACAGTTAAGGACGGAAAAAATAAAAAGGGATAACAAAAAATTTATCAGCGAAACATTACAGGAACCAGGAGGCGAAATTCTCGTCGACAACCTGGTCTCTGAAAACCTCGACGATGATAACAAACCCTTAATTCAGAAAATAGATTTTCACAATGAAATGAATGCGAGTGGCGGGTTTATTTTTTTGACGGGCAACCTATTTACCGGTTTTAGCAAAAGTCCGTTCACCAGCGAAACCCGTTTTACAAACATTAACTTCGGTTACCCGTACAATATACATGTGGAAGCAAAAATAGAATTACCGGGTAAAGCAAAGATTGATAAGCTACCCGAAAGTAGACACCAGGTCTTCGGCGCTGAATTCGTTATTGTTGACCGCCAGTTCAAATTAGAGAACAACACCCTGTTTATTTCGGTAAACTTCCGACAAACCATGACACTTATTCCAAATGAACAGTATAGCAGCCTGAAGGCGATTTATAAACAGGCTATTGACCTGCTGAACGAACCGGTACTTGTAAAGATTGTTAATTGATGGCTGGTATCTCATAACCGTTGAAAGGTTTAAAGGCTTAATGGTTCTTCAGAACGAAGAATCTTTAGATTAAGCGACACCCTGGCTTCATGAACCTTAAACCCATTCAATAGATGATAAAATGACCACAATAACTCGTACGATCTGTATGGCCTTTATGATTTTTTCTTTTTCAAGAAATAGAAATATAGTGGAATACCCAGCGCCGTGATCACCATGCCTAATACAGAATTCACAACTGGTTGTTTATGATTAAGATAATTGGTAACATCATTGTAGACCGTGCTGGCGAGGAAAAAAGCGGTGAATGCAATAAAGAGCACGGTTGAAATAGGGTGACCGACGATACGATAGGGCCGTTGTCTATCAGACATCTTCTTTCGCAGGATAAAAATTCCAACAGCCCCGAGACCATACGCGATCCAGCTGATAAACACCATCATGTCCGCCAACATATCAAAGGAGCCACTTATGATCAGAAGGCTCACCCACGCGCCGTGCAGCCAGAGGGCATTGCCCGGAGTTTTAAAACGTACATGCTCCTTCCCTGCCCAGGGAAGAAATACTTTGTCCTTTCCCATTGCGTAAGTAACTCTTGCCACAGCCAGCGTATTTCCATTGATGCATCCCAACGTGCAAATCACGATCAGGGCTGCTACCAATCCTCCGCCAATATTTCCGAATGCAACATTCATCGCGTCGGAAGCCACAAGGGAAGATGCGGCTACTTTTTCCACGGGTAATACATACAGGTAGGCCTGGTTGACAAGGACGTAAGTAATGATACAGGCGAGAACTCCCGTCCAAAGGCTCCGTGGAATATTCTTTTGCGGCTGCTTTATCTCGCCGGCGACAAAAGTTATGTTTATCCAGCCATCATAGGCAAAGAAAGCGCCTGTCATAGCTGCTATAATACCACTTAATAATGCTCCGCCCTGTTTAGGATGCTCCGCCCCGATAAAATGCTGAAATGATCCATTGCCTGAAAAGAAAATACCGAATACCAATAATGCGATCACCCCAATCTTAACAATTGTTGAAACAAGCTGGAAAGAACTTCCAGCCTTAACACTCCGATAGTTTAACCAGGTCAGTGAAACAACTAATGCTATCGCCAACGATTTTACTCCAAAATTTTTCAGCGGGAAAAGATCACCGATAAAAGGTAAATGTAGAATCACGGATTGTTCTGTCGCTGCCGAAAAATTGGGAAGATGCAAAAAGTAATCGGCATACTGGGCGCATACAAATGCTATCGCCGCTACGCCCGTAGTGTTCATCACTGAAAAAGCTGCCCATCCATATAAGAAGGCGACAAAATCACCGAACATATGACGGAAGTAAACGTAGGTCCCCCCTGTTTCAGGGATCATAGCTCCCAATTCTGCATATATCAGGGCTCCCAGCAGCGAAAACAAGCCGCCTAAAATCCACACCACGGTCAACCAGACAGGCGACCCGAGCTGTTCTGCCATAGAAGCGGGCTTCATAAATACTCCAGAACCAATGATGCTTCCTGTGATAATGGCTGTGGCTGACCAGAATCCGATTTTTTTAGCGAGGGAG
>Ga0066652_100002218_pt1 | contig 10533 bp, 8 predicted proteins | sample GraSoiAngelo_101_FD_71413 | JGI IMG/M metagenome (GOLD analysis project Ga0066652, IMG submission 71413) | Grasslands soil microbial communities from the Angelo Coastal Reserve, California, USA - 14_0903_02_30cm | ecosystem: Environmental > Terrestrial > Soil > Grasslands | place: USA... | reverse complement strand
GGAATTATCAATGACATGGACTCCTTTGTCGAGTTCGTTGAGGAAAATATAATTGCCGGAGATATAGAACTTACCTGTGTTCTTTAACTCTTTTGCGGGGTTGCTCTTGATATTGGCCAATGCCGCTTCCTTGGTCTTATAAACTGGAACATAATAAGTGTAGGTATGGGTACTCCTGCATTTATCTTTTACGCAAGCTGAAAAACCGATCGGTAGTGCAGCCAACAAAATAACTATCCCGCTAAAAATTTTATTTGGTTTCATACAAGCAGTATTTTAAAGGCTGACACCGACTGCTAAATGAACGTTGCACTTATTTATTTTTTCTTTTTTGGGAAAAACAATTGGGTATTGAGACCGCCAAACCACAGGTATTGTTTATGATCATTGGCAAGCAGCGAGCTCGTATTGAAAGACAGTTGTGGCCCGACGACCCATTCCGTTCCTTTTTTAGTTTTAAAGCGGTATGATAAACCTGTACCAATAGCAAATTGCATTTTGTTGAAAGCATCTTCATCCCGGTAATAAATGCCGCCATTGGAAGAGCTGTACACAAGCGCATTGGTGGATAACAGGTAACTAAGCGATGCCTCAAAATTCAATTGTAGCGGGAGGTTTTTATTGACCATCCAGTGATATCCTATCGGGATGGACACAAAGTGAAAACTGTTGGTGTATTTGTCTTTGTCCCCGGCACGATAGCTTTTATTAACCTGCATGGAAGCATAATTATTATAGCTTGCTGCCACGCGCAGTGAACTGTCCACGGCTGATCCAATTTTCATGTGCGTGCTTTCGTACGCGTACTGAATCCCACCGGAAAAACTGCTTCGTTCAGATACCTTCCATTCTCTTCTATAGCCTATTTTAAACGACAGCCCTTGCGTGATATCGGAAGGAGGAGTAGGTGGTGCCGCGCCGCCCACAGGTGTTCCGCTCGGAAGATTTTGCGAGCTGCCGGCATACAGGGCATCAGCTGACGCTCCAAATTTCAATTTGGGGAATGGTTCGGTTTGTACAGACGAAACACCAACCGAAAAATCAAGGCCCCACCTGGTCCTGGTTTTGCCAGGTTCCTTTTTGACGACTGCCTGCTTAGGTTCTTCAGTTTTAGCTGCATTCTTTACCTCTGGTTTGTCTGTACTTACCGGAATGGCATTCGTTTGTTCACTATCTGCGGCTTTCTTAGTTTCTGTTGCAACAGGTTCGTTGTTTATTTTACTTACATTCTCCTCTACACCGGTTTTCTTTTGTACTGCAGGTCTGTCTATGGAAATATCAACATTTGCCACCATATTATCCTGTCTACTTTTTAAAGAATTGTTCTTATTGGATGCTGGATGTTGGATGCCAGATGCTGGATGCTTACTATTGGCTATTGACTTTCGACTCACGATAATCGACTCACGACTATCGACTTCTGGCTGTTCACTGGATGCGGGATGCTGGATACTGGATACTGGGTGCTCTTCATTGCGATCCGCGGAAGGCCGGAGAAGCAATTGACTATCGACTCCTGACCTGCTTCCAAAATAGTATACCAACCCTATCAGCAACAGAAAAGCCGTGGGCAGAATAAAGAAAAAGATGATCCTCTTTTTTCTCTTTTCTCTCAGTTCATCTTCTACATTTTTCCAAACGGATGCAGACGGATTTAACCGGAAATCATCCATCTTCTCCTGCACCTGTTTTTCAAATTCATTTGCCGGCATATTTTTCCTTTTTTTTACCTGAAGAAAAATTTTCTATCCATGTTATCAGCAGGTTCCTGGCTCTTAAATATTGTGATCTTGACGTGCCATCACTGATCCCCAACAGCTCACCTATCTCAACATGCGAATAACCTTCTACCGCATACAGGTTAAATATCACCTGGTATCCGTGAGGTAGCTGTCGTATCAGGTCGGCTAATTCTTTTGCATTAAGACGAATAGCGGGATCATCATCTACTACCGGGTGAAGATATTCCTGGGTGAAATACATTTCCTGCTGGTATTTCCGGTTCCGTTTCAAAAAATTCAGGGCGGTATTTACCATGATCCGCCGTACCCAGGCGCCCAACTCCCCTTCATTTTTATATTGGTCGAGATTTCGAAATACTTTTATGAATCCCTCCTGCAGCACATCTTCCGCGTCCTTGATAGAACGGGTATAGCGATAACAAACCCCCAGCATGTTTTTGGCAAACAGCTCATACAACTCCCTTTGCGCCTTTACTTTCCCTTTAAGGCAGTCTTTAACTAACTTCTGGTGGTCCATTATTGTTAATGGGCTGACAATAAAAAAACAGCTTTCGTTGCACCCTTTTAATACAAAAGCCCCGAAACAGGGGCCTTTACAAAAAATCTCAAGAACCAAAAGACAAGAACCACAAAAGATCCAAATCAAAAATCAAAACGTTATAATTGGGCGCTCCTGATTAAATATTGAATTTTTTCTATTTTTTTGGTTCTTGGAGCTTGGTTCCTGGTTCTTTGTCAACTTACTCTACTCTGAAATCAACCTGCCAATCTCCCCATAATAAAGTAATAGTACCATTCTTATTAACCGTGAAGGTCATTTTCTCGGTAAACGTTTTTGATTTGATAGGTTTAACCTTAACCCGCAGCACATCATCGGCTTCTTTATACTGAAACGCTCCCCACTGGTTCCAGGTTTTGTTGAAAATGATGGTCCATTCATTGTCACCGGCAATGGTGAACAGGCCATACTTGCCGGGCGGCAATTCCTTACCCTCCACTTTTACTCCCTTATTTACCTGGAATACGGTGGCTTCATTGGCACCCGTCCTCCATACTTTACCATTTATAGGTTCAAGGTCCTTTCCTATCGTTCTGCCCCTGACCGAAGGCTGGCTATAATCGATAGTAACAACAGCTCCGCCAGTCAGGGTCTGGCTGGCCGTAGCCGGTGGACTGGGACGGGTGGCTTTATCCTGCTGGGCGCTGGCGAACAAAGTGATGGCACATGCTGAAACAAATAACAAAAGAGATTTCATAATAATTATAATTTTTGAAGATTGGGTGAGCCTAAGATACGAAGAAGGCCGAAACCCCGCCTGCTGCATATCTATAATATTTGCTAAATGCTACAGGTGAAAATTACAGATGATAATTTGCCTGACACCGGATGCTTTGTTTCTGTTATATGTACCTCGTAAAATCCCGAATCTTTTAAAAGCTGCGTCCAGTCCCCAAGGGTTCTGAAATACCACTGGTAAGGTATCGTGAATTGCCCTGGCAAACCCTCCCAGCCCCCGGGTTTCCAACCGGTGGTATAGTCACCCATTTCTTTACGGGAGTAGGGATGCAGGGTCTGAATAAAAAGTTTTCCATTGCCGTTAAGGTACTGCGGTAGCGAACTCAATAAATTCTCCGTGGACTCCTTACCCAATAAAGCAAAGTTGATCACGATAGCGTCAAATAACAAGGAAAAGGAAACGGACTTGCTGGCAATATCTTCATAAGAAGCAACAAAAAATTCGCCGACCACTTTTTCCTTTGCTTTTTCAATGAATCCAGGTACAATATCTATCCCGCTTACCCGGATTCCCTGATCATACAGTTTTTTGGCCAGCCAGCCTTCTCCACAACCAATGTCCAGCACCGAAGCCGGTTTGACAGCAATTACTGCGTTTACTATAGCTTGGTTAGTGACCAATTTTCGCGATTCAATCCCGCCGGATTGGACAATGTCCAACCAACTCACTGCATTGGCCTGCCATGAGAGAATGATATGTTCTTCTTTGTCCATTATTTTTTAAAGAAAAGGGCTACTCCGAAAAGTAACCCTTTGTATCAAAACTGCCTTGCGAAACTCAGAATGTTGGGTCCGGTGGCGTATTGGGATTATTATCTCTTTCTATAAAAGGATAAGGAAGCAGATTCCTTGTCCTCTCAGCATTCGGTCTTCCAAAACGACGCATGTCCTCCAGCTTCAAACCCGACATGAACAATTCAATAGAACGATGCTTATATATCTGGTCAAGCAACTGTGCCTGGGTAAATGGCCCAACTAGCGGAGGCAGGTCAGCCCCAACTCCATAAACATCACCAGCAGGTGTCTTGGTCACTACCAGGTTCAATTGAACCAACGCGTTTACAAGATCTGGCACTGCCTGTCTTGCATAGGCTTCGGCCTTTATGAGAATCATTTCACCGGGCAGGTATACCGGCCAGGGGGTAGTTGTTGCCGCTCCAAAGCCAAGGACCTTGGATGCATAAGCATTTGTTGTGTAAAACGGCACTCGCTTATCTCCCGCATCCGGCTGCAAACCTGCCGGCAAACTTAGCGTGGTCGTATTTGCAACTGCCGTCACGTTGTTGGTTGATGTAGTTGTTTCAAAGATCGGGTTGAGATTGACTGTTGTAAAATTGAATGTAGACTTGGTCGTAAGGCTCGCCAGGTTAGCTTCCGCAAGTGCGTTGGTATAGTTCCCGGCATATAAAGAAAATCTTGCCTTTAATGCATGCAGTGTGTTCGGGATACTGATACCCGCAGGAATGTTCAACAGGAATGTTGAGGAAATGGGATTTGCAGTTATTGCCGTAAGTGCATTATCAATAGCCGTTATCGCTTTATTAAATCCCTGTACCCGGTCGATAAAATTCACACTGGTGCCGATGCCCTCAGGAACTTTTTCCCAAAACATGGCCATATCGCCAATTGCCAGTGCTTTAAAAATGGTTGCATATCCTATCAAACCGCTTGCATAGTTTTTATCCGGCAGTCCCTGCGCTGCATTGATCACTTTATCTGCATCGTAGATGATCTTGTTGCTTGTGGTCCACAACCCAGCCATAAGGGTATTGGTACCGTCGACAGAACCGCCGCCCAGTTGCAACTGGTATTCGCCGGTATTACCCTGGTTCAATACCGTCTGTTCTTTCGTCACCAGGCCATTTATCGTAACACGGTTATATAAATTACTTGCGCGACCGGCAGTATAGATCCGCTGCAGCCCATTGGCCACACCGGTCATCCCGGCTTGTGAGCTGAATGCCTGGTCGCTGCCTGCTGCGTTTGGATTACTGTAGTTCTTTTTACAGGAAGCCTGGGATAACAACAGGACAACTGCCACTCCATATATTGATATCTTGAATAATTGCTTTTGCATAATACTGATTTAGAAGGTTAGAATTTTGCTGAAACACCCAGACGGAACGTTCTTGGAATAGGAACAGATCCAAAATCAATATTTCTCAGGATCGTGCTTTGTCCCCCGGAGTTAACCTCGGGATCATAGCCATCATAATTATCCCAGGAGATAAGATTGCGGCCGCTAAGGCCAACTGTAAGATCCCTGAAGAATTTGAGTTTTCCGAAATTGTAACTCAATGCAATCTCGCGGAGCTTGACAAATGATCCGTCATCGACACGCCATTGTTCGATTTGATAAACACCCAGGACATAACCACGAGGTATTTGGCCATTATGTTCCTGTTCGGCAATCTTGCCATTACCCACACCCTGTCTTGTCCTGAAATCAGCATTGAACACATCCACGCCCTGCACGGCATCAAACTGTATGCTCAGGTTAAATTTTTTATAGCTTAGTTCATTCGTGATGGAGCCTGTCCAATCGGGATTCGGATCGCCAATCACTTTTCTTAAAGTAGTGCCGGTCGGTAACCCGTTAGCATCACGTTGAGGTGTATATAAGAGCGGGGAGTTCTGTGTTCCTTTTTCTATTTGCGGGATACCGGCAGTATTCTTTACCTGGTTGCCATTGGCATCCACGGCAAAGAAAGTTCCATAAAAAATACCGACAGGATGTCCTTCCAGCAAAGCTACAGGTGCACCTGCATTGGTGCTTAACAATGTCAACGCCGGACCTACTTCGAGTACTTTATTCCTGTTATGATTATAAATCACCGTCACATCCCAGCGCAGATCGTTCTTTGCAATGGGAGTACCTCTTAATAAAACTTCAAATCCTTTGTTTTCCAGTGAGCCGAGGTTATCGAGACGGCTGGAGAAGCCATTAGTGGGTGCGATCACACGGCTGATGATCAGGTCGTCTACTTTTTTATTGTAATAGTTAAATGTCAGTGATACGCGATCTTTTGCAAATGACATGTCGGTACCGACCTCCAGTTCATTCTGTCTTTCCGGTTTGATGTTCTCATTTGTCAGCACAGAACTGGATGTGAGGGCCGACCTGTTCAGGAATGAACTCGGTGTATAGGAATTGAACCGCTGGTAAGCCGTTATGCCTGTAAGATTACCAGATTGGCCATAAGCTACGCGCAGTTTCAGGAAATTCCACCAGGGCAGGCTTTCTTTCCAAAAGCCCGATTCAGACACGATATAACTTCCGTTTGCTTTAACGTAAACCTGGTTGCGCTCATTTTCACCAAATACAGATGAGCCATCGAGCCTTACTGCGCCGGTGATGAAGAACTGGTTTCTGAATTTAAAATTCTGTTGCAGGTATGCTCCCGAAACTGACAATTCACTCCTGTCATCAACGGAAGGAAGTACAGTACTGGCTCCGGCAACTGTCTGCACAATAGGCGCCAGGCCCCTGCCTTGCACCAGTGCGTAACGGTTCTTTTCATACTGCACAGAATAGCCAACCTGTGTTGTAGAACCGATATTTGGGTTTATGTTGAACTGGTAGGTCGCATTCAACTCGTTATTGATTTGGAAAAAATAATTGTTACCGGTACTTGTATAACCATTCAATGTTGGGTCGAGACTGGCCGCGCCGCCAAAGAATGCCGTATTAACGTTATAGGCAAATGGAGGCATGTAAGTGGTACCGTTTTGCGCGTAATTGTCAATACCCAATGTATAGTCAATGGTGAATCCTTTGAATGGCTTTAATTTTAAACCCAGGTTACTTATAACCCTGTTTGTTTCTTCTGCCTGTTTGAAGTCTTCGATAACGGATACAGGGTTGACGCGTCCTCTTTCTCCAACTGCCATAAGATTACCTCCGACATCTCTTTGCCAGATATTGTGAAAATTGCCGATGATGGTAACGGAATTCATGGGAGAATAAAAAGAATTACCGTCTGGTTTTTCGTGAGATGAACTATTAATATAATTCAATCCAATGTTAAAGGATGCCCATTGGTTCAAAGTCTGGTCAATATTGGCTCTGAAACTATACCTGCGGAAATCAGTATTCTTCACGATCCCCTGGTTATAAAAATAAGAACCCGATACATAGTATTTCGTCTTTTCCGTTCCACCACTTACAGATACATTATTGTCTGTTCCCAATCCTGTTCTGAAAATATAATCCTGGTAATCGTAACGGGTAACAGCTGTTGTATTTGTAAGAAGAGCAGCCGGTGTGCCTACTGTTGTGATAATATCCTGTGTAAATGCTGTAGGACCATCTGTAGGCCCGCCAAATTTCACCGGGGAATGGTTTACATCCAGCTTTTTGCGGAGGCTGCTTGACAATACACTCGTCGACACACTGACTACCGGAGCTCCACTCAATCCTCTTTTTGTAAATATTTGTACGACGCCGGCATTGGCACGTGAACCATAGATCGCGGCTGCAGCAGCACCGTTCAATACTTCTATATGATCGATATCGGAGGGATTGACATCAGCCAGCCTGTTTTGCCCGATGGTTCCGACAAAATTGGCACCATCATAAGAGTTTTGAGTATTAGTAACACGATTGGTTGCATTGTTTACAATGACGCCGTCAACTATATACAGTGGTTCAGAAGAAGCATTGATAGAACTGATGCCGCGCAAACGGACAGAAACGCCACCGGCGGGATCACCATTGTTTTGAATGATCTGCGCTCCGGCTGTCTTGCCCTGGAGGGCTGAAAGTACATTAGGCGAAGCTCCTTTATTCAGCTGGTCGCCTTTTACTGTACTGATATAGCTTCCTAATTGTTTTCTTGTTGTCCCCAACGGATTACCCGTGACAACCACTTCATCCATGCTTAATACGTCATCTGTCAGTTGTGCATTGGAAGTATAAGAAGTTCCACTGCCGACCGTCAGGTTTTGCGTAACACTTTTAAATCCGACCCCGGAAAAATCGATCATGTAAGTCCCTGCTTTGAGCCCGGCATTGATGGTGTAGCCGCCATTCGCATCTGTAGTTGTGCCGAAGCTCGTTCCGCGAACCTGGACAGAAATTGCCTGAATTCCTTTTCCCTCTTTATCCGTAACTCTCCCGCTGATCTGGACCTGCGCAATAGCCGATACTGTGACCCATTGCAATAATAAGACGAGGGGAAAGGTCCTCCATCCCCATTTTTTTAGCTTGAGCTGATTTCTCATAAGCAATACTTTTTAAGAGTTTTTCATTTAAATAAATAACAGAAGGCCGCTCAAACTTAAAGTAATAAAGCAAAAAAACCCGTAAAATCTCGCTCAAACCTGCAAATAAATGCTAAACGGCAATTGCAAAGACGCAAAAAAACGCACAGAGGTTAGTGAATGATTAGGGGCAATATCAAGGATACACACAAATGAAAACCCAAGCTGAAACCGCAACAGCATTCACCACATTGACCGTCTGTCTGCCGGCAGGTTCACGATCAAGTTAGCGATGTTCTACAAGGTTCTTGAGATTGTTAAGTCCCTGTTGCATTCTTGGACCATTAGATCCTTCAAACAGAAGGCTGCTGAATTTTTCCCAGGGATACCAGCGAAGATGAAAATCCATATACCATTGCAGTGCGAGAGAATCATTGGTAGGATAGCTGACAAGTTTCCAGCCGTTGGTCACCGGTCTCATTCGTCGCGGTACCATCTCGGCTACTACTTCACCATCTGTTTGTTTTGTGATATGGAGATAAACAGGATGTGCTGAATCCCGGTTATTAAGGATCACTCCTTTTGCAATACCATTTTCGTAATACAATTTGGTTGTATCGAGACCCGGATACCATTCTTTCCATTTTGCAGGATCTTTGATATATCCAATCACAGGATCTTTTTCCGCTTTAATACTGACAATCCTTGAAATCTGTATATGAGAAGGAATAAATAGCGATATCGCTGTAACTACAAGGAACAGGATTATGATGCTCAACAATGCAAATCTGATCAAACGCATTTAGAACTATGTTGAATGTTGAATGACACACCCTGATTTTTGACCTCTCACTTCTTACTTCATACCTCCTACTTCATACCTCCTACTTCATACCTCCTACATCATACTTCCTAGAATTTGAATGCCACCTACCTACTCTTTGACCCTTTAACTTCTCAACGTCCAGCATCGAGCATCCAGCATCTGTCAACCGAGTCCAAAGTTCGAAATTCCGGTATCGAGACGATGATAGAACTGGCTCAGTACTTCCCAACTTACTCCCAACGAAACACCTTTATCGTCGCCGCGTATATCACTACTCCCCAAAGACCTAATATTCCAATTTGCTTCCAGCAATCTCCGAGATGTGAACCTTCAAAAGCGACTTTACGCAGGGCATCATTCAAAGAAGTCAATGGTAAAGCTTCAATAAGCCAGTTGATGCTTTTAGGCAATGCAGTTTTTGGAAAGAAAGTGCCCGAAAGGAAATATTGTGGAAACATAAACAGGTTGGCGAAAATCGGTATTACATTCTGGTTCTTCGCAACAGAACTGATAAAAAATCCAAAACCCATGAATACGATCAGCGCCAGCGTACTGAGGACTAACAATTCCAGAAAAGTGATAAATCCATGTACCAGTGTAAAATCGTAAGCATATCTTCCAAACAGGATCAGCACGATGACGATGAGCAGTTGAAAAAGAATGCGACCGATACTCTCCCCGATCACGATATTACTCTTGGTGACCGGTGATGCGTACATTCTTTTTAACACAAGTGTTTCGCGCAATGAAAAGAAAAGGAAAGAAACACCAAATACCGCCGAACCGATCAATGAGAAACCTATCATACCCGGTAGATAAAAATCAATTCTTTTGTAGGGGCGTATCTCCATTACGTCATATGATGTGCTGGCTATTTTTTCGACAGGACGACCCCGCTGGCTTAATTCATTGATCATTCCCTCCAGAACCGTTTTTAGCTGGGGTAACTCCCTTGCACTAGCGGTCGTGGATTTGATATGTACATTATACTTCCCTGAATCGGTTTTTGAAATTGTCAATACCGCTGTGATGCGACCTTTTTTCAACCTGTCTGCGATATCCGTATCGCTTCCTCTTACAACATCAAATATCGGCGCATTGGTAATGGCCTGGTAGATACTATTAGTTGTGTCGGAGCTTTTATCAATGGCTACATCAAAAGAAACACCCCCACCGCCGCCAAGCGAACCGAAAATCACGATCAGCACAATGGGGAAGAACAGGCTGAAGAAAGTGGCTGAAGGACTCCTGAAGATGGAAGTAAAACTTGCTTTAGCAATAGCCAGTAAAGCTTTGGTCTGACTGTATTTTTTGGCCATAAAAAGAGTTGGTGAGCAAATGTAGGTCGGAACTCTGAAAGTCGATTATAGAACGCGGATTATTATGATCGTTAAGATATTCACTGATCATAACTAATCATAAACATCATCAAAATCTGCGTTCTCACTTTCCATGCAGTCAGCGTA
>Ga0066652_100002217_pt1 | contig 10535 bp, 7 predicted proteins | sample GraSoiAngelo_101_FD_71413 | JGI IMG/M metagenome (GOLD analysis project Ga0066652, IMG submission 71413) | Grasslands soil microbial communities from the Angelo Coastal Reserve, California, USA - 14_0903_02_30cm | ecosystem: Environmental > Terrestrial > Soil > Grasslands | place: USA... | reverse complement strand
ATGGGCATGACGGTGTGCCAGGCACGTACGGACGCCGTCGCAACTGATTGGGCGTGGGCCTGGCGCTGCGGCTCCTGGGAGTCAGCCACGCACTCGCGCGGCGGAGCCTGCGATCCGGCGTCCTGCTCTCGCGATCACGTCGCCGCCGGGGCGCGACGTGTCGGCTGCTCATGCGACCGTGGTTGGCGAGCTCACTACCGCTCGCTTCGACCGCATGGCGGGAGTTCTCGACATCGCACTCGCGCGACTGGAGATCGCGCTCACGAATCGAGTGCCCCTACCTATATATCTCCTCGTGCTGGTCGGCCGCCCGCGCCGCGCACCTCCGAAATCGCGGAATGCCGTTTCGGCAGCCCCAGAACGCTGAGCGAATCTTCACGCGCGCAACGAGTTAGGCCGCGTGCTGCCGGGTGCTCGAAACGTGCTGCCACTTACATACTGGCATGTGCACACACAGGTCTTGAAAGTGTGTATATCCCGCCCCAGACTCCCGTATGCCGCGGCTCAACATCTACATCCCGGACCACCTCGCGTTCGAGCTGCGCGCCTATCCCGGCAGCATCAACGTCTCGAAAGTCTGCGCCGAGGCGCTGCGGTTGGCGCTGAACGCACGCGACGAGATACGGCCACTCCCGGCGCTCCTTCCGCGACGCGCGCCGCGAGCAGCGGAGCGTCACCTCATGGAGTGGTATCGCGTTCCTGGCTGCATCGTCGCTCCGACCGAAGGCGCGCTGCATCCGCGCGAGATGGTCGCGATCTTCGCGAGCAATTTCATCGATCGCACGCTCGTCGATGGAATGCCACTCGCGATGGGTGGCGGCGCCCAGATGTACGAGGTCGCGCGTCAACTCGGCCCGCGCAACATCGGCACGCCGATCTGGGCCGTGGGCTTCGGCCAGGTGGACGCGCAGCTTCCGCACGTGCACCCGAACGCGATCGTCACCCTCCTGTCGCTGCTCTACGCGCCGCGCGCCACGCCTCATCTCGTGACCGCGCCCGACTTCCAGAGAACCTGGCACTACCCGGCGTTGTACCCGCCCGGCGGAGGTGTGCAGCGAATCGCCGCCGGCTCATGCGCGATGTTCGAGCCCGACTCCGCGTACGCGCGCATGCTGGGGAAGGAGATGACCGATTTCCTGGTCGAGGAAAACGTCATCGGCGACTTCCTCGGCGTCTTCTTCTCGGCTGACGGCCGCATCGTCGAGCCGTACGCGCCATCGATGCCGGTCTCGCACATCCCGGCCGCGGACCTTCGCCGGTTCTCCGAGCGCGACGACGCGGTCGTGATGCTCGCGACCTGCGGCGTGCACAAGACGCGATTGATACGACACGTGCTGCGCGAGAAGCTCTGCAACCTGCTGGTCACCGCTGACGACACGGCCGCCGCACTTCTATCCTGAAGGAAGTGACACATGGAATCGTCGATCGCCGCTGAAGTCCTCCTCAAGCTGTACGAGCTGCGCACCGAGCCGGAGCTGCGCCGCGCGCGGGCGTGGTTCGCCTTCGAGTTCCATCCCGCGACCGCGAAGGACGTGCTCAGCGCATGGCTGGGCCCCGGACACGAGAGCGCACCGTATCGCATGGTGACGAGCTACTGGGACATGGCCGCGTCGTTCGTGAACCAGGGCGCGATCCCATCGGACATGTTCAACGCCGCGAACACGGAGCACTTCGCCCTGTACGCGAAGATGCGGCCGTTCCTCGCCGAGGTCCGCGCCGCCACGAATTATCCGGACTACCTCATGAACGTCGAGCGTGTGGTCGCGTCATCGCCGGACGCCGAGAATCGCGTCGCGATCTTCGGTCGCTACATGGAGCGGCAGAGAAAGTTCGCGGCCGAAGGCAAACAGCGCGCGTACCTCAGCGACACCAGGACCGCCGGGAACTGATCTGCCCCCTTCTGCGAAACGCTATCCCACCAGCGATCCAGATCGTCGACGTTGAGCCGCACCATGAAGTTCTGTGCAAATAGCTCGTCATCGAAGCGCTGCACAATGGGAGTGCCTTCACTTCGGTTTATGCCTCGAGGATGCCTGACGGCGTCATGAGCCGGGCGGACAGGATATGGGAGTCCGAGTGACCGTTGTATGTGGGTACAACATCTCCGCGATGTCACCAGAAATCGCAGCGGTACCGGTGAGCGCGCTCGGAGGATGGAAGCGAAACTCAGCGCCGCCATAGCCTCCGTTGAAAAAGGCGAACAAGGTGTCGCCCATCAATTGCCACGCACCCGGCAGATAGGGCGAGAAGCGACCCGACGCTGAATCGCGCCACCCGCGCAGACGCCGCACCTCGGGCAAACTGGCAAACAGGTCTTCGGCCTCGACGGTGTCGAAGCGGACAATAGTCGGAAGCAGCGGAACTGTCCGCGGATCGGCGCGGGGCGGATCCGAATCGATCACCCACGCACCAAAGCTCAGCCGAAAACATGAACCCGACACCGGCGCTGGTTGTAACTGCTGACGGTTGCACGCGCCGATCGAGACGATCAACACCGCGAGCGAAGCAATACCTCGCATGCGTCGACGTCTGCCTGACGAGGGTGAGTCCAGCTGCGGCATCACGAGGATCATCCAACCAAACTGCTTTGTCGTGCCGTCGGCTACAACTCCTCGTCGTTAGCGTCGATGGTCGCTGAAGTCCTCATTTCCACGCAGCAACCTCGACTTCATTAGTTGCGCTACATCACAAATTCCCGGCGTGTCACTTGCCCTCTTGCTTCGCATGGAGGCGGAGCGGATGTGACCCAGAGCACCGGGGCGCCCGACATGGACGCGCAGCGAGCCCGTGCACTCGAGACGGAGCTCGCGGCGCTGCACGACAGGTATGCGCTGCTCGAGCGCCGGTTCCATGACGACGAACAGCACCGCGTCGAAGAGCGCGCGCAGATCGTCCGCCTGATCATGGCGGCGCGCGAGATCCATCGCGCGCTGTACGCGGGCGACGTGTACCGCCTCATCCTGGAGACGGCGCTCGCCGTCACCTCCGCGTCGCGCGGCTGCCTGATGCGCAGCGTCGGCGGCTTTCTCGAGATCGCCGCGGTGATCGACATGGAGTGCACCGCCGGTGAGGCACCGTCGCCGTTCATGGCGGCGATCGCGGAACGCGTGCTCCGGCGCGGTACGCCGATGCGCTGGACAGCGCGGGAGGCCGCCTTCAACCGCGGCTCCACGGGCAGCGGGTCCGTGGGCGGACTCGCGGCGCCCATCATGTTCCATGGCCGCGTGGACGGGGTGATCCTGGCGCTCGACCGCGTCGCCGGCGCATTCGACGCCCAGGACGAGCAGAACCTCCTCGTGCTCGGCGGCGAGGCATCCGTCGCGATCCAGAACGCGCGTCTGCGCGACGAGATCCACGGCGCCTTCGTCACCACGCTGGAGCTCCTGGGCGATCTCGTCGAGGCGAAAGATCCCTACACCCGCGGGCACTGCGAGCGCGTATCGCGGTATGCCCGCGCCACGGCAACGCGGTTGCACCTGAGCGACGCGCAGCAGCAGATCGCCAGCTACGCCGCACTGCTGCACGACATCGGCAAGATCGGGATCAGCGACGACATCCTCCATAAACCCGGACCGCTCACGCCGCTCGAGCGCGCGCGCATGCAGGAGCACGTGGTCATCGGGAACGCGCTCCTGGGCAAGGTCCCATTGCTGCGCGACGTCGCGGACGTCGTGCTCCGGCATCACGAGCGCTACGATGGCCGCGGGTATCCCGACGGCGTTGCCGGCGACGAGATTCCAATCGAGGCACGCGTCGTGAGCGTGGTCGACGCGTATTGTGCCATGCTCGACGAGCGCAGCTACAAGCCGCGGCGCTCCATCGAGGAAGCGCGCGCGGAGCTGCATCGCCAGGCGGGCAGCCAGTTCGATCCCCGTGTCGTCGCGGCGGCACTCGAGGCGATCGATGCCGTCGACGCCGGCACGATGGAGGTCGGAGTATCAGGACCCGTTCCCGGCATTCTCGCGCGACGACTCCTGCAGGCTGCGCAATACCGGAGTTAGGGCAACCGCCGCAGATGCAGGCATCACTGGGTGTTGACTGCAAACGCACGCATCATTGGGTGTTGACTGCTAACGCGGAGACCGCGGAATGACGCGGAGACCGCGGATAGTGCCAACAACGAAAAGACAAAAGGATTTGTTGTAACAGCATCTGCAGTATCCGCGGTCTCCGCGTCAATCCGCGACTTCCGCGTTCGCATCCAACTGCGTATTGGCCTGCCCGAGCGGCGGTCGTGTGCCTCAAGTCCGCGGCCAAGCACCCGCATTTACGCATCGCTTGGTGTTGACTGCAGACGCGGAAACCGCGGAATGACGCGGAAGTCGCGGATAGTGCTAACAACGAAATGACAAAAGGATTTGTTGTAACGGCGTTTGCAGTATCCGCGGTCTCCGCGTCAATCCGCGTTCGCACCGAACTGCGTAGTGGCCTCGCCCGAGCGGCGGTAGGTAGTGCTTGCGCCGACGATACAGTTGTATCATAGTTGATGCATAAGTAGCTCCACAAACCGCATGTGGGCCGGGCTTCGTGCGAGGCGCGAGGATTGCCAACGTGATGCGACGTGAGTTCGTGGGCACGCTCGCCGGTGCAGCCGGCGCTGTCCGCGTCGGGCTGCCGCCAGTAATGCAGTCAGCTGGTGCATCCGCGTCGCAGCTGACGTCGCCGGAGGAGTGGCGACGCCTGTTTCCCGCGCTCGACCAGACGGTCAATGGCAAGCCGCTCGTGTACCTGGACAGCGCCGCCACGTCGCTTCGCCCTCAGCCGGTCATCGACGCACTCGTCGCGTTCTACTCCGGCGACAACGCAAATCCGGGGGCCACGCTCCATACCCTCGCGCAGCGCGCCAATGCCGCGTACGAAGGGGCGCGAAACACGGTCGCGGAGTTCATCGGCGCGGCGGATGCGAGCGAGGTCCTGTTCACGCGCGGCACCACTGACGGGCTGAATCTCGTGGCCGCCTCCTGGGGCGGAGCGAACCTGAAGCGTGGCGACGAGATCCTCATCGGAATCGCCGAACATGCCTCGAACATGGCGCCGTGGCAGGCCGTCGCCGCGAAGACGGGTGCGAAGGTCGTCTACTTCGACATCGAGGACTCCGGCGATGTCGACATGGATGACTTCGCGTCGAAGCTGTCGCCGAGAACACGCGTCGTGGCGTTCAGTCACGTGTCGAATGTCCTCGGTGTGATCAATCCGGCGCGCGCGCTGTGTGATCGAGCGCGGGCGTCTGGACGCATCGTCGTCGTGGATGGCGCGCAATCGGTGCCGCACATCCCCGTGAACGTGCGCGAGATCGGCTGCGACTTCCTCGCCTTCTCGAGCCACAAGATGCTCGGCCCGATGGGCACCGGTGTACTGTGGGGACGTCGCGACCTTCTCGACGCGATGCCGCCCTACCAGAGCGGCAGCAACATGGCGCACGACGTGGACGTCGACTCCATGCACCCGTCAGAGGGCGCTCTCAAGTTCGGGGCAGGCACACCAAACGTCGCGGGCGCAATCGGACTTGCGGCCGCCATCCGCCTCATCCGGGCGATTGGCCACGATGCGATCCGCCGGCACGAGCAGGAAATCGCGCGCCGGATGCTGGCCAGACTGTCTGCCATTCGCGAAGTGCGCGTACTCGGCGCGGTTGAAGCCGAGAAGAGAATCGCGGTGTTCTCGTTCACGGTGGCCCAGCGGCAGCCACTGGACGTGCTACGGATGCTCGACGCGCAGGGCATTGCGATCCGTGCGGGCGATCTCGCTTCGTTGCCGCTCCTGAAGCGTTGTGGCGTCGAGCGTGCCGCGCGCGCGTCGTGCTACCTGTACACGACAGAAAGGGAAGTGGACGCATTCGCGGACGTGCTCGAGCGCATTGCCCGTGAAAGCGACTAGGACCGCCTCGCCGGAAGGAGGAGCGCGCTGGCTGCTGCTCATCCATCAGTTGCCGCCGGAGCCGGCGTACATCCGCGTGAAAGTGCGCCGACGTCTGCAGAAGCTTGGCGCCGTGCCCCTGAAAAACTCCGTCTATGTCCTGAGCGAGACGGACGCGCACCTCGAGGATTTCCAGTGGCTCGCGAGCGAGATCGTTGGCGACGGCGGCGAAGCGACCATATGCAGCGCCGTGTTCGTCGGCGGAACCACAGACACGAGCGTCCGGAAGCTGCTCGCGAAGGGCGGCATTGCAGCAGCCGCGAAGACGTCGCGCCCGGCGAAGCGGCCACGTGGAGCGCTGTGGGTCACGCGCGCGGATGTATTTGTCGACCGGATGGCGAGTGCCTGGTTGATTCGGCGGTTCATCGACGCTCGAGCGCGATTCCGCTTCGTGGACCAGAAGGCTTACCGCCGGAGAAACAAGGAATTGCGCTTCGACATGTACGGCGGGGAGTTCACCCACGTCGGCGACCAATGCACGTTCGAGGTCCTCGTGCAGCATTTCGGTCTTTCAGACGACGCCGGGCTGTGTGCGATTGGCGAAGTCGTGCACGATCTCGATCTCAAGGACGCCAAGTTCCGACGCCGCGAGGCGCCACGACTTCTCTCGATGCTCGAGCGCATCTGCGCGTCCACCGCCGATGACATGGCGCGTGTCGAACAGTCGAGGCGCGTATTCGACGACCTGTACAACCGCCTCGGACGTCGGCGTTCGACCAAGAGGAAAAGGGAAATAGCAGGCCGCTAAGCCCCAAACGGCCGAACTCATGCATCGCTTGGTGTTGACTGCAGACGCGGAAACCGCGGAATGACGCGGAAGCCGCGGATAGTGCTAACAACGAAACGACAAAAGGATTTGTTATAACGGCGTCCGCAGTATCCGCGGTCTCCGCGTCATTCCGCGACTTCCGCGTTCGCACCCAACTGCGTATTGGCCTGCCCGAGCGCCTGTCGTCTCACTGCAAGCCTCGAACCCTATGCCCCAACGGCCTGGCGGAAATCCGACGGCGTCTGAAGCGTGTGCTTCTTGAATGCCTCGTTGAATGTCGACTTGGACGCGAAGCCGGCGTCCAGCGCCAGCGCGAGCATCTTCCGCGTTCGTGCTTCGCCCGCCTGGATGCGTCGCTGCACCTCGCGAACGCGGTAGCCGTTCACGAAGTCGTAGAACGACTTCCCGATCTGGGCATTGAGCAGCTCGGACAGCTTGTGCGGAGTGCTGTCCAGTCGCGCCGCGAGATCGGATAGCGTCAGCTCGCTGTCAGCCCAGGGCCGCTCGGATTCCATCACCTCGATGAGCCGACGCTCCAGCTGCGCGGCCTCGCCGTCGGCGAGCGCCGGCCGTTCGTATCGCGGCGGCGACGCGGGTGGCTCGGCCGCGACGAGACGGACAGGGACGGGATACTCCGCCGTCTCATAGCGGAAGACCTCGGGCTGTTTGAGCCCGGCATAACCGATGGAGTAGACCAGCAGCGCGATCGCGAGCGTCACGTGTTCGTCGCGCACGCCGACGTCGGCGATGCGGAGCACGGTGGCCAGCAGCCAGATCGCGGCGCCGGCGCCCGCCAGCCAGAGCAGCCAGACGAGATTCACGCGCGCGGTGTTGGAGTAGCTGTCCTCCACGCGACGACGGTGCGCCCGCAGATACAGCACCGTCGCCGCTGAATACGCGATGCCCGACACGTACTTCAGCGGATCCAGGACGACGAGCACGGTGGGTACGTCGCCCGCAACGATGCGGTCGTACAGCGCGAGCTTTTCGGCGCCGCTCATCATATAGATGTGGGCGGTGGCAGCCACGCTCACGGCCAGCGGCACGAAGTGGAGGGCGGTGCGACGGGTGAAGCGCCAGGACCGGTCGCTCGCCGCGACGGCGTACAGATAAACGAGCGGACCGAAGACCAGCGGCGTCTGGTAGCCCACGCCGATGAAGTGCGGCAACGCGCGCACGAGCCCCGCGAACTCGATCGCGCTCGACCCGAGATACAGCGAGAACGACACCATGAGCGCGGCGAGCAGCCGGTTCGCGGTGCGGTTCTTCCGGTGCGCGACGAGAACGCACGCGAGCAGAATGCCCTGCAGGGCGCCGAAGGCCGCGAGCAGTTGGATCCACGGGAGCGCGATGCTCGCCATGGGTCCAAGCTACGAACGCCATGGCGAGCCCGCACGCCGGCGATGTCACGTATTACAGGCCGACGCCGATCTTGAACGAGACTGACGCGACCTTCGCGACGTTGTACTCGACGCCGAGCCGCGCCCTGGACAGCTGCAGCGCCGCGCCCGCGGTGGTCTGGAAGCCAACGATACGTTCATCGTTCAGCGTCACGACCGGCGATTTCTCGTGTGAGCTGGCGAGGTACGTCGAGACGCCCGCATACGGGGAGACGGCAGCCCAGCGCGTGACAGCGAACGACCGGCTCGCGACCAGATCCGCGCCGTAGACCGTGAACTTCACATCCTCAGGTCCATACATCGTGACGAAGCTGGTACGGGCCGATGCGGCCCAGCCGCCCGCGGTCTGCTTCAGGTTGTGCTGCAGCTGCGCGCCGGCGAAGCCGTAGTTCGCGCCCGGACTCTTGGTCACGTAGACGCCGACGTCGGTGCTGTTGGTGACACCGGCCCTCAGCATCAGGCCGGGGAACGCCAGCCGGCTCCCTTCGAAGAGGCTGTGATCGGCGGTCGGGTGAACGAACGTGTCGTTCCACGCGGCGTCGGTGTCGTCGATGCCGGTCTCCCAGCGCAGCGCCGCGAGCTCGAGGTTTCCCCGGCCCATGGGTCGCGCGTCGGCGACCGGCCGGAAGTACACCACCAGCCCGGCCTCCTGGGTGAACTGCCGCCACGCGGCCTGGGTCAGTGACGCGTCGAGCTGGAACGAGCACTCGTGCCATCTCGTGTTGATGTGCAGGGGGGGACCGTCGTGCGCGTGCTGCGCGGCGGCGGGCGCGGAGATCAGGAGGATGGCCAGCGACATCGCCGCCGAGCCAGAGATTGTGCGCTGCATGGGACGCTCCGTTGGAAGTTGTCCCGAACGTCGCGTCCATTGGCGCAGAAGTCGTCCGAACCGATCCAACCGGACCACTTCGATCCCAAAAACCAATCAGCCTTCATGCATCGCTTGGTGTTGACTGCAGACGCGGAAACCGCGGAATGACGCGGAAGTCGCGGATACGGCTAACGTCGTTACAAATCCTTTAGCAGTTGTTCTCTTAGCACTATCCGCGGTATCCGCGCCATTCCGCGACCTCCGCGTTCGCCCCCAACTGCGTACTGGCCTGCCCGAGCGGCGGTTGTTTTTGACGGTTACTTCGGAGCTCTTTTCGGCGAAGTCGAGTGATTCGGATGAGCAGGTCTGCTGCTACACTTGCGACTTCGGGATTTGTTCGGTAACAATTCGGGCCCCGGAGAAGCGAGGTGACCGTGAGCTACGACGCGCTGCCCCTCGAGCAAAAGCTCGAGCTGCTGATGACGCTGGCCGGCGACGACCGCGAGGGCTCCGGATCAGGCGCCGCGCAGGCGAGCGTATTGCCGCCGCGGTTGCGCCACTTCAATGAAGTGGGCGCGCTGCGTCCCCTGAATCTCCGCACGGTGAGGCAGGGTGGCGGCGGCGGACAGCGCACGCTGCTGCGCATCCTCATGACCAATGCGTGCAGCTTCAACTGTCACTACTGCCCGATGCGGCGCGATCGGACGATGCCGCGCACGCTGCTCAAACCCGAGGAGCTCGTCCGCATCTTCCTCGAGGCACATCGGCGCGGGTGGTGCGAAGGTCTCTTCCTCACGACCGGGATCCCCGCGCGACCGGTGCGGGTGATGGATGATCTCATCCACGTGCTCGAGCTCCTGAGGGAGCGGCATCGCTTCGCCGGGTACATCCACACGAAGATCCTCGCCGGCGCCGAGCAGGCACAGGTCGAGCGCATCACCGCGCTGGCGACGCGCGTGTCGGTGAACGTCGAGGCGCCGTGCGGTGCGCATCTCACGCGCATCGCGCCGGAGAAGAAGTTGGAGACCACGCTGGCGACGCTGCACTCGGCCCGTGCGCTGGTGGTGCGCGAGCGAGCGCTGGAAGCGGATGGCCGGCCGCGCGATCAACTGCATCCCGGAGGCGTGGCCGGGATGACGATGCAATTCGTGGTGGGCGCGACGCCGGACACTGACCGCGACATCATGTCGCGCGTGACGTCGCTCTACGGTTCTGCCGGAGGGGGCATTCACCACACGCAGTTCAGCGCCTTCCGTCCCATCCGCGATACGCCGCTGGAGCACATGAAGGCGGCGCCGGTGCTGCGCGAGCAGCGCTTGTACCAGACGGACCATCTCCTGCGCGACTACGCATTCGCGCCGGAGGAGATCGTCTACGATGCGACCGGGAATCTCCCGCTCGCGACGGACCCGAAGGTGAGCTGGGCGCTGGCGCATCCCGAGCGATTCCCGGTGGAGATCCAGACCGCGAGCGCGCGCGAGCTGCTGCGCGTGCCCGGCATCGGTCGCACCGCCGCGAGACGGCTCATCGCCGAACGGCGCGCGACCGCATTTCGTGGACTTCGCGACCTGCGGCAGCTCGGCGTCGTCACGACGCGCGCCGCGGGCTTCCTCACTCTCCGAGGCCGGCGTCTACATAC
>Ga0066652_100002215_pt1 | contig 10536 bp, 10 predicted proteins | sample GraSoiAngelo_101_FD_71413 | JGI IMG/M metagenome (GOLD analysis project Ga0066652, IMG submission 71413) | Grasslands soil microbial communities from the Angelo Coastal Reserve, California, USA - 14_0903_02_30cm | ecosystem: Environmental > Terrestrial > Soil > Grasslands | place: USA... | reverse complement strand
AACGAGGCTCCGATGACGACCACCGGAACGAGTGAGGAGGTCTATGACCCGGTGATCGGCTACCGGGTCAGCTTCGAGCGCGAGGGCGAGAACCTCGTCATCAACACGCGCGCGAGGCCGGGCGGCGGCCCGCCCCCTCACGTTCACCCGAACGGGGAGGAGCGGTTCACGATGGAGCAGGGGGAGGTCGAGTTCCTGGTCGGACGGCGCAAGGTGGTCGCGACCCCGGGCGACGAGCTCGTCGTTCCGCGCGGGACCAAGCATGCGTTCAAGAACGTCGGCTCCACGGAGGCCGTCTTCCGGGCCGTGGTCGAGCCCGAGCCGAGCGGCAAGGGCGAAAACTTCTTCCGCGAGACGGCGGCCGCCGCCGAGCAGGGCATGTACACGAAGCGCGGCATCCCGACCAGTCCGCGCGCGGCGCTCCACCTGCTCGAGATCCTCGAGCGCTACCAGGACTTCGCCCTGATCTCCAACCCGCCGCCGGCCGTGCAGCGCCTCCTCTTCCCGCTCGCCCGCCGCTTCGCCCGCTGAGGCTCGCCGCCGGCGGGGCGCGCGGGCAACCGACGCGTCTCTCTTGTGATTCTCTACCATGTTTAACCAGATGGTTAAACAAGCCCGAGAGCTCGCAGCGGACCGACGAACGGGAACGCCGCCTGAGGGCGACCGACTGCCGGTGCTCTGGCACCTGAAGGTCTCGCACTACAACGAGAAGGCACGCTGGGCCCTCGACTACAAGGGCATCCCCCACGTGCGGCGCGCGATCACCCCGCCCCAGCACGCCGAGATCGCCCGGCGCCTGAGCGGCGGGCGCACCTTCCCCGTGCTCGAGCTGGACGGCGAGGCGATCGGCGACTCGACCCGGATCATCGCGGCGCTCGAAGAGCGCCGGCCCGAGCCCGGCCTCTACCCGGACGACCCCGCCGAGCGCCGGCGCGCGCTCGAGATCGAGGAGTTCTTCGACGAGGAGGTCGGGCCGCACCTGCGGCTCCTGGTGGTTCACCACACGCTGCCCGACCCCGACCTCCTGCTCGGAACCTTCGCGCCCGACCTCGGCCGCACCCGCCGGGCCGCGGCGCGGGCGACCTACCCGCTGGTGCGCCGCCGGATCGTCGCCATGTTCGGGATCGACGAGGCGAGCATCGAGCTCGCATGGAAGAAGTGCCGCGCCGGGTGTGAGCGCTTCGCCGCCGAGCTCCAGCCCCACGGCCACCTGGTCGGAGACGGGTTCACCGTCGCCGACCTCGCCGGCGCGGCAATCTTTTCGCCGGCGGTCGCGCCGGTCGAGTTCCCCTATCCTCAGCCGCAGCGCGGTCACCCGCGCCTCGCCAACCTCCGCGCGATGTTTGAGGACTCGGGCGCCGCCGAGTGGACGCGGAGGATCTACGCCCGCTACCGGCCGCCCTCCAGCGAGGTGGCCCAGAGGGCAGCGTGAGAACCCCCGCCGAGCGCCACCTCCCTCACCGGCTCCTGGACGGCCTGGCGGCGTCCTTCCTCCTGGTACTCCTCGCGGCCGGAAGCCTGGCGCTTTGGACCGCCGCGCCCGCGGTCGGCCTGTGGGCGGCGGGGAAGCTCGCTAGCTCGAAGACGGCGCACTACGTCATCGGGCTGCCATTCGCGTTCATCGCGATGGCCCTCTGGGGCCTGCTCCTCCTCTGGCTCAACGGCCTCTACCTGCGGGTGACCGGCCACTGGAGACCGCCAGACGACCCCGACGAGCCGCCGCGGCGCATCCGCGGGCCGGTCGAGCCGCTCCTCGTCGGTTCGCTCTATCTGGCGATCGTCGTCTTCGTGGTCTGGCTCATCGCCTTCGCAACGAACCCGGGGCCCGGCATCGGGATCTGAGAAGAAGGCCTACCGGCGGAGCTCACCCAACTATCGCGCGGGTCCAGCGCCTCGCGACCGACCGCGTTTGGCGACGGTCAGCGCCCGGCGGTCACGGCATCGAACTCGGGGCCAACTGGAGATGATTGCCCGAGCCGATCGAGCCACGGCTTCGCGCCGAGGCGCTCGAAGATCCCGCGCGCTTCCGTCAACAGCGGCTGTGCCTCCTCGGTCCGCCCTTGCGCGGCGAGCCACTGGGCGTATTCGAGCCGCGTGCGGGCGAGATGGAAGGGAATTGCAAGCTCCTGGAACACACCGCACGCTCGCTTGAAAAGCCCTTCGGCCTCGTCCACCCTCCCGGTCCGTACCGCGAACTGCGCGCTGAAGCGGGCAAGCTGGCCGTTCAGAAACTGCGAGCGCAGTCCCGGCGCGAGCCGTTCGACGACCGCGAGGAGCTCTTCCGCCTTGTCCGGCTGATCCAGCTCGAGCGCCGCTTGCACCGCGAGGACGAAGGCCTCCTTGATGGGGTCGAAAGTGACGCCGATCGACTTACGTTCCCCGAACACCGACTCGGCGACTCGAAGCGCCCCTGTGCGGTCGCCCTCGGCAAGAAGGATGTGCGCCCTGGCAGAGCCGTAGTAAGAGCGTTCCTGAACGTCCGCGGAGCGTTCGAACTCTGCGACGGCCTCCAGCATCCGATTCGCTTCGTCGAGGCGTCCCCGGTGGACGCAGACCGGAACAGCGGAGGAGAGAACGGTGCCGTATGACAGCCGGGCCCTCGTCCAGTCTTCATGGGGCAGCTGATCTCTCATCGCGAGGACCTCGTCCCAGGCGCCGAGCGCGTAGAAGGGGTAGCAGAAGCCGAGGAACGCCCACTCCCAGTAGCGGTTGCCGACCTTGCGAGCCTCCGCGAGGGCCTCCCCCACCATCTTCGTGGACTCCTCGTAGCGGTCGTCTTCGCACAGGACTCCGTCGGCGAGGTTGTAACGGGCTCTGAGGGCAGACGACGGCCGGTCGTGTTCCAGCGCGATCTCCAGAGCGTGGCGAAGGAGCAGCGAGCCCTCGTCTCGGCGCCCCCGCGCTCTGAAAATGAGCGCCTTCGTGTTGAACGCCTCGGAAAGGACCCCCGGCAGTGAGAGCGCCTCCGCCAGCCCGAGCGCCATCTCGATTCGCTCCGACGCGAGCTCCATGTCACCGGCGAAGAACGTGAATCTCCCGACCTGCGCTGCGAGCGATGCCACGTCCTCGTCCGGCTCCTCCTCGAGGAGCACCGCCAATGAGCGCTCCATGCTCTGAAGCCCGTCCTCGATCCGCCCCCGGTCCCAGAGGATCTCCGCCAGTCGCGCCGAGACCCTTGCCGCCGGGTGGGCGGCGCCCTCCGCCTCGAAGAGCGCGATCGACTGCTCGAGGTGAGCGTTCGCCTCGTCGGTGCGGGCGCCAATGGCAGCCGAGGTCCCCGCTCGCTCGTGCAGCTCCGCCTGTATGAGAGGCTCTTCGGTCAGCTCGATCGCACGCTCGAATCCCCGCTGTGCTTCTGCGTTTGCTGCCAGCGACGCCGCCCGCTCAGCCGCCCGGACGAGCGCCTCCCGGGCTTTGGAGCGGATCGTCTCGGCGTCTGCATCCCCGGGAGCGGCCGCGTAAGCATCCAGGTAATGCGACGCCACGACCTCGATCGCCTCGTCCTCCTCCTCGGGACTCGCGAGTGACAGGAGGAACTCGGCGGCCGCGAGGTGCTTCGCCTTGCGGTCTTTCTTCGAGATCGTCTCGTAGGCGACGTGCCTGACGAGATCCTGGAGAAACGAGTACTGGCCGCGCTCGGGGGAGTGCGGATCGGCCTGGATCGAGACCATCTCCTTGCGGACGAGCCCCTCCAGCAGCGACTCGGCCTCGGTCTCGGAGAGACCCGTCAAGGACGTCACTCCGTTCTTCGTGAACACCTTGCCGAGCACGGCGGCGTCTTGGAGCAGGCGTCGTTCCGCGGTGGTGAGGCCGTCCAGTCGCGCCGCGATCAGCGCGTGGAGGGTCTCCGGCACGGCGAGCGTCTCGATCGCGCCGATCGGACGGTAGACGTCGCCGTGTCGCGCGAGCAAGTCCTGGCCGAGCAGCATTCGCACCGTCTCGACGGCGTAGAGCGGAATGCCCTCGGCGCGCGCGAGGATGCTCTCCCGCAGCTCGTCGGGCAAGCCGGGAACGAGCCCGGTGAGCAGATCCGACATCGCCTGCGGCGAAAGCGGCTCGAGGTAGAGGGACGTGAAGCTGCGCCCGGCGGCGCCCCAGGAGGGCCGCCTGTCGAGGAACTCGGGGCGGGCGAGGACGAGGACGAAGAGCGGAAGGTCGCGTGACCAATCGAGCAGGTACTCGATGAAGTCGAGCAGCCCCGCGTCGGCCCATTGCATGTCCTCGAAGACGAGGACCGTCGGCGACGCCTCGGCGAGGCGCTCGAAGAAGATGCGCCAGGCGGAGAAGAGGTTCTCCTGGTCACCCGTTCCGGCGCCCTCCAGCGCCAGCAGGTGGGCCAGGCGCGGCTCGACCCAATCGCGTTCCTTCGGGTCCGTGATGTACTCGGTGAGAGCCGTCCGCAGCTTCTCGCGCGCGGATGCCGGCTCCTCTTCATCGACGATTCTGCAGCGCATCCTGACCATCTCGGCGAGCGCCCAATACGCCACGCCCTCGCCGTAGGCGAGGCAGCGCCCGCGGTGCCACCACACGTCGTCGATTAGCCCGTCGACGTACTTCTCGAACTCCCACGAGAGGCGCGATTTCCCGATTCCGGCTACGCCGGCGACCGAGACGAGGTGCGCCTTCTTCCCCTCGGCCGACGTATGGAAGAGCTCCTTGACCAGGCGAAGCTCCCGCTCTCTGCCGACGAAGGGGGGCTCCAGTCCCTGGCCCTTTAGGGTGCCGGCGCGGCCCGCCGTCACTCTGAGGGCGCGGAAGAGAGGAACTGGCTCGACCTTTCCCTTGAGCTCGTGTGTGCCCGCGTCGGAGTAGGCGATCGCCGCTTCGGTCGCGCGCATTGTCGATTCGCCCACGAGCACGAAGCCGGGCTCGGCTGCAGCCTGGATCCGCGAGGCGGTGTTGACCAGATCTCCCACGACCATGCCCTCGTTCTCGCCCCCGACCGTCACCGCAGCCTCTCCGGTCAGCACGCCAGCTCGCGCTCGCAGCTCGGGCATTCCCATCTCGTCGCCGAGTGCAGAGACCATGGCAGCCAAGTCGAGTGCGGCTCGCACCGCCCGCTCTGCGTCATCCTCCTGCGCCGTCGGCGAGCCCCAAACGGCCATCACCGCGTCACCGATGAACTTCTCCACCGTGCCGCCGTACAGCGAGATCAGCCGCTTGCTGGACTCGAAGTACCGCACGAGGAGCTCACGCACTTCTTCTGCGTCCCGCCCCTCGGAGAGCGTGGTGAAGCCGACGAGGTCGGCGAACAAGACCGAGACCAGCCGGCGCTCATCCACGGGGGCGTTCTGTGATGCACCTACCGCACCGCGCGTTGCCTGCGGAACCTCGCCGGTAAGCGACGAACCACATTCTCCGCAGAACCTCTGCCCCGGTGGATTCGTTGCTCCGCAGGAGGTGCAGATCCCGGCGAGCGGCGTCCCACATTCGCCGCAGAACTTCTGCAGGTCCGGATTGTCGGCCCCGCACTTCGAGCAGGTGGTCACTGCGAAGGAGCCTAGTACGAAACCAGCGTTTTCTATCCGAAGGAGGGGGCTGAGCGACCCCGAATTGCAGGCGCGGGAGAGCCTTTACCTGGAGCGAAGAGAGCCGATCCGGACGCCGACCGGTGGATGGAGATCGACCTCGCGACCCGCCTGCCGGACGACCGCGGCATCCTCCAGCCCGACCGGACCGTGATCACGAAAGCCGACCTACTCACCGGCGCCTACCTCGCGTTCTCGGCGGCCAGCGCGAATGGACTGCCCTCGGAATCTCGGCAAATGGCCCAACGCTCGCCGGGATGGATCACCGAGCCCCCGAGGTCGCCAACACGCCCGAGCGCAGCCGCGAGGTCGTCGACGGTGAAGTAGGGGAGCGAGGCGGTATCGCCAGGGCCCGGACCGCGTTCGTGGACCCCGATGCGAAGGCCGTCCTTCTCGATCTCCCACCCGGAGCCGGCGCCTGTGGGTCTCGGAGCGAGCTCCGCACCCAGGACGCCGCGCCAGAAACGGCGGGCGCGATCGGGGTTGTCAGCCGGGAACTCGATCAGTGGCACGTGCATGACCCGAGTATGCCTTGGTCCCGTGCTGGCCGCCGCCGGCGGTAAACGTGGCAACGGCTCGTAGCCCGCTGCTCGGGTCCGCCGGTCACCTCCGAGAAGGCGGGGATAGGGTGAGGCTCGAACGAGCGATCCAGGCCACTAGGAGGACGACCATGCACGCTCGCATGACCCGCTACGAGGGCGCGGCGCCCGAGGACATCGAGGAGACATTGGAAACGAAGAAGGGGGTCTTGCCGACCGAGTTCGGACAGACCGAGGACATGACCGGCGCGGTCTTCCTCGTCGACCGCGAGCGCGGAACGGTCATCGTCATCTCCCTTTGGCGAAGCGAGGAGGCGATGCGCGCCAGCGAGGACGAGGCGACGCGTGTTCGCGAGGAGGTGGCGCGCCCGGGCGAGACGGCGTCGGTGGAGCGCTACGAGGTGGCGCTTTTGAGCGTCGAGCAGGCCGGGCAGGTGGGCTGAGCCGCCGAGATCGCGAAGGTCGCGCCGCGATTAGTTTCGCCACGCGAGTCGGTCTCCTAACTCGCCGGCCGCATTGGGGTTCTCACCGGGCCGCCAGCAGCATCGAGGAAGGGACACATGGGCATCGCGTTTCCAAACGAGTCACCGGATTACCGGGCGGCGCGCGACCGGCTGCTGGACCGGGAGATCGAGCTGCGTCGCGCGATGGAGGCCATCGCCGCCGCCAGGCGCGAGCTCCCGCCCGGCGGAGCCGTGCTGGAGGACTACGTGTTCCAGGGCGCCGGAACGCAGGGGGCCGCTGCCGATGTGAGCCTCTCGGAGCTCTTCGCGCCGGGCAAGGACTCACTGGCGATCTACAGCTTCATGTTCCCGCGCGACCCCGGTGACGAGCGGCCCGGGCCCGACTCCGGAGAGACGTCGCGCTTGCCACTGCGGGAAGGGCCCTGCCCGTCATGCGTCGCACTCATCGATCAGCTCGACGGCGCAGCCGAGCACGCGAGCCAACACGTCAACCTCGCCGTCGTCGCGAAGGCTCCGCTGCCGCGCATCCTCACCTTCGTGGAGGAGCGCGGCTGGCGGCGGCTGCGATTTCTGTCCTCCGCGGCTAACACCTACAACCGCGACTACCACGCCGAGACCCCGGAGGGGGCGCAGCGCCCGATGCTCACGGTATTTCACCGCGACCGCGACGTGATCCGCCACTTCTGGAGCTCGGAGCTCTTCTACGCCCCCTGGGATCCTGGTCAGGACCCCCGCCACGTCGGCACCCTAGAGCCGGTCTGGAACCTGTTCGACTTGACGCCCGAGGGTCGCCCACCCGAGTGGGATGAGCAGCTGAGCTACGGCTCGCCCCCGCCCTCGGACTAGACGTCGACGGGCGCGTCCCCCCGCACGGCCTCGAGCAGCTTGTTGAGCCCCCGGCGCATGATCCTCGAGACCTGCATCTGGGAGACGCCGATTCGGTCCCCGATCTCGTACTGAGTCAGGTTCTCCTCGAAGCGCAGCTGAAGGACAAGGCGCTCGCGGTCATCGAGAAGGGCGTTGTCGGCGGCGAGCTGGGTTTCGACGGCCTCGTACCCCGGCTCGGCGTCGCCCACCATCTCGACCATCGGGGTCGATTCGCCGTCGTCGCGAAGGCGGGGGATGTCGAGCGACAGGGTGCGGCGGGCATGGTCCGCTTGGAGGGCCTCCGAGACGTCGTCCTCGGAGATCTGGAGTCGCTGGGCGATCTGCGCTGTCGTCGGGCTTCGGCCCAGCTCGTCGCTCAGCTTCGTCGCGGCCTCCTGGACCGCCATCGTCCGCTCCTGAAGAGCTCGGGGGAGCCGGAGCTCCCAGACGCGGTCGCGAAAGTGTCGGCGGAGCTCCCCCAGGATCGTGGGCGCGGCGTACGCGACGAACGACGTACCGCGCTCGGGGTCGAAACCGTCCAGGGCCTTGACGAGGCCCAGGCTCGCGACTTGGATCAGGTCCTCGAGTTGCTCCGAGGCTCCCCGGTAGCGAAGTGCCAGCGATCGCGCCAGGGGCAGGAACCGGTGAACGAGCTCCTCCCTGAGAGCGGGATCGCGAGTCGCCGAGTAGCGGCGCAGAAGCCGCGCCTCGTCCGCCGGGCCGGCGCCGTTCAGGAATCTCGAATTCGGCTGGGATTCGTTCATTCGGGACGTATCGATTTCACCTCGCCGCTCCGTCGCGATGCGCCGGAGCGGAGTCGTGGGACGCCGACTCGCCCACGCCTAGCCTCCTCGTCCGGACGCATCCTCGATCGAAGAAGGCCCTCTCAATAGAAAGACCTGTCTGTCCCATGGTACCGTGGCTGTGCATGCTCGACGTCCGAACCCCCGGGGTGGAATCGGCGGCCCGCGAGCGGATCCTTGAAAGCGCCTATGAGCTCTTCTCACGCCGCGGGATCCGCGACGTGGGGGTGGACGAGGTGATCGAGACGGCCGGGGTCGCGAAGGCGACGCTCTACCGGCACTTCCCTTCCAAGGACGATCTCGTCCTCGCCTTCCTCCAGCGCCGCGAGCAGCTCTGGACCCGGGATTTCGTCGAGGCGGGGGCGAGGGAACGCGGCGGGACGCCCGAGGAGCGGCTGCTCGCGATCTTCGACGTCTTCGACGAGTGGTTCCGGCGCGACGACTTCGAGGCGTGCTCGTTCATCAACGTGATGCTCGAGCTCGGCCCCGAACACCCGGCCGGCGGCGCCAGCGTGCGCCATCTCGAGAACATCCGCTCGATCGTGTGTCAGCTCGCGGAGGAGGCCGGCCTGCGCGATCCGGCCTCGTTCGCCCACTCGTGGCACATCCTGATGAAGGGCTCGATCGTGGCCGCCGCCGAAGGCGATGTCGAGGCCGGTCGGCGAGCCGCGTCGATGGGTCGCTCGCTCATCGAGCAGCACCGCTGAGGCGAACGCGGCCTCGGGCGGTTCGCAGGCCTCCCGGCGACCTGGGCCCGAGCCTGCCCGCACGGCGCTCGATCAGGATCGAGTAGCGAAGCTCGTGCAGACGGCGACGGCGTCGCAGCTCGGCGCGCTCGTCCTCGTCGACGGTCGAGTCGATCAGGCGGCCCAGCGAGTAGATCTCGCGGCGAAGCTCGACCTCGGGCGGCAGGACCTCGGCGTTTCGAAGCACCTTGTAGGCGAGGCGCATGTCCGCCGGGACGCGGGAGAGGTCCTCGAACTCGAGCGGCCTGCCGGCGCCCGCCAGGTCGTCGAACTCACCCCGGTCCATCGCCTCCGTGATCCGCGCCTCGGCGATCCGCTCGAAGATGCTCACCGGAGCGACTGTAGTAGAGGCGCGGCGCCGTACTAGGCTGCGGCGCGTGCGAGGCGCGGGCGCAACCGAACCGGCTTCGGGCGGGGAGCGCGAACGAGTCGACGTCGCGGTCGTCGGCGCCGGCATCGCCGGGCTCGTGACCACCCTCGAGCTGCTGAACCACGGGCGCCGGGTACTGCTCCTCGACCGCTGCCACCCGGAGGAGCTCGGCGGGCTCGCGCGAGAGGCCTTCGGCGGGATGTTCATGGTCGACAGCCCCGAGCAGCGCCGCGCTGGAATCCGCGACGACGTCGAGCTGGCGATGGCCGACTGGCTTCGGGTGGCCGAGTTCGACGAGGACGACGTGTGGCCGAGGCGGTGGGCCGAGCGCTACGTGGCCGGCTCGCGCGACGAGGTGGGGCAGTGGCTGCGCGAATGCGGCGTGCGATTCTTCCCCGTCGTCAACTGGGCGGAGCGCGGCGTGTACGGCGACGGGAACTCGGTTCCCCGCTTCCACCTCACCTGGGGCACCGGCAAGGGGCTGGTCGACGCCGTCTGGCGCTCGATCGTGCGCCACCCGCGTGGCGCGGATCTCCAGGTGCGATTTCGCTCGCGCGTCACCGCCCTGGTCGCCGAGGGCGCCGCGGTGCGCGGATGCCGGGTGAGCCGCGAGGACACCGGGGACGGTTACGAGATCGCCGCCGACGCCGTGGTGGTCGCCGCGGGCGGGGTGGGGGGCAACCTGGACATCGTGCGCCGCGAGTGGCCGGCGGATCTCGGCAGCGCGCCCAAGGACATCCTCATGGGGTCCCACTACTACGCGGACGGGGCGATGCACGAGGAGGTCGAGCGGCTCGGGGGCACGGTCACCCACATCTCGCGGATGTGGAACTACGCCGACGCCGTCCACCACCCCCGCCCGCGCCGCCCGCTCCACGGCGTCAAGCTGATCCCTCCCCGCTCCGGCCTCGCGCTCGACCCCACGGGGCGCCGCTACGGGCCGGTTCCGGTGATGCCGACCTTCGACGCGCGCTTCGCCCTCGAGCGGATGTGCGAGCGCGAGGAGAAGTACTCCTGGCTCGTCTGCAACTGGAGGATCGCCAGGCGCGAGCTCGACGTCTCGGGCTCGGAGCACAACCCTCAGATCCGCGAGAAGCGGCCGGTGCGGTTCCTGGTGAGCGTGGTGCTCGGCAAGCCGACCCTGGTGAGCTACTTCCTCGAGAAGTGCCCGGATTTCGTCAGCGCCGGCTCGGTGCCCGAGCTCGCGCGGGCGATGCGG
>Ga0066652_100002214_pt1 | contig 10538 bp, 7 predicted proteins | sample GraSoiAngelo_101_FD_71413 | JGI IMG/M metagenome (GOLD analysis project Ga0066652, IMG submission 71413) | Grasslands soil microbial communities from the Angelo Coastal Reserve, California, USA - 14_0903_02_30cm | ecosystem: Environmental > Terrestrial > Soil > Grasslands | place: USA... | reverse complement strand
CGCCCGAAACTCTGCTGTTGCGTCGAAAATCGAAAAACAAAGAAAGAACAAAATCAGCGATCTCATTTACCAAGGATAGGTCGTTGTGACGCAGAAACAAAGTTGTTCGTGAAGCGCGGGATTTCTGATTAAGTAAGGTCGTGAAAAGGCCGCATCCTTCATGGGTCTCAGGTCCTGGTCCTGTCCGCCATCCCATGAGCCACGCGCCACACGACTTTCCGCTGCCCCCGAATCTGCCTCCCCCTGTCGATGACGGCGCGGCAGACCACCTTTTGGATATGCAGGTGCCTCGAATCTCCCTGCTCTCGACCTCCGGCAGGAGAGTTGACCTTTCGGCTCTGAGCGCGCCAAGAACAGTTGTGTATTGTTATCCGAGGACCGGAGTCCCGGGCCAGCCGCTGCCTGAGGGATGGGATATGATCCCGGGCGCGCGCGGATGCACACCCCAAACCTGCGCCTTCCGTGATCATTACCGTGAGCTCACGGAGCTGCACGCCGATGTGTTCGGCTTGAGCACGCAAACGACCGAATACCAACGCGAGGCGGCAGAACGGCTCCACTTGTCGTTCGAGCTTCTGAGCGATAGCAACTTTGCTTTCTCGGATGCCTTGCGTCTGCCTGTGTTCGAAGTCAGCGGAATGCGGCTGCTGAAACGGCTGACTTTGATCATCCGCGCTGGCCGCATCGAGTACGTATTCTATCCGGTCTTCCCGCCAAACGAGAACGCGAATGACGTTCTTCGTTGGCTGACGGCCAATCCACTGCCATGACGCCGGACACCCTCATAGAACCGGCACCGGTAGCGGTCTCGCGTCCCTCCACGGTGACTCCTCAGCGCCTCGTCTCGCTCGATGCGTTTCGCGGCGCGATCATGCTGCTCATGGCCTCCAGCGGCTTTGGCATTCCGCAGATTGCGAAGAACTTTCCGGACAGCGGAATGTGGAAGTTTCTCGGTTATGAATTCGATCACACGCTCTGGACGGGTTGCGCGCTGTGGGACCTTATCCAACCCGCGTTCATGTTTATGGCGGGGGTGGCTCTGCCGTGGTCGCTGGCGAACCGGCAGGCGCGCGGCGAGACTTTCGGGAAGATGTTCCGTCACGCGATTTGGCGCGCACTGTTGCTCATCGCCCTGGCGGTGTTTCTCACGTCAGCATCGAGCAAACACACGGACTGGATCTTCACGAGCGTGTTGGCGCAAATCGGCCTGGGCTATCCATTTCTGTTCCTGCTCTTCTTCACGCGGCCGCGGACGCAGTGGCTCTCTGCGTTCGGCATTCTGTTCGTTTACTGGCTCGCATTCGCGCTTTATCCGGCGCCAGCGGCCGATTTCGATTGGAAAGCGGTAGGTGTTCCCGCTGATTGGTCACATCTCACAGGATTTGCCTCGCATTGGGAGAAGAACGCGAACTTCGCTGCCCGATTCGATCTTTGGTTCCTGAATCTGTTCCCACGCGAAGCGCCATTCGTCTTCAATAAGGGCGGTTACCAGACCCTCAACTTCGTCCCATCGCTGGCCACCATGACGTTCGGAATGATCGCCGGTCGCGTACTTCGCAGCGATTTAACTATCCCGGGAAAATTGAAACGACTCGTCACCTTCGGCGTGGCGGGACTCGTCGTTGGCGGAGTGCTCGATCTCGCGGGCTTCTGCCCAATCGGGAAGCGCATCTGGACACCGTCGTGGGCATTGTTCAGCGGAGGCCTCGTGACGTTGCTTCTCGGCTCGTTCGTTGCCGTTATCGAATGGCGCGGTTGGAAACGCTGGGGCTTCCCGCTCGTCGTCGCGGGCCTCAATCCGATCACCCTCTATTGCATGTGGCAACTGATGGTCGGATTTGTGCGCGACAACGTCCGCACCCACTTCGGTCAGCACGTTTTCGACACCTTCGGGACAATCTATGCGCCGATGCTCGAACGCGTCGTCGTCCTCCTCGTTTTCTGGCTCATCCTTTTCTGGATGTACCGCCGCAAACTTTTTCTCAGAATATAAGGGTATGAACGTTCTACTGCCGTTGTTGATTTCCTTCGTTTTCCTTTCCCGTAGTTGAGCCCGTTCACGCGATGAAGCCGGTGAAGATGCCAAGCTATTCCGCTTGATGCACGTGTATCGACCGGACACTGTCCCGCTATGCTGAGACCGGACAAGAAGTATTCCGTATACGACCTGCGCCAACTCAAGGGCAAGCGCTGCCTGACTCATGTTCATGTCAAATCGCCGGAGGAAGCAGCCGCAGCGGAAGCAGCAGAAATCGATTTGCTCAGTTGCAGTTTCGATACGCCGGCATCGCAGGCCAGATTACCTCTGCTCGTCGCAGCAGCGGCAAAAAGTTTCATTTCGGGAGCGACTCCCCACGGGCTGGCTTCGCCCGAAGAAGCGATCCGCATCGCATTTCGGGCGCTGGAGATCGGAGCAAGCTCCGTTTATTGCTCCGCCAGTCCGTGGATCATCGAGGCCATGGCCCGCGAGCAAATCCCTGTCGTCGGCCACCTGGGAATGGTCCCGCGTCATACGACCTGGACCAGGATTCGCCCGATCGGCAAAACCGCGGGCGAGGCTAAAAAGCTTTATGATCAAATGAAACGCCTCGAAAATGCGGGCGCCTATGCGGCCGAACTCGAGTTGGTCCCGCACAAACTGGCCAGCTACCTCTGCCAGCATACGTCGATGTTCCTGATGTCTCTCGGGTCAGGTAGCGGCTGCGATTCTCAGTTTCTCTTCTCCGACGACATCCTCAGCGACTATGACGAACGCATTCCGCGCCACGCCAAGGCGTACCGGAATTTTCTCAAGGAATACACGCGTCTCCAACAAGAACGCATCGCCGCATTCAAGGAATACGCTGACGACGTCAGAAGCGGCCGCTTCCCCGAAAAGCGTCACCTCGTGTCCATGGACGACGCGGAATTCAAACAAGCCGTCGCAAGTATCGAAGCGAAGTCTAACCAATGACCCTGGTCCGCAGCGCGATGTCTTCCGATGTGGCGGCCATCGCCCGAACGGTCATCCCTTCACGTTGCTACCCTATCTTGTGATTTTCGCCGCCGGCCTTTGTTGGATGCAGCTTCGTAATCTGCCGCGTTCGTCGCTTCGTCTTGCCTTTGTTCTCTTCCCCAATTTTTGGCTACATCTGGGTTTGTTTCCGCATCACCACGGCCGGCTTCACCATGGTGTTGCGCTGAGGTATGTTGCCGGACTGTCCTATTCCTGGGCAGCCAGACAGGGTTGGCTCGCATTAATGCAAATGGCCCCGGGCTTTTGCTGTTCCACTGAGGAAATCCGTCCGGCGCGTTACCTGCTAAAAGGCAGGCAACCGGGCGCGCCTGGCGAACAACTGCGCGCGCCAAAAGAACCATGAAGAAGCAAAAGATTAAAAAGAACTCACGTAAGACCGAGACACAACAGCGGGATAACAGGCCGAAGTTCATCCCCCAGCCTGAACAGGAAACTCTGGATCTGTCGCCCCAAAGACCATTGGGAATCGAGAGCCAGTCGGAATTCCAGACGGAAGAAGTCCATAAGGACTAACTTCGCCCGCAAGGACGTCTGTAGCCCCTGCTCACGCGGGGGCTTTTTGTTTGTTCAGTTGTCCAGGCGCACCACGCGATAAAACGCGCTCGCCCCGGGTTGCCGAAAACCCGTCCAACTCGCTTGCGCGCCCTGGGCAACGATGCCGCCGCTCACGGGTGTCCAGGTCGTGTTCGTCAGCGTCGCTTTGTAATCCACATAGTACGTTCGGCCCGGTTCAGAGCGCCACGAGATGCTCACGAAACTGGGTTGGACGTGAAAGGACGTGATGCGAAATTCCGCGCCCTTCAAAATGCTGAAGTGATCGGACACCGCGCCCGTGCTCTCAAGGAATTGCGCATCGAGGCGGTCCTTGTCGATGTCGAGCACGAGCGAACCGAGGCGGTTCAGCGAAATGAACATGGCTGGATGATCCAAACTCCCGCCGCTGGTCTGCCCGGAACAACCTGCCACGATATACACCGTGCCGGGATTGTTCGTCGCTTCGGGCGGCTTCACGTAAGGCGCGCCCTCATCCGAGCGGCCGCTGTTCGCATCACGAATCAGCCATGGCTTGTCCGCCAATTCGGTCGAGTATCCGTAGTGCCCGTTCAACAGAAACGAGCGCTCATAACTGTGACTGTGCCCGCACAACACCAGGTCAACGCCGTAGGATTCCAGGATCGGCAAAAGGTTTTCCCGCATTTCCACCAGTTCATGATCATAACCAAATGGGTCATCGGAATCATGCGAGCCTTTCGTGTACGGAGGATGATGCCAGAACGCGATCAACCATTCGTTCGTGTTCGCCGCGAGATCCTGCTCCAGCCAGGTCGCCATCGGGCCGGTGGCGCTGCGGTCCTGCATCATCGAATCCAGGCACACGAAATGAATGTTCCCATAGTCGAATGCGTAATAATTCTCCGTGCCCGACGCCACGCCGCCCGCTTCGCCGCCCGTTGGCAGCGTGAAGATCGAGAGATACGGGATGGGATTTTCGCCATTATAAGTTTCGTGATTCCCGATCGTCGGCCACAACACATTCTTGCGCAGCATCGTTGGATACATGTTGAACACGGCGTCCGTGTACTGCTCATCGGTGCCGGATTGGTAAGCGTTGTCTCCGAGCATAAGCCAAAGGTCCGTGTATCGGGATCCCACGAAGGCCGCATACGCATCGCGGACTGCCGCTGCATCGTCGTTCGCCGTGCCGGAATCGCCCAGTGCCCAAATGCGCGTTGGTTTCGGGGTGGTCGGCGCGGTCACAAAAAAGCAATCATTTCCCCCCGCAAGCACAATCCCAGCGAAACCGACCGAATAGTAATATCTTGTGTCCGCCGCCAGTCCCGTGAGCCTGACCTCATGCTCAGTCGTGAGCGCATCCACCACCACCGAGTCTTCCAGGTTATTTGGGTTCGTCGCATAGCGCACTTCGCTCTCGGTAGGCGCACTCGTGCGCCAACGCACTACTACGCTTGTCGGCGTTCCGCTCTGGAGATACGGGCCACGCGTCAACACCTGCGCGAATACTGGCGTGACGGCAGTCAGGCAGACCACCACCAACACGCAGGCCCAGTAAGCACGGTTCACGCCCTCAATTTAACACATCATGCGCGTAAGAGCGCGGCTGACCGAGACGTTCTTACGGCTTGCTGACACTATAATACCGCTCACCGGGAGTACGGTTGGCCAGAGCGCGGTATTCAGTCCCGCCTAGCGAACTGATTTGTGCGCTGCCGTCCGGAGCCCAATTCGCGGCTGCCAGGCTGCCTTTGGTCCGCAGCGTGTAAGCGCTGGCATCGCCGCCTGTCGGCGACGTGAAATCAATCTGGACCTGGTTGTTGCCGACGAATTCGACGTGCGTGATCCGGACTGCGGTTGACAGATTCACCACGCGCACGTTGTCGAAGACCACGAATTGCTGAGCCGGGCCGATCGAATCGAACTGGTCGTTCATCCCTAGCATGATGTTGCCGCTCGTGAATGAGTTCGTGTTCTGATACTCCCAGATCAGGATGTCGTTCACTTTGAGCGAAATGAGGTTGCTCACCTGGCTCAATTCCACCTCAGCCCAGGCCCTTCCGTTCGTGCTGCTGCCCGGCGAGCCGGCGAAGGCATAAGGCGGACTGGTAATCAAGCTTGTCAACGTCGAGGCCGCTCGCCGTACCACGATCGTCGGGAGGCTCGTCGGCGTTGGGTAGGTGTATCCGCTGTAATCCTCGAGATTGCTTGCGTCGGTCACGATGCCGACCCAAAAGCCATCGCCGCCGGCAGTGGTGTTGTCGGGGTCCGAAGATTGCGTAGCGCGATTGGTGTGGGTTCCGGAATGATTGATTCCCAGCAGCGCGTGCTCGGTCGTGTTGGCTGTTCCGAAACTGAGATACATATCAAAGCGCAATGCGTAATCACCACTGAAGCTCTGGCCGATTGGATAAAAATTGATGCCTGCGGAACCGCCCGTGCTACCCGCGGCCCCGTTCGTTTTGTTCACCGCCGCGTAAAGACCAAGCGTGCTGCCATCACTCGTGTTTGGCGCGGGTCCGACTCCGGCTTGTGAGTAATCGTAATGCCAATCGACCGTCGCATCGTAAATGCCGTTGTTTGCTCCGAACCGTGTCAGCCAGTTCGGCGAAGGATCGGCTGTAAAATCCTCGGAGAACAGCACCGGCGCTGACGCTTGCTCATCGTCGCGAATCCAACGCGTTACGGTGTCCTGCGCGTCGATGTTGTAATCATATGAGCCCGGCCCGATGCGAATCACAATCGTTTCCGTCCCTTCATAATCAAAATCGTTCAGGGGCGTAATCGTCACCGTTTGGCTCACCACGCCGGGCGGCAACGCAAAGAAATTCGTCGACAACGTGAAGTCGGTCCCTTCCGTTGCTGTTCCCTCGGAAATCAATTCCGCCGTAAAGAGATCGCCGTCCGCGCGTCCGAGCTTGGTCACGGTGAGCGTGAGCGTGTCCCTCGACAGCGGCTCATAAATGTTCGTTTTGCTCCCGCCGGTCAGCCGCAACGCCGGAAACTCGTTGTCCGCTATCGTCGCGGTGGCGTTGGTAGGAGAGCGTATTGAATAGGCGGCATTCGTCACCAGGTTCAAGGTGACCGTCTCGGCCACTTCGGCGATGGAGTCGTCGATGGGAGTCACAGTGACGGTCACATTGCTCTCGCCTGCGGGAAACTGAACGGACAGAGGCACGGGATCATAATCAACGCCATTCGTCGCCACGCCAGTGAGGGTGTAATCCACTGTGAGCGGGTGATCGATCTCACGATTGCGTGAAAGCATAAAGACAATCGGGTCGGCTCCTTCTTCTGCGCCTTGCGCGTCAGTGGCGACGACGCTGATCGATGGCATTGGGATGACTTCCACATCGAACGTCCCGTCCGAACGCGTCTTAGCCGTGCTGCGACCGCCGGGCGAAAAGATGCGCAGCAATTGATTGCCCGAACTCAACGCATACAGATTTCCGGCTGCATCGAAGCACACATCGCGGCCCAAGGTCGTCGGAGCGCCGGAATATGTTTGCACGACTTCGCGCTGAGCGAGGTTGGGGAGGCCGTTAACGAGCGGAATCACCCACGTCTGAAGATCGTCGCGGATGATCGCCATCTTTTTGTTATCAGGAGAGATTTTGACCGCGCGTGAGACTTTCAGAATATCGGTCGCGGTCGGATCGTTCAGCACCACCCGGCTTTCCTGCAGCGACCGCCAAAGGATCGTTGTGCCGTCCGTATCGATAACGACGATGCCCGATTCATTGCCCGCGCTGCGGTTTTGCATCATGAAGAATTTGCCGTCGGGGGCGCGATCGAGGTCTGTCGTCACATTTACAACGGTGTTAATCAGTGGCGTTGCCAGCGGGGTTGGCGGCGCACTATAGGGCAGGGGTCCGGCGCCGACGTCCCAGCGATACAGACGATTGAAGTTCCCCCCACCGCCGGGGAACTGGCCATCGATGGCGTAGACAGCCATATCTCCGGTCGCTAATGAGCCGAGCACGATGGGCGAACTGCCGATGGTCGTGTGCACCGTTTGATTCGTCACCCCGTAGTTGGCAAGCACCAACTGGCCCGAACCGCCGCTCACGTCCGGATCGGTCCGATAGATCGTACCGCTATTCGTCGAAAAATCGGCGATGTAAAGGTAGTTGTCCGCCCCGACCTCGATGTGCCATGGACTGTTGGCCGCCGGTGTTGCTGCGCCGACATTGAAATTGATTCCGCCGGTCGAGACTGCATCGCCCCGACCAAGCGCGTCGGTTTGGTCGGCGTTCAGGATATAAATGCCGTCGCCAACCGATCGGCCGCTGGCGGTCCCGGAAGCACTGTTAGCCACGTAGATGCGCCCGAAATAAGTGCTGCTCGGTTGCATATTCACGGCGACACCGCGGCCGCTGTTGAACAACATGAACCGGTTCGTGTCATTGCTGATCAATTCCCAATCCGCCGCGGTTTTCTTTACCACGATTTCGAACGAAGTCGCGGTCCCCATATTGAAACTGTGCGTTCCTTTACTCTGCACACCCAAATCCTGCGTGCTCGCCCCGCCATCGAACACCACCGTCACATTGTCGGCGGACTCGTTGAGGGTGAATGACACCACGCCCGCATTGTTCTGCACGGCTGAGGCATACGGAGTGGCATTTGCCAGGGGATTAACGATCAAAGCCAGCGCCGCAACCAGCGCTCCAACGGGGAATTTAGTACGCATACGATACACCTGGGTTTTAACTTGAGTACCTCGATGGTAGCAGTTCCTCCCGCAATGAATCAAACCCCAATTTCGCTCGTGCATGGGCATCGATTGAGGGTAGCTGGAACACGGATGGACGGAGCGTTGCACCTGATGGGCGAAAGATTTTAAGTGCAACACGATGCAACACCCTGGACCAAGCCTGCATGCCGGTATTCGACCGGGGCGCTCGGTAAGGTGTCGGCGAACCGTTCCGCCCGTGTGGAGCGGCGGCTGGTCCGCAGTTGCCAAATTCAGCATACGATTCATGCTGCTGACAGTAGACCCTGGGGCAGGGCGTCTGGCAACAAAAATCACTAAGTTTAATACACATGTGTATTAAAAGGGAGGTTGAATCATTGCGTGGGTTACATGGTTCGGTCGCTTGACAGCCCAAATGACCGGGTTTCCGAGGAAAACTGGCGGCGCAGAGATGGAGCGCCCCGGCGGGAAGAGAAGGTACCAATAAAACGGGGCGGACGACAATACACATATTACGTGCAAGGGCGCGGATCGAATGGATGAATGCTGCCGGGTTGGCGTTGGCGGATTAGATCGCGGCGTAGTTTCGCCCAACCGCGCGAGAGCCTTATGCTTCCGGTGTAAGGCCCATCACGATGTCGAATTTGGCGGCGAGTTCTCCGATCTTCGACGCTTTGATGGGCGTGAAGGGAATGGTCACGGATTTGCGGGCTTTCTCGTCTTTGATGCTGCGATAGATTCCGTCCTTGTCGTTGCCCGGGTGGCCTTCGATGTAGCACTGGGTGATCAATTCCTTTTTGCCCTTCATTTTGATGGCGAAATGGATGTGCGGCGTGCGGCCGGGGTAGGGGACCGGCTTGATGGTGCGGAAGAGATATTCGCCGGACGAGCCCGTGAGGAAACGGCCGAAGCCCTGGAAGTTTGCGTCGCGTTTGTCGCGGTTGGTGGTGCCAGTGTGCAGGTAAGCGCCGTGGTCGTCGCACTGCCAAATCTCGACGAGGGCATTACGGATCGGTTGGCCGCGCGAATCGAGCACACGCCCGCTCAGCCATGTGACGTCGCCGAGCGCGGGCGTCGCGTTATCGTTCACGATGAGCAAATCGTTGTCGGTGTCCAGGGGCAGGTGATCGGGATAAAAGGGGCCTTCGGTCTGGCGCGGCGTGACTGTGAGTTCCTGGGCAAACAGGCCCGGTACGGTGAAGAGCGCGCTGGCGAAGGCGGTCCGCCGCAGAAACGCCCGGCGGCTGGAGGAAATCCTGATTATGTTCATATGTTATTTATGATTGCCTCGCGGCAGTTTGGTAACAATCTTCCCCGATGAATAAACCGCCGGGCGTTGGCGGTCGAATCAAAAATTCACATGAAAAGGTTAACTCTGGTAATAGTTGGCGCTCTGGTCGGTGTGGCCGCGACGGCGGCGAACTGGCCCCAATGGCGTGGCCCGAACTTCGACGGCTCGAGTCCGGAAAAGAACCTGCCGGTGAAATGGTCGAAGACGGAAAACGTCGCCTGGATTCTGCCGCTCCCCGGGCCCTCCGCTTCCACGCCCGCCATCTGGGACAATTACGTCTTCGTCTCCACCAGCGACAAATCCACGCGCTCGCTTTGGGCGATCTGCGCGCACAAGAAGACTGGCGCGGTGATGTGGAAACAGAAAGTGGCAGACGCATTCGGGAGAGACGACAAAAGCAACTTCGCATCGCCATCGCCCACGACCGATGACAAGCGGGTGATTTTCTTTTACGGCAACGGCGAGATGGCCGCGTTCGATTTTACGGGCAAGAAGTTGTGGGGGCGCAACATTCAAAAGGACGAGGGCGATTTCGCGTTCCAGTGGACCTTCTCCACGAGCCCGCTGCTCTACGATGGCAAACTTTACATGCAGGTCCTTCAACGCGACGTCCCGGTGCAGGGCCGCGGCAAACAACCGAGCGGCATCGAATCTTATCTGCTCGCCATCGATCCAGCGACCGGCAAGACGCTCTGGCGTCAGGTCCGTCCGAGCGAGGCCAAGGAAGAATCGCGCGAGTCGTTCAATTCACCCGTGCCGTTCGAATACAATGGGCGCAAAGAGATTCTGGTCGCGGGCGGCGATTGCCTCACCGGCCATGATCCGGCGAGCGGAAAGGAGTATTGGCGCTGGGGCACATGGAATCCGCAGCGGATCGGCCATTGGCGGCTGGTGCCCTCGCCGGTCGCGGGCGGGGGCGTCGTGCTCGGGTGCACTCCCAAGGGCGGGCCCATTTTTGCGATTGGTGCCGGCGCGAACGGCACGCTCAGCGACGGCGATTTCGCATGGAAAGGTGATCCACA
>Ga0066652_100002213_pt1 | contig 10539 bp, 7 predicted proteins | sample GraSoiAngelo_101_FD_71413 | JGI IMG/M metagenome (GOLD analysis project Ga0066652, IMG submission 71413) | Grasslands soil microbial communities from the Angelo Coastal Reserve, California, USA - 14_0903_02_30cm | ecosystem: Environmental > Terrestrial > Soil > Grasslands | place: USA... | reverse complement strand
ACAGCAGCGTGCGGCCCGCGGTTTTCAGCGCGCGCGCGCGTTGAAACAGGATTCGGGACGCCGTCGGATCCAGGTTCGCCGACGGCTCGTCGAACAGATACAGATTCACGTCCGGCAGAAATGCCACCGCCATCGCCAGCCGTTGACGTTCTCCGCCAGACAGATGACCGACGCCGCGGCCAGCGAGCGCGTGCAGACCGCACAATTCGAGCTCGCGATCGATATCGTCCCTGGTCAGCCGGCGCAGCCGCGCCACCACCTCGAGCGTTTCCCGCACGGTCAATGTCGCCGGAAAGGCCGACTTCTGAGGCAGATAGCTCAGATGCCCGCGCGCCTCGACGCCTGCGTTCACGGCGTCGATGCCGTCGACCGTGATGCGTCCGCCATCCGGCCGCGCCAACCCGGCGATGCATCGCAACGTCGTCGTCTTGCCCGACCCATTGGCGCCGAGCAACGCCACGCTTTCGCCGGCATCGACATGCAGGCTCAGACCGTCGAGCACGCGCCGATCGCCGAACGATTTCGTCAGACGGGTCAAGGTCAGCACGACGATCTCCTCGGGAGAATGGCCGCGATCGCCGCGACAATCAGCGCGGCGGCGGCGGCGTCGCGTCGAATCGGCATTGGTAGCGGCGTTGGCCCCACGAGCGGCTTGTCGTCCATCGCATCCGCGGACACTTGACCACCCAGGTGCGCGGCCAGCTCCAGACCGAGAGCGGCCGGACTTCTCAGGAACAGCCGCGCGGCGGCATTGGCCCCTTCAATTCGTTCGAACGCGCCGACAATCGGATGCGGCGATTCGCCGGCCCCGTCGCCGTCGAAATCGAAGCCGCGATAGCGATCCCAGTAGTTGCCGCGGCCGTCAATCGACCAGCGCGTTCCGGAATCGCGTCCGCTCAGGACGACATCGCTCCAGTTGCCGGCGAACCGGTTGCCGCCGAACGCATTGCGCTCGGCGCTGGAAAACAGCGTCACGGCCGTGTCGTTGTCCTGAAACACGTTGTCCGCGAAGCGATTCGTCGACGAACCTTCGATGAGCAGTCCGCGTGCATTGCCGGCGATGGCGTTCGCCCGTACCGTGGAGTCGTCGCAGTCTTTGAGGGTCAGCCCGATGCCCGGAACGCCGCGGTTGCGCAGAACCTGATTGTCTTCGAGGCGGATGCGGCGCGAATTCATGATGTTGGCGCCGACGACCGAATCGGCGAACGTGTTGTGCGCGATGACGGTGTCGTCGGAAAACATGTCGTGCAGTGCGTAGCGCGAATCGGATGCCGTGTTTTCGTACACCCGCCCGCGCGGCGCATACTGGAAATAGATCGCGTCGCGTTCGCCGGCGATGCGATTGCGCGCGATGAAGTTCTCGGGCGCCCGATACAGATAGATCCCGTCGCCGCGCTGCCCGAACGGCAGCTCGCGAAGACCATGGATGTCGTTGTCCGCGATCTCGTTGTGCATCGCGTTCGTGACGACGATGCCGTAGAACACGCGGCGCAGCACGGTGTCGGTCACGCGATTGCCGTCGGACATCAGATGAATGCCGGCGTCCATCGCATTCGTCTGACCGATGCCGCTGCCCTCGATCGCGAATCCGCTGAACTCGCACCGCGGCGCGACGATGGTCACGACTGTTCCCATGCCGGTCCCAATCAACGTTGGACGGCCGACACCGATGATCGACAGACGGGTGGCGACGACGAGATCTTCGCGATAGACGCCGGCTCTCACTTCGATGACGTCACCGCCCGATGCGGCGGCTATCGCGGGCGAGATGAACGGAAAATCGGCGCCGGGCCCGCCGACCGTCCAGGTCCGCGCGTCCGCCGCGGTGGACAGAATGATGAAGACGACGACAGCGGTGGCGACGCGGATCATCAGGCGACCGTCCGACGTGCACCGGCGATCGACAGCGCCGACGCCGCCAGCAATATCAGGGCGCCGGCATGCGGAAACGACCAGACGGTAAAGTTGCCGACCTTCACCGGTCCGACGAGCGGAGGCGTGAAGTCGCGGACCGCGCGAATCGGCGCGTGACGATCGCGCTCGTGGCCGACGCGATACAGGCGCGACTGGACCGCCACCGCAGACGCCGCGAGAAAGGCCACGACTGCGACGGCGCACGCGATGCGATACAGCCGACCGACGCCACGCGGACGCGTAAACGCTGCCACGATCAGCAGCGCCGCCAGGGCTGCAATGGCCCGAACCGCCCAGCGCAGCTCCGGCAGCTCGGTCGGAAAACGCACGCCGATGTACTGTTGCAACGTCTCGACCTCATGGACGTCGCCGACGATGCCGCCGCGCGCGATCTGCAGATGCAGCGTCTCGTCGGGATACTGCGGCGCAGACATCGCGAAGCCCCACAGCGGCAGCGCGAGCGCCGCCTCCATCATCGCCGCCGCGGCCACGTAGACGATTCGCGAATTCACCGTTTGTCTCCCGTCGATGGCACGCCGGGCACGAGCTGGCCCTTGACGTTTTCTGCTGCATGCCAGTCGGTGAGCGTGACCGTCGACGCCTTCGGCTGCACGACCATGCGCCCGCGCATCTCGAGATGCAGCGCGCTGCAGAAATTCGTGCAGTAGAACCAGTACACACCGGGCTTGCCGGCGTCGAACGTGACGGTCTTCGTGTAACCCGGTGGCAGCGCGATGTTCAGATTGTGATCCGGCAGCGCGAAGCCGTGAATCATGTCGCGGATTGTCTCGACGTTCGTGATTTTCATCGTGACCTGATCGCCCTCGCGCACCTCGAACGCGTCAGGCGTATACGCGCTTCTGATCAGCGTCATGTCGACGCTCACCGCGTGCGGTCCGGTGCGGACGACGCTTTCGTGTCCCGCCTGCACGGCATCCGCCGACGGCGTATAGGTCTGGTGCACGAGCGGTTTCAGCACCGACGCGGCGATGAACGTCGCGTCGTGCGGCTCGGGCGGCGTCGGGAACGACGCCAGCAGCTTCATCTTCTCGCCCGAGATGTCGATGATTTCCTGGTTCTCCGGCAGATCCGGTCCGACCGGCACGTACTGATCCTTCGAGAGCTTGTTCAGCGCGAGAAGATAGTCGCCGTACGGATGCATCGAGTCGCCGCCGACGGCCTGCAGGTGTCCGATGTTGTAGTGCACGTTGATGCGATCGACGATGTAGTCCGACGTGCCCGTCACCGCTTTGTCGATGTTCCACTTGACGACCTGACTGTCGAGGAACAGCGACGTGAACGCATTGCCGCGATTGTCGAACGTCGTGTGCAGCGGACCGAGGCCGACTTCCGGCTCCGCGACGATCTTCAGCGTGTGTGCGTCGATGATCGTCACCGTCGGCGACAATTTGCCGGCCGCGATCGCGTAGCGGCCGTCAGGCGTGACGTTGACGCCGTGCGGATTCTTCGGCACCGGAATCAGCGTCAGCACGCCCTCGCTCTTCTCGGGATCGAGAATCGGCACGCCGTTTCGCACGTCGCCTTTACCGGCAGCGATCGCCTTCTCCGCAGCCGGGATGTCGATCGCCGCGACCGCGTCGCGGTCGTACTGAATCATCGATCCCATGTCCCGGCCTTGTTCGAGGTTGTAGACCGTCGAAAAGGAGTAGTGGCCGTCCTTGGACGTGTCCGCGATGTCGATGTTCCCGTTGACGCGGACCTCGAACTTCATCTCCATCGCTTCGGGATCGACGAATGCGACGACCGATGTGTACGGCGCGGGATTGGTGACGAGACCGTCCGTCGGCTGCTCGAACTCGCCGTTGACGACGATGTACTTGGTATCGGGCGAGACGACGGCGATGCCGTGCGCGCCCTGCAGATTCGGAATCTTGATGATGCGATCGGCCTCGAAGTAATCGAGCCGGACGCGCGCCAGACGGCCGTTCGCCAGATCGTTGATCCAGAGATACTCGCCGTCGAAGAGACCGTTCTTCTCCGAGAGTACGGGGTGATGCGTGTCGCCCCAGAGTCCGCCCGTCGATTCGAGCAGCTGCCGGCGGGCGTCGGTTTCGAGCATCGCGTACCCGTACGCCGCGCGCGGCTCGAAGACCGGGATCTCGCGGATCAGCCGTCCCGATGGAACGCCGACGACGAACACCGATCCGCTCTGGCCCCCCGACAGGAATCCATAGTACTTATCGAGCTCGCCCGGCGGCACGTAGACCTTTTCAGCGGCGAGCGATCGCGCGGATCGCGCCGCGCCGCAACCAAACGTGTGCACGCCCGCGAGAGTCGCCACGACCGTGGCGGCGATGAGAATCAAAGGATGGCGCTTCATGTGAATGCTCCTGTCGGGCCGAGCAAGCTCGGCCCCTACTCAACGACCAGCACGCCGTTCATGTGCGGGTGCAGCTCCGTCGTGCTGCACTGCGTCGCGCAATAAAAGTTGTAGCGGCCGGGCGTGTCGACTTTGAACGTGACCGAGAGCGGCGCGCCGACCTGCGCGCCGTTGATGAACACCGCCTGATCCAGACCGTCGAGCGCGAAGCCGTGACCGGCGCCCAGACCGTTGTCGGTCGCCGAGAAGTCGATCCGGACGACTTCGCCGTGCTTGACGTGAATCTCGGACGGTTCGTACTTCCACGCGTGCTCGCGCAGCGCGATGACGCGATCGGGCTTGCCGACGCCTTCCATGCTCCTGGCGAGCTGCCGCCTCTGATCGCCTGACCCGTGCTTCGACAGCGACAGCAGGTACGCGATCAGGTCGTACTCCTCCTGCTTCGACATCACGCCCGAGTACGACGGCATGGGGACGCCGTTGTTTCCGGTCTCGAGCGTGCGGAGGATTTCTTTCTCGGTCCAACCCGTCCGGTACGATCCGGGCTGCGTGAAGTCGCGGGCGTTGACGTGGCGGTTCTTCGCGTCGACCATCGACGGCGATGACGGTCCGACGCCGCGGCCGTCGTCGCCGTGGCATTTCGCGCACTGCATCTTCGCGTACACGTCTTTGCCGCGGCTCGCGCTCGCCGACTTCACCGCGCCGGGAAGCGGCATCGGTTTCAGGTCGCGATTCCGCGCTTCGGCGAACCGCGCTTCGAATGTCTTCACGTAGTCGACGAGCGCCCACCGATCGTCGTCCGGCAGGAGGTATTTCCACGGCGGCATGCCTGTGCCGTTCGCGCCGCGCGAGATGATTCGGAACAGATCGTCGTCGGTCGGCAGCGAGCCCGACGCGGTGGTGCGGAACTTGAACTGCCCCGCGGTGAAATCGCGAGGCGGCGGCACGAGAAACGGCGCGCCGTAGCCGTCGCCCTTGCCTTCCGGACCGTGGCACTGAACGCAGTTCGCGTCGTAGACCTGTTTGCCTTTCGCGATCGTGGCGGCGGTCTCGGCCGGCCGGGGCGCGATCGGCATCTCGAGAAACGGCGGCGTCAGCGACGCGGCGTCCGGCGCGGGCTTCGACGAGCAGCCCGCGATCGCTCCGGCGGCGAGCAGCACAATCAGTCGTCTCATGTGAAATCTCCAGTCACAACGTCAGCGACTGTAAATCGGACCTTTGGGGGCTCCTATGACGCCCGTCATATGACGATTGGGATGCCCTCGGTCAGGCTTGGACCATGGATTTCAGCCGCGCGCCGTTCCTCGTGATCTGGGAGACCACCCGAGCCTGCGCGCTGGCGTGCGTCCATTGCCGCGCCGACGCGATCGCGCGCCGCGATCCGCGAGAACTGACGACGGAAGAGGGCTTTCCGCTGATCGATCAGGTCAGAGCGATGGCCGACGCGCCGGCGAAGCCGCCCCTGTTCGTCCTGACCGGTGGCGATCCGATGCGTCGGCGCGACCTTGCGGATCTGGTGCGCTACGCGTCGACCGCCGGGCTGACCGTCGCCCTGACGCCGAGCGGCACTGCCGCGGCGACGCAGTCGCGGCTCGCGGAACTGAAAGATGCGGGACTGTCACGCATTGCCGTCAGTCTCGACGGGCCGGATGCCGGATCGCATGACGCATTTCGCGGCGTGCGCGGCTCGTACGCGTGGACGATGCGGATCATCGAGTCGGCCATCGGGCTCGGGCTTCCGCTGCAGATCAACTCGACGATCAGCCGCCTCACGCTTCCGAATCTCGAAGCGATGGCCGCGCGCGTGTCGCAGTTGCCGCTGACGCTGTGGGCGTTGTTTTTCCTGATCCGGACGGGCCGCGGCGCCAGCCTCGAGCAGGTTTCCGCCGACGAATGTGAACGTGTGCTCAATTTCCTCTATGACTTGTCGCTGACCGCGCCGTTCGGGATCAAGACGACCGAGGCGCCGCAGTACCAGCGCGTCGTCTGGCAGCGCGAGCAGGATCGCGCCGCGCGCGGACTGCCCGCAACATCCATCACGCGGCGGCGGCAGCTGCGCGCCCCTCGCAGCGTGAACGATGGCAACGGCTTCGTGTTCGTCGACCACGTGGGTAACATCTGCCCCAGCGGTTTTCTTCCGGCGCCGCGCGGGAACGTTCGAACGTCGAGCCTGGCGGATGTGTATCGAACCGACGACCTCTTCCGGAGACTCCGCGATTCGGACGCGCTCGCCGGTAAGTGCGGACGGTGCCGGTTCCGCGCGATGTGTGGTGGGTCACGCTCCCGCGCCTTCGCGGCGACTGGCGCGGTGCTGGCATCGGATCCGCTGTGTGCGTACGAGCCGGGTCCGATGACAGAGCCGCTCGTGGCCCAAGCGTGATTTGATGGCCGACCGACTTCCTGCTCGGACGCTGCCGCTCCTGTTCCTCGGTACGGCTCATGCATCGCTCGCGCTTGCGTTTCTGCTTGCCGGCCTCTGGCCGCAAGCGGTCGCCGGTTTCTTCTATCACTCGTGGCTGATCGGCCTCGTGCACCTCGTGACCCTGGGCTGGATCACGTTCTCGATCGTCGGCGCGTTCTACATCGTCGGTCCGCTGGCGCTTCAGACCGAAATGCCCGCGCGCCATCTCGATTACGCGGCCTACGCGTTCGCAGTCGTCGGCCTCGCCGGGATGGTCGCGCACTTCTGGATCCAGGAGTACGGCGGAATGGCGTGGTCCGCCGGCACGATCGCGATGGGAATCCTCTACATGACGGTTCGGATCGTCGATGCCGTCCGTTCGGCCGGTATTCAGCGCGCCGTCAAAGCGCACGTCATCCTCGCTTGCGTGAATTTCTGGATCGCGGCGGCAATGGGCATTCTCATCGCGCTCGACAAGGTCTGGCATTTCCTTGGCGGCTTCGTGCTGTCCAACGTCTTCGCGCACGCGCGTCTCGCCGCGGTCGGCTGGGCGGTGATCATGGTGGTCGGCGTCGGCTACCGCATGCTGCCGATGACGTTTCCGTCGAAGATGCCGACCGGCCGATCGATCTACGCGAGCGCGATTCTGCTGGAAGCCGGCGTCCTCGGTCTGTTCACGACATTGCTTCTGCGCAGCGCCGTCGCATGGCTCTTCGGAATCGCCATCACCGCGGGGATCATCGTGTTCGCCGTGCACGTCAGGTGGATGCTGCGGCATCGCGTGTCGAAGCCGGCCGGAGCGCCACGCGTCGACTTTGGTCTGCTGCACGCTGCGGCTGCCGGCACGTCGCTCGCGATTGCGGTCGCGCTCGGCATGACGCTCCTGACTCTGCCGGCCTCGCCGCGGATGCTGCACGTCGCAGCCGCGTACGGCGTGTTCGGTCTCGTCGGATTCCTGGGCCAGATGATCGTCGCGATGGAAACGCGTCTGCTGCCGATGGTCACCTGGGTCTGGTCGTACGCCGGCAGCGGTTACCGCGTCGCGCCGCCCTCGCCTTTTACGATGCGGGACCCGACGCTGCAGGCGATCGTCTTCGCGGGATGGACGATCGGGGTGCCGGCGCTGGCGATAGGCATGTTCATCGAATCCGCGCCGCTGGTGAGCGCCGGCTCATGGTCGCTGTTCGCGGCGGTTGCAATCGCGGCTCTCGACAACGCCTTCGTCGTCAGCCATTCGATTCGCATGCAGTCGCGGACATGCCTCAACTCTCCGGGGTACTTCGGACATCTAACGCAATGAGGTGGCTATGGACGCCGTGATTCACGATGTCCGCTTCGGTCTCCGATTGCTGCGACAGTCGCCGGGGTTCGCTGCTCTCGCGATCCTGACGTTTGTGCTCGGCATCGGCGTCAATATCGGGATCTTCAGCGTCGTCGACGCGATCGTCCTGCGGCCCATCGCGGTGTCGGACGCCGATCGCATCGTGCGTGTCTTCAATGAGGACCCGGCGCATCCCGATCGCGGCGACCGATCGTCCTGGATCGAAGTTCAGCGCTTCAACGCGGAATCGAGCGCCTTTGCCGGCGTGACCGCGTCCGATCGCCGCGGTGCGATCGTCCGCGACGGCGACGAGGCCCACCGGCTGCTCGTCAACGTCGTCGCGAACAATTATTTCGACGTGTTTCAGGTCAGGCCGGCCGCCGGCCGGATGTTCGCCGCCTCGGATGCCGGCGCACCGGGCGCACCGCCCATGGTTGTTCTCAGCTACGACTACTGGCGCCGTCAGCACAACAGCGATCCCCGGATTGTCGGCCGGACGATCACGGCGAGCGACGTCGCGTGCGTCGTCGTCGGTGTGCTGCCGCGGACGTTCCGCGGCACGGAGCCGTTCGTCGATCCCGACATCTACCTGCCGACGTCGACGTGGCTCGCGATGGTTCCGGGCGATCGCGTTCGGCTCGACCGGCCGCAGGCGCGTCAGCTCGAAGTGTTCGGACGGCTGCGCTCCCGCGTGTCCGTCGAGCAGGCCACAGCGGCGCTGACGCCGATGCAGCGTCAGCTCGCCGAGGATTATCCGCAGCAGGAATCCGGACGCCGCATCACGGTGAAGTACGAGCGCGACACGCGTGGAGCGCAGGTCAGCGTCATCGGCAGCATCCTGCTCGCGGTCGCGGCGCTCGTCTTGTTGATCGCCGCGGTCAATATCGCGAATCTGCTGCTCGTGCGCGGCGAAGTGCGGCGCGGTGAAATCGTTGCGCGCGCCGCGCTCGGCGCATCGCGAGCGCGGATCGTACGGCAGCTCGTCACGGAGGCCTCCGTGCTGGCGGTCCTCGGCGCGGCCGGCGCTTCGCTCTTCGCGGAATGGGTAATCAGTCTCGTCCCGCTGCTGATGCCGCCGACGGACTTCCCCGTCGGCTTCGATTTCCGCATCGACGCCCGAGTCCTGTTCTTCGGCGCTGGCGTGACGCTCGCGCTTGTCCTCCTCGCGGGTGTGCTGCCGGCTTTTGCCGCGAGCCATGTCGCGCTCGCAGCGGGCATCAAGGATTCCTCGGCAGCGGGAGGGCGCGGACGCTGGCGCGACGTGATGGTGATCGGTCAGGTCGCGGTCACCGTTGTGCTGCTGATCGCGTCGGGACTGCTCGTGCGCACGCTCATCAGCATCCGTCAGATGGATCCCGGTTTCGACCAGGGCGGCAACATCCTGATCGCGACGCTCGACGTGCGGAAGCTCGATCTGCAGCGCGAACACGCGTACTACCGCACGATGCTCGAACGGTTCAAAGCCGTACGCGGCGTCGAATCGGCGACGGCTGCGAGTCGTATCCCGATGTGGGGCAGCGGAGGGGGCGCCGCGCTCATGGCGTGGATTCCGGGATTGCCGGAAACCGATCGCGACGGCGTTCGGATCGGTTTTGCCGTCGTCGCGCCGGGATACTTTTCGACGATGGGGACGCGTGTGATTCGCGGCCGCGCCATCGCGGATGAGGACGACGAACGCTCAGCGGCGGTCGCCGTTCTCAATCAGAGCGCCGCGCATCTGTTGTGGCCCGACGACGACGCGATCGGCAAACGGTTTCGCGCAAATGGACCGAACGGCCGCGAAGTGGAAGTCGTCGGCATCGCTCAGGACGGCCGATATCTCGAGATGACCGAAAAGCAGCGCGCCTACATGTTCCTGCCGCTCTTCGGCGAGGCGCAGGTGTTCGGCGGACGGTGGGGTGCCGAAGTGGTCGCGGTCCGAACAGCCGCTCCCGCGACAGCGTACGCGAAAACAGTGCAGGACACGCTTCGCCGCATCAATCCCGACGTGCTCTTGCTCAGCATGCGGACGATGGACGAGCACGTCCGCTATGCGTTGTACGGCGATCGTCTGATCGTGCAGCTCGTGGGATCCATGGGCGTCCTCGGCCTTGTGCTCGCGGCGATTGGACTGTTCGGCGTCATTTCGTATTCCGTCGCCCGGCGCACGCGGGAGATTGGGGTGCGGCTCGCGATTGGCGCGAATCCGCGCGACGTCGTGCGGCTCGTGCTCGCGCGCGCGTCGCTGCTGGCCGGCGCCGGAATCGCCGTCGGTGTCGCGGTCGCGCTGGCAGCTGCGCACCTCATGTCGTCGGCGGTGTACGGCGTCAGCGTGCGCGATCCGATCACGTACGTGACCGCGATCGCGACGATGGCATTGGTGGGACTGCTCGCGGCTGCGATCCCCGCGCGTCGCGCGGCGGCATTGGATCCGCTCCGCGCGCTCAGATGCGAGTAGGGTCGGGAGCACACCAAATCCCGCGGCCATTCGCCCGTGCGTCGACGCAACCGGCGTGTCAACCGACACCGTCCATCAGGCCGCAACCGGCGAGGCGCCTGAGCACGCCGGAATGGCGGAATAGA
>Ga0066652_100002210_pt1 | contig 10545 bp, 7 predicted proteins | sample GraSoiAngelo_101_FD_71413 | JGI IMG/M metagenome (GOLD analysis project Ga0066652, IMG submission 71413) | Grasslands soil microbial communities from the Angelo Coastal Reserve, California, USA - 14_0903_02_30cm | ecosystem: Environmental > Terrestrial > Soil > Grasslands | place: USA... | reverse complement strand
TGCTTCTTCTTACAGTTCTGGTGAAGTCGGCGTGATGATAGTTAATACATCGACTACCGACAAAGCAGTTGAAGTAAAAGTGAATAATTTCAGGAAAGGTAACCGGTTTTTCTGGTATACATTGACGGGGGCCGGCGACAACGGAGAATTCTCGCGCAAGGTGATCGTGAATGGAGAAACGACGACAGCCGTTAGCGGCGGCCCCGCTAATTATAAAACCATTGCCCCAATGTCGGCTTTTGTCGCAGGAGGACTCAGAGTGATGGTTCCGGGCCGAGCAGTAGTGTTTATGGCCATTGAGAAGCCCTAATAAGATCCAAACCTCAAGAAACAAGAACCAAATAAATTCCAAATCATAAATCCGAAAATCGCAAAAAGCGCATCCCGATTGCAAGCGTTTATTGTTATAGGAAAAAGTTTTCCTACATTCATTTCCGTATTTAAATATTCGTGCTTTTTGGTTATTTGTGCTTGACTCTTTATTTGGTTCTTGCTATTTGGTTCTTGGTGCTTACCCTCTGTCTATCGGAACTTTTCGATCTAATTATTTAATACAACCATCATGAAAAAATTGTTTTTACTGCCCCTGCTCTTTATTAGTTGGCAGGTATTTTCACAAACAGACCAGCAAAAAGCGGAAGCGTTATTAAAGAAAATGACGCTGGAAGAGAAAGTGGGACAGATGACACAGGTTACGATCGCGGTCATTGCAAAGGGAGGATGGGGTGACCGGGATGGAAACATTGATCCTGACGCATTGAAAAAAGCAATTATTGATCATCATGTAGGTTCGGTACTAAATGTAAATGCGCATGGATTTACGGTTGAAAAATGGAATAGCATCATTACACAGATACAGGATGAATCGAAGAATACAAGATTAAAGATCCCTGTCATATACGGTCTGGACGGGATGCATGGACAAACGTATACGCTCAATTCCACTTTGTTTCCCCACAATTTAGCAATGGCCGCAGCAAGAAACCCGGAGCTGGTAAGGGCTGCGGTGAAAACAACAGCCAAAGAATTAAGAGCATCGGGTGTACGTTGGAATTTTGCTCCCGTTTTGGATATTGGCCGGCAGCCGCTATGGTCGAGATTTGTTGAAACCTACGGCGAAGATGTTTATATCGCAAAAACATTGGGATCAACAGCCGTAAGATCGTATGAAGAAGATGGTTTGAAGAATCCAACAGCCGTCGCCAGTTGTATGAAACATTACCTGGGTTATTCGGGACCGCGTACCGGTAAAGACAGAACACCCGCTTATATTCCCGAAATCGAATTGCGCGAATATTACCTGCCTTCATTCCGTGAAGCGGTAAAAGCCGGCGCTTCAACGATCATGATCAATTCCGGTGAAATAAACGGGGAGCCTGTGCATGCAAGCAAATACCTGCTGACTGAAGTGTTAAGAAAGGAACTTGGTTTCCAGGGGATGATCGTTACCGATTGGGAAGACATAAAAAGATTACACGATCGTCACAATGTGGCTTCCACGCCGAGAGAAGCGGTAGCTATGGCGATCAATGCCGGTATCGATATGAGCATGGTTCCTTCTGATTTCTCTTTTTATGACCTGCTGATCGAAGCAGTAAAAAAAGGAGAAGTGCCCATGAGCCGGATCGATGATGCGGTAAAACGGATCTTGATCTTAAAATACAAATTAGGTTTGTTTGATAATCCATATCCCGAGCCTGCTGCCGTTTCCAATTTTGGCAAACCTGAATATCAGGTACTGGCATTGAATGCAGCGCATGAAGCTATGACCTTACTAAAGAACCAGGATAACGTTCTTCCTTTATCAAAAACAGCAAAGGTCCTCGTTGCCGGTCCTTCTGCCCAAAGTATCAGCGCATTGAATGGATGCTGGAGCTATACCTGGCAGGGAAGGGATGAAGAATGGTATCCTGCAGACAGCAAAACCATCCTACAGGCTATAACAGATAAGCTGGGAGCGGGAAATGTGACGACTACTACCGGTAAAGGTTTTGATAACAAGCTAAATTATGATGCTGCGGCATTGACGTCTGCAGCTTCTAATGCTGATGTTATTGTTCTGTGCCTGGGTGAAAATGCTTACGCCGAAAGTCCCGGCAATACCAGGGAGCTGGCCTTACCAGATGACCAACTTGCCCTGGCCAAAGCTGCTGCGGCCACCGGCAAACCGGTGATATTGGTATTGACAGAAGGAAGGCCTCGCTTTATTACCAGTATTGAGCCATCGATGAAAGGAATTTTAATGGCTTACTGGAGCGGTAAGAAAGCGGGAGAAGCTATAGCTGACGTATTATTTGGAGATTATAATCCTGACGGCAGATTACCCTTTAGCTATCCGAAAAGCATCGGTGAAATCGTAATGTACGATCGCAAACCTACCGAAGAGGTGCGGGAAGTTTTCAATGACAATGTTAATGGAGGGTATGATCCATTATTCGCCTTTGGTCATGGTTTGAGCTATACAAGTTTTGAATACGGAAACATCCAACTAAGCAGCACAAGTTTGAGCGGGAATGCAAAGCTTACCGTCAGCATTACAGTAAAGAATACAGGAAACCGGGATGGCAAACACACTATCGAGTTGTATACAAGAGATATGTATGCAAGTATTACTCCAAGCATGAAACGGTTAAGGGCTTTTCAAAAGATCAACCTGAAGGCCGGCGAAACAAAAACCGTAAACTTTACCCTGGATAAAAATGATCTCGCCTTTGTCAACAGCAAGCTCAAATGGGTGACTGAACCGGGTGATTTCGAAGTAATGATCGGGGAAAAGAAAGCGACATTTAATTATAAGTGATAATATTTTTAATGAGCCGGCTGTATTACTACTATCATCGTCGCTTGTCCCGCCTTGGGCGGCACACTCCCGATAGCTATCGGGATCATCGTCCGGTAATTCTACTGTGCATTATGGCAGTTATCCTGTTTGAATCACCGGTACATGGCCAGCGCTATTCAATGGGTCGTTTTCATGCCGATCATCCCTACATCCAGTATACCGGCAGGATAGATTTTACAAATCCAAAGCTGCCACGGTTCTGGCAACCGGGAGTATATGTGACCGTAAGATTTAAAGGCCATGGATGCTACATCATCGTAAATGATGAAGTGCTTTGGGGAAAGAATCATAATTATCTGGAAGTGGTAGTGGATGGCAAGGTAAAGCGTATACAAACAAAAGCCAGCCGGGATACGATTGATATTTCCGGGAATTTATCCGATGGAGAGCATACCCTTGTCATTTGCAAGGATACCGAAGCTAATATCGGTTATATTGAACTCGTGGGCTTTATGTTTCATGAAATAGTCAAGCCGCTTTCCCCGCCAAAACGTAAGATTGAATTTATTGGTAACTCCATTACCTGTGGTACAGGCGCCGATCTTTCAGAGATCCCCTGTGGCAAAGGGGTATGGCAGGACCAGCATAATGCATACATGAGTTATGGACCGGTGACAGCAAGAACATTGAATGCGCAATACCACCTGTCGGCTGTATCTGGAATTGGGTTGATGCGCAGCTGTTGCAATATGAACATCATTATGCCGCAGGTATTTGATAAGATAAGTATGCGCAACGATACTATTAATTGGGATTTTAATAAATACCAGCCGGATGTAGTCACCGTTTGCCTGGGACAGAACGACGGCATACAGGATTCGACCAGTTTTTGTGATAACTACATTGCTTTCCTTAAACAGCTAAGAAAGTATTATCCAAAAGCGATGATGATCTGCCTGACCAGTCCTATGGCAGATGAACGGCTGGCTGCATTTATGAAAAGATCTTTGGCATCAATTGTAAAGACTGTTAACGACAACGGCGACAAAAAAGTGACCCGCTACTTTTTTTCAAAACAGTATCATAACGGCTGTGATAGCCATCCTGACCTGGCCGAACACCAGCAGATTGCCAAAGAATTAACTGCATTCATAAAGAAAACAATGACATGGTAATGCTTATATGTTAATCCGTTAATTCATTCATCCGTGAATCCGTGGCAATCTTTATAGTTAATCCGTCCAATCGTTAAACTTTTAAACCTGTCTACCGGTAGGCAGGCCGTTAAACAGTTTTTCCGTGAATCCGTGGCGTTCATCAGGTCGTTAGACCGATTTGGCAGAACTTAGACAAAAGAAAAAACATGGCGTACACTCCTTCTCCAGACAGGTATGGCAAGATGATTTATAATCGCTGTGGTAAAAGCGGTGTGAAACTACCCGCGATTTCACTTGGCCTCTGGCATAATTTCGGTTCAGTGGATGATTTTGAGACAGCCAGGAGTATCATACGCAGGGCTTTTGACCGGGGCATTACGCATTTCGACCTGGCCAACAACTACGGTCCTGCGCCCGGCACAGCGGAAGAAAATTTTGGAAACATAGTGAAGAAGGATTTCACCGGTAATCTTCGTGATGAGTTGATCATTTCCACCAAGGCAGGCTATCATATGTGGCCCGGCCCTTATGGTGAGTGGGGCTCGAGAAAATATTTGCTGTCCAGCCTTGACCAAAGCCTGAAAAGAATGCAACTGGACTATGTCGATATTTTTTACTCCCATCGCCCCGATCCCGAAACGCCCCTGGAGGAAACCATGACGGCATTGGATACAGCCGTACGTAGTGGAAAAGCGCTGTATGCAGGAATATCCAACTACAGGGCGCCCGAAGCAAGGAGAGCAATTGAAATACTCAACCATTTAGGTACTCCGTGTTTAATTCATCAACCCAAGTATTCAATGTTCGAAAGATGGGTAGAAGATGGTTTGCTTCATATATTGGAGGAATTTGGAGTCGGTTGCATTCCGTTTTCACCATTGGCGCAGGGATTATTGACAGACCGTTATTTAAAAGGCATACCCGAAGGCTCCAGAGCATCCAAGGCCCACGGTTTCCTTAAGGCGGCTGAAATAACGGAAGAGCGAATTGAACAGATCCGGCAATTGAATGAAATAGCTAAAAAAAGAAACCAGTCGCTGGCACAAATGGCTCTCATATGGTTGCTAAAAGATAAACGCATTACCACTGTATTGATCGGCGCAAGCTCCGTTCAGCAGCTGGATAATAATATAGACTGTCTCGATAACCTGATATTGAATGACAGTGAGCTTGCGCAGATTGAAAAAATTCTGAAAAAAAGCCCTAAAGTTTTATCATGAGAGTTTATGTTTTGTTTTTGGCCCTTGTTTATAGTGGATTGAATTTGGTGGCGCAAAAGAATAAGGTTTTTCAGCTTTCTTCTCCCGATAACAAATTCGTTGTAACCATCAACACAGGCCAGGCTATCACATGGTCGGTCACACACAACGGTCAAATCATTCTGTCGCCTTCTAATATTTCGCTTGAGTTGAATACTGGTGAGATGCTCGGAAAAAACGTACAGGTAAGCAAATCCCGCCAGGAAACCATCGATGAAATAATCAATGTGGTCTGCTATAAGAAAAGCAGGATTGAAAATAAATGCAGCCAGTTGAGTATTGAGATCAAGGGCGGTTACGGAATTATTTTCAGGGCATATAACGACGGAGCAGCCTACCGCTTCTTCACAAAAAGAAAAGGTGAATTAACTATACGAAATGAGCAAAGCGAGTTCAATTTCGATAAAGATTACATTGCCTTTATCCCGCATACCAGTGACCTGAGAGGAGGTGAAAGATTTTCCTGCTCCTTCGAGGAATTTTATACGGAAACGTTGCTTTCAAAATTCAATAGCGATACATTGGGTTATCTTCCTTTGCTTGTGTCGCTCGACAACAATAAAAAGGCTGTGGTACTGGAAGCAGATGTACAGGATTATCCCGCCATGTTTGTACAAAAGAGTCCCTCTGTCGCAAATGGGATCAGGTCGACATTTGCAGGCTATCCACTTGAAGAGAAACTGGGCGGATTTAACCGGATCAATTATATGGTCACCAGGCGGGCTGATTATATTGCTAAAGTCACCGGTACCCGGAATTTTCCCTGGAGAATAATCGTTGTTAGCGAACAGGACAAAGATCTGTTGAATAACGACATGGTGCAACGGTTATCGGAACCGAGTAAAATAGGTGATGTTTCATGGATAAAGCCAGGTAAAGTGGCCTGGGACTGGTGGAACGACTGGAATATAACTCATGTTGATTTCAGGGCGGGGGTCAACACACTGACATATAAATCTTATATTGATTTCGCTGCGGCCAATCATCTCGAGTACGTGGTACTGGACGAAGGTTGGAGCGACGATTGGGATTTAAATAGACTTTCCCCGGCCATCGATCTTAAGGAATTGTTGGAGCATGCCAGACAAAAAAATGTCGGGTTGATCCTGTGGAGCACCTGGTATGCTTTGTCAAGAGATGTTGACGGATTGTCTGCAAAATATGCCGCTATGGGTGTTAAAGGATTTAAAGTTGATTTCCTCGACCGGAATGATCAGAAAATGATAGCATCCTGTTATGACATGGCCGCAATTGCGTCTAAACACCAGTTGTTGCTGGATTTTCATGGCATGTTTCCACCGCAGGGTTTGCAGCGAACATGGCCGAACGTAATCAATTTTGAAGGTGTGCGGGGAATGGAATACAGTAAATGGAGCGCCGACGAACGTGTGCCGAAGCATGAAGTAAGTCTTCCTTATATCCGTATGATGGCTGGTCCAATGGACTATACACCCGGAGCATTACGAAATACCACGAGGGGAAATGCAAGGCCCAGCAATTCTTTGCCGGTAAGCCAGGGAACACGTTGCCACCAAATGGCAATGTATATCGTCTATGAAGGACCGTTGCAAATGTTGGCTGATAATCCCACCGCGTATATGCAGGAACAGGAATGCACTGATTTTATTTCGCGGGTGCCAACGACATTTGATGAAACAGTGGCCATAGATGGGAAACTGGGTGAATACGCCGTGATCGCTCGTAAAAAAGATAACACCTGGTATATCGGGGGAATGAGTAATTGGACGGCAAGAAATGTCGTGATTGATCTGTCATTCTTAGGAGACGGGAATTACAGCGCAGAGGTTTTCAGGGATGGTATCAATGCCGACAGGAATGCGACAGATTATAAAAAAGAAATTATCCCGGTAAACGCTTCCCGCAAGCTTGACGTGCATCTTGCTCCAGGTGGCGGTTTCGCTATCCGGATAACTAAGAAATAGTGCCATATGAAAAGAATGATAATGATCCTATGCTTGTTGTTTTTTTCGGCCATATCTTTTTCACAAAAGAAATTGCGCCTCGTTGATGATAAGGCAACGAAAGAAACAAAAGCTTTGTTTGATAATCTTGCTCTCCTTTCGAAAGACCATATACTATTTGGTCACCAGCATGCCACCGAATACGGACATGGATGGTACGGCGATCCCGGTCGATCGGATGTAAAATCAGTGACCGGTTCTCACCCGGCTGTAATTGGTGTCGATTTCAGCGGATTATCGGGTCGGCCAGATAGCTTAATTGAAAAAGAAAAAGCCTCACTGCGAAAAACGATTGCCGATACGTATGACCGGGGTGGCGTTACTACTGTGGCCTGGCATTTCAACAACCCGGTTTCAAAAACGAATTTTTACTGGAATGATTCTACTGCCGCTCCTGCCGTGAAAAATATTATCCCGGGCGGATCACATCATGATAAGTATAAGACGATCCTTCAGACCATTGCCGGTTTGATTAGATCAATTAAGGGAGAAGATGGTAAACTGGTACCGCTGATCTTTCGTCCTTACCATGAATTTGATGGAGACTGGTTCTGGTGGGGAAAGGCTCATTGTACAACCGATGAGTTCAGAACTCTTTGGCGATTTACTGTCTCTTATTTAAAAGACAGCCTTGGTGTCCATAATCTTATTTATGCTTTTTCGCCGGATAACCGATTCGCAACAGAACAACAATATCTCGAGCGTTACCCGGGAGATGAATGGGTAGATATGCTGGGTGTTGATAACTATGGCGATTTTGGACGTGATGGGAGTTATGATATCGAAGCGGGGATCAAGAAATTGAAAATAGTATCGGACTATGCACTGAGGACAGGCAAGCTGGCCGCGTTCACTGAAACGGGACTGGAGTCAATACCGAAAGAAAACTGGTGGACTGAAATATTATTGAAATCATTACGCTCCGAAAAAATGAGATTGTGTTATGTACTGGTTTGGCGAAATGATGTCCGAAGCCCGACTCATTTTTATGCTCCGTTTCCCGGGCAGCTAAGTGAAGCTGATTTCAAAAAATTCTATAACGATCCATACACTTTATTTGAAAATGACCTTAATAATATTTATAAAACAAAGAAGTAACTTTTTATGACAAGGTTATCATTCATTATCCCCCTGTTTTTTTTGGCGGCAATGACCACCCAGGGACAGCCGGTGAAGACTCATGGTGCTTTACATGTAGAAGGCACCAGGCTGGTCGATAAGAAGGGTAAGACAGTTGTGTTACGGGGAATGAGTTTCGGCTGGCACAACTGGTGGCCCCGATTTTACAATGCCGGCGCCGTCAAATGGTTGCACGACGACTGGAAATGTTCGGTTGTCAGGGCTGCTATGGGTGTTGAACCTGATAGGGGTTATATAAAGGATTCGACTGGTTCCATTGCGAGTGTCAAAGCAGTAGTAGATGCAGCAATTCAGGAAGGTATTTATGTGATCATTGACTGGCACAGCCACAACATCAAATTAAACGAGGCTAAAATATTTTTTAGTCGAATGGCCGCACAATATGGGCGGTATCCGAACGTGATCTACGAGATATTCAATGAACCTGACTACGAGACATGGCCGGAGGTAAAAGCTTATTCAGAGGAGGTGATCAAAACAATAAGGGCGATTGATCCTGATAACATTATCCTCGTGGGAAGCCCTAAATGGGACCAGGACATCGATTTGCCCGCTACGGATCCAATTAAGGGTTATGCGAACCTTATGTATACCGTACATTTTTATGCGGCCACTCATAAACAATGGCTGCGCGACAAAACAACAGAAGCTATAAAAAAAGGCCTTCCCGTTTTTATTTCGGAATGCGCAGGAATGGAAGCAAGTGGCAATGGTCCGCTGAATTATGAAGAATGGCAAAAATGGATCGATTGGATGGAAGCCAACCAGCTAAGCTGGATCACCTGGTCCGTTTCGGATAAGGATGAAACCTGCTCAGTATTGAAAACAAGCGCTGCTTCTGATGGAGGCTGGACTCAAAAAGATCTTAAAGAATCGGGAGTGAAGATCAGGGAGTTTTTGCGAAAGTATAATGAAAATCCATAGTCTGGAGTCACTAGTCGTTAGTCGATAGTCCGCAGTCGATGCTGGATACTTGATGTTGGATTCAGCATCGCGATCTGCCGAAGACTCACTCTCACATCAGTGCGAGCGAAGCGAAGCAATCTAGAGGAGTTGAAGGGTGAGGCCCGGCTCAGTACTCAGTATTAAACCGGTTAAGACGGTAGTTTCCGCAGACTGCTTCATCAGTGTATTTACCTGAAAATCAGGAGGAATTTCAGGCGGGATTGTTATTATGTAGTTGCTCGCAGACCGACTATATTAGTCTTATTAAAATCAATCCCGATGAAAACAAGACACATTATCTGGGCACTTATTATCCTGGTGATATTTGAATCCTGCAACAGGGCCATTTCACCCTACGAGGCCGCCAATAATCCAAGAGGCAGACACTGCAGAACTATCAAATAAATTATGAGTTACCGAAGAGATTTCCCACTGCTCCTTCCAGCATGGGAAATTTCTCTATTACATAATTCTTGACTGCTTCTATTGCTTTTTTAGCCTGCTCATCCGTCAGACCGGCTTCAGCTTTCAGTTTTTCTACAAGTTCATGCATGGATAAAGTTTTAAGACGATAAATGATATGCAAGTTATGACAACCGGCATTCTTAAACTTTTGGATTTTTCTTACGCGACTTTCAGCAAGCTTAGCTTGCTCTTATCAAACTTACGTCTTGCGTAGTCGATATCAAGTGTGAAGTGTGTGTCTTTAGAAGAGGGTAATTCAAACATAGCATCAGTAAGTATTCCTTCGCAAATACTGCGCAATCCGCGGGCACCTAATTTATATTCCACGGCTTTTTCTACCATGAAATCAAGTACCTCATCTTCGATGCTGAGCTGTATTCCTTCCAGTTCAAACAACCTGCGATATTGTTTGATCAGTGCATTCTTCGGCTCAGTAAGAATAGCGCGAAGGGTAGGGGCATCCAGGGGATCAAGATGAGTCACTACCGGTAAACGGCCAAGCAACTCAGGTATGAGACCGAATGATTTAAGATCCTGTGCGTTGATGTAACGCAACAGGTTTTTCTTCATGCTTTCCTGTTGGTCTTTGTCGACATTAAACCCGATCGTATTGGTCTGAACGCGACGGGCGATGATCTTGTCGATGCCATCAAAGGCACCACCGCAAATGAAAAGAATATTTTGCGTGTTGATCTTGATAAGCTTTTGCTCGGGATGCTTGCGTCCACCCTGTGGCGGTACCAGTACATCCGTTCCTTCCAGTAACTTCAGCATGCCCTGCTGTACACCTTCACCGCTTACGTCACGGGTTATTG
>Ga0066652_100002208_pt1 | contig 10551 bp, 10 predicted proteins | sample GraSoiAngelo_101_FD_71413 | JGI IMG/M metagenome (GOLD analysis project Ga0066652, IMG submission 71413) | Grasslands soil microbial communities from the Angelo Coastal Reserve, California, USA - 14_0903_02_30cm | ecosystem: Environmental > Terrestrial > Soil > Grasslands | place: USA... | reverse complement strand
CGTTATGCGCCGCTATTTGATTTACTTCTCTTTCATAACTCTCATCATTGTCTTGGCCATTGCCGCAGTCCCGGCGCAAACCCCGAATTCAGCCATCAACCACTATCGAGACGGAGCTCGCAAAGTCAGTAAAGGCGACCTTGATGGCGCAATCGAAGACTACACACGAGCCATAGCAATCAGTTCTCAATTCGGTTCGGTGAGTGGCGCTACAAATGTCGAGACTAAAAATGTGAAGGTCATCGATCCATTTACAGCGAACGCCTACATTAACCGTGGCGTTGTTCTGTATCGCAAAGGAGATTTTGCAGGAGCGTTGAGGGATCTTAATGCCGCGCTGCGAATCAGACCGGGCCTGGCCCAGGCTTATCTAAATCGGGCCGCGACACTTCGCGAACTTGGAGATCTGAATGGCGCGCTGATTGACCTCGATAAAGCCATTTCAATCAATCCGAAACTTTTTGAAGCCTATAACAACCGCGGAACAATAAGACATGACCTTGGTGACTTTACCGGCGCCGCTGCTGACTTCGATCGAGCAGTTCAGCTTGATTCCAGTCATCACGAGTCCTTCTATCTGCGCGGTTACCTGCGCATCGCAATCAAGGACTACGACGGGGCACTTGCCGATTTCAATCGCGCTTTACAGCTCGCTCCAGATCTGGCCCTTCTTTATCAAGGCAGAGGCACTGCCTTAATGTACAAATCGCGAATAGATGAGTCGATTGCCGACTTTACGAATGCGCTTCAACGCGACAAAGGTCTCGTTTGGGCTTATTTCAATCGTAGCCTGGCGTTGTTTCTGAAAGGAGAAGACACGCGAGCCCAAAGCGACGTGGCTACATGTCTCGAACTTAGACCTGAAATGAAAGAGGACCTGGAACGCAGGATTGAAATTGCGAAAACAATTCGCGCGCAGAAGATTACGGTTCGTGACTGAGGCTTAGACGCTGTATATCCCGTGCTTGGCCGGTTGTTTCATCAATGTCGATCACAGCTGCGCAAATTCTGACCTGTCCACTTGCGTGCTCAGCACGTCTGGCCGGGACAGTTGTGAAGCGGGCAATGACATCCGTCTTGCTCATTCCAATAACACCGGCATAGCTTCCCGTCATCCCGAGATCGGTGAGGTACGCGGTTCCCTGAGGCAAGACTCTTTCGTCTGCCGTTTGGATATGCGTGTGGGTACCAACAACTGCGGACACTCTTCCATCTAAAAACCAGCCCATCGCTACTTTTTCAGATGTGGCTTCGGCGTGAATATCGACGATGCGAACTTTTGTATCGGCAGGCACCTGTTCCAGCACCTCATTGATCACGCGAAAGGGGTCGTCAGAAGGCGGCATAAAGACTCTTCCCATGACGTTCGCGACTGCGACGGGTATGCCCTTCACTTCGCCTTTCCAGAAACCACTCCCAGGTGTCCCGGGAGGATAATTTGCTGGACGGATCAGTCGAGGTTGTTTGCGGATGTAGTCGATAGCTTCTTTCTTGTCGAAGATGTGATTGCCCGAGGTCATCACATCGATTCCCGACGAGAACAATTGTTCACAGAGCGAAGGCGTAACTGAAAAACCTCCGGCGAGGTTTTCGGCATTCATGATTGCGAAATCAATGTTGTGCTGATCGCGCAGGTCCTGGATCCGTTCGAGCACGGCAATCCTGCCGGGTTTTGCTACAACGTCTCCAATGGTGAGTACCTTCATATCAGTGCATCGTAATTAGAAAATAAAAAGGCCGCAAATCCCGAAACTTAAATGGCTCGATTTGAAAGCTGAGCGATTTAGATTTCGCGACTTGCGGACTTGGCGGAAGGAGATCCGCAATGTCGTTCCGACGCCGTAATTGAACCTGCATAGACAGGTGGGTGACCTCTTAATGACGCCGCCTCTGGCATTTCTTAACGTTGAAGAAATGCGCTGGCGATGCGACCTCGGTCTCCCTAATCAACGGCGTTGGCTCAATCATCGTTACATCGGTGACGAACACCGCAGAACGTTTCCCTCCGCCGCGCTCATAGTAACACAAAAGAATTTCAGATTTTCAGATTTCAGATCTCAGATTGTTGATTGCCGATTGCCGATTTTCAGACATAAAAACAAAACCGAGCGTTTTGCGCCCGGAGTATTTAAATCTGAAATCTGCAATCTTTAAATCTGAGATAATTTTAGAACTGAAATATTTGCGATTAACCCAGTGTGAGTTTATTCGCCCCGCCCTGCTCAGTTTCGACACTGTTGCGCACTTTCAATAGTTTATCGAGCATTTCAGCGCATTCGCCGCTGCGGGCAGCAAGCTGTGAGTCAGCTTGTTCGTGCATATTCTTCAAACGATGGAGCTCATCGGCTATGTGAAGCGCCGCGAGAATAGCGACCTTAAGTGAATCGACTGTGAGTGTGCCGGACGATATTTCTCGCATCCGACTGTCGACGAATTCTGCGAGTTGAATAATGTATTCAGTATCGCCGTCAGACCGAATGTTATAGGTCTGATTGTAAATCTCGACTCGAATGGTAGGGCTGCTTGTGCTGGCGTCCATACTACCTTTGTTAAGCATCTGGCCGATCCCGGCGCTCATCGAAGTTCCTCCGCCATTTCAGGATCGAGCGCCGCAACTGCGTCGAGCATTGCCTCGACTTTCATCCGGATCGTCTCGCGCTCAGCCAACAATTTCTCGACCTGCGTTTCCAGACGTTCCTTTTCGTTCAAGACGTTCCCCATGTCACGGTGAATAAGCGACAGTTCTTTTTCGAGGTTCTCTTTTTCCTGGCGCAGCGTTTTGGTGAGTTCGATGGTCCGATAAATCTTATCTTCAAGATGTGAGAACTTCTCTAGTCCCGACAAACCTACCATCTTTTATCTCCGCCGTATTGGATTCGAATCGCGAATTGATTATCCGACTTCACGCGTGCTAGCGCAAGACTCATTCTGCGATAGCGCAAGATTTATTTTGCTACCGCTGCTCAGCTGAAAACTTTTGCAAGAGATACTGCGTCAGTTGGGCGTGACGCTCTTCGACTTCTTCATCTCTTAAAGTCCGTTCATCCGATCGATATTCGACGCGCAGCGTTAACGATCGTTTGTCCGCCGGAATGTTCGCTCCTTCATACACGCCGACGAACCTCGCGCCTCTGCAATCACTCACGCTCTGCTCATCCACGGTCGCCAACACTTCGTCGAGCTGAATGGTGCGACTCAACAAGATCGAAATATCACGCACTACCATCGGGTAACGTGGCAACGGTTTGTAGTGCACCTCTTTTGTTGGACCAGCCAGGAGGGAGGATAGGTCCAACTCAAGTACATACACCGGTTGACGAAATTTATGAGCTGACGCAATTGCTTCAGACAATCGTCCGGCCGTACCGACGACAGTTCCGTCTTCAGTACTAACTTTTGCCGCTTGACCCGATCGCAAATGTTTCACATCAGCTTTCGAAAATGACAAAGGCTTTAAGTACATGCGAGCGACCGCAGTTTCAAGGGCACCCTTAAGATCGAAGAAATCCAACTCGCGAGCTGCAAGCGCGCGAGCTTCCTCAACCACTCCGCCAGTCGCGATCATGGCGAGCGAATTGGTTTCCTCGGGCAACTGTCCGGGTTTAGAAGTTGCAAAAATCCGCCCAATTTCGAACAAACGGACGTCCCTGATACCGTGATTATTATTGTGGCGAAGCGAAGTTAACAGCCCCGGCAGCAAAGTCGAACGCATCGAGGATGCATTTTCAAGTATTGGATTGCTGAGCTCTGGTTGGGTGGCGCCATTGCCCGCAAATGCCGGGATCAGCTCAAACTCCTCTTGATGCTGGATGAAACTGAAGTTGATCGCCTCATCGTAACCCAGGCCGTTCAAAGCGACTCGCAAGAGCCGCTGCTTCATCTCCGTCGAATGATATTCGCCAGCTGAATCGGACGGTGGCAGTTCCGACGCGATCTTTTCGTAGCCAGTGTGACGTGCAACTTCCTCGACGAGATCTTCTTCCAACTCAACATCAACTCTCCAGGACGGAACCTTGTAATCAAGTCTGTCAGCTGACTCACCAATCAACTCGAAACCCAGTCCATCAAGGATTCGTTTCATCTCCACCGTTTCAACCGACAGTGAGGTAAGTTCAGTAACCCTTGCAGGGCGAAACTTCACGACCGTTGCACTTGTCGGATCCGGATAGACATCGATGGCATCTTCGGTTGCAACACCTCCTGCAACGGCGCAGATCAATTCAACGCAACGCCTCAGAGCTCGCAAAACACCTTCGCGGTCTGCTCCACGCTCGAACCTGCGTGAGGCTTCAGTGTCCATACCAAGGCTGCGTGCAGTTTTTCTTACCGAGTCGGGATTGAAGTAGGCGCTCTCGATTAGTACGTCTGTGGTCTCGTTTGAGATTTCCGAATCTTCGCCGCCCATAATGCCAGCCAGGGCTACTGGCCGTTCCGCATCGGCGATCACAAGCATGTCGCTGGTCAACTCCCGCTCGATACCATCCAGCGTCTTGAGTTTTTCGCCTGATGCAGCTCGCCGAACAACGATTCGGCGATCAGCCAACCTGGCGAAATCAAAAGCGTGAAGCGGTTGACCGATTTCATGAAGCACGTAGTTAGTGATGTCCGCGACGTTATTGATCGGCCTCTGTCCGATAGCTTCCAAACGCTTAGCTAACCATTCCGGCGATGGTCCAATCTTCACACCTCGCACCAGTCGGGCGGCATAACGAGGACAGAGATCAGGGTCGTTAATTACAACAGAAGTAAAAGAGCCAGCCTTGCCTTCGGTTTTGGCGGGCTGTTCTGCCGGCAGGGACAGTTGACCGCTTTCGATGACAGAGACTTCGCGAGCAATACCAACGTGCGAAAGGCAATCAGGCCTGTTGGATGGTACCTCGACGTCAAGAACCGAATCGGCTGGTTGTTCTTCGACGGCATCGATAGCCAGACCTACCATGGTCAGCCGCTCGCGCAATTCCTGCGGCGTCAGCTGAGTGTTGGTTAGCTCACGAAGCCAATTGTGACTGATTAGCATTTGTAGTCAGTAGTCAGTAGTCAGTAGTCAGTAGTCAGTTGATGTTAAAGCGGAACTTACAACTGACTACGGACTACAGACCAGTGACTTCATTCTTTATTCAAACTGCTCGAGAAACCTCACATCGTTTTCGAACAAGAGCCTTATGTCGTCGAGGTTGTACATCAATCCAACCATGCGATCGATGCCTAAACCGAACGCAAACCCGGAATACTCCTCGGGGTCAACGCCCACGGTCCTTAAAACGTTCGGGTGAACCATTCCAGATCCGCCCAGCTCAATCCAGCCCGAGTTTTTGCAAATACGACAACCGCTGCCCTTGCATTTGAAACAGCTGAAATCAAACTCTGCACTCGGTTCAGTGAACGGGAAGTACGAAGGCCGAAAACGTGTGACCGTGTCGGCGCCAAACATTCTTCGCAAAAATTCCCCGACAGTTCCTTTCAAATGCGCCATCGTAATCCCACGATCCACACACAGGCCCTCTACCTGGTAGAACATTGGATTGTGTGTCGGATCCGGAGTGTCGCGACGAAAGACGCGACCCGGCGCGATCATTCGTACCGGCACACCTCGTCTCTGCATGGCGTGTATCTGCACGGTAGATGTTTGCGAACGAAGGGCGAAACCGTCAGTCGTATAAAACGTATCCTGTGTTCCCCGGGCCGGGTGATTGTCAGGAATGTTTAGTGCGGCGAAGTTATAGAAATCCGTCTCAATCTCGCGACCATCTTCGATGACATAACCGAGCGAAACGAAGATGTCCTCAATTCGCTCACGCATTAAGGTGATCGGATGACGATGGCCGTAGCGTGGACGTCGACCTGGCAAGGTTACGTCAATACTCTCTCGCGCCGTACGATGTGCCTCGATCAACGCCTTCAAGCTCGCTTCCGCAGCATCAAGCTTTGCGACTATTCCAGCTTCCGTGGATTGGACCAACTGTCCGAAAGCCGCCCGTTGATCAGCCTCAACACGCCCGATTAATTTCTTAGTGGCAGCGAGCGCACTTTTCTTGCCAGTGTGTCGAGTACGCAGTTCCGCCAAAGCACGCTCATCAGCAGTTGCTTCAGCTAAACTCAGTCCAGTCGGAGCTGTTTCAGCAGTAAAGCGTACAAAGCGTTCGAACTCTTGCTCGAACGCTTTGTTTGCTGCTGCTACTTGCTCTTGTGGGTTTAGGTCTGTTTCGGTTCCGGCCATTAAGAGTCCCGCTAATTCTTCTTAACTGCGACCCACTTCCCTTGCAGCTGTCCGGCGAAATCAAACTCGCCTGACAACTTTCCATCCAAAACAGTGGCGCTCATCGTGATGGTGCCATTTTGACCTTCAAGCTGAAAGTAGAGTTTTCCATCTTTCCAGGTACCGGTAGTGATTTTTGACTCACCCAGTTGCGAACTGCTGCTGCCGGTTACTTTTTCGCCCTCAACGTTGAGTACTAGAAGAAACGGGAACGGCTGCCCCTGTGCGTCAGCGACTGCGTCCCACTGGCCCGTCAAGTTAACCGGGGCAGTTGGGGCTGCTGCAGTGGATGGACCAACTTTCTTTAGCTCGACAGTCTTTTTGACTGCGCCTGCTAACCAATCGCCGGTGATCTTGTCTTCAGCAATTGTCGCATTGAGTACTCCGTCTTTTGAGACTGGGCCAAGTTTCAGCATGAGTTTTCCATCGGCAAATGTGCCTTCGGAAATTTCGTAACTCGCCTGCCCGTTCACCAATTTGCCGGTGACCTTTCCGCCTTCGTTCTTTAGTTCAAGCGAGATTTGAGTCTCGGCGGAACCTGCCCTGGCGGTACCCTCATACTTTCCTGACAAGGTATCCTGGCCCAACGCTGCGACAGCCGAAATCAACAGGGCCAGTGTTATCGCGACTGAATTGATAACTGTCTTCGATACTCGTTTCACGAAATTGAAACTCCTTTCAAAACTTGGTTACTAGGCAGCTTTATTTCGCTGCTCACCATCCAATGCGGTTTTGGCCTCTGCAACTACACCGGCAAACGATTCAGGTTGATGAACCGCGAGGTCGGCAAGCACTTTGCGATCGAGTTCGATACCTGCGAGCTTCAAACCATGCATGAACTGCGAGTAGTTCAAACCATTCAAGCGAGCGGCCGCTCCAATGCGAACAATCCACAGGCTGCGAAAATCACGCTTTTTCAACTTGCGACCCGTGTAAGCGAAGTTCAGACCTCGCTCGACGGACTCTTTTGCGGAGCGATAAAGTTTCGACTTGGTTCCGCGATAGCCTTTTGCCAGTTTTAATATTTTCTTGCGTCTTTCAAGACGCTTATTTCCACGTTTTGCTCTGGGCATTTGTATCCCCTTTCTTCTAAATGTCCGATATGCTTTAGCTTGTCGTTGAGCTTAGCCACGAGCATTCACAAAGGAACCTCACGACAAGCTGAAGCATATCGGACATTATTATTTCAATTAGCCTCGTCCGTACGGCAACATCGACATCACCCGATCGTGATCGGCCTTTGCGACCAATCCATCAATATCGAGCTGTCTCTTACGTTTATTTGTCTTCTTCGTCAGAATGTGGCGAGCATGCGAATGGCCGCGTTTGATCTTACCCGTAGCGGTCAGGCGCACTCTTTTCGCCGCACCTTTATGTGTCTTAAGTTTTGGCATAGTTATGTCCCCTCAAATTAATTGCCGATTTCCAATTGCCGATTGCCAAATTCATGCTTGTCGCTTGATCCGTATTCCCAATCGGCAATTGGAAATCGGCAATCGGCAATCTTCTACGCTTGTGTTGCCGGTGGCGTACTGGGCGGTGTACTAGGCGGCGTACTCGGCGGCGCGCTTGCCGCTGGTTTTGCTGCACTCTTATGTCGTTTCGGACCGAAGATGATGAACATCTGATTCCCTTCCATCCTCGGTCGTGCTTCGACCTCGCCGACGTCAATCAAGTCCTGCTCCAACTTCGCAAGTATTCGCGAGCCAAGTTCGCGGTGTGTCATCTCACGTCCGCGAAACCAAATCGTGGCCTTGACCTTATCGCCATCCTGAAGCCACTGACGAGCGTGCTTCATTCGATAGTCGTAATCATGGTCATCCGTACCGGGGCGAAACTTTACTTCTTTAACCGTGATAGTTACTTGCTTCTTCTTCGCCTCGTTCGCCTTCTTCTTGGCCTCGTACTGATACTTGCCAAAGTCGATAATTTTGCAAACTGGCGGATCCGCGTTGGGTGCGACTTCGACGAGATCTAAACCCTTCTCGCGAGCCGAACGGATCGCATCGCGCACATCCATTACCCCCAACGGCTCTCCGTCCTCAGCAACCACGCGCACTTCCGGCACGCGTATTCTTTCGTTGATTCGAACCGGCGGCAGTCGCCTATTGTCAGGACGCTGCCCGCGACCTCGAAATCCTGTAGCTATTGCTGCACCTCCTAGGTTACGTCTTCAAGCCCGATGTCCACCCGTCCAGGATCATATTCGCCTGGACTTTGGACTTTGGACCCTGGACTAGTTATTGGTTAATGCGCGCGTTTCAATTAACTTGCGCGCCATCTCTTTGAAGTCAGCCAAAGACATCACGCCGATGTCGCCCTGTGCTCGTTCGCGTACTGCCACTAACTCTTGTTCCATTTCACGATCGCCAAGCACAAGCATGAACGGAATTTTCTGCAATTGCGCATCGCGAATCTTAGCGCCAATTTTTTCGCTTCGAAGATTCGATTCCACTCGCATACCAACGGCGCGAAGCTCACCAACGACTTTTTCAGCATACTCGTTCACGCGATCGGTGATTGGTAGAACCGTCACTTGCACCGGCGCCAACCAAAGTGGAAACGCTCCGGCATAATGCTCAATCAACACACCGAAGAACCGCTCCATCGATCCAAACAACGCCCGGTGAATCATGATCGGCTGATGCGGCTTATTGTCTTCGCCGATATATTCCATCTGAAAGCGCTTAGGCAGATTAAAATCAAACTGGACCGTCGTCAGCTGCCAGTTGCGGCCAATTGCGTCTTCCACCCGGATATCAATCTTTGGCCCATAGAATACCGCTTCACCTTCAACCCTGGTGTACGGAATTTCGCGAGCTTTCAGCGCATCGACCAGCGCCGCTTCGGCCCGGTCCCAGTCTTCGTCTGAACCGAGGTACTTGGCATCGCCATCGTTCCCTCTGACGGACAATTCAACCTTGATGTCCTTAAAACCAAAAACATCGTAGAGATTGAAGGCAAAGTCGATGCAGCCAAGAATCTCCGAACGGACTGATTCGGGCGTACAAAAAATGTGCGCATCGTCCTGCGTAAAGCCACGCACCCGGGTCAATCCATGCAATGTTCCGGAGAGCTCGGCGCGATAAACCGTTCCGAGTTCAGCGTAGCGAATCGGCAAGTCGCGATAGGAACGCTGAGCAGTCTTGTAAATACCAATATGACCGGGACAGTTCATCGGTTTAAGCCGAAATTCCTGCCCTTCAAACTCCGTCGGCGCGAACATCGAGTCAGCGTAGTTACCTTCGTGACCGCTCGTGACCCACAGATCTCGTTTGGCAATGTGCGGAGTGAAGACTAATCCATACCCTCGTTTCAATAACTCTTCACGAAGATAGTCTTCCATTTCCTTCCGAATAGCCCCGCCCTTCGGATGCCAGAAGATCAATCCCTGGCCGTAGTCTTCCAGGATTGAGAATAGATCGAGTTCACGACCCAAACGCCGATGATCGCGTTTCTCAGCTTCTTCACGTTGTTTTAACCACGCATCGAGTTCTTCCTGACTGAAGAATGCGGTCCCGTAAATGCGTTGCATTTGCGGTTGCGCGGCGTCGCCTTTCCAATAGGCGCCTGCAAGAGATAGAAGCTTGAACGCACGTAACTTGTTGGTGTTTGGAACGTGTGGACCAAGGCAGAAATCGATGAATGGCGAACCGTCGATGTAGTAAACACTCACTCGTTCGCCCGCTTTCTCGTCGATCAGTTCACGTTTCAATGGCTCTTCGCGTTCATTGAAAATACGCAGCGCTTCTGATTTCGAAATTTCATCACGACGGTAAGCGAGGTTCTTACTGGCAATCTGCTTCATCCGTTTTTCGATCAACGGCAGATCGGCTTCAGTCAACGGCTGAGGCGCAATCACATCGTAGAAATAACCGTAGCGTGGATCGTCGAGCAGTGCTGGCCCGACCCCGAGCTTCGTGCCGGGATATAAATCCAAGACTGCCGCAGCAAGTAGATGAGCGGTTGAGTGACGAAGTACTTCAAGGCCATCGCGAGTCTGCGGGACGATGGGCTCGATCTCGACCGCGGTTCCGTTGTCTTCAGAAGATAGTTGGGCCGCAAGATCTACTTCACGGCCGCCGATCTTGGCAGCCAACGCCTGCTTGGCGACGTCACGATCGAGCTTCTTCAAAGCCTCGGCGACAGTCGACGAAGCCGGTACTGGAACAGCTACTCCGTCCTTAAGTTGTACGTTTATATCACTCATGATTGTCTCGCCTCCTGGCACGCCGGAAAAACCCAATTTGAACCAAATGGGCGCGCGCGTGGACTTACACCAAAGACCTAAGTCC
>Ga0066652_100002206_pt1 | contig 10552 bp, 8 predicted proteins | sample GraSoiAngelo_101_FD_71413 | JGI IMG/M metagenome (GOLD analysis project Ga0066652, IMG submission 71413) | Grasslands soil microbial communities from the Angelo Coastal Reserve, California, USA - 14_0903_02_30cm | ecosystem: Environmental > Terrestrial > Soil > Grasslands | place: USA... | reverse complement strand
ACCACCCGGCTGGCCAACATCTCGACGCGCCTTCAAGTTGGCGTGGGCGAAGATGTTCTCATTTCAGGATTTATTGTCCGCGGCACTCCCACCAAACGGATCATGATCCGCGCGATCGGTCCCTCGCTTAGCGGCAGCGGCATCGCGAATGCGCTGGCAGATCCGGTCCTTGAGTTGCACGATCAGGCGGGCGCGGTGGTGGGGAGCAACGACGACTGGGAAACGAATCCAAACCAGCAGGAGATCATCGATTCCGGAATACCACCGGTCTCGCCCAAAGAATCTGTCGTTTTGAAGCGGGTGCCGTCGGACGATGCGGGCGTCGCTTACACGGTCGTTCTTCGGGGCGCGGGAAATTCCACGGGAGTGGGCTTGCTCGAAGTCTACGACTTGGACGGCGGCCTGGGGCCCAAAGTTCTGAATATTTCCACGCGCGGCCGGGTGGATGTGGGAGAAAACGCGATGATTGGCGGCGTGATTGTTCTGGGGCAGGGAACGCAAAGAGTGATTGTCCGCGCAATTGGGCCCTCGCTGCCGGTCGCCGGAAAGCTCGCTAATCCGACGCTCGAATTGCATAATGGGAACGGGAGTCTGATTGCTTCGAATAATGATTGGCGGAGCGATCAGGAGCAGGAAATCATCGCTACGGGAGTTCCTCCCTCGGACAATCTTGAGGCGGCCATTGTAGCGACATTGCCTCCGTCGTACTACACCGCGGTAGTGCGAGGCGTGAACGAGACGACCGGGGTCGCGCTGGTGGAAGTTTACGCGCTGAACTGATTTCAACAGGCACGCTGCAATCGGGGTTGGTCGGGGGGAGGCAGGTGTGATTTATTCGAGCCGGAGCGGGCCTATAGCTCAGCGGTTAGAGCAGGGGACTCATAATCCCTTGGTCCCAGGTTCGAATCCTGGTGGGCCCACTCAGTTTTCCGAGCGATTTCGCAGGCGATAACAGAGGCAACGGAGATTTGAAAGGATTCCTCTCTGTTTCCTCCAGTTGATATTTCGGAAGAGCGATTTTGGGAAAACTGGCAATCTTTTCGCGGGTGCATCTCAAATTGAGTCCGGCAAAGTCTTTCATCCAGATTTTCAGTGAAAAACAGGGGTTTCCACAGGTAATCCGTTGACAGGGCCACCGAGTATTACCATAATGCCGAGTGCTGAAGAAATTCATCCCGCAAAAGCCCATGTCGTCGATCGGAGAAGGATCGGTAAGCGCGGGCACTGAGGAGAATCGTCTCACTCAGCGCGAAGAACCAAGGCCCACATCATCAACAATCGATCCAAAAAAATATATGGCTGATAATTCTGGCAAAGACATTCTATCGAGCGACGTCGAGATCAAAGGCTCGATCAAGTTCCAAAAAGAGTTGCTCATCGACGGCAAAGTTGAGGGCGAAATCAATTCGGATGGCGTGCTCACGATCGGTGAGAACGCTGATATCCGCGGCGAGATCAAAACAAAATCGATTACGGTTTACGGCAAGGTTCAGGGCAACATCACCGTGGGCGAACGCTGCGAACTGAAATCGCGCTGCACCCTTCAGGGAGACCTGAAAGCGGCTCGCCTCGTCATTGAAGAGGGAGCTACGTTTATCGGCAAGTCCGAGGTGACCAGCAGCACCTCCAGCAAAGCGGCCACCACCGCGGCAAAGCCGGAGATCGTGCGGAACGACGAGCCGGCGACCCCTGCCAAGACGGCGTTCGGCTCCCGAGTCTAAGCAGCCACTTTTTCGCGACCGCGACCCGTGGCCAAGCCGTCGCCTATTAAAGCCAGTGTGGATTGTCCGCACTGTGGCTTTAAGCAAATGGAATATGCTGCGGCGAAGAGCACGATGTGCCGCCAGTGCGGGGCCCATTTTGTGCCGTCGGCGCCGAAAACGGAGGTCCGGCTTCGCCCAAAAGACGAGCCGGTCGAACCGGTTGCGGATCCCTCAATCTTTCGAAAACTGGAAGGCTTCTGGGCCAAACACCACAGCTCGATCATCGAGTGCTTCGATTGCAAGGCCACCCAGGAAATCAGCTCTGCCGCGACTTCGACGATTTGCCCGAAGTGCAGCAAACACATCGACCTGCGCGACTATAAGATCGCTACGAGTTTCAGCCGCTCGATTCGGACGCACGGTCAAGTCCATCTCACGTCGAAAGGCGACCTCAGCAGCAGCAGTGTCACCTGCCGCTCTGCCTTGATCGAAGGCAAGCTACGCGGGAATCTGCAGTGCCTTGGCACGGCCACGATCAATTTCAGCGGCAAGATTCCCGGACGGCTGACGGCCGAGCACATTTTAGTGGAACGGAAATCAGTCGTGCAATTCTTTCGGCGGGTCCGGGTCAAGAGCATCGAAATCCGCGGGCAGGTGACCGGGGAGATAATTGCGGAAGGAACTGTCATTATTCATCGAAACGCCGTGTTGGACGGGAACGTGACCGCGAAATCCATTTCGGTGGAAAAGGGTGGAATCTTTTGCGGTCAGCTGATCATCGGCAGTGCCGGGCTCACTCAGGCCGAGCTGTTGCCGCAGGCACAACCCGCCATTACCGAAACGACGGACGCGGTTTCGCCCGCGGTGGTGCCTGAGCCTCTGCCCGCCACATAGCTGGGCGGCGCAATGCAAAAACTGCATCCACGCAGTCCGTATGCGCGACTGGGCGGTTACGTTCATCTGCCGCGTTTAATCGACAAGGCCAAGCTTCATCGAAAGGGGCTGCTCGACGGATACAATTACAAAACCGTCGGGTTCGATAAACATCTTTTGGCTTTCCTTAAGTTGGATGGAGATGCCTTTGAAGAAGCCGCTCATGGACTCGATGACGATGCCGCTATCCTCGATTGGATCCAAAAGAACGGTGTCCAGCACGCGCCGGATTCCATCGAGCATTGGAATGAGATGATGATTTCCCGCCGGCCTGACACAGCCGCGAAGAAAGCGCGTTTCCTGCATTTCCTGAAGGAGGCTGGCGGCGCCGGCCGTAAGGATATCCGGACTTACTTCGATCTCATTGAGTTCGACGAAGGGCGACTGAAATAGTTGTGGAGGCGCTTGTGCCAAGCGCCTGTTCGTCGGTTAGGCGCTCGCCTTTTCAACCTCTACACTTCAGCGAGACGCGAATTTCGCAAAAATCTGGTTGGCTTCCTCGAGTGTCTCGCTGCTCCCAATGTCGAACCAGGTTCCCCTGATCTGATGGGTTTTCACCCGCTGGCGAGGGTAAAGCCACTGAATGAATCGCCCCGGCTGGTCGGGATTATTTCCCGCGGCAATATAGGTTCGAAAAAGCGGAATGACTTCGCGCGAAAAGTAATAGAGAGCAATGCCAGTGAGCGTGCTTTCCGGCTCGGCGGGCTTCTCTTCGAAATGCGTGATGACGCCTTCGGAATCAATCGTGATGCTGCTGTATTTCTTGATCGCCTCAAGATCGCCCACGTCGTAGGTGGCCAGAGTTGCTTCAGATCCCGCGGCTGACTTCGCGAAATCCACCAGCGGTTCGCTGAAAAGATTGTCGCCGGCGACGACGATCAGGTCGTCGTTCGCCAAGTCGGTCTCCCGCATCAGGACAAGGTTAATATCGCCGATGGCTCCGAGTTTGTCCGAGTCGTCGGTCGACCCGTCGTCGATCACCTTGAGGGCCGGGCCGGAGTGCGATTGGGCGTAACTGGTCGCCCACGCCTGGAAATCTTTCACGAACCTCGAGTTCGTAACGACATAGACGGTCTTCAGATTTTGGACGGGCGCGAGATTATCGAGGACCCACTGGATCATTGGTTTGCCCGCGACTTCGAGCAGCGGCTTGGCCTTGTGCAGGGTCAGCGGATAAAGTCGCGTGGCGTAACCGGCGGCTAGGATCAGGGCATTCATAACGGGAGTCGAATTGCCGTGGAAGTTAAGCGGGAAGACCGCGGCAGCCAGTCGGAATATTGCGATCCGGACTTTGACGATGCGCGCTACCCCACCATTCCAAGCGCCGCGCGCTGGAGCCGCTCCTGCAAGGCGGTGATTCGGGATAGATCGGTGATCTTCCCCCGGGTGGCGCGGTCCGCCACATAAAAGGTATCGATCGCCGCGCCTTTTTCCGTGCTGATTCGGGAGAGGGCAATCGATACCCGCTCTTCACCAAAAGCCGAGAGCAATTCATAGAGCAATCCGAGTCGATCCGGTGTTTGAATTTGAATGAGAGTGTAGGTGGGATGCGTTTTGTTTTCGATCGAGACCCGGGTGGGGAAATCCATCCCGCTGCGGCTGGCGCGCTTGATCAGTTTCCGCCGCGCCCGATCGAGGAGCGGCGCGAAATCGAAGTTCTCATCGGCGAGCGCACTGCGCAGCGTAGTCTCCACCAGGGCATGGTCCCGTTTGTCCACCACCGCCCGAAACTTCGGGTCGCAGACGCGAAAGATATCCAGGACGACATTGTCGCCCCTGGTGTAGATGTCGGCGCTCAGAATGTTGAGCGGAACCACGGCGAACGATCCGGCGATCTTGGCCAGCAACTCATGCGCATCCCAGGCACAGAATGAGACAATGCTGTGCCCTTGCTCCGGGAAGGCCTGCCAGGCGACCGCCGGAGCGAGGGGCGATTCATCGCGCAGATATAGGTTCTCCAGGAAACGGCGGAAAAGTCGCAGGTGGGAAGCGATTCCGCCGACCTCAAATGCCCTGAAGTAATTGTCCGGCATGAACTCGAAGTGCGCATCCACCTCCTCCGTATAGTCATCGCCAAGGTTTTCCGTGACTTGCTTCTGCAGAAGCGCGCGCTCGATTTTCGTTTGCTCGAAGAAGGCCTCCTGGTCGGAAAGATATTGGGAAGTCGCGTGATAGAGCTGCCACACAAGCACTTCCTTCCAGTCCGACCAGGCATCCGCGCTCGTGCCTTGTCCATCGGCGAGCGTTAGCAGCATCAGGGCATCGAGATTGACCTGGTCTTTCACGATTCGCGCAAACTCCACCGCAGTCTCCGGGTCGTCGAGGTTTCGCTGCTGGGCCGTGTTCGAAAGAGTCAAATGGTGGTCCACGAGCAGAATGAGAGAGCGGCGTTGCGCGGGCGAAAGCTGAAGGCGAACAGCAGCGGCCTGCGCGAAAAGCGCGCTAGCCTCCGAATGGGGGCGCGCCCCGACGGCGCGGCCGGTATCGTGCAGGAGCAGCGCGAGATAGAGGACAAGAGGGTCCTCGAGCTTCTCGAACAGCTTCCGGTACGACCGAAATTTCGGGTCCGTCGTCCGGAGGATCTGGTCGAGCTTGTCGATGCACACCAGGGTGTGTTCGTCCGCAGTGTAGCGATGGAAAAATTCGTGCTGCACGAGACAGGTGAGCTGCCCAAACTCCGGCACGTAGCGGCCCAGAAAATCGATGCGGTGCATCATGCGAAGGACCCGGCCCACTTCGCCTTTACGGGAAATGATGGTTTTGAATACCTCCCGCGGTTCCGGGTCGTTGCGAAAGCCGCCCGTGACCAACCCGAGATTGCGGGTGAAGAGATCGGCCAGTTCCGGGCTCAAATCCAATTGCCGGTCCTGCGCCAGTTGAAAGGCGCGCATCATCGCCTCCGGATGTTTTGCCAGATCGGTCCCGCGTTGAAGAAAAAGCTGCCGGTTGCGAATGCGAAAATGATCGACCCGCTCTTCGCGCGTCTTCAATCGAGGCAGGAAACCAAAGAGCGAGCGGGTCGTGCGAGATGATTGGCCACTGGCAAACTGCTCGGTGATCCGTTCCGTCACGCGAAAAATGTTTCGCGTGTGTTCGTAATAATCCTTCATCAAGGCTTCATTACGGAGAGTGCCTCCTTTTTGGTGATAACCGAGCCGCTCCGCCACCTGGTCCTGGACGGTGAAGTGCAACGTGTCCGTGGCGCGGCCTGTTGCGTAATGAAGGTCGGTCCGAAGGCGCAGGAGGAAATCGTAGGCCACCTCGATTCGCTTGCGATCCGCTTCGCTCAACCAATCCCGTCCGACCAGGTGGGTCGTGGTGAGTGCGCCTTCCTTGAAGAAGGTCATCCAAAGAAGGTTCTGGTAATCACGCAAACCGCCGCAGCCGCTCTTTAGGTTTGGTTCCTGCATGTAAACGCTGTCGCCAAACTTTGCGTGTCGCACCGCCTGGTCGTGCATGCGCAGCTCCACATATTCACGCTCGCGGCCCCGCACGCAGTTCTCCCGGAACTGTTTACGAAAGCGTCGCGTCAAATGGGGATCGCCCGCCAGCTGACGCGATTCGAGCATGGCAGTTTTCGTGAGCATGTCCGTGTTCGCCAGGCTGATGGCTTCGGGAATCGAACGGGTGGAATGGCCAACCTTGAATCCGATATCCCAGAGAAGATACAGGATTTGCTCGATGACCTGGCCGGCGTATGGCGAAATGCCTGATCCATTTTGATCGTGCAGAAACATCACGTCGACGTCACTAAACGGATTGAGCTCACCCCGCCCATAGCCGCCGAGCGCGACTGCGGTCAGGGGAGTGGGAAGAACGCCTTTGGATTGCGCGAACCGCGCGGCCGCGGAGAAGATGTGGCGCAGGACGACATCGATCAGTTCGACTCGGAGTGCGCAAATGGCCCGGCCGCCTCCTCCGGACTGATGGTTTAGGCGAAGCCGATGCTCCTCGATTCTCAGGAACTTTTTGTAAACGGACAGGGCTTCCGTGGGCTTTTTCGACCCCGTCGAGACGAGCTCACGCTCCGCGTGCGCCAAAACTTTCTCGAGGTGACGGGAGATGGCCATGGGAATTCGTTTTAATGTAGAGGCGCTCGCCGCGTCGAGCGCCTACAATTTCCCCGACAACAGGCGCTTGGCACAAGCGCCTCTACACCTCAGAGCTCGATCGCGTATCGCTTCATCTTATTGTAAAGCGTCGGGCGCTGAATACCGAGGACCTGGGCGGCCTTCTTTTTGTTTCCGTGGCATTGGGCGAGGGCTTGGATAATCGCGTTCCGCTCCATGTCATCGAGATTCTGAACGCCGGTGCCCTGATGATTAACCCGCTCGGACTGCTGAAGAGCGACCGGCAATTGCACTTCCGCCGGCAATTCTTTCACGCTGATCTTGTTTTGGCGCGCGAGGACCACGGCATATTCCATGGCATTTTGCAGTTCGCGAACGTTGCCTGGCCAGGAGTAGTCGAGCAGTTTCTGAAAAGCTTCCGGGACGATCTCCGGTTCTCCCTTTCCCAACTCCTGCGCAAATCGCTTGAGGAAAGTAGCGACCAGCGGGGGAATATCTTCTTTTCGCTCCCGCAGAGGCGGGATCTCGATTTGGAAAGTGTTAAGCCGGTAATAGAGGTCGGCCCGCAGGCGATTCTCCGAGAGCGCGGTGGAGATCGGCCGGTTCGTCGCCGCCACCACGCGAAAGTCCGCTTTCAGGGTCTTTGTGCTTCCAAGCGGTCGGTATTCACGTTCTTGCAGCACCCGCAGGAAACGAGTTTGCAAATCGGGTGGCATTTCGGAAATCTCGTCGAGGAACAGGGTGCTTCCACTTGCGGCCGCGATCATTCCGGCAAAATCGTTGGTCGCCCCAGTGAAGGCCCCTTTGACGTAACCGAACAATTCCCCTTCGATCATCGCCTGGGGAAAAGCCGCGCAGTTCAGTTTCACCATTGGCTTGCTGGCGCGGCGGCTGCGGCTGTGGATCACGTTCGCGATCACTTCCTTGCCGACGCCGCTCTCCCCAGTGATCAGCACATTGGCCTCGGACGGCGCCATCGCCTCGATCAACTCCTGGATTTCCTGCATGGCTTTGCTCTTGATCACAGGCGCCAGTCGCGTCTCGGCAATTTCGAGCCTCTTTTCCAGCTGGTGCGCCTTCTCCCGAAGCTGTTCCGTTTCGCGAACAAGCGATTGCTTCTCGAGCGCTTTCTCAATCAGGCTGAGCAACTCCTCCGGTGCGTACGGCTTGCTGATAAAATGATAGGCGCCCCGTTTGATCGATTCGATCGCATTGCTGAGCGAATCGTGTGCGGTCAAAATGATGACCTGTGTCCCGGGATGTTCCTGCTTGATTTGCTCGAGCATTTGCAACCCGTCCGCGTCCGGCAGCTGCAGATCGAGCAACACCACGGCCGGTGGATTACTTTTCAACACCTTGAGTCCATACGAGGCGGTGGCAGCGGTCTCAGGCTGATAACCGTGCCGGCCCAGCAGCGCCTCCAACGTGAGCAGAATGGGCCGCTCATCGTCAATGATCAGGATGCGTCGGTTTTCAGCGGCCATTATTCGTTATCAATCGCCGGCCCAGAATACCGGAAGAGGAGGTAGTACTGACGTTGCCAGCCTGTTTTCATTCGATGGAATCGCGCTAATGTCGCTCGTCGAAGAATCCCGTTAGCCGGCCTCTTCGCCCAATGGAAGCACCACGGTGGTGATAAGAGAGGATGCGGCTGAATCATATCGGGCGTCGAGTTGGCCCTCGTGCGCCTCGATGATAGCCCTCGACCGATGAAGTCCAAGACCATAATGACCTTGGCCGACGGTTCTAAACGGCTCGCGTCCCCACTGTTCGGTCGAACGGTCGAAACTCCGCTTTGGTTCCCGGAGGGTGAAGATAAAGCGCTTATCCTCAATCCGGGCGTCGACCGATACCGCTCCTTCCGCGCGTTCGTGTCGAAATGCGTTCGCGATCAGTTCGGTCAACGCCGGCTGCAATGATTGCGGATCGATCTCCAGGGTGGCGTCCCCCACATCGACATTCCATTCGATTTGGCGGCTTTCATCGGGGGAGGTGGAGGCCAGCTTCTGCCGAAGGTCGTCCACGAAATCGGCCGCTCCATATGGCATCCGCGTTAATCTGGGTCCCGCAAGGGCAGAGGTGACGCGTTGCAGGCTTGAGCCCACTTCTGAAATCATCGCGCGCAAACGCTTGACCTCTTCCTGCAGTTCGGGATCTGTCGCGATCTCGGTGATGTAAGCCGATTGCAGTTCGACGGCGTTCAGGTGATTGCGAAGATCGTGCCCGAGTTGCCGGACAAACTTAACCACATCGGACATCGGAATCTGGAGGTCCGGGCCTGGCGCTGGTTTTGAGGCAGGAGAAGTGGACATGGCGAGATAGAGCGTAAACCCTAGCGCAGTCGGCGTTTCACGCCAGCGGCGGCTCCTACCTTGAATACTTCTGCGAGCCAATGGCGTCCCCGCCAGTGACGCGAATCGCAGGATCGTTGGCGGCCAGATGCCGCAGAATATGGAAAACATCTTCCGGGTCGGCTCCAAGCGATCCGGCGATTTCATCCGCGGTTTTCCCCGGCTCGGCCCCCAAAGCTTCTTCAACTCGTTTCTGGAGCTCGAGCACGCGAGTCGCGGCCTTCTTCCCCGCTTCCACTCCCGGCTGATGGTAGGCGTTGATGTTCACAAGTGAGGCGTAAAACCCGACCGCGCGTTCATACAAGGCGATAAGCACGCCGACGTTGAAAGCGTTCACTTCCGGGATGGTGATCGTGATCGATTCACGCTCGCTTTCGTAGAGAGCAGCGCGGGTGCCGCGCAAGAACCCCTGAAGATAATCGCCGCTCGTGACGCCTTCCTCGACCTCAAACGGTGCCGTTGCTCGGTCTTTGCGCACCTCGACAAAGGTCACGAAGAAATTCAAGACGCCGTCGCGCAGCTGCTGCACATACGCATGCTGGTCCGTCGATCCCTTGTTCCCGTAAACGGCGATACCTTGATGGACGATATTGCCCTCGAGATCCTTCTCTTTGCCTAGAGATTCCATCACCAGTTGCTGAAGGTATTTGCTGAACAACATCAGGCGATCTTTGTAGGGCAGGATCACCATGTCTTTTTCCCCACGGCCGTTGCCGGCGTAAAACCACATCAACGCCAGTAGCATCGCCGCGTTTTGCGGTGCGCTGGCGGTGCGAGTCTTCGCGTCCATCGCCGCGGCGCCCGCCAGGAAACGGTCGATGTCGAAACCTTGCAACGCTGCCGGCACGAGGCCGACCGCGCTCATGACCGAGGTCCGGCCGCCTACCCAATCGTGCATGGGGAAGCGAGTCAGCCATCCGTTCTTCTCCGCATATTTATCCAGCTCACTGCCAACTCCGGTGACTGCGATCGCATGCTTGCCGAAATTCAGGCCTGCCTGTTGATAACGCGCGGCTGCTTCCAGCATCCCGTTGCGCGTCTCTTTTGTGCCTCCCGACTTCGAAATCACCACGGTGAGAGTCCGGGCGAGTCGGTCGCCGATCTTGTGGAAGACGCGATCAAAACCGTCGGGGTCCGTGTTATCGAGGAAATAAATGTCAAGCGGGTCGGTGGCATGGCCGAGCGCATCGGCTATGAATTGCGGCCCGAGGGCGGAACCGCCAATGCCGACCAGGAGGACGTGCTCGAAGCGATCGCCATTCTGCGCGGCGACCTTTCCGCTGTGGACATCGGCAGCGAATTTCTTGATGCGCGCATTGGTCTCATCAATGTCCGCGCGGAGTTCGGGAGTGGGGGCCAGTTTGGAGTCGCGCAGCCAGTAATGGCCGACCATTCGGCCTTCATCCGGGTTCGCGAGCGCGCCAGCCTCGAGATCGCGCATGGCGGCAAATGCCTTTTCGACGCGCGACTGCATTCTGGCGAAGAAATCGTCCGG
>Ga0066652_100002205_pt1 | contig 10556 bp, 11 predicted proteins | sample GraSoiAngelo_101_FD_71413 | JGI IMG/M metagenome (GOLD analysis project Ga0066652, IMG submission 71413) | Grasslands soil microbial communities from the Angelo Coastal Reserve, California, USA - 14_0903_02_30cm | ecosystem: Environmental > Terrestrial > Soil > Grasslands | place: USA... | reverse complement strand
CGACATAGATCACGTCGTTTCCGTCGCCGCCCTGCACGACGTCGTTCCCGTCGCGTCCGCGGAGCATGTCGTTGCCGCCCTGACCGTCGACGACGTCCGCACCGTCTCCGCCGCGAATGAAGTCGTCGCCGGGGCCGCCGAGGACTCGATCGTTCCCTGCACCGGCGTACACGCGATCGTTGCCCCCTTCGGCGTCGATCGTGTCGTCCCCCTTCAACGCCGAGATCAGGTCGGGCCCGCCGGTGCCGATGATCGTGTCGGGCCCATCGGTGCCGCGGATCCGGTTGAAGTCCGCGAAGGCGACGCCGACGACGACGAGCGCCGCCAGCGAGACGAGTGCGCCGATGAGCAGCCTGCCCTTCATGGGGCACCTCCTGGTAGTGAGCGGTGCCCGCGGTTATCGCGCTTGCGTGTGAAGACGCGATTGACTTCGCGCAAGGATTCGCGAAGCGTTCTGTTAGGAGCGCGGTCTAGATCGTCGTGAGCTCGACGTCGATCGAGACGACCGCGTCGGGCCGGATGTAGCGGCCGTCGATGCACGGCCAGTCCGCGTCGGCATCGAGTGCGCGCATGAGTTCCTTGGCGCGCCCTTCGGCCGGATCTGCTCCGTCGAACGTCCCCGCAGCGATCCGCTCGCCGCTCGTCAGCCGGATGAAGACCTGCGCGCTCGCGGGCGCGACGGCCCCCGGTACGTCGGGCTCGACGGCTGCGACCGGCTCGACCGCGACGACCGGTTCGGGTGCCGCCTCTGGTTCGGGATCCGGAGCCACCTGCTGCGGTGCCTGCGCAGGCGCCGGCTCGGCGAGACGCGCCATGTCTGCCGCCTCGACGTGGCCGTGCTCGACCGCGAGCTCGGCGAACGGGCGACCGGTCTCGGCTTCCTCCTTGAGGGTCGTCTCCACGTCGGCGGGCTTCATGAGCCCGATGCGCACGACCTGCGCCTCGAGGGAGGGAGCAGCAGCTAGTGGGGCAGACGGGGCCGCGCCCGGGCTCAGCGGAGGTTCGCTGATGACTCCGGCCGCGCCCGCCGCAGCGGGGGACAGGTTCATTGGGATGCTCCTTCGTTGCCGCAGGGAAAGACTCGCCATCCCTTCATCGGCCGTCCTCGCCGGGTGCTTGAGGCCCGTTTGGGCTAGGCGGCGAGCCGCTCTGCGCCGACCTCGTCCGCCCTCATCGGCGCACGGCTCAGCCGGAGTAGCCGGGCGATCACGCCTGAGCCGCCGATCGCCGCGACGCCGGCGACGAGAAACGCCAGCCGGGTGCCGCCCACGTGGATGAGCCAGCCCGAGATCAGGCCTCCCAGCGAGCCCGTGCCGGCGAATGCGAAGAAGTACAGGCCGATGACGCGGCCGCGAAGGTGGTCGGGCGCCTGGAGTTGCACGATCGAGTTCGCGTTCGACGACCAAGTCGTGAAGCTGACTCCCGCGAGAAACAGCAGCGCACACGCGAGCCAGATGGACTTGACGGGCGCCAGCAAGAGCTCGGCGCTGCCGAATCCGGCCGCGCCGAGCAGCATCAGCGACCGGCGTGCGCGACCCTGCGCGGCGGCGACGAGCCCGCCGACCAGAGCGCCGAATCCGAACGCCGCCGACAGCGCACCGAACGTCCTCGGGCCGGCGTCGAGCGTCTGCTTCGCGAGCACCGGCAGGAGGACATTGAAGTTGAGGCAGAACGTGCTCACGACCAGCACGAGCAACAGGATCAGGAGCACCTCGCGCGTGTGCAGCGCGTACGAGATTCCTTCGCGCACGCCGCGCATCATCGTCGGCCGCCGCGAGGCTTCGACCGGATAGAACTCCTGCGGCCGCATCATCAGCAGTCCGGCGAGGACGGCAAGGAAGCTGACCGCGTTGATCGTGAAGCAGATGCCGGCGCCGAACGCGGCGATCAGCACACCGGCGATCGCAGGCCCGTAGATCCGCGAGGCGTTGAAGACGCTGGAGTTGAGCGCGACTGCGTTCTGCAGCTCCGGGCGTCCGACCATGCGATAGGTGAGCTGCTGCCGGGCGGGCGCGTCCAGCACCTGGATCAGGCCGCCGAGGAAGGCGATCACGTAGACGTGCCACGGCTGCACGACGCCGGCCAGGGTGATCGCCGCGATCGTCGACGCCAACACCATTGCGGCGGCCTGCGTCGTGATCACCGTCCGGCGCGGGTCGAGCCGGTCGACGATCACGCCCGCGAGCAGGCTGAACACCGTGAAGGGGAGGAACTGCGCGAATGCGAGCACGCCGACCGCGATCGCCGAGTGGTGCGTCAGCGAGTACACGAGCCAGGCCTGCGCGAAGCGCTGGATCCAGGTCCCGGGCAGCGAGACGGTCTGGCCGAGGAAGAAGAGACGGTAGTTCCGGTGCTTCTTGATGCTCAGGAAGGCGCGCCCGTTGAAACGGATGAGCGCCTTCGTCACGGCCGCTCCTCGAGCAGAAGGCTGAGAGGCTCGACGGCGGCGCCGAGCGCGTCGAGCTCGTCGGCGTCGAGCGCGCGCAGCCGCGCGGCCAGCCAAGCCGTGCGCTTCGACCGGACCGACCGAAGGACGCGCTGGCCGGCGTCGGTCAGCGTCAGACCGACGCGGCGCCGGTCGCTCCCCACCGGCTCGCGCTTGACCAGCCCGCCCGCCTCCAGCCGGGCCACGAACTTCGACATGCCCGGAACGGAGATCCGCTCGCGGGCCGCGAGCTCGCGTACGCCGATGCCCGGCATCTGCTTGATCGCGACGAGCAGCGAGACCTGGCCGCCTGTGACGCCAAGCGAATGGATCTCGCGCCGGAGCTCGCGGTTGAGCTTGAGGAGCACCGGCCGGAGCCGGTTGGCGAGGTCGGTGGTGTCGGGCGCGAGGACTGCGGACGGCATATCGTTAACCAGGTTAACGAATCGGCATCACCCGAGGGAGGGTCAAGCCCCCGTCCGGGGGAGCCGATCTCTCCAAAGCCATGTCCTACGCACTTCTCGCCGCACTCGAAGGCCCCCTGACGGGAGTCGCCGGTCCGGGATGGCTCGCAGCCCTCGGCGCCGCCGTCGCATCGGCCTCCTTCTTCAACCGCCACCGCTAGCCCGCGTCCCCAGCGCGGCGCGCGGCCTGGCCCTGGTTGCCAGGCACAATCCCCGCGATGGCGCGGAATCCGCTCGAGGACGTGGCCCACGGGTTGCGGGTGATCGGCGAGCGCCTCTCGGCGGGGGGTGAGGGAACGGACTGGCTCGCCGAGCAGTTCGACGCGCTCCGCAAGCCCGAGCCGGCTCTGTCGCTGGCGGCGCTGCAGGCGGAGCTCGACTCGCTGACCGGCCTCGAGTCGGTCAAGGGGCAGGTGCGGGCACTGGTGGCGTTCCTCCAGGTGCAAGCCGAGCGTGAGCGGCACGGGCTCCCCGAGGTCGCCACCTCGCAGCACCTCGTGTTCCTCGGCAATCCCGGCACCGGCAAGACGACTGTCGCCCGGCTGCTGGCGCAGATGTATCGCGCGACCGGGCTGTTGAAGCGCGGCCACCTCGTCGAGGTCGACCGTGCGGGCCTCGTCGGTCAGTACGTGGGCACGACCGCGCTGAAGACGGACCGCGCGATCAGGCGCGCTCTCGACGGCGTGCTGTTCATCGACGAGGCGTACGCGCTCGCGCGCGGGGACGACCGGGCCGACTTCGGTCCCGAGGCGATCGAGACGCTCCTGAAGCGGATGGAGGACTTCCGCCACCGCCTCGTCGTCATCGTCGCGGGCTACCCGCGGCTGATGCACCAGTTCCTGAACTCGAATCCGGGTCTGCGTTCACGCTTCTCGCGGGAGATCACGTTCCCGGATTACTCGACCGAGGAGCTCGTGCAGATCGCGCACACGTTCGCGGGGGACAACGAATACGTGCTCGGGGAAGGCGTCGACGTCGAGCTGGGCGCGATCCTCTCCGGCGCCGCGCGCGACGAGCGGTTCGGAAACGCTCGCTTCGTCCGGACGCTCTTCGAGCAGGCGCTGAACGCGCAGGCGCTCCGGCTCGCCGGCGTCCGGGGCGAATCGCTTGCAGGCCTCGAGCGGGACGAGCTGATGACTCTTCGTCCTGCCGATCTCGAGGCGGCGGCGCGGGCGCTCGGGGAATCTCCGGTTCGAAATCAGGTGCGGCCGCCGTTCTGGCGCCGCCGGCGCGATGGCTGAGACGCCGGACCTGCTGGTCTCCGATCGCGACCGCGCGCGCGTCGGCCAGGAGCTCCGGACGCACTACGAATCGGGCCGGCTGACGCTCGACGAGTTCCAGGAGAGGCTCGACCAGTTGCACGCCGCGCGCACGGAGACGCAGCTGCAGAACGTGCTCCGCCAGCTGCCGACCAAAAGGCCGAGCGTCAAGCTGCGCGACACGCGCTGGCGTTCGCTCGCCCTCCAGTACGCGCTCGTGAACGTCGTCGCCATCCTCATCTGGGTCTTCGGCGGCCGCCACGGCGACTTCTGGCCGAAGTGGGTGCTGGTCGTGACGCTGGTGATGTTCCTGCGACGGACGTTCGGACACCGCAGCCGGGGGCGTCGCACGCTTCCGCCGCCGCCGCCGGATCTGCCGCGATTGTGACGAGAGCAGCTGCGATCGCGGCGATCGCGGTCGGGCTGACTGCCTGCAGTCACACCGGCGGTGGGAGTTCGACTCCCGCTGCCGTCGCGTTCCGACCCGGCGCGTTCGAGCCTTCGCTTCGGGTCGTCGGGCCGCTTCCGGGCCACCCCGTCCGGGTGCCGGCTGTGCCGCGCGCCGTCGTGGCGTCGACCGTGCGGGAGATCGTCCACGCGGGGAGTGGCGACGAACGTCTGCCGCTCTACGTCGCCCGGGATCGTACGAGGCACCTGTGCATCGGGACGACCGGCTCGTGGCAATGCCTGCGGCCCGTCGACGCACAGCCGGTGTTCGCATTCACGCTGCAGGGTGGCCACGGCCCGATCAGGGACCACGGGGCGGTTGTCGGCCTTGCGGCACCCGACGTCCGGGTCACGGTCGAGCGGGCCGGCGGCGAGACGCGGCTTCCGCTGCGCCGCTTCCGCGGATTCCCCTGGCGCGCCTTCGCGTCGCCGCTCTGGCAGAAGCGCGCTCCGGACACGCTCAACGTCTACGATCGTCGCGGCCGGAGTCTGTCGGGGTTCCTCGGCCTCGCGTCCTCGGCCAACCTGTGCGCCGGACGCCATCGTGACTGCGCGCCTCGGGGGGCGTGGCGCGTGATCGGCGACCCATGGGGTGACGCGTCGGATGCGCAGCGCCGCGTCGTGGAGCGGGCGAAGCGGATCGCGTTCGCCGATCGCCTCGTCCGCGGGCTCCTCGTGGGACGACGCTATGGGTTCGACCCGCCGACGGCGTGGTCGAAGTGCAGGGGCGGGACGATCGGCGCGGTCCTCAACGTCGTCGTCCCGCCCGCGACGTTCAGCGAGGACTGGCCGAGCGCCGACTACGACGCGAAGTCACACAGCGCCTACGTGCAGCGAATCACTCGCTACCGCGTCTCGAACGTCACGCAGCTGCAGGTCAGCGTGGACACGAATCGCGGGCAGGTCGTCGGCATCGACCCGACCGTGGCGGCCGGCATCAACGGGCCCGATCCGAAGGTGAATCTCCTCACGTACCGTCGCATCGGCAAAGCTGCCCCGGGCGGCGGGCCCGACAGCGGCGACTGCTCGAGCCACGGCGACTAGCCCGGCAGGCGCACCGTCCGTAGCTCCCAGGGGCGCAGCTCCAGCGACTGCTCGCCGAGGCGCGCAGCCGAGAGCGACGCGGTCGGGTTCAGGAGGCGTGCCTCGAGCGCGCCGCCGCGCCGCCGCAGCGACGTCAGCATCGCGCCGCTGAGTGCGGGTCCCGCTCGCTCGGGAAGCCCCCCGTCCTCCGCTGCGCCCGGCGCAATGAGGAAGGGGTGGCGGAACCGCTCGGCGTGCTCGAGCGCATGCTCCGGATGCGGGCACCACGCGAACGAGAACCTGTGCGGGCCGTGCATCTGCGCGGCCGGGACCCGAAGCTCGGGCCCCGCATTGACGCGCCGGTACGGATTTGCCGCCCGGCTGATCAGGCCGATCGACCGGAGCGCCGTCAGCGCGAGCTCTCGGCCGTCGACGAGCTCGTACTCCGTCACGTGCTCGAGCAGGAGCGCGATGCCGCCTGCCGCGACGAACGCGCTCGCCGGATAGGCGACGAGCCGCTCCTCGCCGTGGCCGCCTTCCTGCTCCGGCGGCCGCTCGACGACCGCAAACTGGCCCTCGGCAAGCGTCGTCTCGGCGGTGTGGGGGAGCGGCACGTGGACGCGCACGCGGTGGTCGTCGCAGGGGTTGTCGACGGCAATCGCGATCCGCGCGAAGGGCTCGTCCGTGCGCACCTCTGCGGAAACGTCGACGTGAACGGGAACGATGTCGGCGCTGCGGCGCGTTCCGTCCGGCTCGACGCCGCGCGGCCAGGCGTACGTGCGGCGCAGCACGAGACGCGCGCGAAGCGCGTCCACCTCCGAGAGCGCGATTCGCTCCTCGCGCGGCTCGTCGACGAGCGCGTCTTCGGTCGGCGGCGCGTAGTTGTAGCTATCACCGAAGTCGCCGCCCTCGACGATGCGGATCGACGCGACGTCGAGCTCGACGAGGCCGTTGCGCAGGGTCGTCCGGTCGATGTCGGGCGCGCCCTCTTTTGGCTCGTGGGGCGGCGCCGGGTCGACTGTCTTCCAACCGAGCGGGGGGACAGTCAGGATGGAGGTCATGCCCGGCGCGAGGTCGGCGACCTCTGTCCGCTCGAAGGGCGACGGATTGAAGACGACGAACGATCCCGCTCGCGCGGTCGCTGCAATGCCCGCCAGCACGCGTTTCGCGAGCGCGGTCCCGATCTGCTCGGCCTCCGCATACCGCACGAGTACTTGGGCGGACACCTCGTCCGCCGAACAGCCGCAGATCGAGTCGTGCGCAGCGTTCTGGAACAGCCGCGACCACGCGAGGCGCAGGTACGGCTCCGGCCACTCGTCGCCGTACAGCGCCTGCAGCGGCTCCGCGTACCGCTCGAGCACACGCTCGGCGCGCGCGCACGCCTGCTTGATATCGATGCGCGCCGAGACGACGTTGGGCAGAAGGTTCGCGCGAGCGCCGGACCTCAGCTCGCCGCGAACGCGAACCGGCTCCCTTGTAACAGTCTGTTGCAAGGTGTCGGTGACGTAGTCGGCGAGCGTGCTGATCCGAACATCGCCGCGATCGACGCGGTCGGGCAGGTCCGGGACAACGGGCTTGTGGTCGGTCCCGACCATTCCGAGGATCGGATCGTCCCCGAACCACGGGCGAAGCCGTTCGACAGCGGCGTCGAGGCCCTCGCCGTCCTCGTCGAACGTCCAAGCCATGTTGCTGTAGCCCCCTTCCGGCATGTACTCGCCGCGAACGACGGAGCCGTCGATTCCCTCCCAGTCGAACCGACGCGAATCGACGACCCGAGGTACGCCGCGCCACAGCACCGCGACGTCGATCCCGGCCGCGCGCAGGATCTGCGGCATCTGCGCCACGTGCCCGAACATGTCCGGGAGGTAGCCGACGCGCATCGCGCCGCCGACGTCCCCCGCACGCGCGAGACCTGCCTCCAGGTTCCGGACGATCGTCTCGCCGCTGACGAGGAACTCGTCGACGAGCGTCTGCCACGGTCCGACCGCGAGCCGCCCGTTGCGGACGAGCGCGGCGATGCGCGCCTCTCCCTCCGGCCGGATCTCGACGTAGTCGTCCACCGTCGCAAGCTGCCCGTCGAGCGTGAAACGCATCCGCTCGTCACGTTCGAGGACGTCGAGCACCTCGTCGACCACGTCTACGAGCGAAGCGCGAAACGACTGGAACGGGCGGTACCACTCCCGGTCCCAGTGCGTGTGCGGGACGAGGAAGACCGACGTCACGCGCTAGTTCACGCTGAGGAGGCTTCGCTTCGTCTCGGGATCGAAGACGTGGAGCTTCGAGGACGGAAGCGTGAACTTCACCTCGTCGCCGATCCGCAACCGCCTGAACGCCGGGACGAGGGCAACGATCTCGTGACCTTCGGCGTGCGCGTGGACGAGGTCCTCGCGTCCGAGGTACTCCACGACATCGACGCGCGCGGAGATGGTCATCGCCGCCGGGCCGCCGTCGCCGTCGAGCTCGAGATCCTCCGGGCGGAACCCGACCAGCAGCTCCTTTCCGTCGAGGGCAGCCGTGGACATCCTGTCGCCGAGTGTCAGTGTCGCGTTCCCGAGCCGCAGCGCTCCGTCGACCGTCTCCGTGGTGGCAAAGTTCATCGAGGGCGATCCGATGAACGCGGCGACGAAGACGTTCACAGGACGGTCGTACAGATCGTGCGGCGTACCGACCTGCTGGAGGACGCCCTCCGACATCACGGCGATTCGCTCGCCCATCGTCATCGCCTCGACCTGATCGTGCGTGACGTAGATCGTGGTGACGCCGAGCTGGCGTTGCAGGCGGAGGATCTCGGCGCGCATCTGCACGCGGAGATTCGCATCGAGGTTGGAGAGCGGCTCGTCCATCAGGAACACCGCCGGCTCGCGAACGATCGCGCGTCCGAGCGCGACACGCTGCCGCTGGCCGTCCGAGAGCGCATTTGGCTTACGGTCGAGCAGCGGTTCGAGATCGAGGATCTGCGCGGCTTCACGCACGCGCCTGTTGATCTCGGGCCTTGACGTGCGCAGGTTCTCGAGCCCGAAGGCGAGGTTGCCGTGCACGCTCATGTGCGGATAGAGCGCATAGGACTGGAAGACCATCGCGACGTTCCGGTCCTTCGGAGCGACGTTGTTGATGACTCGTTCGTCGATCCGGACGACGCCGGCGTCGATCGCCTCGAGTCCCGCCACGCAGCGCAGCGTCGTCGTCTTGCCGCATCCGGACGGGCCGACGAGGATCAGAAACTCGCCGTCCTCGACGCTCAGGCTCAGGTCGTCGACCGCCGTGACGTCTGGTCCATAGCGCTTCGTGACGCGTTCGATCGTGACGGTCGCCATCGGGGAGATGCTAGTCCGGTGGCTGCGGGCTGCTGGGACGAGCCCCGACGCGCTAGCGTCTCCGCATCGAGACGCGCTACGACACATTGATCGAGCGGCTGCGCGAGGCGGCTCCCGAGCTCGAGCCGCCGCCGGCGGCGAGTCGGTACGTGGACACGGTCCGCCGGCACGCCTACCGCGTCACGGACGACGACGTCGCCGAGCTTCAGCGCCATGGGCTCTCCGAGGACGAGATCTTCGAGCTCACCGTCGCGACCGCAGTGCGCGCGGGGCTCGAGCGCCTCGACATCGGGCTGAGGGTGCTGGAGTGAGGCTCCGCTGCACGGAGTCGGGGCACGCGCCTGCCGAGGCGGCGGTGCTCGAGGCGATGCGCGAAGAGAGCGGGCGCGAGCCGGTCGACGTCGTCAAGACGCTCTACTACCGGCCGGAGCTCTTCGGGCGTCCGTTCTCGGATTCGCTCGACCTCGCGATGCGGGCGGAGTCCGACTGGACGCCGGGCGAGCGCGAGCTGTTCGCCGCCTTCGTTTCGTCGCTCAACCAGTGTCCTTTCTGAACGGAGTCGCACGGCGCGGTCGCGTCGTATGTCTTCGGAGAGGACGTCACGCGGGCCGTCTTCAGCGACTGGCGGACTGCGCCGGTCGACGCGCGCCTGCGCGCGACGCTCGGATTCCTGGAGAGGCTCACGCTTCGACCGGACGAGCTCACGCGCGCCGACGCCGACGCGGTGCGCGCCGCGGGTGTCCGTGACGAGGCGCTCGTCGACGCGATCCACGTCGCCGCGCTGTTCAACATGATCGTGCGGCTCGCCGACTCGCTCGCATTCGACGTTCCGCCGCCCGAGAGCTTCCGGGCGCGGGCCGAGGCGATGCTCAGCGGTGGCTACGTGCTCGCCGAGCTACCGGTCCCAGCGGACGATCGCATTGCTCACGACGCCGAGGCGTGACGGATTGGCCGCGAGCTCGTTGTCCTTGAGCTCGGCTTCGGCATAGAACTGGGCGAGGATCCCGACGCCGGCACGCGTGAGGTCGCCGCTCGCGCGGTCGGCCCGCGTTCCGGCGACGTCGTTTCGCTCGATCATGCACATCGAGTGGTCGCCGCAGAGGATGCCGACGCCGTTGGCGTTGCGCACGGTGTTGCGCTCGACGCTGCCCATCGACATCTCCGTCATTGAGATGCCGCGCAGCGAGGTGCTCTGGACGTGGTTGTCCTTCAGGATGGCCATCGCAGAGTGCGTGACGATCCCTTCCTGCCCGCCGACAACGCGGCAGTCCCGCACCACGCTCTCGCCCTTGTCCGTCCCGTAGGAGATGTCGATCCCTTGGCCGTAGTGAACGCCACGCATGTCGACGAAGCAGTGCTTGATCGTCACCGCGGCGCGCCGCACGTGGATGCCGTCGAGGTTCGAGTGCAAGACGGTCAGGTGGTCGAGCACAACGTGGTCGAACTCGTCGACAACGATCCCGTTCTCCCCGCCGACCACGGTGACGTGGCTGATCGTCACGTCGGAATGACGGACGACGATCCCGCCGGCGACGACCGTTCCCGGCTCCCCGACGAGATGCTCGCGCCGGTCGACGAAGAGCGGCCCGCGGTGAATGCCGGCGGCGAGGTGGACGGTCGGCGG
>Ga0066652_100002204_pt1 | contig 10556 bp, 8 predicted proteins | sample GraSoiAngelo_101_FD_71413 | JGI IMG/M metagenome (GOLD analysis project Ga0066652, IMG submission 71413) | Grasslands soil microbial communities from the Angelo Coastal Reserve, California, USA - 14_0903_02_30cm | ecosystem: Environmental > Terrestrial > Soil > Grasslands | place: USA... | reverse complement strand
GGAAACTCCGTGGGTCAGGAAATCGCAGTAAGAGGTCTTCCCTATCGTGTGATTGGAGTGGAGGCCGCGAAAGGCACAGTATTCGGGATTCCCCAGGATAGTTTTATTATTCTGCCTCTGAAGACTTACGCTGTTAACTACGGTGGCTTGCTGCGCCAACGTTCACTCTACTTCATAGCAACTTCGCGCACCGATGACTCATTCAACGACGCCGTCGAAGAATCGCGCTTCCTGATGCGAGCTCGTCGCAAACTTCAGCCAAACGAGAAAGACAACTTTGGCATCGTTACCCCGGACGCGATTACTGGTCTACGCGATCGCATATTCGGCACGATCTTCATAGTTGCCATGCTGGTTCCGGGAATTGCGTTAATTGTGGGCGCGATCGTCATCATGAATATCATGCTCGTATCCGTGACTGAGCGAACAAAGGAAATCGGAATCAGGAAATCCCTTGGCGCAAGGCAGTTAGACATCCTGAAACAGTTCCTGGTTGAAGCAGTCTCGCTCGCCATCTTGGGAGGCGCTGTTGGAATCTTTCTCGCGTGGGTTGTGGGCAAGGTGGTGACAGCAACGTTCTTCCCAACTTATCTCTCATTGTTTGCGATCATGGGAGCACTTGCGGCGTCAGGTGGCGCTGGTGTCGTGTCGGGCATATTTCCCGCATGGAAGGCTGCACGACTTGATCCGATTGAAGCGTTGAGGGCTGACTAGCTATGAAGATTATCCGCAGCGACATTTACGAAAATCTAAAAATGGCGATCTCCACCCTGCGTGGAAACAAGTTGCGTTCATTTCTGACCGTGTTCGGAGTTGTCATCGGCATCATCACCGTAATGCTGATCGCATCGATCATTAGTGGTATCGACGTGTCAGTGAAGCGCGAAGTTGAGTCGTTCGGAACACGTTCGATTTTCATAAGCAAGTACAATCCCGGCATTCATATTGGTCGCATGTCGCGTGAAGAACGCATGCGGAAGGAACTCACTTACGATGATGCGATCGCTCTGCAATCACTTCCTGCGATCGACCTGGCAGTGCCGTTCCTGGACATCACCAACAATTTCTTCGGCGGAAAGTTAATGGTCTCCGGCGGCGGAAAGACGTCCGCCCAGGTCGCGCTACAGGGAACATTGCCTGAATTTGAAAAGGCCGGCACCCAGGTTATCTCGGAAGGTCGTTTCTTTACGACTACTGAGAACGACTCCAACCAGGAAGTGTGCGTCGTGGGAAGTAAGATCGCCGACGACTTCTTTAAAGTTGGTTCGCCAGTCGGGCAAACAATCAAAATTGGGACATCCGAGTTTCGTGTGGTGGGAGTGCTCGAGAAGCGGGAACAGTTTCTGATCGGCGGCGGTAGTGACGATCAGAACAATGTTATCTACGTTCCCTTCTCCGTGGCTGAAAAGCTGAAACCAAACGCTGAGGACATCTACATTCTCGCGGTCGGAAAAGTGGGAATGATGGACGAGGCTAAAGATCAAGTAAGGGATCTACTTCGCATTCGTCGTCAGGTACCGTTTGCCGAAAACGACAACTTTGGCATGGAGACTTCCGAGAGCATCCTCGACAATTTCCGATCGATCACCGGCGGTCTGGCTATCGCGATGGTTGTCATTTCGTCGGTCGGTCTGATGGTGGGTGGTATCGGCGTGATGAATATCATGCTTGTGTCAGTCACCGAACGAACGCGTGAAATCGGCGTGCGGAAAGCGATTGGCGCCAAGAAGAGCGACATCATGTGGCAATTTCTGATTGAAGCCGCAACGTTGACAGGTCTCGGCGGCATTGTAGGACTGTCAATCGGTTGGGGATTCACACTCCTGTTAAGACTATTCCTACCGTCCTATGTACCGTTGTGGGCACCAATTGGTGGCTTGGTAGCCAGCGTAGGTATTGGATTGATCTTCGGTATCTGGCCGGCGTGGAAGGCAGCTCGACTCGATCCTATCGAATCGCTCCGCTACGAATAATTTGTCGGGGCGTCCCTCCGTGGGCGCCCCTTCCGCTTTCATACCTTTGCAGACAAACAAAGGGGCGCCCACGGAGGGACGCCCCGACAGGCTTACGAAATGAAGGTGGGGAATAGAGCGGTCACTCCGGTAATTAGCAACAGCCCCAGGATCCAAAACGTAATTGCAACTCCCCACGCCACTCCGCTACTCACCCGCGTTCCAGTGTTCTTCAAGCCAGTCGCCTTTAGCCACAGACCATAGAACGACAAGATACCGATCGAAGCCGCGAGTACAAAGATAACCGGGTGGTTGGCAGGCGAAACCAGGATACCAAGATTGTCCTGGACCAGCGTCTCCTGTCCGAGTATTGGATGGATGTCTTCAGGCGCCTTCAGGTAAAGCAATACCAATCCGAGGAGCTTCTGTACGACGATGATCGGCAATGAGCCGTAAAGGACCACACAGAACGCTTGCCAGAAATTGATGCGGCCGCCAAACGCCAGTGAACCGAGCAAGTACAAAGCAGCCAGAATTGCCGAGAACACAAAGACACCGGCAAACGCTTTCAGAACATTACCAGCGCGGTTGACTGGATTTCTTGCTTCTTCCAATTGCGTAGCGCGCATCGTTTCGATTGCCGACGCCGGAGGAGCAAATGGAGGGCCCATCTCTGCCAGTTTGTCGACCGTATGATTGACAATGCGCTCCGGTGTTACGCGCTGCGTGAAGGCAAAGGTGTAGATCGCACTTAAGATTACGATAGCAATGTAGGGTGCGACCCAACGTGGATAGATTCGAAGATTTCGAAACACACGCGTTGGCTCAAAAAAGATCCCGGTGAGACGTTGCAACGGGGAGAGCGGTGCCTCGGTCGCCTCGATCACGGGCAGCGGAACAAAACTCAAGGCGACGAGAACTATGCCAAGGAATGCGACCGCTGCGCCGGTCCCAATTCCACCAGAAATGATCTTGGCGATGCCTCCCCCGCAGATTGCCAGTCCTAAAACAATCAGGACAATCGCAGGTATACGCAACTTGGTGGGGCGTGGCGCTCGTGGCGCTACTTCTGTGGCAGGTGGTTGAAAGTTATCTACTGGAGCACTCATGAAATAATCCTCCTACAAGAAGACGGGGAGACAAACTTCCGTCGAAGTTCATACACAGGCTGTGTAATACGTGGCGCACTTCATCAAAGTTTCGGACACGAACGACTGGTTTTAGTGCTTGGTTCTTAGGCCACTACGGGTGTTGCTTCGGCCCAACCCGGGACACGTATACAGGCCACCTGATGACCAGATGATAATTCTCGTAATTCCGGATCGATATGCGCGCACTCTTCTATTGCAATCGGACAGCGCGTGCGAAACCGACATCCCGACGGTGGATTGATTGGCGTCGGCACGTCACCCTGCAAAATAATCCTTTTCCGCTTCTGCTTCGGGTCTGGAATCGGGATCGCCGAGAGCAACGCTTGAGTGTAGGGATGTAATGGATTCGCATAGAGATCGACCGCAGAAGCAATCTCAACAATGCGCCCGAGATACATTACCGCTACTCGCGTCGAGATGTGTTCGACCACAGCCAGGCCGTGAGATATGAACAGATAGGTAAGCTTAAACTCGGCCTGTAGCTCCTGGAGTAAATTTACAACTTGCGCCTGGACCGACACATCAAGCGCTGACACTGGTTCATCGGCAACAATCAGCTTCGGATTCAACGCGAGTGTACGAGCGACACCTATGCGCTGGCGTTGCCCGCCCGAAAATTCGTGGGCATACCGATTCATGTAGTCGGGATCCAACCCGACTCGGCGTAGCAGCTCGGCAACGCGATCGCGTCGTTCATTTTTGCCGCCCTGCTTGTGAATTACCAGCGGCTCACCAATGATGTCGCCAATCTTCATTCGCGGATTCAGTGATGCGTAAGGATCCTGAAAGATGATCTGCATCTCGCGTCTTGCCTGGCGAAGTTCTTTCTTGTCTAACTTGAGAACGTCGCGTCCGAGGAACTGAACTGAACCGGCAGTTGGTTCGATTAGACGCAGCAGACAGCGTCCCACGGTCGACTTCCCACAGCCCGACTCGCCAACCAGGCCAAGCGTCTCACCCGCAAAGATAGCGAACGACACGCCATCAACAGCGCGAACAACGTCGTCAGTGCCCTCGACTGGAAAGTGCTTCACTAAACCACGAACGTCAACAAGTGTGTCCATATCTTCTTCTGTGCCCCAATGTCCGACGAACTTAGTTTGTCGCTAGTTCGCTTAGTTAGAGCAACGACAAACTAAAGTTCGTCGGACATTGGGGCATGATGATCAGCAGTAACCGCAGCCGCCAGATCGTAAAGCACACATCTAACCTTCACTTCGCCTTCCAGTTCGTAAAGCGGAATGTCTTCTTCAGTACAACGCGGCATTCGATGCGGGCAGCGTGGTGCAAAGTGACAGCCTGGAGGTAAGTCAGTCGGACGGGGCACAGTTCCTTCGATCGTCTCAAGCCGTTCACTCTTCTCGACATGCTCGGCAGTTAGCTTCGGAACAGATCTTAACAACCCTTCCGTGTACGGATGCTTGGGACGAGCAAACAACTCGTCAACCGGCGACTCTTCAACAATTCGACCGGTGTACATTACTGCCACCCGGTCGGCGACTTCTGCAACAACTCCAAGGTCGTGAGTTATCAGTAGAACCGCCAACTGACGCTGCACTCTCAACTCGTTTAGCAACTCGAGTATCTGTGCCTGGATGGTAACGTCGAGTGCGGTGGTTGGTTCGTCAGCGATCAGCAGACGCGGATTACAAGCGAGGGCCATCGCGATCATCACGCGCTGACGCATTCCACCCGACAGTTGATGTGGATAATCAGAAGCTCGTCTTGCGGGATCGGGAATCGCCACTTCGCGCATTGCTTCAATCGCGGCCTGTCTAGCCTGCTTCGCAGAAAGTTTGCGATGAAGTCGCAAGGCCTCGGCGATCTGTTCGCCGACTGTGAAAACGGGGTTGAGCGACGTCATCGGATCCTGAAAGATCATCGCGATGTCGTCGCCACGCAACTCTCGCATTTCGCGGTCGGAGAGTTTCAATAGGTCTTTGCCATCGAAATGAATCTGTCCGTCAACAATCTTTCCCGGCGGCGCTACAAGTCGCATGACTGATAGAGCAGTCATTGACTTTCCACATCCCGACTCTCCTACAAGTCCAAGCAGTTCACCTTGATCGAGATGGAAGCTCACGCCGTCTACAGCACGAACGAGTCCCGAGCGAGTTGGGAAGTGAGTTTTGAGATTCCGAACTTCCAGCAGGTGTGCCATTACTAAAGTCCCAACTTCTTCATCTGCTCGACCACGTCATCCCCTTCTTCAGCCGGGTACTTCAACGACTTTGCAATCGTTCCATTGGCTTTCGCCAGCGCCCAGATAATACTTTCACCCGCCGGCAGTACGTTTGGCTTCGCTGCGAACACCGGATCGGTAAACGCATCTTCGGCGTCAACAAACTCCCAACCTTTCGATTTGAACATTTCGATCAAATCGTTCATGAAGAGTCCATTGAGTAAGTTGAAGTGAACAAGGAGTGCGTGCTTCACGGGTCGGCCCAGAACGCGACGTGCAAGTGAGTCGTAATACTGGGCCCGATCCCACATGTGCGCAAGGTAGAAGTCACGATAAGGCTTTACGTCAGCGGAAGGGTCTGCTTTGAGTCGGTCCTGTAGACGTGGAGTGATGGCCCAATCTGATGAGTCGATAGTCACGTGACCGACTCGATACTCATGTTTTTTGAGAAACGTTCTGAAGCCGTCGCGTTTTTCAACCGTGTCGCCCTCTTTCAACATCGGAAAGCGAAAGTATTTCTGAAAGCGGCTAAAACTCTTCAAGATCGCTTCAGCACGGAGCATGTCTTCCTGATAAGCCTGAAGCGTCATTGATGGCGAGTTGAAGTTTTGATGCGAATAGGTGTGATTGCCAATCAAATGGCCAGCGTTGTTCCACTCTGCCAGCAGTTGCTTACCTTCGTCTGTCTCAACGTTACGACCAATGACAAACATTGCGGCTTTGATTGAGTGAGACTTCAAGGCACCGAGGATTGCCTGATTACGCTGAATCGCTGTTTGATGAATTGCGTTCTGCCAGAAGAAGTCGTCCATTGTGATCGAGATCTGTGGCGCGACTGTTTTCTGTGCGAGACCGAGACGACTAGCTCCAAGTGCAAGCGCACTCAATCCCAGTACTTTATTAAATTGTCGACGATTCATTTGACTGTCATAGCTCCTTGCGCATTGACAATAACTCAAGCACTACCCCGTCTGGTAACTCTAGTGCAAACGGTGCCTGGCTCGTAAAGCCGGCGGCGGTGTAGAAAGGGACTCCGGGAAGAGTGGCCATCAACTCAAGTGATTGAAAACCACCTGCACGTGCTTCTGTTTCACAGTGTTCCAGAATCTGACCGGCAATCCCCTTTCGAGCATGTTGAGGATGTATGAAGAACGCTCTGATCTTAGCCGGCTCTGATGCCGGATCCAGCATGCCGCTCGTTCGGTTGGTAAATTGATCGCCGCCAAATAGCGTCTTCCGCTTACTCCAACCGCCGCAACCAACCAGGCCGTCTCGATGCTCCGCCACAAAGTAAGTGCCGTCGTCGATTAAATCCGTGTCGACGCCAAACACGGATTCAATTGCAGATTCGATCTGAATGTCGCGGTAGTAGTCGCGACTTAATAGTCTTGCCGAATCTCCAATCAAGCGCTTGATGGCCTCGCGATCATCCAGCGTGGCTTTTCTGATGACGTAATCGCGCTCATAAGACACAGAAGTCTTTCTCACCTCACCAATGGAATCACGCCGTCAGGTCGGAGATCACGCGACACGACACTGATTGGGACAACAGTCTTGGTAAATACGGCCATTACGTGGGGAAAACCGAAGTAGACGACAAAGCCTTTGGGGCTTAAACCCCACGTTTCCATCTCTGGCAACTGTTCCAGCGTCATCAACGGCTCATCTCTCTTTTTGTACTCCGTCTTGTTTTGTCGAGCGTCGTCCCGGTCGAACTCATCAGCTCGTCGATTGATATCTTTAACTACAAACTCCGCTATTGCTTGCTTGTACTCACCACCCGGTCTGAAGACATCGTCCAGGGTTAATTCCTTGTTGGTCTTCAGGTTGTAATTAATGGTCCACAGGTCAACTGTGGGGTGCGCGCCACCGTTATACGTTGATTCGAATTCAACACTCACAAGATCTCGATCAGCAAACGTCACCAGATAGTTGGTGTCAAAACTGGAGTTCTGGTCGGGATCAAACCCGTAGGTTTTAATTTTTTCTTCTACCCGTTTTTGTACCAGGCTGTTGAACTCATTGATTGCGATACTGGTTATGGCAGTAATCTGTGGATAAGAAGCGTAAACCTTGTTCTTGCGATCGTTGATAAGTTTTGGCGAGAACCTGATTGCCGTCTTTGGCGAAATACCCTGTTCATTCAAGAACACCATTTGGTTTCCAGTCCCCGTCGGCCTGGTCCACTCGCATTCGCGATCTACCTGGTCCACGCCTGTAGGAGCTTTACAAACAAATTTGCCGGTTGGACGCTTTGGTGGTCCTTCGATAAGAGTCAGTTCGCCCTTAGCATCAAACGAACCTTCGAGTTTGATCTCCTGTTTGAATTGATCGTAGAAGTAGGTTCCGGTGACTTTGCCATCAGTCACTTCAAGTTGCATTTCGATATGTTTGTTGCCGAGTGAGCCGCGATAAATCTTAGTCGACGTTTGAGACTGCGCTTGAGTTAAGGCAGTACAGAAGCAGACTAACAATCCCATCTGGATCCAACGAATCATACTTGTATCTCCATTATGGATTTGCACAGAAGTCGTGAGTACATAACTGTGGTTAGACAGTCGATGTCTCGCGGTACTCGCCCCAAACTCGTCGCAGCCGATTACTAATTTCGCCGACCGTTCCATAGGCCTCAACGCACTCGAGTATGTGCGGTAACAAATTCTCTTCACCCGCTGCTGCCTGCTCCAGTTTGTCCAGAGCTTTCTCGACCGCATCAGCGTCCCGTCTGCCGCGCAACGCTCGCAAACGTTCGACCTGCGCGTTTTCAAGCGCGGGATCAATTCGTAGAGTTTGGACCGACCGTTCTTCGGCAACCTGAAACTTATTGACGCCGACAATAATCTCTTTCTGCGTCTCGATCGCTCGTTGGTAGTTGTACGCAGATTCCTGGATCTCGCGCTGAACGTATCCAGTTTCAATCGCCCGCAGCATCCCACCCATTGCGTCGATCTTCTTTAAATAATCGTTTGCGCGATTCTCTATCTCATCCGTCAACTGTTCGATTGCATATGATCCAGCCAGCGGGTCAGCTATGTCAGCAACTCCTGACTCATGCGCAATCACCTGTTGTGTTCGCAACGCAACACGCGCGGCGTCTTCCGTCGGCAACGCCAACGCTTCGTCCATTGAATTTGTGTGCAGCGACTGCGTTCCACCCAGTACTGCCGCGAGCGCCTGGATGGTCGTTCTGACAACGTTCACTTCAGGTTGTTGGGCGGTCAACGACGAACCCGCTGTCTGTGTGTGGAAGCGCAGCATCAACGAACGTGGATCACGAGCATTGAAACGTTCCCGCATGATCCGTGCCCAAAGTCTGCGTGCGGCGCGAAACTTGGCAATCTCCTCGAGAAGATTATTGTGTGAATTGAAGAAGAACGACAGACGCGGCGCAAACTCGTCGATCTGTAAACCCGCCTTCAACGCGGCTTCGACGTAAGTGACGCCATCTGCGATTGTGAAGGCAACTTCCTGGACCGCCGTCGACCCGGCTTCACGGATGTGATAACCGCTGATCGAAATCGTATTCCAGTTTGGCACCTCGCGGGCGCAGAAGGCGAAGATGTCAGTAACAAGGCGAAGCGATGGAGCAGGAGGATAGATGTACGTGCCTCGGGCAATGTACTCCTTGAGAATATCGTTCTGTAGCGTACCTCTAACTTTTTCAAACGCCACTCCCTGCTTCCGTGCGACGGCCAGATACAAACACAAAAGAATTGCCGCCGTCGCATTGATCGTCATGGAGGTCGAAACTTGATCGAGGGGGATGTCGGCAAACAGACGCTCCATATCGTCAAGTGAGTCGATGGCAACACCGACTTTGCCGACTTCACCGGCGGCGAGAGGATCATCCGAATCGAGACCTATCTGAGTTGGAAGATCGAAAGCGACTGAAAGACCTGTCGTACCGTGAGCGAGTAGATATTTATAACGAGCATTCGATTCTTCGGCGGTGGCGTAACCCGCGTACTGGCGCATGGTCCAAAAACGGCCGCGATACATGTTGCGGTAGATTCCGCGCGTGTAGGGAAACTCGCCCGGTGAGGCGAGATCCTGCTCGTAGTTGATCGGGTCGGTGTTCGACGGGTTGAAGTCTGCAGGAAACTCAATACCGGATGGAGTTTCAAAACGATCTCGTCGTTCGTCTTTGACTTTGGTGGACATGAATGATGGAAGCCTAGCATAGCGCGGAGACATTTCCGATTGCCAATTGCCGATTGCCGATTGAACTTCTCTTTAACTCCGGTCCGCGAGAATGGGTGCCAACGATAGCAAATCGGGAATCGGCACTTGGAAATCGGCAATGGCCACGATTGGCAATTCCTCGATTTTTCCTGTAACAGTACACGCAATGAAAACGGCAAGAGTAAACAAGCGTGGGGCGACGCGAGTCAGGCAGGGACATCTGTGGATCTACAAGAGCGATGTCGTAGAGGTCGATGCCGATCGAGGATCGATTGTTTTTGTGACAGACGAAGGTGGTAATTTCATTGGCCAGGCTTTTTATAGCGATGCCTCACAAATCGCGCTCCGGTTTTTGACGCTTGGCAAAGAGGAGATCGACCGCGAGTGGTGGCGACAACGCATTCGTCAATGCAACGCGCGCAGGCAACTCCCGGCTGATACCAATGCTTTTCGACTCATCTATTCCGAAGGTGACTTGTTGCCATCCTTAATAGTTGACCGTTATGCAGACGTACTTGTGTTGCAAACACTTTCCCAGGGGACTGAGTCAGTTAAGTCACTCATTTCTGAATTACTGATCGAGGAGTTTTCGCCGCGGGCCATTATCGAAAGAAACGACGCTCGTGTCCGTCAGCTGGAAGGTTTGCCACTCGTGGCTACCACGTTATTTGGAAGTGCTCCGGAAGAGTTTGAAATTCTTCAGCATGGTTTGCGCTTCCTGGTTGCACCTTCGGGAGGACAGAAGACCGGATCCTTCCTGGACCAACGCGAAAATCGTCTCGCCGCGCGCGCGGCTGCTCAAACTACAAAAAGAGGACGTGCCCTCGACTGTTTTACTTTTAATGGAGCCTTTGCACTTCACCTGGCAAGTGTCTGCGAGAAAGTAGTTGGCATCGACATCTCAAACGATGCGATTCAAGCTGCTGAACGAAATGCACAGCTCAACGAAATAAGTAATGTCGAGTTTCGCGAAGCCAACGTCTTTGACGCACTGCGGGAAATGGAAATGAGCGGAGAGCACTTCGACACGATTGTTCTCGACCCACCCGCATTCGCTAAGAATCGAGCGAGTTTGAAGTCAGCTTTACG
>Ga0066652_100002203_pt1 | contig 10557 bp, 14 predicted proteins | sample GraSoiAngelo_101_FD_71413 | JGI IMG/M metagenome (GOLD analysis project Ga0066652, IMG submission 71413) | Grasslands soil microbial communities from the Angelo Coastal Reserve, California, USA - 14_0903_02_30cm | ecosystem: Environmental > Terrestrial > Soil > Grasslands | place: USA... | reverse complement strand
CGCCGTGGTCATCGGTGCGGATCGCATCGCCGCGAACGGTGACACCGCGAACAAGGTCGGCTCGGTCGCGCTGGCACTCGCGGCCGCCGACGCGGGTATCCCCTTCGTCGTCGTGGCGCCCGAGTCGACGATCGACGGATCGATCGCCGACGGCGCGTCGATTGCCATCGAGCAGCGCGACGAGGACGAAGTGCTCACCTTCGACGGCCGGCGGGTCGCGCCGGCCGCGACGCGCGCGTTGAATCCCGCGTTCGACGTCACCCCGTCACGGCTGGTCAGCGCGCTCGTCACCGAGCGTCGCGTGGTGCGGGTCGCGGACGGCGAGCGGCCGGCTCCAGAGCCTCAGATGTAGCCGCGCTTGAACATGTCCTTCGTCGCGAACCATCCGGGGATCGCGGGGATGAAGCTCACGACGAGTTGGTTCGCGAGGATCGCCGCCACCGCGATCGAGTCGGGTACGCCGGCGGCGACGAGGAAGCCCGACAGGCCGACCGCCGACACCGCGGTGTTCCCCCCCGGTATCGGGATGAGGGACGCGATCGTTCCCACGAAGATGTTCGCGGCGAGCAGCGTCCAGAAGGAGATCGACCCGCCGAACGCCGCGATGCAGGCGAGCAGGCAGAGCCCGTAGACCAACGACGCGATCATATTGCCGACGAGGAGCAGCCCGATGCGCTTCGGGTCGCGCAATGCCTCGCGGATCGTGTGCATCGCCTGCTTCACGGGCGGAAGGACCGCGCGCCGGAGCTTGCCGACACCGAGGATCACGCCCACGGCCGCGAGCGCCACGAGCAGGATGATGAAGACGACCTTGATCACTTCGTCGACATCGATCTTGCCGACGTCGATGGAGTTCGGCGCGAGCGCGACCGCAATGAAGAACAGGATCACCTGTGAAACGATGCCGGCGACGGTGCTGAGCAGCCCGCCCGACGCGACTGCCGACGCGAGGTCCACTCCCTGCTTCTGCAGGAAGCGGATCTGTGTCGCGTAGCCGCCCACCGCGGGCACCGCGAGGTTCGCGAACGACATCGACACCTGGCACTCGGTCGTCGGCCAGAAGGGCAACCGGATCGGAATCGTGCCTGCCAGCGCGATCGCGTAGGCCATGTTCGTGGACAGCGACAGGACCAGCGCGATCACGAGCCAGTACCACTCGGCCTCCTTGATCGTGTCCCACAGCTCCTGCGGGCTGCCGATCTGGCTCAACAGCGCGAACACCGCGATGAGGCTGCCGATGGCCATCAGGAGGTTCGTCTTGTCGACGCGGTAGAGCTGCTGGAGCGGCGGCTCCTCGGTGTCGGCGGCCTGCGCGCCGAGCTTCCGGAGATCGTCGAGGCGCGTCTTGAACTCCTTGTGCTCGCGGCGCCCGTGCGCGTCGCTGCGCAACTCCCGACTCAGTGCCGCGGGCTGGAGCATCGGGAGCAGCGCGGCGAGCCCATCGGAGCCCAGCGCGCGCACCGCCGCGGTCACCGCGCGCTCGTCGCCGACGATCGCCGCGGTCGACGCCAGGAGCTCGGCGAGGTCGCGTGCGCCGCGCTCCTCCACCTTGCTCGTGGTGGCGCGGTCGAAGTCGACGAGCACCGGACCGTCGGCGGCGACGACGATGTGATGCGCGTTCAGGGCGCCGTGCGCCACCCGCGCGCGTCCGAGCGCGACGGCCTCGGTCCAGACCGCGTCGAGCAGCGCATCGGTGACCGCCGACTCGTCGAGGTCGACGAGACGCGTGCCTGCGGGCGGCCTCGCGACGAGCAGCGCGGCGTTCGGACCGGCCACTCCCGCGACGACGACCTGCGGCACGCGCGCACCGGCGTCCCGCGCGAGCAGGATCGTGTACGCCTCGTGCTCCACCTGCTGGATGCGCGTGAAGTAGAGGTGGTCGCCAGAATCCTTGTAGGCAATCGACCGTGACAGCTTGGCGATGAACTGCGCGTCGGCCTCGTCGCGACCGAACACGGTGACGGTGAGGGGACCGTCGGCGTCCTCGCTCAACATGAGGGTGCGGCCGGTCGGCTGCACGGGTGCCAGGTGCACCTCGTCGACGTCGACACCGAGTTCTTCCAACGCGGCACCGACTTGGGCGGTGGTGGGCCGCCCACCCGGCGACTTGAACGCGAGGTGCACCGCGGCGGCAACCCCCCAACCGAGCACGACCGCTGCGAAGAGGTCGTTGGGAAACGCAGTACCCAGGTACATCGACGACAGCGCGAGCAGAAGCACGAGAAGCTGACCGATGCGACGTGTCGGACGAGTCAGATAGGGCGACGCCGCGCACACGACCGCGGTGACGACCGCGAGGCGCACCTGCGGGAACGACGGCGAGTCGTCACCGAAGCGCACCACGACTTCGAGGCTCTTGGTCAACGACCCGTGGCTCACGAACTCGCCGAGCGCGCGCCCGATTGCCCACGCGAGCGCCCCCGAGAGGAAGAGGTCGCGCGCGAGTCGCCAGCGCCGTCCGATGAGGGCCGCCGCGACGATCAGCGCCACCGCCCACAACGCGCCCATGCGGTACGCACCGCGGAACAGCGTGCGCAGGCCGTCGGGCAGCGAGTTGAAGAACTCGAAGACGTTGCGCTCCGTTGCCGAGATGTCGCCGGCGTGCCGCGCCAGCACGTAGACGATGATCATCGCGAGGGCGAGGCGCACCCAATCGCTTGTCCGGCGCTGGTACGGCTCCTCCGAGGCGGGACCGAAGGTGGTGTGCCGCCAGCGGCCAAGCCCCCGCGCCTGCGGCTCGGCCGCGGTGCCAGCCTCGGTCGCGGTCGGGGTCGGGGATGATCCGGTCACCGCCACCGCGGGAGCGTAGACGGTCGCGGCCGGCGCGTCAGGGTGCGGGCTGATGCGCTACGCGTGTTCGGCGGCGGTGACGGCGCGGCGAGCGCGCCGCGCGCGTCGGACGCGCGAAGCAGGGACGCGTTTCGACGTCGTACACGTGCAAGCGCGCGTCGACGGAAGCGATCGTGTTTCCGTCAAGCGTTCGTGGTGGCGCGCGGGCTCAGGTGTCGGCGTCGTCCTCGGGCACGTAGGAGTCGCGGCCCCAGACCCCGCCGGGCGCGTCGTCGCGCACATGGACCGCGGCCTCTTCGGCGGCGAGGCCCGTGACGCCGGGTTCCTCGGCGCTCGCGACGAGCTCCCCGTTGTCGGCGCCGTCGTCCTCCTCCGGCTCGACGAGCCGCACCGCCTCGTCCGAGTCGTCCTCGACGACATCGGGTACCTCGCGCCGCACGCGCACCGAGATCGGTTCACCGCTCTCCTGCTCACGCGGGGTGACCCCGTAGTCGAGCGACGCGGGACGGTCTGACGGCGGCGACGCGCCCTCTTGCGGGTCGCCGGTCAACTCCTTCTCCGCGAGCGGGCCCTCGAGATCGGGGATGCCCTCGTCGTCGAGCGTGGGGCCGGTCGGTCTCGGGGCGTCGGGGCGGGTCATGCCCTCCCTGATACCCGACGCGGGCAAGCGCAATCGCGCCGCGGCCAGTCGTGGGCGTGCAACCAGCCCGGACAGCCGGGCCCCTCGTGATTCACACGGTCAGCTCGACCGTGCGAGCCATTCCTTCATCCACACCAAAGCGACGCGGCGCGACACGAACTGGGGTCGAGGTTCGCTCCCTCGGCGCCACTCCCATACGAGCTGTCCCGTTGGCGTCTCGTACTGCGCCAGCGAGAACCCGTCGCGCGCGGCCGCTTCGATGAGGGCGGTCCCGCCACGCTCGAGGCCCAGCGCGTCGTACTGATCGATGACCGTCATCGGGGCCGGTCCTACCCGCGCCCGTCCCCTACCAAACGCGACCGACGAAGAAATCTGCCGGCTAGTCGGCGATCCGGTCCTCGGTTTGCGGCGGGCGACGGCCGTCCTCGGTGATGAACGACAGTTTCCCCTCGTTCTCCAGGATCGCCACGCGGACCTTGCCCAAGTCGCCGATGCCCTGCTCCCGTGCCGCGCCGAGGATCTCGTCTTCGGTCATCCGCTCACGCCGCATGATCGGGCGAATGAACCGGCCCTCGTGCACGACCACGACCGGCTCGCCCTCGAGGAGCTTCCGCGACCGCTTCCAGCGGAACACGGCGTAGGACTCGACCAGGATGAAGAGCGCAATGGTGCTGATCGCGAGGACCGCCGCGGTGATCGACGTGTCGTTCTGCGTGATGCTCTGCTGGACGAGGTCACCGATCACGAAGAGCAACACGAGCTCGAAGGCGGTGAGCTCACCGAGCTCACGCTTACCGAGCGCGCGCAGCACGAGCCACACGAAGACGAACACCACGGCGGCACGGATCACGATGTCCATCGCGCTCCTCGTCCCACGCGCGGCGTCACGGTGACAACCAGGTCTTGAACGTCGTGCGTGCAATCGCGTTCCGGTTGCGATCGAGCACGGCGACGAAGCCGTCACGCCCGAAATGGCGACCGAACTGCACCTGCATATCCACCGACACCGACAGGGTGTTGCCCGGCGGACGGTCGAAGCGCCAGATCACCTCGTCGCTCGTCGCGGTCGACGACGACGGCTCGGGATCGATCGAGTTCCGGTTGAACAAGTCGAGATACGAGCTCGACACCGCGACCGAGACGTCGTCGTCGAAGCCCCCTTGACGCTGCACCGTGATCTCGAAAGGCACGTCGAGGCCCGCGCGTGCCACCTGCGCGTAGTGCACGTCGAGCGAGACGTCGCCGTTGCGCGATTTCGCGGTCGAGGTTCGCGACCGCACGCCGAGGAAACCCAGCAGCCCTGCGAGCACCACGAGCGCGAGGAGCGAGAGAAACCCGCGCCGCAACCAGATTGCGCGCGAGCCGGCCTGTTCGTCGGGCTGCAGGTCGGCGGTCGGCGTGGACCTCTCCGCCATACGGCGACGTGTACCCCCCGCGTCGTCTGACCAAAACGTCGCGAGGTGGGAGGTTTTGGTCGGCACACGACCGGGAAGCACGGCGGCAACACCGACGCGAGAGGAGTCTCCGATGACCGATCGGCAGCCGAAGGGCTCCTATGCCGAGTCGCGCGAGAAGCAGGCGGAGTTCGAGGAGCATCTGCGCGAAGAGGGCGACTGGCAGGAGGCCGTCGACGAGGTCATCGAGGGTGAGGAGCCCGAAGACGCGCCCGACCGGCCGCCGGCCGCCGGTCCCTGAGCGGTCTACGCGGCTCAGTCGAGACCGCGGTCACGCCGCCGCTCGGGCGCGCTCGTACGCTGGAAGTGTGACTCGTTCGGACGACGAAGCGCTCGAGGACGCGCTCGACGAGTTGTACGCGGTCGAGCCTTCCGAATTCGTCAGCGCGAGGAAGTCGCTGGTCGAACGGCTCCGCGCCGCGGGCGAGCGCGACGTAGCAGAGGAGCTCAAGGCTGCTCGCCGCCCCACGAAGGCTGCGTGGGTGCTGAACCAGCTCGCGCGGCAGCGTCCCGACGTCGTCGGCATGCTGCTCGATCGCGGTCGCGAGCTGCGGGCGGCGCAGCAACGGGCCATCGCGGGGAGACCGGACGAGCTCCGCGCCGCAACCAGCGCGCAGCGCGACGCGCTCGCCGCGGCGCGCGACGCCGCCGAAGAAATCGCCGGCAGGGACGCGACCGAAGCGGTGAGGACGCAGGTGAGCGATACGCTTCTCGCCGCGTCCGCCGACGACGACATCGGCGAAGCGCTCCGTCGCGGGCGGCTGGTGCACGAAGCGAGCGGTGGCACCGGCTTTCCTGACGCCGGAGGGCTCCGGCTGGTCCCATCGCCCGCCGCATCGTCCAGACCGGCGGCGACACGGAAGTCGGCGACTCGGTCCGCGCGCGACGCCGAGCACCCGTCCGTGCCGACGAAGGAGAACGAGCGGGCGCGCGCCGCGGAGCGCAAGGATGCCGACCGCGCCCGCGCTGCCGAGTTGGTGGCGCTCCGAGCCGCTCAGCGGGACGCGCACGAGGACCTCGCGGCCGCAGAGGACGCCCTCCGGCGAGCAGAAGCGCGCGTCGAGCGGATCCAGGGCGAACTCGAAACCGCTCGCGAGGAAGTCCGGCGGTCGCGTCGGGTCGTGACCGACGCGCAGCGCCGTCAGCGCGAGATCGACGGGGCCGTCACGCGCTTCCCAACGGGGCGTCGAGCGGCGACGTAGCGCGGATGCGCGCGCCCCGGCGCGGGCGCCGGCGCGCGCGTCGTACCTCGACCGTCATCTCTTCTTCTTCCGCGAGCCGGAGCGCGGACGCGAGGAGTTCGACGGTTGCGCGCCGCACCTCGTGCGCACCACATCGATGCACCGCGAGCATCCACGCCCGACGCAGCGTGTGCGCGTCGTGCTCCGCCCATTCGAGGATCGCGTCGAGGTCGTCGTGGGAGGGCTCGAGCGACGTATCGCTCGGCGCGCCGAGCGGCAGCAAGTATTCCGCGAGACCGAGGAGTTCCTGGGGGTCGACCACGGTGGCATCGCCAACGGCGCGCTGCCCCAAGCGATCGAGCACCACCAAGTTGTCGTCACGAGATCTGGAGGTCGACGCCATCACTGTTCCTTCCGCCGCTTCCTGTTCCGATACGTACCCGGCACGCTCACGCACAAACTGCAGGTCGTCGCGTCCGATTCGCCCAAAGACGCGCGCTACCGCCCACTCGTGCGCGCGCGCGGCGCGTTTACATCCGCGAACCCGTGGGCAGCGTTGAACCAACGCATGGGAGGTGCGCAATGGACACGAACGAAAGAACGCGTCGCGCGACGGACTCCGCAACGGAGCACGCGTCCGAGTTGAAGGACACTGCTTCGGAGCACGCCGGCGAACTCGCGAGCACCGTGAAGGAACAGGCGGGCGAAGTCGCGCACGAGGCCGCGCAGCAAGGCCGTGAGGTCCTGGACAAGGCGAAGCAGGGTCTGCACGAACAGGCACAAGCACGCACCTCCGAGCTGAGCCAGTCGCTACGACGGCTCGGCGGCGAGGTCCAGGCGCTCGCCGACGGTCGGCCCCATGAAGCCGGTCCTGTCGCCGAGTACGTGCGGCAAGCCGCGACGAAGGTGAACGAGGCCGCGGAACGGGTCGATCGCCAGGGCGTCGACGGCATCCTCGAGGACGTTGCCGAGTTCGGTCGGCGCAAGCCGGCGGTGTTCCTCGCCGCCGCGGGCGTCGCCGGCTTCGTCGTGGGTCGCATGATCCGCGCCGGCCGAGACGCGTCGAACGGCGGGAACGGGTACAACAGCGGGTCCCGCCCCGTGCTGCCCGCGTCGCCTCAGTACGCCGCCGGTTACACGGAGCCGAATCCGTCTGCGTACCCGTCCTCGGCGTATCCCTCGAACGGGCCGACGACTCCGATGGGGCCCCGGTCATGAGCGCGCGCGCCACGCGGAACGGAGTCGACGACACGTACGACCGCTCGCTCGGCGACCTGCTCAAGGAGTTGACCGGCGAGTTCCAGCACCTGGCCCGCGCAGAGGTCGAGCTCGCCAAGCTCGAGATCCGTGAGGAAATCGGCGACGCGAAGGACGCGGCCACGAAGTTCGGTATCGCCGCCGGGACCGGTGTGCTCGCCGTCCTGATGCTCTCGTTCGCAGCGGCGTGGGGCCTGGCCGAGGTCATGCCCGCGGGCGTCGCGTTCCTGATCATCGGCGTGGTCTACGGCGCGGTCGCGTGGTGGGCCTTCGCCCGAGCTCGGGAGCAGGCAAAGCAAGTCGATCCCGTCCCCGAGCAAACGATCCAAACTCTGAAGGAGGACGTGCAATGGGCAAGAGCGCGCTCGAACTGAGACAGGAGATCGCGCGCATCCGCATGGAGCTCGACGACACGCTCGACGAGCTCGGCGACCACGTGCGCCCGCGCCGTATCTACGAGCGCAAGACCCGCCGCGTGCGATCGCGCTTCGTGTCGATGCGCGAGTCCGTCATGGGCACCGCGAAGGGAGCGGCTTCGGGCACCCAGGACGGGCTGCACAAGATGGGCGACCAGGTCGGCGACACCGTGAGCGGCGTAGCCGACAAGGCGCGTGAGGCGCCTGAGATGGTCGTCGAGCAGACACGCGGGAACCCGCTCGCCGCGGGCCTCGTGGCATTCGGTGCCGGTCTCGTGCTCGGTTCGCTCGCACCGGCGACCGAGCCGGAACAGCGCACCGTCAGCGCACTCGGCGACAAGCTCGAGCCCGTCAAGGACAAGGCGCGCGAGTCCGCGCAGGAGCTGCGCGTCGGAGTCCAAGATGCGGCGCGCGAGGCGGTGGCGAACGTCAAGGACGAGTCGCAGAGCGCGATGCAGGAAGTGAAGGCGCAGGCGCAGGACTCCGCCAACGAGTTGAAGGACCAGGCGAAGACCGGCGCGGCGGAAGTGCGTGAAGAGGCACGCTCGCCGCAGACGCGCAGCTACTGACGAGGCATGCGATGTTGGGCTTGATCGTCTACCTGTTCGTGGTGGGGATCATCGCGGGATTCCTTGCCCGGCTCCTCGTGCCCGGCCGCGACCCGATGGGGTTCTGGGCCACCGTGCTCCTCGGCGTCATCGGGTCGTTCGTCGGTGGGTTCCTCGGCTACGTGCTCTTCGGCAAGGATCTCGACGAGGGCGCACTGCAGCCGTCCGGGATCATCGGCTCGATCATCGGCGCGATCATCGCTCTGCTCGTCTATCGCGCGCTCACGGGATCGCGCCGCCGCCACGTGTTCAGGCGCTAGCCGCGACCGCGCCTTCGAGGACTGCGACCACGTCGCGGAGCGCGGCGGTGCGCGCGCCGGAACACACGTCCGGCGGTGCTCCGCCGAGGTGATGCACGAAGGTTTCGTCGTCGTCGCCCGCGACGACGCCGACCACGATCGTCCCGGGTTCCGCGCCGTCGAGGGGCTCCGGTCCGGCGGCGCCGGTCACCGACACCGCGACGTCGACGTCGAGCAGGTCGCGTACGCCGATTGCCATTTCGCGCGCGGCGCCGCGCGTGACGACAGGACCGGGCGTCACGCCGAGGAGCGCGAATTTCACGCCGCGCTGGTACGCCACGACTCCGCCTCGGAACCACTCCATCGACCCCTCGGTCGCGGCGAGTGTCTGCGCGACGAGGCCCGCGGTGCAGGACTCGGCGCACGCGATGGTCCTGCCGTCGAGCAGCCGGCCGATCCGAGCCGCGAGGCGGCCGGCGTCGCCGTGTGTCGGGTCGCTCATCGACTCGCGGCGAGGCTGCGCGCGAGGCCGTCGACGTCCTCGACCGTGACCGTGAGCGCCGGGTGACGTACGACACCGAGCGGATCGATCGCGCCGACGGGCGAACGGAAGCAGATGCAGAGGCCTGAACCGCCGTTCGTCGCGAACGTCACGCCGCGGTCGGCGAGGGAAACGTGGGGTGGTCCGATGGTCTTCACGAGCGAGTACGGACCGGTGCGAGTCGTGTCGACGACGTTCGAGCAGGGTGTCTCGAGCAGCCACGTGCCGAACCGCGCGCGAAGCACGGGCTCGCCGCGCCGGTCGACCTCGACGAACGCGGTGTCAGGCGTGATCGCGAGCGGGAGCGCGGCGAGGCGGTAGCGCCAGTCGAAGCGGAAGCGGAACCGCTCGACCGGAGGCGGCCGATTCTCGGGTTCTGCACGCACTTCTCGCGCCACCGGTTCCTGCCGGCGCGACACCGGTTCCTGCTGGCGCGAGCGCTCGCCGTGACCGCCGAGCGCCTCCCACACTTCTTCGGTGTTGTGGTATGTGCCCTCGGGCAGCGCACGGAGCCGGTCGAGGAGCGCGTCGGGCGCGTCCTCGGCTCGCGCGCACTCGATGACCGCGTCGCGGCCGGCCGGGAACAGCGACGGACGGAGGTGACGCCCCAGTTCACTCCGCTCCAGCGTCTCGCGATGTGTGAGCCCGGCGTCTCCCGCGCGGTCGGGCGCGTGCGCGACCACGAACTCCGACGCCGGGTCGCCATCCGTGGCGTCCTCTTTCGTCCGGTTCTCCTCGATACGCGACTCGATCGGCGCGCCGTGCGTGAGGGACTCGACCTCCTTCGCCAGCTCGTCGTCGAGGCGCGGGCCGTGCAAGTTGCTCTCACGTTCCATGGGGCTGGATTACCCCGGCCCGGGCGGCCGGTATCCTCGCGCTACCGCTCGAGCGGGAGGGACGCTCGCCGCACCCAGCGCTGTTTCGCAGCGTGGCGCGGCGGCTGCTCGTCGTCAGCTCGAGCTGCCCAGAGGAGAACCGAGCAACCGATGACCCCGGACGACGTCACAGCGGCCCGGATCCTCGAATCGATGGGCCAAGCGGTCATCGTCACGTCGATCGATCGCGACATCGTCGCGTGGAACCAGGGCGCCGAGGCGCTGTTCGGGTGGACGGCGGACGAGGCGGTGGGGCGGACCGCACCCGAGTTGGGCCTCTCCGTTGCGGTCGACGACGACGAGATGATCCTGAAGACGCTTTCGGCCGGTCGCCCATGGACCGGCGACTACCTGGCCCGCTGCAAGGACGGATCCACCGTGCTCGTGCACGCGGTGTCCGCGCCGGTCCGGGACGAGCGGGGACGCGTCGTTGCAGTCGTGAGCACGTCGCACGACGTGTCGGAACGCCGATTGTCCGAGGAGGCGCTCCGTGAGGACCGTCAACGCCTTCGCCTCGCGTTCGAGAGCGCGCGGATGGGCTCGTGGAGCTGGGATC
>Ga0066652_100002202_pt1 | contig 10559 bp, 10 predicted proteins | sample GraSoiAngelo_101_FD_71413 | JGI IMG/M metagenome (GOLD analysis project Ga0066652, IMG submission 71413) | Grasslands soil microbial communities from the Angelo Coastal Reserve, California, USA - 14_0903_02_30cm | ecosystem: Environmental > Terrestrial > Soil > Grasslands | place: USA... | reverse complement strand
GTTGTGTGGGACTTTCCCCAAAACACTCTCGACTTGTGGGTGAGCCATCCCAGTACGATCGTGGTCGGTGGCAGCGGTGGAACGACGTTCTCGGTGCCGGTCACCCAGTTTGTCGTCTACAACATCAATGGGAATACGATCACAGGCTCCAGCCCTTTGGGCGAGATTGGACAGGATTGGCAAGTCCAGGGGATCGGCTATTTCTTTAGAGACCCTTCCCTTGGCCAAGGCGACCTGCTGACGCGCAATGTTAGCAATAACACGGCAACGTACCTCGCTTATGACACCGAGAACAACCAATTCAACAGCTTCATAGTGGCGGCTAAAGTCGGTGCCAATTTTAATACTGCCGGGTTAGGCGCGTACTTTACTTTGTCTGGTAGTACTTTCGCTCAACTCATGGTGCTGAGCGACGGTGTCGGGGGGCTGTGGGAGTACGCATACAGCAATGGTACATTGGTGAACTCTCAGCTTTTCGCCACCATTGGAAATGGAAAGGATTGGGAGGTTCTCGGGTTAGGTCATTTCAGCAGCCAGTTTGGCTTAAACATGATTGTACGCAACATCGACACCCAGCAGGTGTGGATCTATGACGTCATTCAAACTGGCACAGGGTACGCCGCCCAGCTTTCCAGCGCCGTCTCACCCGGCCAAACGCAGCCGGGCGTTCTCGGACCGATCGGTCTGGAGTGGAAAGTCGCTGGCATCGCGCCGCTCAACGCGAACCTCTTCCCCGCCAACTTGGTCACCGACGATTTGGTGATGCGCAACACCAACACGGGTGCATTACAGGCCTATAATATCCGAAGCGATACGCTAACTGGAAGTGCAGCTTTGACGCCGCCAGCGGCAAACCCGATCGCAGCAACTTCGACGGTTGGTGGCATGGCTGTCGATTTCTCCCCCCAAGCCTCAGGCTCGACCTCTCAGCTGGTGCAGGCGATGGCCGGCATCGACCCCGGCAGCGGCGCAGCCGGAGGGTTGAACGCTGCGCCTCTCGGTGCCGATAGCTCGCAGCAGTCGTTTCTGACGACGCCGCAGCACGGGTGAGGCAAACCGAGACTCGGTTCAACGCCGGCTATTTGCGATGCGGTCCCCACGGGCCACGCTCGCTCTCCGCGCCCGGCGAGGAGCCGAGCTCGATCGGCGGGCGCGCCGGCAGGAAGGGCCCGTCGCCGCGTGCGTCCGGCGGTTCCCCCCATGGCCCGCGGCCGGCGGGCTGGTCGCCGTCTTCGCTCTCGCCGCCCGCACCCGTTTCGCTCGGCGCGGGTAGCGCCAGCCGGCCCGGATCGTGCCCGCCGGCGAACTTCACCAGCGCCGCCACCCGCCCATCGATGGGGGGGTGGGTATCGAAGACGTTGGAAAATCCCTCGCGCGGATTGTCGATGCACATCTCCATCACCGCCGAAGTTGCGGCGGGAAGCTCGCCGCGGCCCTCGATTTTCCGCAGCGCCGAAATCATCGCGTCCGGATTCTTGGTGAGCTCGACCGAGCCTGCGTCGGCCAGATATTCGCGTTTGCGCGACAGCGAAAAGCGGATGACGATCGACAGGATCCAGGCGACCGCGATGAGCGCAAGCGCGATGAGCATCGCCAGCCCCGCGCCCTTGCGATCGCCGCTCCCCCGGCTGCGCCAACGAAAGCCCCCCTGGAACATGAGGCGGAAGACGAGCTCGGCGAAGAAGGCGATGACTCCCGCGATGATGACGGCGATCACCAGCATGCGCACGTCGCCGTTGCGGATATGGGTCAGTTCGTGGCCGAGCACCGACTCGATCTCGGCGTCGTTGAGCGAATTGATGAGCCCGGAGGTGACGGTGATCGAGTATTGCTTGTCGTTCATCCCGGTGGCAAAGGCGTTGAGGCCGTCATCCTCGATTACCTTGAGCTTGGGCGTGGTGATGCCGCGCGAGATGCAGAGGTTCTCGAGCAGATTATAGAGCCGCGGCTCCTGCTGCCGGGTCACCTCACGTCCGCCGGTCACCGCGTCGATCATGCTTTGGTGGAATTTGTAGGCGATGAGGATCCACAGCGCGGTGCCGAGCGTCGCCCATGGCGCGGCGTAGAGCGCGTCGTGCAACGCGCGGCGCAAGAGCTCGTCGGGTGGTGCGTCGATGGTGAACGCCTCGCCGAGCAGCGCCCCGGCGTAAACGAGCAGGTAGACGAGAAAGAATAGGCCGACAAGCAGCGCGATCGAGCGCCGCTTGTTCGATTGGATGTGGGTATAGAGTCCGTAGGCGGCCATTAGCGGGCTTGGGTGTGCCTGTCATTCCACCATCGCGCTGCGATGGCAAAGGGTGCAGCGGACCCGCAACGCATCAAAACTTCACCTGCGGCGCCTGGTCGAGCACCTTGCGCTCCTCGACGCCGACGTCGAAAAAATCTCTCGGCGTGAATCCGAGCGGTCCCGCCAGCAGCACCGCGGGGAATTGCTGGATCCCGGTGTTGTACTCCTGGACCGCATTGTTGAAGAAGCGTCGCGCGGCGGCGATCTTGTTCTCGATATCGGAGAGTTGGCTCTGCAACTCTTGAAAATTCTGGCTGGCCTTGAGGTCCGGGTAGGCCTCGCTCAGGGCGAATAATTGCCGCAGCGCCCCGCTCAGCACGTTCTCGGCGGCGGCTTGCGCCGCGACACCTCCCGACTGCGCCGCGACCGCGGCGTTGCGCGCCTGCACCACCGCTTCGAGCGTACCGCGCTCGTGCCCGGCATAACCTTTCACCGTCTCGACCAGGTTGGGAATGAGGTCGTGCCGTTGTTTCGTCTGTACGTCGATGTCGGAGAATGCCTGATTGACCCGCTGACGCATCGCGACAAGGCCATTGTAGATCGTGATGATCCACAGCACGAGCACGATGATCACGCCGATGACGATCCAGGTGACGGCGGTAGACGACATGAAATAGCTCCTCGGAAGGTTTTTCGCCGGCGCAATCTATGGCGCGGCGGGGGCGAAGGGAAGCGGCGTACGGCGTGGCGGTGCGGAACGCACCGGCGCACAAATCGTTGCCTTGAGCGGACCTGCGCAGTGCCGATCGCAGCCATCCTTCTCCGCGAGGCGAGCATGATAGCGAGCATGCCGGTGACGGCGCCGGTGCCGGCAAACGCCGCGATCGTCGCGACCGATATTCCGGCGCGGCTCGATCGGCTGCGCTGGGGGCGATTCCACACGCTGGTCGTGGTCGCGCTCGGCATCACTTGGATTCTCGACGGCCTGGAGGTGACGCTGGCCGGTGCGGTGTCACCCGCGCTCAAGGAGAGCCCGCGGCTCAACTTCTCCAACGCCGAGGTCGGGTTTGCGAGCAGCGCCTATCTCGCCGGTGCGGTGTGCGGGGCGCTGTTCTTCGGCTGGCTCACCGACCGGCTCGGACGCAAGCGGCTGTTTTTCATCACGCTGGCGGTCTACCTCGTCGCCACCGCCGCAACCGCGCTATCGTGGAATCTGGCGAGCTTCGCGCTGTTTCGTTTCTTCACCGGCGCCGGCATCGGCGGCGAATACACCGCCATCAATTCGAGCATCCAGGAACTGGTGCCCGCGCGTTATCGCGGCTGGAGCGATCTCACCCTTAACGGCAGCTTCTGGATCGGCGCCGCGCTCGGCGCGGCGGGCTCGATCGTGTTTCTCGACCCCAATCTGTTAGCGCCGGACCTGGGATGGCGCTTGGCGTTTCTGATCGGGGCGGTGCTCGGCCTCGTCATCTTCCTCATGCGCCTGTGGCTGCCGGAATCGCCGCGCTGGCTGATGACGCACGGCCGCCTCGAGGAGGCAAAGGCGGTGCTCGAGGGCATCGAGGCCGAGTTCCGCGCCCGCGGCCACGCTTTGCCGGAGGAGCCGCTGCCGGTGATCCGGCTGCGGCAGCGCGCCACCACGCCGCTCGCCGAGGTCGCCGACACGCTGTTTCGCGTCGAGCGCCGCCGCACGCTCGTGGGCTTGAGCCTGATGGCGGCACAGGCATTCTTCTATAACGCGATTTTCTTCACCTACGCGCTGGTGCTGACCGATTTCTACGCCATTCCGGCCGATCATGTCGGTTGGTATCTCCTGCCGTTTGCGCTCGGAAATTTCCTCGGACCGGCGCTGCTCGGCCGGCTGTTCGACACGATCGGACGCCGCCCCATGATTGCGACGACCTATGCGCTATCCGGGATATTGCTCGCGGGAGCGGGCTATCTCTTTGCCGTCGGCGCCTTGTCGGCAACGGGGCAGACCATCGCCTGGATGGTGATCTTCTTCTTCGCTTCCGCGGCGGCGAGCTCGGCCTATCTCACGGTGAGCGAAATCTTTCCGCTCGAGGTGCGGGCATTGGCGATCGCGTTTTTCTATGCCATCGGCACCGGCATCGGCGGCGTGATCGGGCCGTGGCTGTTCGGCTACTTGATCGACACCGGCTCGCGCTGGAGTCTGTTCGTCGGCTATCTCTTCGGCTCGGTGCTGATGCTCGCGGCAGCCTTTATTGCGGCGCGCTACGGCATTGCGGCTGAACGCAAATCGCTGGAAAGCATCAGCCGGCCGCTTGCCGCCGCCCAGTAGCGAGGGCGCGGCGGTGCATCTCGCGCGGCGCGCCGACCGGCCTGAACCTCATGCACGGGGGTCCACCGCAAGGCGAGCCGCCTAACTTGTGCACTATGACGTCGCGCGGGCCGCGGTACATTCGCCGCGACTTGCGCCGTCAAGCCCAGCCATGTACCGGGGTCGGCATGACTGGCCGTTGTCATGGCTGAATTTGCGAGAGTTCTTATTTGGGCAGGCCGATCTTGAACAGTGAGATGGCGGTGAATTCCAGCAGGTACGAGGATGCGGCCGGTATGTCGGCGCGCAAGCGCGAGATCCGCCGCCGCGCCGACGCGAGCGCGCCCGCGCGCCGGCAATGGCTCGCGCGCAGCGCCTTCTTCCACCATGAGGATCTGCTCTACCTGAAATTTCTCATTCCGGAAGGCGCTCGCGTGCTCGAGCTTGGATGCGGCACCGGCGACGTGCTCGCCGCGCTCAAGCCTTCGTTCGGAGTGGGCGTCGATTTCAGCGCCGGCATGATCAGCGAGGCGTGCAAGGCGCACCCCGATCTCACCTTTTTCGTCGGCGACATCGAGGATCCCCAGTTCTTGCGGTCCTTGCCTGGACCATTCGACGCCATCGTGGTGGTCGATACGCTGGGTGCGCTCGACGATTGCCAGGCCATGTTCGCGAGCCTGCACAATCTGTGCATGCGCGAGACCCGTGTCGTGGTCGGCTATGTCTCGCATTTGTGGTATCCGGCGATCAAAGTCGCGGAGGCGACAGGCATGAAAATGCCGCAGCCTCTGCAAAACGTGCTCTCCCCCGCCGATGTGCGCGCGCTCGCGGCCCTGGGCGACTTCGATTCGGTCAAGAACGAGATGCGCGTGCTCGTTCCGATGCGGCTCTTTGGGCTGGGCCGGCTCATCAACCGTTTCCTCGCTCCCTTGCCGCTGATCCGTCAGCTCTGCTTGCGCCATTTCACGGTTTCCCGCTCGGTCCGGCCGGCGACCGAGGTCAAATCCGCGAGCATCGTCGTTCCCGCGCGCAACGAGCGCGGCAACATCGAGGCGGCGGTCAAGCGCATCCCGCGCTTTGTCGAGCCGCTCGAAATCATCTTCGTCGAGGGTCATTCCAAGGACGGCACCTGGGAAGAGATCGAGCGCGTGGCTGCCGCATATCCCGACCGCAACATCAAGGCGATGCGCCAGCCGGGAAGGGGCAAAGGCGACGCCGTGTTCGCGGGCTTTGATGCCGCGCGCGGCGATGTCTTGATGATTCTCGACGCCGATCTGACCATGCCGCCCGAGCAACTGCCCAAGTTTTGGGATGCGATTCGCTCCGGGAAGGGCGAGTTCGTCAACGGCTCCCGTCTGGTCTATCCGATGGAGGAGGAAGCCATGCGTTTCCTCAATCTCGTCGCCAACAAAGCCTTCTCGCTTCTCTTCACCTGGCTATTATCGCAGCGCTTCACCGACACGCTGTGCGGCACCAAGGCGATGTGCCGCTCCGACTACGCCCGCCTCAAGGCCGCGCGCGGCTATTTCGGAGAGTTTGATCCGTTCGGAGACTTCGAGCTGATCTTCGGCGCGTCGAAGCTCGGCCTCAAGGCGGTGGAGATTCCCATCCGCTACGCCAGCCGCACCTACGGCGAGACGCAGATCTCGCGCTTCCGGCACGGCTTCATGCTGCTGCGCATGGTGCTGTTCGCGTTCATGCGCATCAAGGCGATGTGATGGACCGCGCCGCTCACCTCGCCGATCACCGCCGGGTGTGGGAGCGCAAGGGTGTGCTCCGCCTCGTCTACGACGATTTTTACGACCGTGTCGCCGCGGCCTGCCGTCCCGGCCTCACGCTTGAGATCGGCGGCGGCATCGGCAACCTGAAGCGGCGGCTTGCCGACGTGGTGTCAACCGACATCCAAAGCGCGCCTTGGCTCGATTGCGTCGCCGACGCGCAACGCCTTCCGTTCGCGGACGCCTGCGCCGCCAATATCGTCATGGTCGACGTGTTGCATCATCTCGAGTTTCCCATCGCCTTCTTCCGCGAGGCCGCGCGGGTGCTGCGCCCGGAGGGGCGCGTGCTCATGGTCGAGCCCGCCATCACCTGGGGCAGTAGCCTGTTCTATCGCCTGTTGCACCACGAGCCGGTTCGCACCTCGGCTGATGTATTCGGCGAGGGCACCCCCGATCCCCGCCGCAATCCTTACGACTCCAATCAGGCCATTCCGACCCTTCTCGTTACCCGCGAGCGCGAGCGGTTCCATCGCCTCTTTCCGACGCTGCGCATCGCGTCCGTGCAATGGTTCGCGTTCGCTGCCTATCCGCTGAGCGGCGGTTTCCAATCGTGGAGCCTCATCGGCGAAGGCGCGGCGCGCCGCCTGCTGCGGATCGAGCGCGCGCTCGAGCCCATGTTCGGCCGAGTCGCGGGCTTTCGCCTGCTGCTGACGGTCGATCAAGCGACCGGCCACCTCTAGGCCGGAGCGACGCGCACAGGATCGCGGCGGGGATATGGGCGGGCAGGTCGGCAAATAATCTTTCCATCGCCTCTATGCCTCCGCAGGAGGCGCCAACAACGACAATTGCGAAATCGCCGGCGGTTCGTTGCTCCACGCGAGTCAACGCGGGCGCGATGCGCCGTTCCTCCGCGCGCAATGTCGGGCTGCGTACACTTCGGCATTGCGGCGGTGGCGGCGAGCGCCGGAGACTAGGTCGCCACTAACGAACTGGCATGGATGTCCCCGCATATATCGCTTGCGGCTTCGATGACCCGGACGATTTGTGCTCTGCCTGAGACGTAGATAGTCGGGAATCCGGCACAGCGCCGCGCGTTACGCGTGACAGACGGATCGGTCCGTGGGGCACGAATGACTGAGCCCGAGCATGAGCGTGTCTTCGGGATGCGCGGACTCCGCGGCGCGAAGAGCTTACCCGGCCTTCTTGTGCCGTGCCGATGAGCGGCTCGCTCGTTTGGCCGTGCGGCGCTGCGCGCTGCTGCGCGGCGGCTTCCGTCGCCCGCCGGCGGCGCGCTCGCTGCTCACGCTTCGCCGCAAGGCGTCCATGAGATTGATGACCTTGGCCGGCTCGCGCTCCTTCGGCGCTTCGATCTTCTCGCCTGCCTGCTTCTTCTTCAACAGCTCCTTCAATGCTTCTTCGTAATGATCCTCGAATTTCTTCGGATTGAAGTGCCCGGACTTCGTCTCGACAATGTGGGACGCGAGCTCCATCATATCCTTCGGAATTTTTTCGTTCTCGATATCGTCGAAATATTGATCCTCTTTGCGGATTTCGTATGGGTAGCGCAGCGTGATGCCGAGCAGCCCTTTGCCGCGCGGCTCCAGTGCGATGACGTGCTCCCGGGACGTGAAGACGACTCTCCCGAGCGCCACCATGCCTTCCTTGCGGATTGCCTCGCGGATGACGGCGAAGGCCTGCTGGCCGACCTCGCCGTCCGGCACGATGTAGTAGGGGTTGTTGAGATAGATCTCGTCGATTTCCTTTTTCGGCACGAACTCGTCGATGTCGAGGGTGCGCGTGCTCTCGATGGCCACTGCCTCGAGCTCCTCGGGCTCGAGCTCGATATATTCCCCCTTACCCACTTCGTAGCCCTTGATGATGTCGGAGGCGTCGACTTCATCTTCGGTCTCCGCGTCCACCTTGCGGTATTTGATGCGGTTGCCGGTTGCTTTGTTGATCTGATGGAAGCGGATCTTCTCCCGCTCGCTGCTGGCGGGAAACAGCGCCACCGGACACGAGACGAGCGACAGTTTCAGGTAGCCTTTCCAGTACGCACGTGGGGCCACGGGGCTGCTCCTGTTCGATGCCGACACTGCCTCAACAGTAGCTGACGCTAGCTTGTTCCCGCCGGGGATTGGAGGGGCATTTGTCGCGGGCCAGATTTGCGTTGCCGATTTGTTCTCGCCCGTGAGGGACGTTAGACTTGCCCTTCGCAAGTGATTCGGTCGGAGCAAGCCATGGCTGTTGCCGCTCTCAAGTTGAAGCCCGTTTTCAAGACTTACCACGCCACCGTGCAGGTCACGCGTGTCGAGCAATGGTGTGTCGAAGCGCAGTCGGCGGAAGAGGCGCGCGAACTGTTCGCTGCCGGGGCCGGTTATCGCTGTGAGGTCGGCGAGTGCGTCAACATCGAGGTTGAGCGCGTCGAAGAGTAGGCCGCTCGCCTCCACCCCCGCGGGAGCTCCGACGCGCGGATAGGGCCCCCACTCGTAAAGCCATTGCACGACATTGGAACGCTGCCGTCGGGCGTGCGTTTTTCCGCCATGAGCCCCAACCGCGTCATCGAAGCTGCGATCCGGGCGGCGCAAGACTTTCTCTGGCAGAACGCGCCACCGATGCACTATGTCGCCGACGAGGCGACGGTGGCACGGCTGCGCGACCTCATGCGTTCGCCCGCCGTCCAGGCGGCCTTGCTGCAAAGCAGCGACGCGTTTTTCACCTTCGTGCTGCGGGCAATCGAAGTCGTGGTGCGGGACCACTCGCAGACCGACCGCGAGATCATCGGCCGGCTCTGGGATGTGCTCGACGAGCCGCACCTGAACCACGCCTTGGGCATCCCGCAGAATTCCCGCATTTCGTTCGGCCCGTATCCCCGCCGGCGCTGAGCGCGGGGGGTGGGCTGCTGGCGCGCGCGACGACCGCAACGGCGGCGCAGGTTTTCGGTGCGAGCGATACAGCCAGCCGCGGCGATGGTGGGGCACCAGCCTGCCGGACATTAAGTAACAACCAAAGATTCTGGGTTCCAGAGTCGCGAATCGAACCGACCGGCGGTCGCTTTGGTGAGAGGATCACCCAAGTCGGCCCGGGAGAAGGTGGACCCTCCCTTCCGCGTCCGGGCTGCAATCACCCCGCCGTGGTGCTCCCCCGGCGGGGTTTTTGTTTGCGCATGCTCGCGCGATCGGGCGGCCAAGCTCGGGCAACAAGACGAACAAGATAATCCGAGCACGGGACTCAATTCGAAAATTGCTTGCTCGGACGGAACGAACGCGCCGCGGCGCGGTTTGGCGTGCATGCCACGAGCGTTGCAACGACATTCCGATGGCGTGCCCGCGGCGCTCGCCATCCATCTCTGTGCGTATTGCGCGGTCGGCGCACTCTTTGCGTTGATCCTGTACTATTTGATGCAGCCGACGCGCCTACCCAACCCCGGCATCGCCGCCCTCAAGTCGTCACCGACGACGGTCAGCTACATAGAATCGCTGCGGGCCGAGCGCGACGCCGCCAAGCGCGCGGCCGTCAACCGTGAGGCCCTCAAGCGCGAGGTCAAGCGCGAGCCGGAGCCGGAAACCACTGGCGCAGCTGCTCGCCATGCCGCCGAGGCGAAGTCTGATGCGAAGAAAGCGAAGGCCGCCCAAGTCCAGCAACGTACCCGCGCGGCGCGTCGACCCAATCCAGGCGACACGATGCATTACGCGCAGCAGCCGTACGCGCAGCAGCCTTTCTCCGGCGGGTATCAGGCGATGTATTGACGCTGTTCGTTGTCGCCGGCGCGCCTTTCAAGCAGGCGTGCGTCGCGCGAACATGCCCCACACAAATAAGACGATGAGCGCCCCCACCGTTGCTCCAATGAAGCCCGCAGCCTCATCCGGCCGGTACCAGCCGACGGCCTGCCCCAGATAGGTCGCGACGAACGCGCCCGCGATTCCAAGGAGCGTCGTCAAAATGAACCCCGAGGGCTCATTCGGCCCGGGATGGATGAGCTTGGCAAGAATGCCGGCGACAAAGCCGATTAGAATGGTCCAAAGAATGCTCATGGTTGTCCAACTCCCTTTGTCTTCCTTCGTTCCGGCCAGAGGCTTGCTCTGACACCCGTGGCCCGGCGGCACCAATGATCTCGGCCGTCAGTTCGAGCACCACCGGCTGCAGCAGCTTGCGCATCGATTCCGTCGAACCGCTGAGCCAACTAGCTTATTGATGCTCTCTTGCAAGCGGAAGAGAGAACTTGGCCGACATCGCTTGGCTCGGTGCGACTGACGCGTAAGTCATGGCGTTCGAAAATTCCGGAAGGTGATGGAGTATCGAAGGTCCGACACCGCCGGAATGCTGTGCTCCCATT
>Ga0066652_100002200_pt1 | contig 10567 bp, 6 predicted proteins | sample GraSoiAngelo_101_FD_71413 | JGI IMG/M metagenome (GOLD analysis project Ga0066652, IMG submission 71413) | Grasslands soil microbial communities from the Angelo Coastal Reserve, California, USA - 14_0903_02_30cm | ecosystem: Environmental > Terrestrial > Soil > Grasslands | place: USA... | reverse complement strand
TCCCGCGTCGGTGCCGCCGTCGGTGCTGAAGACGCTCATCTCGAAGGAATACGCGGCGACGCGCCGCAAGGAGATCGATCCGAAGAAGGCCGCCGAATCGTACAAGCCCGGCGCCATCGCCGGCGTGACGCCAAGCGCGCAGATTGACGAAGCCCTTCAGAATTTCACCGGCCTCGATCGCGGCGACACGATTTACATGACGGCCGCCGACGGCCAGGGCAATTTCGTCTCGCTCATTCAGTCGCTGTTCTCGGATTTCGGATCCGGCGTGGTCGCCGGCGACACCGGCATCCTGCTGCACAACCGCGGGTCCGGCTTCAACCTGACGCCGGGCTCGCCCGATCAGATCGCGCCGCACAAGCGTCCGCTGCACACGCTGATTCCGGCGTTCATCATGAAGGACGGCAGGCCGTGGGTGTCGTACGGCGTGATGGGCGGCGATCACCAGGCGCAGGGCCATACGCAGGTGGCCGTGAACCTGATCGACTTCGGGATGGACGTCCAGGAGGCCGGAGAGGCCGCGCGCGTCACGCACGGCAACAACGGGCTGCTCGTCGAGAGCAACGTCGCGCAGGCGGTCCGCGACGCGCTGATGCAGCGCGGACACAAGGTGACGTCGAACCCGACCCCCGGGGGAGCGTTCGGCGGGTTCCAGGGCATCATGATCGACCCGCGGACGGCGGTCCTCATGGGCGGCTCGGACGTCCGCAAGGACGGCCTCGCGATCGGGTTCTGACACCGTCGCGCTACAATAAGCGCTCCCGGTGCCGCTCGAGTACGAATACATCGGAAAGTTCAAACTGATCCGCAAGCTGGGAGAAGGCGGGATGGGCTCCGTCTACCTGGCGCAGGATCAGCGCGTCAAGCCGCCGCGCATGGTGGCCATCAAGATGCTGCGCGACCACAACCCCGAACTGCGCGAGCGGTTCGGTCGCGAAGTCGGCATCATCGCGAATTTCGAGCACCCGAACATCGTGCACGTGTTCGAGGTCGACGAGCACGACGGTCATCCGTTCATGGCGATGGCCTACGTCAAGGGCGAGACGCTGCTCGAGATCATCAAGCGCAAGGCGCCGCTGCCGTTGATCCGGAAGCTGCAGATCATCGAGCACCTGTGCGCCGGGCTCGCGTACGCGCACCGCCAGGGCGTCGTGCACCGCGACGTCAAGCCGGGCAACGTGATGGTCGACGCGGAGGAGACCCTCAAGATCCTCGATTTCGGCATCGCGCGGCTGGCCGACTCGACGCTGACCGTGTCGGGCAGCATCATCGGCACGCCGAACTACATGTCGCCCGAGCAGATCATGGGCGAAGGCATCGGTCCGCAGAGCGACATCTTCGCCGTCGGCTGTCTCGCCTACGAGATCCTCACCTATCAGCAGGCGTTTCCCGGCAAGATTCCGGAAGTCCTCGGACGGATTCAGTACTCGGAGCCGGCGTCGCTGCGCGACCCGGCGGCCGGGATCGACGGTCCGATCGCCGAGATCATCGAGAGAGCGCTCAAGAAGAATCCGGCGGATCGCTATCAGGATTTGAGCGAGATGCAGCGCGACACGGCGAAGGTGCGCAAGCGTCTCGAGGAAGCAGCCGACGACAAGACGATCGTCGACACGCGCCGCCGTCCGATCGACGCGGTGCTCGCCGACGCGCGCGAGGCGCTGACGTCGGGCGACCTCGCCGGCGCGCGCGCGCGCGCCGCGGAAGTGCTGCAGATCGATACCAGGAACACCGACGCGCTGGCGATCGACCGCTCGGCGCACGAGCGGCAGCTGGATCGACAGAGCGCCGAGTGGCTCGAGCAGGCGCGCGAGTGCCTGACGACCAACAATCTGACCGGCGCCGACGATCTGCTGCAGCAGATTATCCGACTGTCGCCGAACCACACCGACGCGCTGAAGCTGCGCGCCGAGATCGCGCAGCGCCGTCAAGTCGAGGAGCAGGAGGTCGCGCAGAAGCGCGGCATCGCCCGGACGCTCGCGCGCGCCCGGACGCACATCGTCGAGGGCGGCTTCGAGGCCGCGCTGCGCGCGCTCGACGAGATCTTCGCGCTGGCGCCCGATCAGCCCGATGCGCTGAAGCTGGCTGAAGCGGCGAGAGCGGGCGCCGCCGCCCGCGACAGCGGCACCGCGACCGGGCAGGACGGGTCAGCGCTCAAGGCGATCGCCGACGCGCGGCGGCAGGCGATCACCGAGTGCCTCGACGCCGGCTTGAACGCGGTCGCTACCGGCCGCTTTGATGAAGCGTCCAGGGACCTCTCCGAAATCCGGCAGATCGATCCGCATGCCGCCGCCGCGACCGAGCTCGCGCAGCGCATCGACGCCGGACGCGACGCGATCGCGCGGCGCCTGGAAACCATCCGCGTCGACATGCAGGCGGCCCTTGCCTCGCGCAGCCCGACGCCGGCGCCTCAGACGCCCGTCCCGATCGCCACGCCTGCGCCCGAGCGGAAGCCGCTGACCGAGTCCGACAAGATGGTGCGCGCCGGCCTCCGCGCCTTCTATCAGGGGGAGTACGGCAGGGCGCTCGACGTGCTCGAGCACATCCCGAAGAACGCGGCCAGCTCGGTAGCGCGCGAGCGCGTCGTGTTCTATATGGCGTGCACGCAGGCGGCGATGGCGCTCCTCGAGGGTGCGAAGGGGACGCAGCGTCTCGAGAAGGCGCGCAAGCTCTACCAGCTGGCGGAGCCCGCCAGGAACGCGTTCACGCTCGATCGCAAGCACATCTCGCCCGAGATTCTCGGCGCGCTCGAAGGCTCGCGTCCCATCCCGAAGACCTAGCCGATCAGACTCGAGACAATCTCGTCGGCGTCGTAGGCAGGATTGGTGACGATGACCTTGTTCTGCCGACCGCGGACGACGGTGACCTTCGTCGTGTACGGCTGACTCATCGACTCGCTCGTCACGTGCAGCTCGTACTCGCCGGGCGGCAGGTTGATCAGGAACGGCGTAATCCTCTCCGTCGGCGCGGCTTTCGCGGGCCTGCCGTTCTGCCGAATCGTCACCCTCCCCCACGGCAGCGAATCAATCGCCACGGGCGTCGGCATCCGGCTCCGGACGATCAGGAGCAACCCGACGAACGTCACCGCCGCAACCCCGCCCCACATCGAGAGCGGCAGCATCGGCGCGGCGTCGACCGGTGCCTGCGTCGTCTCCGTCACCCGCCGTCTGGCCGCCTCGATTCGTGTCCGCAAGCCGATCGCGTTCTTGTTCTCCGGATCGCGCTTGAGTACGTCCTCGACGTGTTTGCCCGCGCTGCCGTAGTCGGCATTGGCATATGAGTCGTTCGCCTGCCTGAGCAGATCGAGCACTTCGAAGTTCTGATCCGGGCGCTCTTTGGCGAATCTCGCGGGGTCGGCGTCCTTCGCCAGCGTATATTCCTTCTGCAAAACGAATCCGCGATACGACACGCTGATGTTGTGCGCCTTCTGGGCGACGTCGTTGGCGAGATCCTTCGCCGCGGCTTCTTTGTACTTCGCGTCCGCCTGGAAGTAATCGCCTGCCACGGTCATCTTGCGGCCGTCTTCGTACAGAATGCGCGACTCCGCGCGCGGGATGAGCGACTTCATCGCCGTGTTTCTTGGATCTTTGGCGAGAACGGTCTCGGCGGCCTGCCTGGCCGCCGCGAAGTTGCCGGCGTCGAATGATTGCTGCGCGGCGTCGGCGACGGCGTTGAGGCCCCTGGTCGCTGCCAACTGGTTGTTGATGTTGGAGACGACCGCCTCGAGCCGGTCGCGGACGAACCACTGGCCGTGCGCAGTGCGTGCGGCTTCGTACTCCCGCATGGCGTCGTCGAACCGGTTCGCTTTCTGCGCCTGATCGCCGCGCGTCTTCGCGGCGTTGTAGGTCTCCTCTTTCGTCTGGATCGATCTCAGGCCGGCGGCCGCCTCGGCGTTGTTCGGATCGCTGCGCGGCGCGGCCTGAAAATCACGCTTCGCGCCGTCGAGGTCGCCTGCGGTTTCGCGCCCCTGCGCGCTTGAGATGTTCCGGCGCGCATCGGCGACCGCCGCATTCCGATTGATCTGCGTGCGCGCGTCGGCCATCTTCTGCGGGTATCCGCGTGTGTTGCACTCATCCTGCAACGCGTTGCACGCCTTCTGCCAGCTGTCGACCGCAAGCTGCAGCTGCTGTTTGCCGAACGCGTCGTCGCCGGCGGCGACGTTCCGGGCGAAGTCGATTTCCCTCGGGAATCGCGCTTCTTCATCGGCGAGATAAACGGTCCTCGGAAGGGTTCCACGCCTGTCGAAGTTCGCCTGCGCGTCGTCGAACTTGCCGAGCCTCAGGTTCGCGACCGCGAGGTAGTACTGCGGGAAGTAGCCGTCGGGCGAACCCGTCGTTCTCGGCTTGTCGTCAATCCTCATCGCGGCAGTGAAGCCGTTGGCGGCTTCCTGCCACCTGCTCGCCTGCATCGCCGCGATGCCGGCGCGATACGGCGCGAGCGCGCGGTCCGGCACTGGTCCCTGCGCAAGGCCGGCGTTGCCCGTTGCCCCCGAGGCTCCGGTTCCGCCCGTGGCTCCGCCCCCGCCCGTGTTGAGCCTCGCGAGATACGACGTTGCCTGCGTGGCGAGATCCTGCGGCAAGCCGGCGCCTCGAAGGTTGTAATTCTCGCGCGCCTTCGCAGACTCGCCCTTCTCGGTGTACGCAACGAACAGGTAATAGTGCGGGAAATACCGATCGCGGTTCACGCCTTCGACGTAGATTCTGTCTGTCGGATCCTGCGAGACCGCCGCCGTCAGCGAGCGGATCGCGTCGTCCCAGAGCTTCTTATCGACCGCGTCCTTGCCCTTTTTGTAGTTCTCGAGGACGCTGCGAAACGGGGGTCGCTGCTGAGCCCACACCGACGCCGCGGTCAGCCCGGTGATGAAGACAGCGGTAGCGACAGTCCGGAATCTGCGGGGCACGCCGAGATTATATTCGCAGCCCGAACATCGGTCGAAGCTTCGTCCCGGCGAAGTTTCCTGCCAGGGCCGCGGGGAACCAGATCCATCCGTGGACGCTGCCGGACGCGATCCCGCTGAAAAACGCGCCGATGTTGCACCCGTACGCGATGCGCGCGCCGTAACCCAGAAACAGCCCGCCGAGCACCGCCGCCGCAAGCGACTTGGCGTTCGCCCTCAGCGACGGCGAAAAGCGGCCCGCCAGCGTCGCCGCGGTCGCGGCGCCGATCACGATTCCGAAATCCATCACCGAAGTGACGTCGTTCAGCACGCTCGCGTGCAGCTCCGCGCGGCGAGCCGGCGTCGCGAAGTACCGCCACGATTCGACCGGCACGCCGAGCGCGGCCAGCGCCTTCGCGCCCCAGAGCGAGAACGCGCCCGTGATGCCCCAGGGACGTCCCGCGAGCGCAAGCGTCAGAACGTTCACGATCGCGAGCCCGACGGCGCCGGCGATGATCGGCCACGGTCCGCGCCACCAGCTGCGATCGCGGCTTGCCGGCTCGAGCGATCCGTGACGACGGCGTTCGATCCAGACGGTCAGCGCCGCGATGGCGGCGAACGCCGCGACGCTGATCGCCAGTCCGCCGGCGACGCCGAACGTCGTCACGAGCGAGACGGCTTTCAGCGCCGGCTGCGATTCCCACCACGGCAGATGCGCGGACCCGAGGACCGCTCCGGCAATGAACGCGGCGAGCGTCACGACCATCCGCAGATCGCCGCCGCTCGCCGTGTACAGCGTGCCCGACGCGCATCCGCCCCCAAGCTGCATCCCGACCCCGAACAGGAACGCGCCGACGATGACGCCGATGCCGAGCGGCGACACGGAACCGCGGACGGCTTGTCCGAAGAAATGTCCGCTGCCGAGCGCGGGAAAGAACACGAGACACGTGAGCGCGAGCATCAGCATCTGCGCGCGCACGCCGCGGCCCCGCGCGTGCGCGATGAACGCGCGCCACGACGAGGTGAATCCGAACGCCGCGTGATAGAGGACGATGCCGGCGAACGCGCCGACGAGGAAGAGCGATGCCTGGCGTCCGCTGATCGTCGCGGCGAGGTAGACGGCACCGAGCGCCATCAACCCGAACGCGACGGCCGGAGGCCGCCAGCGAAAAGACAACGGGCGGTCAGCGTTGCCGCTGACCGCCCATGTAGTATGCGATGGATACGTCACGATGGCCCGTCAGAGACGGGCCGAGCAAGCTCGGCCCCTACTGCTTCCCGGCCGTCGCCGTCGCCGCCGCCTGGTTGATGCTGAACGTGAACGCGGTGAACTGCATCTCTTCCCACGTCTGGTCCCCCCAGTAGACGTCCTTCGTCGGGTCCGGGTTCGACTTGTTCGCGGTCGAGTTGTCGTACCACGCGGACGTCTTCAGCTTCGTGCCCTTCGGCAGCTGCATCGGCGTCTGGTAGATGTAGTCAGTCTGCCAGTTGAAGTCGTACTTCGGCACGTTGAGGATCATCTCGGTTCGGCCGTCGGGATACGTCGCCTCGACCTGCCACCGCTTCCCGCGCACGTGCGTGTGCGGAATGGCGCTCCACAGCGTGACGTCGGTGTTGATCGTCATCTCGGCGTCGACGCGCGTGTCGGCCGTGCCGGCCTTCAGCACGAAGTTGCCGTTCTGCAGCGGCACGACGACCAGTTCGGTCTTCGGCGGCTCGCTCGCGTATTTGACACCGATGCTCGTGCGATCGCTCGACGGCTTGCCGTTGGTCGTGTAATGCATCTGCACGGTGATGATGGCGCCCTTCGGAATCTTGATCGCGGTCCCCGGCGCGTAGACGCGCAGCGAGTATCCCGGCGCGTAGCCGGCGAGCCATCCGCCCGGATTCTGCTTCGCCGAACGATCGTTTTCCTCGTCGCCGCGCGACGGCTTCGGCGCATCGGCCGGACGCCGCATGCCCTGACCGAACGCGAACGGCGGCGTCGGACGTGGAGCGCCGGCCGGCGGAGCGGCGGCCGCCGGAGCGGCGCCCTGCGGCGCCGGGGCACGCACGTACGCGATCACGTGGTGCACGACCGTGCGGTCGCTTGGCCGGATTTCAAACGCCTGGAGCCACTTGTCTTCCGTCAGATTCGTCGGAATCTCGAAGAACTTGTAGTCCAGCGTGCCGGTCGCGGGAATCGGATAGGACTCCTGCATCGTGAAGACGGCATCCGGCTGGCCCATCATCCAGCCGTCGGCGAATTTCGGCGCCGCCGGCAGGTCCTTCGGATTGCCTTCCGGCGCCCCGCCGCTCGCCCACTTGACGATGACGTCGCGGTCGGCGTCGGCCAGGCTGCGGTCGTTCGAGAACTTGTGATGCGTGGGATCGTCCGCGTGCCACGGCGGCATCGTCCCGTTCTGCACGCGCGTCGCGATCGATCGCGCGAACGGTCGGGCGTCCTGGTAGGAGACGAGCGGCATCGGGCCGATCTCGCCCGCACGGTGACAGTTGGTGCAGTTTTTATAGAGGATCGGCGCGACGTCCTTGTTGAACGTCGGAACCGATTGGGCCTGCGCCGACACGGCGTGGCCCACAAGGCCCGCGATAGCCACGGCTACGAGCTTGCGAATCATAGACTCCTCTGCTTTGTGAGAGAACGGTAAGCCCAGAAACGGTAACACGTTTGACGAGAGTCCGGGGCCGAAGGTTTCCGGAGGGCCCCCTGCCTAGGTCAGCGGGTCGAATGAGGCGGTGAAATGGCGCAGGACGGCCGGTGGGGACGTCACCCGGAGCCCCCGGAGGCGCTCCTTCATGCGCGACACGTGGATGACGGCTTCGGCCACGTAATCGATATGCGATTGGGTATAGACCCGCCTCGGGATCGCGAGCCGGACAAGGTCCATGTCGGCTGGGCGCTCAACGCCGTCGGGTTGTAAACCGAACATGACGGTCCCGATTTCGACGCCGCGGACGCCTGCTTCGACGTACAGCGCGTTGACAAGGGCGACGCCCGGATACTGCAGCGGCGGGACGTGCGGCAGCATCGCTCGCGCATCGATGTACACCGCGTGGCCGCCAGGCGGCTGGATGATCGGTACGCCCGCGCCGGATATCTTCTCGGCCAGATACTCCGTCGATCGAATCCGGTACATCAGGTACGGTTCTTCGACGACCTCCTCGAGGCCGCGTGCGATGGCCTCGAGGTCGTAGCCCGCCAGGCCGCCGTAGGTCGGGAACCCCTCGGTCAGGATCAGCAGGGTTCGGCAGCGTTCCGCCCACGCGTCGCTGTTCATCGCGAGAAATCCGCCGATGTTCGCGAGCCCGTCCTTTTTCGCCGACATCGTGCAGCCGTCGGCCAGCCGGAACATCTCGCGCGCGACCTCGAGCGGTGTCTTCTGCGCGTAGCCCTCTTCGCGCTGCTTGATGAACCACGCGTTCTCCGCGAAGCGGCACGCATCGAGAAAGAACGGGGTCTCGTACTTCGTGCAGAGTCTGCGCACCGCGCGCAGGTTCGTCATCGACACCGGCTGCCCGCCGCCGGAGTTGTTCGTCACGGTGACCATGACGACTGGCACGCGATCGCCGTCCTTCGCCAGCAGCGTTTCGAGCGCGTCGACGTCGATGTTGCCCTTGAACGGATGGACGAGCGACGGCTGACGTCCTTCGGCGACGACGAGGTCGCGCGCTTCGGCGCCTTCGACCTCGACGTTGGCGCGCGTCGTGTCGAAATGGTTGTTGTTCGGCACGATCTCGCCGCGGCTGAGAATCGTGTGAAAGAGAATCCGCTCGGCGGCCCGTCCCTGGTGCGTCGGGATGACGTGCGTGAATCCGGTGAGATCGCGGACCGCTTTTTCGAAGCGGTAGAACGAGCGGCTGCCCGCGTACGTTTCGTCGCCCTGCACGAGCGCGCCCCATTGCGCCGCCGACATCGCGCCTGTGCCCGAGTCGGTCAGCAGATCGATGAGCACGTCGTCGCCGCGCAGCTTGAAGACGTTGTGATCGGCGCGGCGCAGCGCGGCGATCCGCTCGTCGCGCGTCGTGAAGTTGAGCGCTTCGACCGACTTGATTCGAAACGGCTCGATGATGGTGTGGAAGGGCTGCATCACTAAACTCGAAAGCCCTCCTTCAATGGGTCTGCGTCGTCGATGAGGAATGTGTGCTCGCCGGTGATCCACGCCGAGCCTTCGATTTCCGGCACGATGGCGGGATAGTCGCCGACGGTCGTCCGGGCCGCGACGCGGCCGTTGAAACGCGTGCCGATCAGGCTCTCGTGCACGAACGGCTGCGCGTCGGCGAGCAGGCCCATCGCGTCGACGACCGACATCACGGCGGCGGTGCCGGTCCCGCACGGCGATCGATCGACCTCGGCGTCGGCGAAGATCGTCACATTGCGCAGATCGGCGGGGCTCCGGCCGTCCGCGCCCGGCGACGGCGGTCCCGTGAAGATCGTCCCGTAGATCCCTTTCAGTCCCGGCTCGAGCGGATGCGCGATTGGGTGCCGCGCTTCGATGGCCTGTTTGATCTGCATGCCGACGCGGCGCAGCTCGGGCAGGTGCGCGGCATCGATCGGCAGTCCCGCCGATTCGCTGTCGACGATCGCGTAGAACGCGCCGCCGAACGCGACGTCCGCGCGGACGCGGCGCGAGTCAAGCTCGACATCGAGGCCGCCGTGCAGCACGAACGACGGCACGTTCTGGAACGCGACGCGATCGACGCGAGGCGCCCGACTGACGCCTCCGCGCTCCGCGATGCCCGACCCGTCCGGCCTGACGACGGCGCGCGCCCGGATCACGCCCGCGGGCGAATCGTACGTGATCGACGAGCCGTCGCCGCCCGGTGATATCAATCCGCGCTCGATCGCGATCGTGGTGACGGCGATGACGCCGTGCCCGCACATCGTGCTGTAACCCTCGTTGTGCATGAACAGCACGCCGGCGTGCGATCCCGGCGCGACCGGCTCGGTGAGAATCGCGCCGTACATGTCCGCGTGGCCGCGCGGCTCGAGCATCAGCGCTCGGCGCAGGTGGTCGGCGCGCGTCCTCACCCACTCGCGCTTCTCGAGCATCGTCGCCCCCCTGGGCGACGGAAAGCCGTCGACGATCAGCCGCAGCGGCTCGCCTGCGGCGTGCGCATCGATTGTCTTCAGCGTCAGCATTCAGCTACAACTGTAATGCACGTGAAGGCCTTCTATTCTGACACCTTCGTGCTGCCGCTGCCCGAGCACCATCGGTTCCCGATGGCGAAGTACCGGCTGCTGCGCGAACGGCTCGTCGAGGAAGGACTGATCGCTCCGGACGGACTGGCGATCGCCGATCCGGTCGACTGGGATGATCTCCGCCTCGTCCACGACGCGTCGTACGTCGACGCGGTCGCGAACGGTACGCTCTCGGCGGACGCACAGCGGCGGATCGGCTTTCCCTGGTCGCCGGCGATGGTCGAACGCTCCCGGCGATCGGTCGGCGCGACCCTCGCGGCCTCGCGCGAGGTGCTGACGCTGGATGCCGCAGCGCGACGGCTTCAGCCGAGCGCGGACGTGCGCCTGCGCGTCGCCGCGAACCTCGCGGGCGGAACGCATCACGCCTACCGCGATCACGGCGAGGGCTACTGCGTCTTCAACGACGTCGCCGTGGCGGCGTCGGTGCTCCTGCGGGACGGCGCGATTGCGCGCGGCATCGTCGTCGACTGCGACGTGCATCAGGGCAACGGCAC
>Ga0066652_100002199_pt1 | contig 10567 bp, 11 predicted proteins | sample GraSoiAngelo_101_FD_71413 | JGI IMG/M metagenome (GOLD analysis project Ga0066652, IMG submission 71413) | Grasslands soil microbial communities from the Angelo Coastal Reserve, California, USA - 14_0903_02_30cm | ecosystem: Environmental > Terrestrial > Soil > Grasslands | place: USA... | reverse complement strand
TGCTTGCGCGGCAACGTCGTGCGTGTCGTCGTCGAGACCGGCGGCGTTGTGTGGCAACACCAGGTCGAGGTCGGGGACGTCGACGTGCGACTCGTCCCAGTCGATCAGCGCGGCCCGACCCGCGGTCATGCGGATGTTTGCCGGGTTGTGGTCGCCGTGGACGACGCACCGCTCCCGTCCGGTGAGCCGCGCCCACGCTGCTCGGCATCGAACGACACCCTCTGGCGGCATCGCGCCGAGGTCGATCTTCGTCCCGGTCTCGGCGTGTAGGAGGTCGGTCGACGATCGCCAGCCCGGACGTTGGGGCCAGCCGTGCGTCAGTCGGTGCAGCTGGCGGAGTGTGTCGGCGACGTGACGCCAGTCGGCCTCCGTTTCGGGCGGTCTGCCCTCCACGTAGCTCATCACGACCAGACCGTCGGCGAAGTGCCGGCCGTCCGTGGTCGGGATCGGCACCGGCACCGTCATCCCTTCACGGTCGAGCTGTCGCAACAGCTCGGTCTCCCACGAGAGGTCGGCGTCGCTGCGCTGGCCGAGCCGACCAACGGCGAGCTTCCCGTTAAGGCGCACGCTCCACACCTCGTTGACGCCAACTCCGCCCGTGAGCGGTTCGATACGGGCGACGTCGTCACCCCACTGATCGAGTGCCTTCCATCCCACGGCCACATCTTCGCGGAGGGTGAAGCACTCGACGGCTGCTCAGCGAGTGACAGCGCCAGCGTCCCTCGCATGAAGGCCGCGCCGAAATGGAAGGGCGAGCGGCGTTTTTAAGCCGTCGCTCGGCGGAAACAGCGACCTAGTGGGAAGAAGAGAGGCGCGGCTGCCGTCCTGGGATCATGACGATCAACATGCAGACCGCCACCCGCGTGTTTCTGTTCGCGATCGTGGTCGCGCTTGCGATTGTGCTTGCGCGCTTCTCGATCGTGATCGACGGCTAGCGGTTAGGCGCCGACGCTGCGCGCGTCTTCAAGTGCGGAGCACATCCTTACGAGGATGAACGCTTCGCGAAGAAAATCGCGCGCGTTGCCGTCGGCGGCGCTCTTGCACCTGCAAGGGAAGCCGTGGGCGCGTATCGGCGAATTCGTCGGTCAGCGCAACCTCAGCGTCACGGCCGACATCTACACCCACGTCCTCGTTGACGAGGCCGAGCTTGACTACAGGCGGCTTCTAATAAGTAAGGGTTCTGAAAAAGGAACGTCCGGCGCTACCGGTGTTCGCCACGTGACTGGCACTATCGGCTTATGAACGCGCTCTGGCTTACGCTCATTTTCGCTGCTCCCTGGCTTGCGGCGATCGCTTATGTGTGGTCGCGAGCGCCGCGCATGGACGGCCCGCCGCCGTCGATGGCCGATCGCGCCCGCGCTCGACTTTGGGCCTAGACCCCCGGTCGGTGACGAGCACCGCTGATTGGCATTCTTAGAGCTGCGAGCGCATAAACCGCCAAAACGTGCGATTCATGCGACACGGTGCCGGACCGGTGCCCGATCGGCGAGCGGAAGAGGCCGATTTGCAGGGCGCTTCAAGCCCACTACCGCCCATTCGGAAAGCCCTCGGTAACGGGGGTTTTCGTTTGCAGGGACGGAAACGCTCGACGGCTCGTATGCACAGAATGTGCACGCTTCGCACACACCCGCCCACACGAGGGAGGACCGGATGCGCCGCCTCAATTTCCTCGACGACGAGCCATGGGATGAAGTGGACGAGCAACAGCGCCGCCGCTGGTTTGGACACCCGCTGGGCACGGACATGCTCGGTGCGTCCCTGACCGAGTTATCGCCGGGGTCACCGGGAGGTCACATGCACATGCACTACGGCCTCGAAGAGATGTTTTTCGTCCTCCGCGGAACGCCGACCGTCCGCACGCCGGAGGGTGAGGAGCAGCTCTCGCCCGGAGACGTCGTCTACTTTTCCGAAGGCCCGGAAGGCTTGCACACGTTCTCGAACCCCACAGACGAGCCTGTGGGGATGCTCGGCATCTCGACCAAGCGGTTCCCCGACGTCGTCGCCTACCCGGAGCAGGGTATCGCCTGGGTTGCCACACGTCACCCCGAGCGCCCTGTGCCAGAGGGCACCGACGAAGGAGTCATCGCCCGCTTCGATCTGCCGCATGGCAATTGATTGCTCTGCTCCGCCGGCGTGCAGTCGCCGACCTCGCACCCTCACCCCACGGGGATGAGCGCAGGCCAAGCCATGGGGCGACCGTCGAACCGTACGAACGGCTAGCGCGCGCGACGCCACGCTGTCCTATACCAAGTCAGGGTCGGGCCGCTCCCGGCGGGGAAGCGTGGGGGGAGGTGACTCCTACGTTCGCCCCCTGCGGTGTCGTGGCAGCGCCCGGCCCGACATGAGAAAAGGGGGACGGAGCTGCGGCGAACCGTCCCCCCACGAGGAATGTCGGCAGCTCGGGGCGGTTCCCTTAGCCCTGGGCGCCCGCGGCTCGGCCGTCGGCGTGACGGGCCGATTCGCTTCGCTGCGCCTCGCCGAGCGCGTCCAGCGCGAGCTCCCGGATCGCGCGCAGGTGCGCAACGAGGTCCTGGTCGAGATCCTTGCGAAGGAGGCTCGCCTCTGCGAGACCAACGATCGCCGCGATCGGGGAGCGCAACCGGTGCTGGTGGGCCTCGACGTCGGGAGCCATTGCCGGAGTCATTGCACACCGGATGCCTGCTGCACAAGCGCCGCGCCGTCCTAGCGGCCGGTCGACGAGAAGTGCTGGTAGTCCTTCGGCGCTCGCCAGTAGCCGCCCCACCGCCAGCCGACGGCTGCGAACGCGTGGACGACCGGATCGCCGGCGTGGATCATCCCCTTCGCGCGGCGCGAGCGATCGGCGTACCGGGCACCAGCCGGCGGGAGCACCCGCCGGCCTAGGAGCTCGGGATTCTCGAGCGGGTTGACATCGATCGCCCGCCCGTACGCGTGCTCCGACCAGCTGCGGCTGCCCTCCACGTGCCGGCAGTTGAAGACCGACGTGTTGTCGGCCGCCATCGAACGGTCGTCGTCGGCCCGGTACGCCTCGACCGGCTCCATGCGGTGAATCGGGAAGCGCGCGGTGAAGACGGCATGGAGCCCGCGGACGACCGCCCGAGCCGAGCCCCGGGCGACGACGAGGCGGCCTTGGTGGATTCGTCTATCGAACCCCCAGTAGCTCACCGTGACGAGGCGAAGGTCGCTGATCGCGACCGGGCAGCCTCGATGCCAGGACGTCATCCGCGCGGCCATTACCGGGCCGATGCGGGCCACCGAGCTGCGGAAGACCGGCTGCTCGTCGGCGGACGCGTCCGCCGCTACGAGTACGGCGGTGAGCCCTGCCACAAACAACAGTTTTTGTGCAATTTGCGGCGTTAGTCCCCCCAGGATTGCCTTGACGTCGAACCCAATATCGAGGACTATCTACCGTTCCGAGGGGTTCAGGCGGGGTCGCCTGACGCGTGACCGCGTGAATTCATAACTGAAGGGGAGAGGGAATGCTCAAGAGGAGTCTGTGGCTCGCTGCAGCGTTGACGTGTGTCGTCGGCGTGCTAGGCGGGCCCGCGCTCGCGGACCAGTCCCTGACGCCGCAGAATCCGTTGCCTGCGGCGACAGGAGGCGGCAATGAGTCGCCGTCGGCCTGGTTCGTCGAGCTGAACAGCCAGCCGTCCGTGAAGGGGACGAGCGCGGCAACGCTGAAGGCAGAACACGACGCGTTCAAGGCGAATGCCGCCGCGGCAGGCATCAAGGTCACCGAGCGCTATTCGTTCAGCACGCTCTGGAACGGATTCTCGGTGAGCGTGCCGCGCTCGCAAGTCGGCGCGCTTCACTCGGTGCCGGGCGTCAAGGCGGTATATCCGGTCCAGCCGGTCTCGATCGGCCCGGAGCCCGTCTCGCAGAGCAATCCGGACGACGCGAACTCCAACCCGATGATCGGTGCGGACGTCGTCCAGAACGAGCTCGGCTACGACGGTACCGGCGTGAAGGTCGCGATCATGGACAGCGGGGTCGACTACACGCTGCCCGAGCTCGGCGGCTGCTTTGGCCCGAGCTGCAAGGTCGCGAAGGGCTTCGACCTCGTCGGCGACACGTTCGACTCGAACTCGAACGACTCGACCTACCAGCCGATCCCGCACCCGGACGCCGATCCGGCTCCGTGTGACCCGAACGTCGCCGATGCGATCGCGAACCAGCCCGGCGCCGGCACGTCCGACGCAGGGCACGGCACGCACGTCGCGGGCATCGCGGCCGCCGACGGCCGCGGACACGCGGGTGAGGTGACCGGCGTCGCTCCGGGCGCCACGGTCTACGCATATCGCGTCTTTGGCTGCAACGGCTCGACAGACGACGACACGATGATCGCCGCCATGGAGATGCTGCTGAAGGACGGCGCGAACGTCCTGAACATGAGCATCGGCGACGCCTTCGACACGTGGTCCCAGGCTCCGACCGCGGTGGCTGCGAGCAACCTCGCCGCCTCCGGTGTGGTCGTGGTCGCGTCGATCGGCAACAGCGGCGTGAACGGTCTCTACTCGGCAGGCGCCCCCGGCGTCGGCTCGAACGTGATCGGCGTCGCATCGGTCGACAACAGGAAGGCGACAGGCCCCGGCCTGAAGATCAACGGCAACCTGTTCGGCTACGCGGCTGCCGCCGGCGCTCCTGAGCCCCCGCGCTCGGGCGCGTTCACGATCCTGGCGGCCCCGACGACGAACAAGACCGGCTGCAACGCGTTCCCGTCGGGCTTCTTCGCCGGCAAGATCGCAATGATCCAGCGCGGCACCTGCACGTTCTACGTCAAGGCCTCCAACGCCATGGCCGCGGGCGCTGTCGGCGTCGTTCTCTTCAACAATGCGACGGCTCCGGTCTCGCCGACCGTCGCGGGCAGCCCGCCGATCACGATCCCGGTCGTGATCATCTCGAAGGCGGACGGCGACTCGGTCTACACGGCTGCACTCGCCGGAGTCCCCTTCGAGTGGACGAATCAGAACGTGGAGTCCCCGATCGCGACGGCCGGGCTCGTCTCGGACTTCAGCTCATACGGCACCGACGCCGAGCTGATGCTGAAGCCGGACATCGCAGCGCCGGGCGGCTCGATCTTCTCGACGTGGCCGCACCAGCAGTTCAACGGTCACAACTCGATCAGCGGCACGTCGATGGCGGCTCCGCACATCGCGGGCGCGGCCGCGCTCTACCTGCAGGCCCATCCGGGCGCCAACTTCTCGCAGGTGATGACGGCCATGATGAACACGGCCAAGCCGGTCAACTGGTTCGGTCTGAACAACCCGCTGTTCCTCGAGCCGACCTATCGCGAGGGCGCCGGTCTTCTCCAGATCGCGGACGCGATTCTGGCGACGTCGTCGGTCACCCCGAGCAAGCTCGCGCTCGGCGAGGGCAACGGTGGCACGCGGACGCTGACGATCCACAACAGCGGCACGTCGGCCGTCACGTACGACCTGTCGGACGTCGACGCGGTCAGCACGGATCCGAACACGTTCGTGCTCGGCTTCGAGCTCGGCGAGAACAACGTCACGTTCTCGTCCTCGTCGGTGACCGTTCCGGCGGGTGGCTCGGCGACCGTGAACGTCACGATCGTTCCGGATTCGACGCTGCCTGACGGCGGTCTGTACGACGGCTTCATCAAGCTGGCCCCGCGCGGCGGCGGCCAGGTCCTGCATGTGCCGTGGGTCGGCTTCAAGGGCGACTACCAGGCGATCCAGATCCTGACGAACGCGAACTGCGGTCTGCCTGCGCTCTTCCAGATCGACGCGAGCGCGAACGAGGCCTGTCTCGGCGCCTCTGGGAGTGGCTTGCGCCGGATCGGCGTGGGCGGCGCGACGTACACGCTGCAGGGATCGGACATTCCGATCCTCCTGTTCCACTTCAACCACCAGGCCCGGAAGCTGAACATTCAGGTGCTCAACGCGGACGGCTCGCTCGTGCACCCGGTGTTCAACTACGCCGACAAGGAGCAGTTCCTCCCGAGGAACTCGACGGCGACGGCGTTCTTCGAGTTCGACTGGGACGGCACCCGCGGCCAGGACAACGGCAACAACAAGCGGAAGGTGCTCCCGAACGGCACGTACCGCCTCAAGTTCAGCGTGCTCAAGGCGCTGGGCAACGAGAGCAACCCGGCCGACTGGGAGACGTTCACCACGCCGACGATCACGCTGGCGCGGCCCTAGAACCTCCGCACTATCCGGTCCAAGAGAGAGGCCCCGCGTGAGCGGGGCCTCTCTCGTTGTTCAGGAGGACGTTCTGCCTTAGCTGCTGGACGAGCGGCGCCGCGTCGTCGTGCGCCGTGTCGTCCCGGTCCGCCGGCGAGCGGCCGATGCCTTCCCGCCGCGGCGAGCCGCAGCGGTCGAGCCCGCGGATCCGGTCCTCGAGCGTGCCGAGGCGCGGCCGGCCTTGCGTGCTGCCGCCGAGCGGGTGGTGCTAGCGCTGCGGCTCCGCGAGGTGGTGCTGCGGCGGGCGGTCGTGGCCCGGCGCGTGCCGGTCGAGCGTGCCCGCGTGGTGGTTGCGCGGCGGGTGCCGGTGGCGCGGCGTGTGCCGGTCGAGCGTGCCCGCGTGGTGGTGGCGCGGCGGGTGCCGGTCTTGCGAGCCGAGGTGCCGGTCTTGCGAGCTGCAGTGCTCCGGGCCGACGTGGTGCGCTTGCGGGCCGTGCTCCGGCTGGACGTGCTGCGGCCCGTGGTGCTGCGCCGGCGCGTGCCGGCGCTGGCCGACCCGCCGCTCGAAGAACCGCTCTTGCTCGTCGAGCCCGAGCGCGCGCGGCTCGACGAGCCGCTACGCGAGCGAGTAGTACGAGTTCCGCTGCTGGACGAAGCGCTGGCCCGCCGCGTCGTCCGGCGGCGGGGCCCCGAACTGGACCGCGCAGCGCGGACCCGCTCGATGCCCTCGTCTTCGATCTGCGGTTGCTCCTGCTGCGTCGACTCGACCGGCTGCGCTTCTGGCTGCGCGGTCTCCTCCGACGTACTGCTGAATGGATAACTCTCCATGAACCCTCCTACTGGGAGATTTCCTGTACGACCTGGCCGGTCTGCGCGTCGTCCCCTTTGCGAGCGACGTCAGCCTGTGCGACGACGCCCACCAGCCGGCCGTCCTCTTCGACCACCGGCAGGCGACGAATCTGGTGCTGTGCCATCAGGCGCAGCGCTTCGTCGAGGTCCTGCTGGGGGTCGATCGTCACGAGGTCCTTGGAAGCGACCTCGCGGACGGGTGTCGCCTGCGGGTCTTTCCCCTCGGCGACGACGCGAACCGCTATGTCGCGGTCGGTGACCATGCCGGTCAAGCGTCCGTTCTCTGTCACTGGCACAACCCCTGCGTCCTCCTGTTTCATGATTCGAGCCGCTTCGGCGACCGGCTTGTCAGGCTCGATCGTCGAAGGATTCGACGTCATGATTTCCCGGATACGCTGACCCATGTGTCCTCCTTGTCGCCTTTGCCGCGACAATTCCCTGCAATGTGCACGTCGAAACGACACGCGTGAATCATGACGACGTCTGCGGACCGCATACGTGCACTTGCGCTGTCGTTACCGTCGACGTACGAAGACTCGCCGTGGGGATTCCCGGTCTTCAAGGTCGGCGACAACAAGCTGTTCGCGATGATGACGCATAGCGACGCAGAAAGCGAATGCGAATTGACGGTGAAGCTCACCGCGGAAGAACGAGAGGTCGCGATGCTGCTCCCGTACGTCCGGCGCGCGAGTCACGTCGGGCGCTATGGGTGGGTAACCGTGCACATCACGGACGAGGAGTCGCTGGACGTGGCGCTCGAATGGATGCGCGAGAGCTACTACCTCAAGGCGCCCGCCGCGCTGCGCGACGCGGCCTTCTCGGAGTGATCGGGTCGCACCGCGGCGTCGGCGCCGTCCGTCGATACCGGGAGACGACGTGCGCGCTCGAATACACGGAACGCTGACGACGCTGCGGCCTGCCACGGCCGACGACGCAGAGCTCCTCGTCGGCTGGCACCGCGATCCGGAAGTCTCGCGCTTCTGGGACGAGGAGACGTATACGGTCGCGCAGATGCGCGAGCGACTCGCGCGGCCGGACGTCGATGCGTACATCGTCGAGGCCGAGGGCGCGCCCGTCGGCTTCGTGCAGGCCTGGCGAGCTTCCGAGCGCGCCGGCGGTCTGGACATGTTCCTTGTGCCCGCGGCGCGCGGCCGCGGCTACGGTCCCGACGCCGCGCGCGTTCTGGCCACATATCTCCGAACGCAAACGTGGACGAGCATCACCGTCGACCCGTACGTCTGGAACGAGCAAGCGATCCGCGCCTGGGAGCACGCAGGCTTCAGGGCGGTCGAACAGCGCCCTGCCGACGAGGAGCACCCGTCGGACTGGCTGCTGATGGAGTTCGGCGGCTAGTCCGCTTCCGGATCGTCCCCCGCGTCGCCCTGCTGCTCGGGATCGGGCGCGGGCGACTCGTCGATCTCGTCGTTCCTGTCGTCCTTCGGTGGCTCGCTGCCCGGATCGACGTCCGGCGCCATGTCATTCGGGCTTCGGCGCGTAGCGCGTTCCGTATCCTGCGTTTCCATGAAGGTCCTCCTTCCCGACAGCTCCGAACTCGAACTTCCGGACGGCGCCACAGGGCTCGACGCGGCGCGGGCGATCGGTCCGAGGCTTGCCGAGCAAGCCGTGCTCGTGCGCTCGAACGGACGCGCCCAGGACCTCAGGCTGCCACTCGCGGACGGTCAGCCGATCCAGATCCTCACGACGCGCGACAAGGACGATCCCGACGCGCTCGCGGTGCTCCGCCACTCCTCCGCACACCTGCTCGCAGAGGCCGTGCGTCGGCTGTATCCCGGCGTGAAGATCGCCATCGGGCCGCCGATCGAGAACGGCTTCTACTACGACTTCGAGTTTCCGGAGCCGATCCGCGACGAGGACCTGCCGCGAATCGAGGAGGAGATCAACCGGGAGCTCTCCGAGGGCCGCGAGTGGACGCGCGAGGAAGTGTCTGCCGCCGAGGCGAGGCAGCGGTTCCTCGAGGAGAACGAGCCGTACAAGGTGGAGCTCGTCGAGACGGCGGAGGGCCCGATCTCCTTCTACTCGCAGGGCGAGTTCACCGACCTCTGCCGCGGGCCGCACCTCCAGAATTCCAAGCCGATCAAAGCCGTCAAGCTGACGAACCTCGCTGGTGCGTACTGGCGCGGCGACGAGAAGAACACGCAGCTGACGCGGATCTACGGCACGGCCTTCTACTCGAAGGAAGACCTCGACGCCTACGTCGAGAAGCTCGAGGATGCGCGCCGGCGTGACCACCGGAGGCTCGGGCCGCAACTCGACCTCTTCCATTTCGAGGAGGTCTCGCCCGGCGCCGCGCTCTGGCATCCGAAGGGGATGGTCGTGTGGAACGCGCTCGAGGACCTGCGCCGCGAAGAGAACGCCAAGCGCGGCTACCTCGAGGTCAAGACGCCGCTCGTCTGGGACGTCGGGCTCTGGAAGCGGTCCGGCCACTGGGACAACTACCGCGAGCACATCTTCCAGATCCCGTACGGCGAGACGTTGTACGCGCTCAAGCCGATGAACTGCCCCGGCCACATGCTCCTCTTCAACAGCAGGCTGCGGAGCTACCGCGACCTGCCGATCCGCTACGCAGAGGCTGCGGTTCTCCACCGCGACGAGCCCACGGGCTCCCTGCACGGCCTGCTTCGCGCGCGGCAGTTCAGTCAGGACGACGCGCACGTCTTCTGCAGCGAGGAGCAGGTGCAATCGGAGATCGAGGCGATGTTCGACTACCTCGGCGCGCTGTACGACCGTCTCGGCGTCCGCGACCTCGCGCACGCGGAGCTGTCGACGCGTCCCGACAAGCGGCTCGGCGCGGACGCCGACTGGGACCACACGGAGGGGATCCTCGGCGCGGCGATCGAGCGGATGGGGATGCCGTATCGAATCGCCGAGGGCGAGGGCGCGTTCTACGGCCCGAAGATCGACTTCTTCATGGATGACGCTCTCGGCCGGCCCTGGCAGATGGGGACGATCCAGCTCGACGGGCAACAGCCCGCCCGGCTCGGCTGCGCCTACATGGGCGGCGACAACCGAGAACACATGCCCTACCTGATCCACCGTGCGCTCTTCGGGACGCTCGAGCGCTTCATCGGGATCCTGATCGAGCACTACGGAGGCGCCTTTCCTTTCTGGATCGCGCCCGTCCAAATCCGCGTCATTCCGGTCGGTGCGGACCACCGCGCCGCGGCGGCGCGCCTGCGGCAGGAGCTCGGCGAATACCGGGCGGAAGTCGACGACCGAGACGAGACGGTGGGCCGCCGGATCCGGGACGCGGAGCTCGAGAAGATCCCGTACCTGATCGTCTATGGGGATAGAGAGTCCAATGACTCCCTCGCGGTCAGGAAACGCGGCGGGGAGCAGGTCACCCTCGGGCTGGAGGCCCTTCGCGCCGAGCTTGCTACCCTGTGAGCCTGCCAAGCAGGAGCGCCCACGTTCCTCACCGCCCGAGCGATTGAGCTCAGGGACGGTTCAACCGAGTCGTGACCGACGAGGATCCTGGGCCGCTGCTTGCAGCGGTTTTATTGTTTCGACAGAAAGGATCGAAGTCAGCTTGGTGATTGCTCTTTGAGGCCGAGGAGACGTCCGGGACCTCCCGA
>Ga0066652_100002198_pt1 | contig 10568 bp, 9 predicted proteins | sample GraSoiAngelo_101_FD_71413 | JGI IMG/M metagenome (GOLD analysis project Ga0066652, IMG submission 71413) | Grasslands soil microbial communities from the Angelo Coastal Reserve, California, USA - 14_0903_02_30cm | ecosystem: Environmental > Terrestrial > Soil > Grasslands | place: USA... | reverse complement strand
TCAAGCGCTATGCGGAACTTGGGATCTCGCGTCAGGTCATCTTACGCCGTCATGATGCGGTGTCTTACGATTTTTGTTTGCGAGCGAGAGAATTTTTCGCAAGCTGAACATTCTTGGTTACTGAATGTGCGAGCGGTTGGTAGAGATGTACTCTAGTGGGGAGCAAACCGGGTACGTTCGTACTACCGCTCTCGCCAAATGCTCGTGCTCGGTTGCCGAGGCCGCTCAAGTCGCCGCGCGCATCAGCCGCAGAAATTCCGCAAAAGATATGCGAAAATATTTCGGGAACACTCGGCGTGCCGTGCTAATCAAGCGCATGCAGGCGCAAATGACGGCTGCCAAACAAGGCGATACTCAAGGAATCCGAAGGTCGATGTCGGTCATGTTGAAGCGGTTCGTTTGCATCGTGGCGTTTTTCCTGTTGGCGGCACCACTCGACGTGAGCGCGCAAGACTACCCGTCGCGACCTATCACGGTGGTCGTGCCGTTCCCCGCCGGCGGACCGAGCGACGTCGTCGCGCGCATTGTCACCGAAGAGATGGGGAAGATTCTCGGGCAGTCGATGATCATTGAGAACATCGGCGGCGCCGGTGGCACCATCGGCAGCGCGCGCGTCGCCGCCGCTAACCCGGACGGCTATACGTTACTCGCGGGTAGCATGGGCTCCCACGTCGCCGCCCCCGTGCTCACGCCGAACGTGAAGTACGATTCCGAGCGCGATTTCGAACCGATTGGTTTCACGGCGCACGCCCCGGCCGTGGTCGTCGCAAACAGGGATTTTCCGGCCAAGGACCTGCGCGATTTCGTGGGCTACCTGAAGAAGCACGGCGAGAGCGTCAAACAGGCGCACGGCGGCATCGGCTCCTCGTCGCACATGGCGTGTCTGCTGTTTGCGTCCGCGGCCGGAGTGCGGCCGACGCTGGTGGCGTACCGCGGCACGGGCCCGGCGCTGAACGATCTCATCGGCGGACATGTCGACTACTTCTGCGAGCAAGCGGTCAGCGTCGCCCCGCAAATCACTTCTGGCACGATCAAGGCCTACGGCGTCTCCTCCAGCCAGCGGCTGGTGGCGCTGCCCGACGTGCCGACGGCAAAGGAGGCCGGCGTCGACTATCAGATGAGCATCTGGGCCGGAATTTTCGCCCCCAAAGGCACGCCCAAGCCAATCATCGACAAGCTCGCGGCCGCACTCGACCAGGCGCTGGACGATCCGGGTGTCCAGAGCCGGCTGACCGGCCTTGGCGGATCGCTGCCGAGCAAGGACGAGCGCGCGCCGGCGAAGTTCAACGAATTCGTAAAGGCGGAGATCGCGCGCTGGTCTCCCATCCTCAAGGCGGCGAACACCGAGGGAAAGTAACGACTCGAAAAGCGAGCCATTGTTTCCCTGCCCGTCAGCGGGGAAACCGACGCAGCTTGCGCTTATCTGCCCGGATCGCTCGCCGAACCTTCAGTACACGGTCCAGTGTTGAGGCCGGTAAATGATTTCCCGTGCCGCCATTGGCGCTGCCGACTTGTTGTCGGACTCCGCGCTCGACCACGGTTTGATCGTCAGGATGGTCACCGCCACCGCAACGGCCATCCAGAAGACGAGTGCGACTCTCGTTCTGGCTGCCATGTCCGCCTCCTGATGCCACCCGACATCATTCTCGGCAGTGCGGACCCTAGCGGGGAAAGGGGAAGGGCTCTGTGAGCCCGCTTACACTTGCTCGAAAATAGCGCTCGATGCGACCGCGAGCGGGGTGCTGAGGTTCAAAGGACGGCGTCAGCGAGGCGCATCACTGCGCCGGGGCGCCGGCGGCAAGCCAGGTGGCGATGAGCTCGCGCTCTTGTGCGCTCATCCCCGTGACATTGCCCGGCGGCATGGCGCTCGAGCGCACGGCGTTGATCTCGATCAGGCGCGCGTGTCGGCGGATGCTGTCGGGATCGTCGAGCACGACGCCCTTGGGCGGCGTGTGCACACCCGGCCACACGGGCTCGTTGCGGTGGCACATGCTGCAGCGCGCGAGGATCGCATTTTGCGCCGCCTTGACATCGACGCGGTCGGCACGCGCGCCGATGTCGGCGGGTCCGGCAGCCGACAGCCATCCCACGGCGAGCATGCCGGCAGCAGCCACGCCCCACGTCCACCACGGGCTGCCTTTACCCTCGTGCCGGGAATTGAAGAAGTGGCGGATGACCGGACCGACGGCGAGCACGATCGCCACGATGAGCCAGTTGAAGCGCGTCGCGAACATCAGCGGGTAATGGTTGGCGATCATCAAGAACACGACCGGCAGCGTGAGATAGTTATTATGGACCGAGCGCTGCTTGGCCTGCTCGCCCCATGCCGCGTTGGGCTTCTTGGCAGTGAGCAGCGCCGCGACCGTCTTCTTCTGGTTCGGGATGATGATGACGAACACGTTCGCCACCATGATCGTGCCGATCAGCGCCCCGATCTGGGTAAAGGCGCCGCGGCCGCTGAAGACATGCGTGAAGCCATAGGTGAGCGCGACGAGAAAGACGTATCCGACCAGCGCGAGCGCGACCTCGTGACGGCCGAGCGCGGAGCGGCATAGCGCCTCGTACGCGAGCCAGGCGAGCGCTAGGCTCACGAAGGCGATGACGGCGGCGGTCGGCGCCGTCAGGTCGAGCACGGATTTGTCAATGAGATAGAGTTCCGCCCCGAGATAGTAGACGATGACGAGCAGCGCGAAGCCGGAGAGCCAGGTGGCATAGGCTTCCCACTTGAACCAGGTCAGCCCATCCGGCATGCGGGCAGGGGCAACGAGATATTTCACCATGTGATAGAAGCCGCCGCCGTGCACCTGCCAAGCGTCGCCCTGGACGCCCTGCGGCAGGCCGGAGCGCGGCTTGAGGCTCAGATCGAGATGGATGAAATAAAATGAACTTCCGATCCAGGCGATGGCGGCGACGACGTGCAGCCAGCGCACGAGGAGGCTCGCCCACTCGGTGAGAACCGAAATCACGCAGAGACCCTTCTTTCGTTGAATGTTCGTATTGTGGTGAGCCGCGGCAGGATGACAGAGACATGTTCGAGCTTGCAAGGGCTGCGCCGGCTAAACAGTGTACACATATGATGATCGAGGTGACGACCGAGATCGGCGGCGAGGCGTGCCCCTTCGGCAAGCGCATCATGGAGCTTGCCGATCGGCTCGCGCAATGGTCGGAAAGCCCTGACGGTTTGAGCTGTACTTATCTCTCGCCGGCGCATCGCTCGGTCGCAGCGGAAATCGCCGCGTTGATGCGGGGCGCAGGACTCCTCACCGAGATCGACGCGGTCGCAAACGTGGTTGGGCGCTACCCCGCGCGCGGGCAAGCGGCGCCAGCACTCATCCTTGCCTCGCATTACGACACCGTGCGCAACGCCGGCAAATACGATGGGCGGCTCGGCGTCCTCACCGCAGTGGTGGTGGCGGAGCACCTCAACCGGCTGGGCCGCAAATTGCCGTTTCACCTCGACGTGATCGCATTCTCGGAAGAAGAGGGGGTGCGTTTCTCGTCGAGCTTCCTCGGCAGCCGCGCTGTGGCGGGACGGTTCGACAGCGAGCTGTTGGAACGCCGCGACGCTGGCGGTGTAACCTTGGCGGCAGCCATGCGCGAGGCGGGTCTCGATCCGGGAGAGATCCCAGCCCTGGGGCGCTGCCGCGAGGAACTCCTCGGGTACCTCGAGGTCCACATCGAGCAAGGTCCGGTTCTGCTCGATGAAGGCCTTCCCGTCGGTATCGTGGGCGCGATTGCCGGCTCGGTTCGCGCGATGATCACCGTGACCGGAACCGCCGGCCATGCCGGCACCGTGCCGATGGGGCGGCGGCAGGACGCCGCCGCGGCCGCGGCCGAGCTCGTGCTCTATGTCGAAAAGCGCTGCGCGCAGGCGCCCACGCTCGTCGGCACGGTGGGGCAGCTCGCGGTCCCCGATGGCGCCATTAACATCATTCCGGGGCGGTGCGAGCTCACGCTCGACGTTCGCGCCGGCGACGACGTCACGCGCGATGCGGCCGTGTCCGACATCATGGCGGAGATCGGCCGCATCGCGGCGCGACGGGGCGTCAGCTTTGACTGCAAGGAAGTGCAGCGCGCCGGCGCTGTGCGATGCTCACCGCGCTTGCAGTCGATGTTGGCCGACGCTGTGGCGCGCGCCGGGGTGAAGCCGCGTCACCTTCCGAGCGGCGCCGGCCACGACGCCATGATGTTCGACGGTCTCACCGATACGGCCATGCTGTTCGTGCGCTGTGGAAACGGCGGTGTCAGCCATTCTCCTCGGGAGATCATCACTGCCGAGGACGCCGATATTGCCGCACGCATCGTGCTCGACGCCGTGCTGCGGCTCGCCGAAGCGTCATGAGCATCCCCGAGGTGGTAGCGGCGTTCGTCGATCGGGAATTCCCGCGCGAGACGCAATTTCTCGCCGAGCTCGTGAAGGTGCCGAGCGACAATCCGCCCGGCGATTGTGCGGCACATGCGCAGCGCGCGCGGCGACTTCTCGAACAGCTCGGCCTCGCGGTCGAGGCGTATGAGGTGCCGCGCGCCATCGTCGAGGCCGCCGGCATGAGGAGCGCGACGAACCTCATCGTCCGCCACCGTTTCGCCGATGGGCCGGTCGTCGCGCTCAATGCCCATGGCGATGTGGTGCCGCCCGGTCTCGGGTGGCGGCACGATCCCTATGGGGCGGTCATCGAGGACGGGCCACACGGCCCCGTCATGTACGGACGCGGCGCGGCGGTGTCCAAATCCGATTTCGCCACGTATACCTGGGCGCTGCTGGCGTTGCGGGCGGCGGTTGCAGAAGGCGCCACGCTCGACGGAACGCTCGAGCTGCATTTCACCTATGACGAGGAGGCCGGTGGAAGCGTCGGTCCGAAATGGCTGCTCGATGAGCGCTTGGTGCGGCCCGACATGGCGATCGGGGCCGGCTTTTCCTACGCAGTGGTCACTGCACACAATGGTTGTCTGCATCTGGAGGTGACGGTGACGGGGAGCCAGGCGCACGCGGCTATGCCAGCGGCCGGGATCGACGCCCTCGAAGCCGCCAACGCGATCCTCTCTGCGCTCTATGCGCATCGCACGACGCTCTCACGCATACGCTCCGCCACGGCGGGTATCGTCTCGCCGACGCTCAATGTTGGACTGATCAAGGGGGGCATTAACACGAACGTGGTACCCGATCAGGTTACCTTTCGCCTCGATCGGCGCGTGGTTCCGGAAGAGGACGCGGCCGAGGTCGAGGGCGGGTTGTGCGCGCTGATCGCGACTTGCGCGGGACATAGTCCGCAGATCAAAGTCGAGGTGCGCCGGTTGCTCTTGGCCGAGCCGCTGAGGGCGCGCCCGGGTACGGAGCGGATCGCGGCCGCGCTTCAACGCCGCGCCAAGGAGGTGCTCGGCGTCGAAGTGCCGACTGCCGGCGTGCCGCTTTACACCGACGCGCGCCACTACGCCGCGGCGGGCATTCCGACCGTGCTCTACGGCGCTGGCCCGCGCTCGATCGGCGAAGCCAACGCGCATAACGCCGACGAGAACCTGCGGCTTGCCGATCTGCGCGCGGCGACCAAGATCGTCGCCCTGGCCGTCGCCGATCTCCTCGGGGCGCGGTGACGCGCGTCGAGATTCTGAACCTTGTCATTGCCTGGCGCGGGAAGCCGCGGACCAGACCCTCGACGGCCGCAAGGATTCATCCCAGCAGCGCGGCCTCGAATGCGCTGGCGATCGCCTCTTTGCTCTTGCCCGCTGCGACGGCGTCGCCGATGGCGACGACGCGTTGCCCGGGGTTGGCTAGCTGACGAAATCGGTCGGCCGTTCCGCGGCGCGCCTGGTAATAGAACCAATCGCGGAACGTCGCTCCGGAGAAAAAACGGGAGAGGAGGGGCCAACGCGCGATTCCCCAGGTGAGCATCTTGGTGGCGATCGGGCCGAGGCCGAAGCGATAGCTGGTGCCGGTGGCAATCACGATGCGGTCGAAGGGCGCGAGCACGCGCGGCTCGGCGGCGACGTCGCACCGCCAGCGAAATTTGACGCCCTTGGCGGTACATGCGGCGACGAGGTCGTCGATATACCGCGCGAAGCTCGCCTCGCTCGCCGCGACCTCTTGGAACAGCGGCGCCTTGCCGGCGTAACGGAGCGCCCCGCCCGCGCGCGACTCCTTTTCGAACACCGTCACGTCGTTTCCCTCGGCCACCAGCGACGCATAGGTCAAGCCGGCGGGACCGGCGCCGATCACGGCGATGCGCTCGCCGCGCGGTGAGGTCGGATCGGCAAACGTCCTCTCGCGGCCGGCTGCAGCGTTGACCACGCAGCCGATGCCCGCACCGCCGCGCATCTCATTGATGCACGTATTGCACGCGAGACAGCGGCGGATCGGTTCCCCGCGCCGCACCTTCTCAACCCATTGCGGATCGGCGATGAGCGTGCGGCCGAGCGCGATGAAGTCCGCTTTCCCCGCGGCGAGCGCTTCCGCCGCAATTGTCGGATCGCCGAGCCGGCCCACGGCGATCACGGGAACACGGATGAGTTTCTTCACGCCAGCGGCAAGATCGACAAAAGTTGCGTCCGGAAAGCTCATCGGTGGGAGCACGACCTGGGCGGACGGCAAGGAACGATAGTGCCCGGCGGTGACGTGCAGCGCGTCTGCTCCTGCTTCCGCCGCCCACACGGCAATCTGCCGGCCCTCGATGAACGGCAATCCGCCGGGGAAGAAGTCCTCGACCGATAACCGATATACGACCGGCATTGCGCCCACCGCTGCCTTGACCGCGCGCAATACCTCGAGCCCGAAGCGGGCGCGGTTCTCGAGGTTACCGCCATAGAGATCGGACCGGCGGTTCTCGAACGGTGCGTGAAATTGCGAAATGAGATAGCCGTGGGCGGCGTGGATCTCGACGCAGTCGAAGCCGGCGTTGGCTGCGCGGACCGCGGCCGCCACGTGCGCGGCGATCGCCATCTCGATGCGCGCCGTGGTCATTTCCTCCGGGATGATGGTTTCGAGCGTCGTCTCGTAAACCGGATGCGGGATCGCCGAAGGCGCGATGGGCGTCTCGCCGCAGATGTCTCGGCGGGTATGTCCGCCGCCGTGGCCGAGCTGAATCGAGGCCTTCGAACCGGCGCGATGAATTTCATCCACGAGACGCGTAAGCCCGGGCAGAAAACGGTCGTCGTAGATACCGACCTCGCGGCGGCGATGGCGGCCGGCCTTCTCGGGCGAGGCCATCTCGACGGTGATGAGGCCGACCCCACCCCGTGCTCGCGCCCGATAATAGGCGATCGTGTCCTCGGTGACGTACCCCTCCTCATTCGCCGTGCGCGTGGTCATCGGCGGCATGACGATACGATTGGGGACGTCGAGCGAACCGATGCGCGCCGGGGTGAACAGGATGTTCATGCGATGCTGGTCACGCAGGCGGGTGCAGAGCCGCCGCTCGCGTCGCCTGACGGGGTCGAAGCTGCGCTGCCTTTCGTTGAAACCGCTCGAACGTGGTCTGTATACCGTTGAACAAACAATTGGTGCATGACTTTTTAGCGAGCAACCAGTTCCTATGAGCCTGACCTATCAGCTATTTCAAGGCCAACCCATGATCCGCATCGCGCCCCAAATTGCCACCAGAATTACTGCCACGAACAGCCAAACGCTTCTGTTGCGGACCAATGCGGCGCATGCCAGCGCCGCCAGCGCTGCGAGGGCAAGCAGATCAATCAGCTTCAGGTACTCGACCAAGAAGTTCATCAAGGCCTCTCCTGGCTTCTGTTATCTGTGACCTTGCCCAAAGCGAAGCTGCGGGCGGTAGGACAATCAGACAAATTGGCTTTATTCACAGCACGGGAATCTCGCCGCCGTCGAGATCCAAGGTTGCGCCGTGCAGCCACGTTGCCCGCGAGGACACGATGAACGTGACGAAGTCCGCCACATCTTCGACCTTGCCGTAACGGATGATTCCTGTCTCGCGGCAGAATTGCGCACGGATGTCTGCTTCGGGTTGCCCGGTCCGCTCGACCTCGGCACGGATGCGCCGCCACTGCCGATCGGTCTCGACCAGCGATGGATGGATGCAGTTGACGCGCACGCCGTCCTCCTTCCCCAGGTGAGCCAGGCATTTGGTGAAGGCGGCCACGGCGGCATTGACCGAGCTGCCGACGGTAAAGTGCTTCTCGGGCTTGCGCCCGCTGGTTCCGGCGATCGCGACCAGCGCGCCGCGGCGCTCCTTGAGCAGCGGCCAGGCCGCACGCGTGAGGCGCACGTGGGCGAAAAGTTTCAACGCATAGCCGGCTTCCCAATCGGCGTCGGTGAGCTCGAAAAAATCGCCCCGTTTGGTCGCGCCGGCATTGTTGACGAGAATATCGAGCCCGCCGAATTCGCGTCGTATCACCTCGACCAGACTCTCGGCTGCGCGCGGCTCGCACAGGTCGAGCACGTGTACCGCGGCCTTGCGACCTTTGCCGCGGATCGCGTGCGCAACTGCCTCCAGCGCTTGTGCGTCGCGGCCCGTGAGCAGGAGATCGCAGCCTGCATCCGCCAAGGCCAGGGCGATGCCGCGTCCGATCCCGCGGCTGGAACCGGTCACGAGCGCGATTTTACCCTTCAACCCAAGCTCCATTCGCCAGCTCCTCGTGCGTGCCTCAACGCGAATGCATGGCAGCGACGGCAGCTTATGGCATTGGCGCGAGCGGGAATGAAGAGGTTGCGGGTGATCGATCCCCAATGACGCGCTGGCCGGGACGAGCCCGGCCAGCGCCAAGTGGCGGCACCATTGAGCAGCGATCCGGTCCTAGATCTTGTCCGGAGCCCAGATGATGAAATTGTCGCGGTTCGGCATCTTCACTTGCGGCAAAGTCTTGGCGTCCATCACGTCGTTCTCGCCGATGATCTTGTTGAGCGAGAGGATATAGGCGCTGAGCGCGTAGAGCTCGTCGTTGGCCAACGTTTTCGGCATCTGGTACGGCATCGAGCGACGCATGACGTCGAACAGCGTCGTGGCATATTTGTAGTAGGGGACGGTCTTCATCGTATCGATGCGGTCGAACTTGCTGGGACCGACCAAGGGCAAGATGCCCGCCGCGGGATTGACGCCGTTCTCGCCGTGGCACATGGCGCATTTCTGCGAATAGACCGCAGCACCCTGCGTCGCCGTACCGCTGCCGGGTGGCAAGCCGGTGCCGTCGGGCAGGACATCGATGTTCCAGGCCGCGATGTCGGCCTCATTGATCGGTTTGCCGAGACCCGGCGTTTCCGCAACTGCTGTACCGGCGCCGAACGCGAGTACAAGCAAGAGGGCAAAGGGCGACGACTTACGCGTACACATGTTTGATCCCTCCTGCGCTATCGATGCCCCAGCTGGTGATGCTGTTGTAATGCTGATTGGGGAATCCCAACGGATTCGTCACCGGCTTACTGGTCTGGCCGCGGGCGGCGACGAAGTCGGCACGGAGCGGTTGCACCTCTCCGGATTCATCCCAGGCGCGGCTCTGCAGGACTACCGGCTGCCCATCCCAATGCCAGGGCATGCGGAAGCGGGTGAACGCCTTCGGCAGGACCGGCGCTTGCAATGCCGCCTGCGCCCAGCTCTTGCCGCCGTCGGCCGAGACCATGACTTTGGAGATGCGTCCGTTGCCCGAATAGGCGATGCCGGAAATCTCGTAATAGCCCGGCCCGTTCAGCGAATGGCCGAACGAGGGATGGGTGATGAACGATTTGACCTCCTGCACGAAATGAAACAACCACATCTTGCCGTCCGGCAGGATCTGCGAATAGGTCTTCGACTCGAAGAAGCTCATGGCCGGCTGATCGATCAGCTTGATCCGGCGCACGTGCTTGACGTTCATGTTGCCCTGATAGCCGGGCAGCAGCAGACGCATCGGATAACCGTTGCCGGGCTGGATGCGCTCGCCGTTCTGGTAGAGCGCGATCATGGCGTCATCCAGCGCCTTCTTCACCGGTACGCTGCGATGCAGGGCGAGCGAGTCCGCGCCTTCCGCGAGCAACCATTTCGCCCTCGGGTCGATGCCTGTTTCCTCCAGCAGCGTGGAGAGCAGCACGCCGGTCCATTCGGCATTGGAGCAAAGTCCATGGAGCGCCTGGGCGGTGGCTTGCACCGGCTCGTTGGAGAACATCGGTGCGCTGTTGCCGCTGCACTCGAGGAAGTGCATGCGGGTCACCATCGGGTAACGCGACAGCGATTCGACCGTATAGACCAGCGGCTGCTTAACGAGCCCATGAATGACAAGCTTGTGTTGGGCTGGATCGATATCCGGCAAACCGGAATGCGAGATCGAGAAGAACAGACCATTGGGCGTGACCGTGCCCTGCAGCAGATGGTGCGGGGTACGGGCGTGGGAATTGCGAAATTCGTTGTTGGGATTGCTGCGGGTGCGAATGACGTCCTTCTCGAATCGTGACGGCACCTGATATGCCGGCACGACCGAGCCCATTTCCAGGCTCCATTGGTCGTCCTTGAGCGGCTCGGCGGCGGCACCGGTGAGTAACGTGCCGACCCCCGTCGTCGTGGCACCCGCGAAAACGATGCCGCGCCCGAGCAGTGCGCGGCGATCGAGTAGCCCATTGCCGGCAACCGGCTCCGGCGGAGCCT
>Ga0066652_100002195_pt1 | contig 10576 bp, 8 predicted proteins | sample GraSoiAngelo_101_FD_71413 | JGI IMG/M metagenome (GOLD analysis project Ga0066652, IMG submission 71413) | Grasslands soil microbial communities from the Angelo Coastal Reserve, California, USA - 14_0903_02_30cm | ecosystem: Environmental > Terrestrial > Soil > Grasslands | place: USA... | reverse complement strand
CTCAAGCTCGCCAGCAACTCGGCCCGCGCTCCCGGAGATCAGCAACACCTGCTCGCCGTCGCGTCGCTCGCCATGCGACACGTCATCGTCGACCGCGCGCGCGAGCGCGAGGCGCTCAAGCGCGGCGGCGTGCAACACTCCGTCACCTTCGACGACGAGCACGCGGCCGAAACGATCGCCGATACGATCCTCCACCTGAACGACGCGCTCGAGCAGCTCGCAGCCTCGGAACCGCGCCTGGCGCAGGTGGTCGAGTGCCGTTTCTTCGGCGGCCTCACCGAGGCGGAGACGGCGCAGGCGCTCGACGTGACCGTGCGCACGGTGCAGCGCGACTGGGCGAAGGCCCGCGAGCTCCTGTTGCACGCGCTGCAATGACCGACGAGCCGGCGCCGACGAGCCCTGAGCGTTCGAATCCGCCGGCCGACCGAGCGGGCATTGGCCGCAGGGAACGCGTGGACGCCCTGCTCGACGCGCCGCCCGAGCAGCGCGACGCGCTGATCGCGCGCCTCTTCGGCGACGAGTCGCGCTTCCCGGACGGTATCGCCGACCGCTACCGTCTCGAGCGCGAGCTGGGCCGCGGCGGCATGGCGACGGTCTGGCTTGCGCACGACCGCAAGCACCACCGCGACGTCGCGGTCAAGGTCGTGCGTCCCAGCATCTCCGCCGCGCTCGGCGCCGAGCGCTTTTTGCGCGAGATCGAGATCGTCGCGAAGCTGCACCATCCGCACATCGTCCCCCTGTTCGACTCCGGCGAAGCGGATGGCGCACTCTACTATGTGATGCCGTTCGAGTCCGGGCAGTCGCTGCGCCAGCGCATGGAGCACGCGCACGGTCCGCTCCCGCCGGAGGACGTTGTCGCCATCCTGCGGGATGTGTGCGATGCGCTCGCCTACGCGCATGCGCAGGGCATCGTTCACCGCGACATCAAGCCGGACAACGTGTTGCTCTCGGGACGGCACGCGATGGTCGCCGACTTCGGCATCGCCAAGGCGCTCGAGGAATCCAGCACCGATGCGCGTACCGGGGAACGCCGCATCACGCAGTCCGGGACGCACCCCGCGGACGCCGACGCGTTCAGCACGGCGGTGGGCGTCGCGCTGGGGACACCCGCGTACATGGCGCCCGAGCAGATCACGGCGGAGCCGGTCATCGACCAGCGCGCGGACATCTATGCCGTGGGCGTACTCGCGTACGAGTTGCTCGCCGGGCACCTGCCGTACAGGACGTCGGCTCCGCGCGAGCTGCTCGCGGCGCATCTCGACAACGAAGCGCCGCCCCGGCTCGCGGGAGTTGGGACGCGCGTGCCGCCAGCGCTGGCGGAGCTCGTGATGCGCTGTCTCGCGAAGCGACCCGAAGACCGGTGGCAGAGCGCCGACGAGATGCTGAGCCGTCTCGGCGAGCTCGGTCCCGGCGCGCGGGCTGGTCGGAGATCGGCGGTGATCGGAGCCGTCGCGATCGGAGCGGCGGTTATCGTGCTCGTGGCGGCCGGCGTCGTCGCGTGGCGCGGCTCGCGTACGTCCGCCGAGCAGGCGTGGCGCAATCGCTGGTCGCGCGCGCGCATCGAAAAGGTCACCGACTTCCCGGGCTCCGAGGTCGACGCGGCCATCTCGCCGGACGGCAGGACGGTGGCATTCCTCGCCGACCGCGACAGCAGCTTCGACGCGTTCGTGACACCGGTGGGGAGCGGCCGCTACGTGAACCTCACGGGCGGCCGGCTCGCGCAGCTATACAACGAGGACGTGCGCAACATAGGGTTCACTCAGGACGCGTCGCGCCTCTGGCTGCGCGTAGCGTCGCTCACCGCGCCGGCGAGCGTGTCGCTGCTGCCGTCGACGGGCGAAGGTGCACCGCAGCCCTTCCTGCCCACCGCGGTGATGGCGGCATGGTCCCCCGACGGGTCCCGGCTCGCCTACCACGAGACGACACCGGGCGATCCGATCTACCTCGCTGGTGCGGACGGCAGCAATCCGCGGCGGATCTACATCGCGCCGCCGGGCACGCACTCGCACCATCTGAGCTGGTCGCCGGACGGACGCTCCCTGTATTTCGCGCACGGCTTCCCGCCGGACGAGATGGACGTGTGGCGCATGAGCGTCTCCGCCGATGGCGTGGCGGGAGCGCCGGAGCGGATGACGCAGCACAACTCACGCGTGTCGTACCCCGTGATGGTAGACGACAACACGCTTTTCTACACCGCGACGGGTGACGACGGCGGCGGGCCATGGTTGTACGCCATGGACGTCGCGCGCCGCGTCCCGACCCGGCTCAGCGCGGGCGTGGAGCACTTCGTCTCGATCGCCGCCAGCGCCGGACAGCCCGGCGCGGTTCGGCGCTTCGTGGCGACGGTGTCGAATCCCGCCGCCGAGCTGTGGACCGTGCCGGTGAGCGGCGGGGTCGCGGCGGAAGAGGGCGCGTCGCGCGTCTCGCTCCCCACGGCGCGCGCCGTGGCGCCGCGCTACCTCCCTGACGGATCGCTCCTGTATCTTGCGTCGCGGGGTGGCGCAGACGCGCTGTGGCGGTTGCCGCGCGGCGGGGTCGCGGCCGAGCTGTGGCGACCGGGTGATGCAGACGGTGCGATCGTGAGCGCGCCCGCCGTGTCACCCGACGGTCGCACCGCCTGTTTCGCGCTCAGGCGCGCTGCCCGGTCGACTCTGCGCTGCGTGAACGCGGATGGCGGCATCGCGCGCACAGTCGCCGAGCAGCTCGACGTGCGCGGCGCTTCCTCGTGGTCGCCCGATGGAAGGTGGCTCGCGGTCGGCGCGCGCGTGGGTGCGTCCATCCGCGTGTTCAAGGTGCCCGTGGCCGGTGGCGCGCCCGTCCGGCTCGTGGACTCCGTATCGTCGAATCCCGTCTGGTCGCCCGATGGCAGCGTCATCATCTACTCGGGCACCCCGCGCGGCCGTAGCGTCTCGCTCGGCGCCGTGACGCCGGACGGGAAGCCGGTCACGCTCGGCGTCTCCGGTCTCCAGGTGGACCGCCTGGGCGACAGCTATCGTTTCGCGGGGAACGGCGCGCAGCTCGTCGCCAAACTCGGCGGATTCCGTCGCCAGGACTTCTGGCTCGTCGACGTCCGCACCGGCGCACGCCGCCAGCTCACGCGTCTCGGCGCCGGCGAATCGCTCAACCGCTTCGATGTCTCACCCGACGGCCGGCAGATCGTGTTCGAGCGGGTGCGCGAGAACGCGGACATCGCGCTTATCGAAGTGCCGCGATAGAGCCGGGTGCGGCACGCGTCGCGCGAGACAGTGCCGCGAATGCCCACACGGTCAGCGCTGAGGCCGCGAGAAAAGCGAGCACGTTGCCGACGAACGCCGCATCCGCTCCCGTCTCCCAGACGAGCCTGGGCGGCGCGGCGGTCAGCTGCCACTCGGACCTGCCGCGCGTGAAGAGGTCGAAAGCACTGAAGATGTTCCCGCCCACGTGCAACACCATGCTGGGCAGCGTCGAGTCGGTGAAGTAGGCGAGACTGCCGTACACCGCAGCGACCGCGAGATAGTACGGAAGCAGCGTGAGCCCGACTTCAGGATGACTGAAGTGGGCGAAGCCGAAAAGTGTTCCGCTGATCAGGATCGCCATCGCGGGACCATGTCGTCGCTCGATCGGGCGCTGGAGATAACCGCGGTACGCTGTCTCTTCCACGATGCCCGCGACGAAAGCGCTCATGACGACCCAGGCCAGCACCGTCGCAGCGGGGAAGCGCGAGACATCCAGGTCGCGCTGCACAGGCAGCCGGACGAGTCGACCCATCACTCCCTGGAGCAGCAGGATGCTCATGAGGCCGAGCACTCCGGCGCCGAACGCGACGCCCCACGCTTCGTCGCGCACAGGATTCACCCGCGCCATCGTTCGCCGAGCGTCGCTCGTGGAGCTCGGCCATCCACGCCCTCGCACGAAGTAGCGCCAGTAGACAATGAGCAGCGCGGCCATGGCCGGAACGGACCAGGGCACCGCGGACAGATGCGCGAGGTTCGCGGAGACCAGCCATGCCCAGGACAGCGTGCCGAGGGCGGCAACACCGACCCCAACGACGACCGCGCGGATGACGACCGGAATTCTGGACAGCGCGAGTGCTGAGTGTTCTGGGCGCGTCGCGATCGAGGTGATTAGAGGCTCTTGAGCAGCCAACCAATCACGGCTGCGATTAGCGTACCCCAGCCCGCGAGCAGCAACCGGTTTTGCATGTCCAATCGGCGATTGATCTCGGCGAGCCCGACATCGACCCTGGACTCGAGCCGAACGAAGCGCTCTTGCAACGCGGACTCAGACTGAGTGACACGCTGCTCCAGCTTTGCTTCCAACTGGGCAAGACGCTGCTCCATCTTCGCGTCGAATCGCGCGAAGTTCAGCTCATTGATGTCGCGAAGATCGGATCGGTACGTGGAGTCCACCAGGTTGAACCACTCCACGAGCTCGTTGGCGATGTCCGTCGCCCAATCGCTCGTAAAAGGCCTTCGACAACTTTGCGGTCACGGGCATGGCGATCTCCGACCTGAGCTCGCCCGCACATTAGAACGTATGCTCGGCAATCCCAGTACCGAAAGGTCGCGTTGGGCCACGATCAACTTCCATTCGTTGCGATTCAGGGCAAGTCCCCGACACGACGGAAGCCGAGCGCCTGCTGGGTGCCGACCAGCACGTTGACCGTGAACTTGCCGTCAGCCGACACGACGACGTTGTCAGAGACCGGGCCGCCCGAGAACTGGACGCTCCGTTCAGTAGCCGTCCAGGTGCCGTACTCGTTGATGTAGTTCATCGCGGAACCATTGGTAATGCTCCTCACGTAGATCTGGTAATCGCCAGACGCATTGAGATTCGCAAAACCGCTATCGATCGTTGTACTGACGTCCGGGTGCGCCTTCATCGCGGCTCCGTTGAATGAAACGAGGACGTATTCACCGGAGACAGCCACGGGGTCGACGTCATTCGACGACGAACAGGCGGAGATGGCCAGTATTGCCACGACGGCAAGGACTGGAAGAACGACCACTATGGAAGCGGCGCGTCTGGGATGCATGATGGCTTCGGCGAAGGTGGGAGAGAGCGAGCGCACGCAATCCACGGCTAGGAAGCGCATGTCGGTTTAGGGGGTTGGCGCGTGCCCGGACCTTAATAGATTATGCTCATGCCGTCGATGGCCATGCGCTCGTGGCGCGCCGTCTTCATGGCGCTGGGAATTCTCGTGGCCTGCGAGGATGCGACCGGACCTGGTCCGGCAACGCAGGCTGCCTTCGACCTGCAACCCGCATCGTCGGTCGCGTCGGCGCAGCCACTCGGGACTGTGCGGGTCGTGCTGCTCGACGCTGAAGGCCGCGTGTCCCGCTCCAGTGCGATCGTGACGATCGAGTTGGAAACCGCAGACCCGGCGGCGCAATTGTCCGGGTCGACGACCGCGAACGCGGTCGCGGGTGTTGCCACGTTCAGCGACCTGAATGTCGCGAAAGCCGGTGCCGGATTTCGTCTCATTGCGAAGACGAGCGGCATCGGTGACGTCCTGAGTGACCCGTTCGAGGTCGTGCCCGGTCCCGCAACGCAACTCCGCATCGAGAACGGCATTTCGGCCTTCGTCTACCCGCGTTGCGTGCCCGACGTGCTGCCGTTCACGGTGCGCGTAACGGACGCGGCAGGCAATCCCGTGACGAGCGCGACGCCGCCCGTAACGCTCAGTCTCGCGCGGACTGGCGCATTCGGAATGACGCTGTCGACAGACGACAACGTGTACGGCACCACGACGCGGACCGCCGTCGGAGGCATCGCGCATTTCGATGACATTTCGGTGCATAAATCCGGAGTCTACGGAATTACTGCGACCGCGGGCGGCCTGACGCCGGCTACAGCATCCGGTTTCGTGGGCGGGTGTTGGGTGGACAGGCTGGTATTCATCAAGCAGCCGATCGACGGCACGGTCGGCGCATCGCTCGACTTGTCTGTCCTCCGAGTGGACGCCTACGGCAACGCGACGAGCGAGCAGCACTCGCCGGGGCCGTCGTATAGCGTCGCGATCACGCTCGGGAACAATCCCGCGGGCGCGGCGCTGTCGGGCACTCTCGTTGTATTTGGCCCTGGTACATCGTCCCGCGATTTCACCAACGTCTTCGTCGACAAGCCGGGAACGGGCTATACACTGGTCGCTACGTCAGGGGGCTCCATTGCCGTGTCGGTCACGAGCGCTCAGTTCTCGATCAAGTAGCGCGGGGACGCGGCGTCGCGCGATGGCTGTTCGGCAAGCCGCAAGCTGAGCGCGAGCTGATCCTCGATACCGCCGCCTGGTAATCGTGGTGTAAGGTTGAGCGACTAATCTCCGACGCGAGTGCCGCGCGTTGGTCGCGGCTTGCTTCAGGAGGCACCTATGAGATTCGCCAGCATGCTCGTGGCCGCGGCAACGATCGGCGTCGCAGCCCATCCCCTCGCCGCCCAGCAGGACACGTCGCACCACGTTCGCAAAGCCGCGCAGAAAGCGAACAGCCTCAAGGCGCAGGCGCGGATCACCGAGGACTCGGCCCGCGTCATCGCGCTCGCAGGACTGCCGGCCGGCAGCATGGTGCGTGAGTCGGAGCTGGAGCGCGAGAAGGGCACCATCGTCTGGAGCTTCGACATCAAGGCGCCGGGCCGCACTGGCATCGAAGAGGTGCTCGTGAGCGCGCTCGATGCCCACGTCGTCTCGAAGTCGCACGAGACCCCGAAGATGGAAGCCGCGGAAGCGGCCCGGGACAGACGCGCCGCCAAGAAACCGTAATGCATCTGGACGTCAGGGGCGGCGACACGTAATCTGCTGAAACCGCCCCGCTCCGGCACCGTATGGGTATCCAATAGAAGGCTTCCGTCGACGGCCAGGACCCATGCGCATGATGCGAGCGATCGTCCAGAAGGGCTACGGATCACCGGACGTCCTGAAGCTCGAGGAGATCGAGCGACCGGCCGTCGCGGACAACGGCGTCCTGATCCGCGTGCGAGCCGCGTCGGTGAACGCCATGGACTCGCACATGGTCCACTCGTCGCGCGTGTTCGGCATGCTGATGGGGCTGCGGACGAAGCGTCGCGTGCGCGGCGTCGACGTGGCCGGTGTGGTGGAAGCGGTCGGCAAGGACGTCACGCGCTTCAAGCCGGGCGACGAGGTCTTTGGATTCGCGAACGGAGCCTTCGCGGACTACGCGAGCACCAGCGAGGACCGCCTCGCGATCAAGCCGCGCAACCTGTCGTTCGCTGAAGCGGCGGCGACCCCGATGGCGGCGATCACCGCGCTGCAGGGGTTGCGCGACACGGCCAGGGTGCAGCGAGGCCAACGGGTCCTCATTCACGGCGCCGGCGGCGGCGTCGGCAGCTTCGCGGTGCAGATCGCCAAGGCGCTCGGCGCGCATGTCACCGCGGTCACGAGCACGCGGAACATGAACGTCGTGAGCGCGCTCGCTCCCGACGACACCATCGATTACACGCGTGAGGACTTCGCCAAGCGCGCCGAGCGGTTCGACGTGGTCTTCGACAATGCCGCGACGCGGCCCGTGCGCGACTGCCTGCGCGTGCTCACGCCCACGGGCATCTACGCGGGTGTCGGCGCGCCAAAGTCAGGCACACTCGCGGCCATCCGCCACCTCGGCGAGGTCTTCGTGCGCTCCCGCTTCACCAGACGCGTGCGCATGGTGATGGCCAAGGCAAAGCGGGAGGATCTCGAGACGCTCCGAGAGATGGCCGAAGCGGGCAGCATCAGGCCTGTGATCGACAACCGCTATTCGCTCGCCCAGGTGCCCGACGCCATCCGCTATGTGAAGGCGGGGCAGGGACGCGCCAAGGTCGTGATCGACATCGACACGTAAGGGGGGTCTTGCGTTGCATAGGTAGATGATCGTACTATCACGTGTCGATCATCTGACTATGCCCAGATCCCAGAACCCCACCGACCTCGTGCCCGGCACGCTGGAGATGCTCATCCTCCAGACGCTCACCATTCAGCCGATGCACGGCTATGCCATCGCCAGGCACATCGCCGATCGCTCGCAGGACGTGCTGATCGTCGAGCAGGGGTCGCTCTACCCCGCGCTCGAGCGGCTGCTCGCGAAAGGACTCGCCTCCGCGAAATGGGGCGAGTCGCCGACCGGTCGCAAGGCGCGCTACTACACCATCACTGCCGCCGGACGCAAGAAGCTCGGCCAGGAGATCTCCGCGTTCGACAACGTGCTCGCGGCGATCGCCCGCGTCATGGAGCGCGCCTGACCATGGCCGCTCTCGGGGGACTGTTGCACCGCCTGCGCGTGCTGCTGCGAGGCGAAGAGTATGCGCGAGAGGTGGACGAGGAGATGCGCTTTCACATGTCACTCGACGCCGACCACCACGCGCGGGCGGGCCGTGCGCCGGACGAAGCGCGGATCGACGCGCGCCGCCGATTCGGCAATCCCACTTATCTCAAGGAAGAGGTGCGGTACGCGGCGGGCACGCGGTCCATCGACGCGCTGCTCCAGGATGTTCGCTACGCCCTGCGCAGCCTGCGGCGCTCGCCGGGGTTCGTAGTGCTCGCGATCATCACGCTGGCCCTCGCTATCGGCAGCTCGACCGCTGTATTCAGTGTCGTCGACGCAGTTGTGCTGCGCGGACTGCCGTATCGCGACGCCAATCGCCTCGCCGCCATCTACGAGGTCAGCGAAGACGGCAAGGTCCGCACGCCGTCGTATCCCACCTTCGCCGACTGGAAGACGCAGGCCCAGGCGTTCTCCAGCGCGGTCCAGGGTCTCGCGTACGTCAGGGGCGACGGCATCAAGATCGACGACGATCCGGAGCGGCATATTGCGGCGTACGTCTCGCGCGGCTTCTTCGACCTCGTGGGTTCTCGCGCTGCCCTGGGACGGACCTTCCTGGCGGACGAGGAAGCGCCTGGTGCGCCGAGCGTAGCCGTCATCTCGTGGCCGCTGTTCATGGAGAAGTACGGCGGCGATCCTGGCGTTATTGGCAAGACCATCCGGCTCAACGGCGTGCCCGCTACGGTGATCGGCGTGATGCCGCACGCGTTCGCGGTACCGAACTTCGGGGGCTCGCTCATGCCTGCCGTCTGGCAGGCGCTCGGCCCGATGGAATCCACCACGCCGCAGCTCGCGATGCGTGCCCTCCACGTGGACAGCCGGACCATCGTCCGCCTGGCACCGGGCGCGGATTCCGGCGCGGTGGCCGCCGCGATGCGCACCGTGCAGCAGCGTCTCGCCGGCGAATATCCCGCCGAACAGGCGCACTGGACGAGCGTCGCCATCGAGTCCATGAGCTCGCAGGTCTACGGGAACCGCCGGCAGCAGCTCAGCATGATCTTTGGCGCCGTCGCGCTGGTGCTGCTGCTGGCGTGCGTGAACATCTCGAACCTGTTCCTCGTGCGCGCCAACGTGCGCTCCCGGGAGCTCGCGGTGCGTGCCGCGCTCGGCGCCAGCCGCTGGCGCATCGCGCGACAGCTGTTCGCTGAGGCGCTCGCCATCGCCTTCCTGGCGGGCGCACTCGGCATACTGCTCGGCGCAGCGCTCGTGGGGTACGCGCGGCATTCGGCGACGCAGTTCATCCCCTTCGTAAAAGAGCTGCGCGTCGGGACGCGGGGCGTCGTCTTCGCCCTCGCGGTCGCGCTCCTGGCCGCGCTGATCATGGGCGCGCTTCCGGCGCTGCGCGCGAGCGTCGGCGCGCTCATGCTGCGTCTCAAGGCCGGCGGCGGCACCGCCGGTGGCGACAGGCACGATCGGCGACTGCGGTATGCGCTCGTGTCCGTGCAGTTCGCGCTCACCGTCGTCCTGCTCATCGGCGCGGGGCTGCTGCTGCAGAGCTTCCGACGGGTGGCGGCGGTCTCACTCGGCTACGATGCCAACGGGTTGATCGAGCTCGCGATCAAGCCGCCCGCGCAGTACGCCGAGCCAGCCGCGGCGGCAGCCCTCTATCGTCGCCTGATCGACCGCTTCGAGGCGAGGCCGGGGGTTTCGTCCGCGACCGCGATGGGAGGAGCGCTGATTCCGGTTCCGGTCAACCGCCCCGACGTGGCCGGCGAGACGCGGATCACCGCGACCTATCATCCTGTGTCGGCCGAATACCTGCGCACCGTGCGCAGGCCGCTCGTGTCCGGTCGCTGGTTCAGCGATGAAGACATGCGCGCCGCATCTGGATTCGTCGTCAATGAGAAGCTCGCGCGGGAGCTTGCGCAGAGCGGGTCGCCGCTGGGGATGCGCATCACGGTCCGACGGTCGTCGCAGGCGCGCAAGGATTTCGGCCAGCCGATCACACTGCCGGTGATTGGTGTCATCGGGGACGCGCGGCTGAACGGACCGGAGAATGCGGTCGACGCGGAGGTGCTGCTTCCGTACACGCTCGAGGTATGGCCGTGGATGCAGTTCTCCGTCCGTGCGACGGCGCCGGATCAGACGGCGCGGTTGATCGAGAAGGACGTGAGAGACGTCGACCCCGGCATAGAGTTCTTTGGCAAACCCAGTGTGTCGCGGACGGGACTCGGCGCGGTGGACCAGGGAAGGCGTTTCATCACATTGATCGTGGCGGGCTTTGCGCTCGCAGCGCTGCTTCTCGCGTGCGTCGGGCTGTATGGCATCGTGTCCTACGGGGTGGAGCAGCG